>JACDJC010000871.1_pt1 | contig 30641 bp, 25 predicted proteins | sample 7454191 | NCBI WGS metagenome assembly JACDJC01 (sample SAMN14253291, study PRJNA609438) | sludge metagenome | isolation source: sludge after 25d culture with pyrite and EDTA | collected 2018-12-20
CGCTCACACCGGACGGAAACGCCGGTGCGACGCAGCCGCAAGGTTGCCGAGAAATGCGCGGGTGTAGCTCAGTTGGTTAGAGTGCCGGCCTGTCACGCCGGAGGTCGCGGGTTCGAGCCCCGTCACTCGCGCCACTTTCCTTTCAACAAATCGATAGATTGAACGTTGACACGAAAGTGGCGCCCACCGCCTGTTTTACGGTGCCGTCTTCTCTTCAAAAAACTTCATGGGAATTGCCGGGGCGCAGCCGCTTCGCCGAACCGTATGTCTGCTATTTGGAAAATTGCTTCCAGGACAGATAGGCGACCGACAGAATGATCGCTGCAATGACGAGAAGATCGCCGCTGGCGAGCAGGTAATGGCTCATGCGTGACCTCCTTGTGATGCTTCGGCCGACATATGTTTCATGATAGCCGGGGCGAATGCGATCTGAAGGCATGGCTTCGCAAAGCTTTCAGCATTTGGAACGTTTCCATTCCAACTTTACCCGTAAATGAGAACGGAATTTTCACTCGCGGACGGTCGGCCCTCTGGAGTGGTTCGCATTGCAAAAAGCCAATGGCAGCGCCAATGCATTGCCATGGAGCGAATTTCCTGTTTTCAATCGCGTGGATCGGATGACAGGAACGGATCGCTGCGACGATGACCCGACACGCTTATCTTGCTGTGCTTGCAACGTTCTTGATTCTTGCCGGGTGTGGCTCGCCCCGCGCCGTGCTGTGGCACGGGCCGCATTCAAGCCCGCAATCGGTGGCCGCAGCGCAAGCCGCCATCGTCAAGCCTGCGAAGCCGGCGGCGGTGGTTCCCATCTATGTGGCGACGAGCCGCCAGCGCTCGGATAATTTCTCGCAGCCGTATAATTCAAAGCGCTCTGACACGCTGAACTTTGCGCAGGTCGATGTCGGCATTCCGGCGGCTCATGTCAAAGGGCAGGTCGAGTCGACCGGCTACAAGCCTGATCCCGCCAAAAATTTCGCTGCGACCGCATTCCAGCCTTACGACAATGCAGAACAGTTTCTCGCACAATTAAATGCAGCGCTTGCGAAGCAGGGACCGAAGGACAAGGAAATCCTGATCTTCGTGCATGGCTACAACAATAATTTTGCCGACAGCACATTCCGCACTGCGCAGTTTGTCCATGATTACAAGATGAAGTCGGTGGCGGTGGAATATGCCTGGCCGTCGGGCGGCGATCTGGGCCTTTATGTCTATGATCGCGATAGCGCGGACTTCGCACGCGACGGTCTGGCACGATTGCTGGAACTCGTCGCCCGCAGCAAGGCTGAGCGCATCGTTCTTGTCGGTCACTCCATGGGCAGTTTCGTCACCATGGAGGCCTTGAGGACCCTGTCGCTGCGCGGCGAAAAGAATGTGCTGCGCCGCATCAGTGCGCTGTTGCTCGCCGCACCGGACATTGATCTCGACGTCTTCGAAAAGCAGATCAAGGATATCGATCCCATGCCGCATCCGACAGCGGTGATGACATCGCGCAGCGATCGTGCGCTTGGTGTCTCATCCTTCATCACTGGCGGCCATGCGCGGGTAGGGGGCGGCACCAGCATTCCGACGCTTCAGAAATATGGAATCGCGGTGATAGATGCGACCGACTTGGATGGCGGCGAACATAATGTCTTTGCCTCCTCGCCATCGCTCATGGCTTTGGTTAGCGACGGCACTCTGTCGCTGGGCGCTTTGAACGGACAGGAAAACCAGACGACGGGACAGGCGGTGCTGGCAGACGGTGCTTCCGCAATCAAGGGCGCCGCTTCGCTTGTGCTTTATCTGCCGGGCAGGCTGGTTGGGGCAGGGGCTTCGGCTGCTCCATGAGTTCATTTTAAAGCGAGTGCTGAAACCCACAACTTTCATTGCCAGGTTGCAGGCAATTGATTCTCGCTGCAATTGCCAGTGGATTGAATTTGACGTTTGATATCTGCCCGATATCAACCTCGTTTCAAACGTCAAATTCCAAAAAATTCACTGGATATATAGAGTGGCCAGTGGTCGTTTTGATTCCGCCATTTGCTCGACGCTCATATCCGGCGGATGCAAATGTCGGAATCAGACCACTTGGCCGACCAGTCCGTGCGACTTTTCCTCACGAAATTATGATCTTTTCATGTTATAGGGGTTTTCAGTGGGATAAGCGGGCTTGATGCCATAGCTTGTTAAGCATCTTGGCTCGTCTTTGCCCAATAGATCATGCCGGAGGGGTTGCGCTTGCGCACGTGCTGCGATAACCGTCCCGGCGAAAAGCGCTTAGTTCGCACGGCATGCCTTTTGAAGCTGCTTGGGGCGACGAGGTTGCACAGATGCAATGTGTCGCATGGTCGTCAGCTCCAAAAAGCTTATGACAGGCGGCGCAGCCTCGTATTCAAGCCGGATAAAGGACCATGAACGAGCTTTTAAGTTCCTACCTGCCGATCGTCATCTTTCTCGGCATTGCGATGGTAATTGGTGTAGCCCTCCTGGTTGCGCCGTTTCTTGTCGCCTATAGACAGCCCGACCCCGAAAAGCTTTCTGCTTACGAGTGCGGCTTCAATGCCTTCGATGACGCCCGTATGAAGTTCGACATCCGTTTCTATCTGGTGTCGATTCTCTTCATCATCTTCGACCTGGAAGTCGCCTTCCTTTTCCCATGGGCTGTGTCCTTTGGTGAAATCGGCTGGTTCGGCTTTGCGTCGATGATGGTGTTCCTTGGCGTTCTGACCATCGGCTTCATTTATGAATGGAAGAAGGGAGCGCTGGAATGGGATTGACCTCAGCCAACACAACGCTCGTGGCTCCGCAGCCGAAGGGCATTCTTGACCCGCGCACGGGCAAGCCTGTCGGTTCCGACGATGCATTCTTCAACGATCTGAACAGCGAGCTTTCCGACAAGGGGTTCATCGTCACATCTGCTGACGCTCTGATTACCTGGGCGCGTACCGGCTCGTTGATGTGGATGACCTTCGGTCTCGCATGCTGCGCCGTGGAAATGATGCACATTTCCATGCCGCGCTACGATGCCGAACGTTTCGGTATTGCACCGCGCGCATCACCGCGTCAGTCCGACGTGATGATTGTTGCCGGCACGCTGACCAACAAGATGGCGCCCGCTCTGCGTAAGGTCTACGACCAGATGCCGGAGCCGCGTTACGTTATCTCGATGGGTTCCTGCGCCAATGGCGGCGGCTACTACCACTATTCCTATTCGGTGGTGCGTGGCTGCGATCGCGTGGTTCCGGTCGACATTTACGTTCCGGGCTGCCCTCCGACTGCTGAAGCGCTGCTTTACGGCATTCTTATGCTTCAGAAAAAAATCCGTCGCACGGGTACGATTGAGCGCTGAGCCGTTATCGACCGGTTCGCGCAAGACAAGTTTTGTTAGGGTTCGACTGTCTGCCATCCCCTGAAAAGGGGCTCCCAATGGCAAGCGCGGTGTGAGTTCTAAAGAAGGAAGTTAGGAAAATGAGCGAAGAAGCTCTCGGTGAACTTTCCGGCTATATCAAGGAACGCCTCGGCGACGCGATCGAAGAGGCGAAACTTGCTTATGGCGAGTTGACGCTTTCGGTTCCGGCTGCGAGCATTATCAGCGTTCTGACTTTCCTGCGTGACGACGTGCAGTGCCAGTTCGTCAACCTGACGGATATTTCGGGCGTCGACTATCCGCAGCGCGCCAAGCGTTTCGATGTCGTCTACCAGTTGATGTCTCCACGCCAGAACCAGCGCATCCGCGTCAAGGTTCAGGCTGATGAAGATACGCTGGTGCCTTCCGCAGTGCCGGTCTTCGTCGGTGCCGAATGGTTTGAGCGCGAAACCTACGACATGTACGGCGTTCTGTTCTCCGGCCATCCGGACCTGCGCCGTATCCTGACCGACTACGGTTTCGAGGGTCATCCGCTGCGCAAGGATTTCCCGCTCACCGGCTTCGTTGAAGTTCGTTACAACGACGAGCTGAAGCGTGTCGTCTACGAGCCTGTGCAACTGCGCCAGGAATTCCGCAATTTCGATTTTCTCTCGCCATGGGAAGGAACGGATTACGTTCTGCCGGGCGATGAGAAAGCAAAGACGAACTGAGCGACAGGAAGCTGAACATGGCTGAGACTCAGGTCCGCAATTTCAATATCAACTTCGGTCCGCAGCACCCTGCCGCGCACGGCGTGCTGCGTCTGGTGCTTGAACTCGACGGTGAAGTCGTCGAGCGCGTCGATCCGCATATCGGTCTGCTGCATCGCGGCACCGAAAAGCTGATGGAAGCCAAGACCTACCTTCAGGCTGTGCCTTATCTCGACCGCCTCGATTACGTGGCGCCGATGAATCAGGAGCACGCCTATGCGCTTGCCGTCGAACGCCTGCTGGGCATCGATGTGCCGAAGCGCGGTCAGGTTATCCGCGTTCTCTATTCGGAAATCGGCCGTATCCTGAACCATCTTCTCAACGTGACCACGCAGGCCATGGACGTTGGCGCACTGACGCCGCCGCTCTGGGGCTTCGAAGAGCGCGAAAAGCTGATGGTGTTCTACGAACGCGCTTGTGGCGCGCGTATGCACGCAGCCTATTTCCGTCCGGGCGGCGTCCATCAGGACCTGCCGGATCAGCTCGTTGAAGACATCGGCAAATGGATCGATCCGTTCTTCAATACGCTCAACAATCTTGATGACCTCATCACGCCAAACCGTATTTTCAAGCAGCGTAACGTCGATATCGGTGTCGTGAAGCTGGAAGATGCATGGGCATGGGGCTTCTCGGGCGTCATGGTTCGTGGTTCGGGCGCTGCATGGGATCTGCGCAAATCGCAGCCTTACGAGTGCTACAACGAGATGGAATTCGACATTCCGATCGGCAAGAACGGCGACTGCTATGATCGCTACCTGATCCGCATGGAAGAAATGCGTCAGTCGGCGCGCATCATGCGCCAGTGCGTCGATCTTCTGCTCGGCAAGGAGCGCGTCGGTCCGGTTTCCAATGCCGACAACAAGATTGTGCCGCCGAAGCGCGGCGAGATGAAGCGCTCGATGGAAGCGCTCATCCACCACTTCAAGCTTTACACGGAAGGCTACCATGTGCCTGCCGGTGAAGTTTACGCAGCAGTTGAAGCCCCGAAGGGCGAGTTTGGCGTCTTCCTCGTCTCGGACGGCTCCAACAAGCCTTATCGCTGCAAGCTGCGCGCTCCGGGCTTTGCCCATCTTCAAGCCATGGATTTCCTGTGCCGCGGCCATATGCTGGCTGACGTGTCGGCAATTCTTGGCTCGCTCGATATCGTGTTTGGTGAGGTTGACCGCTGATGTCCGTTCGCCGTCTCGCAGATGATGCCGTCCAGCCAGCCGCTTTCGCGTTCAACGCGGAAAATCAGGCCTGGGCGCACAAGACGATCGCAAAATTCCCTGAAGGCCGCCAGCAGTCGGCTGTTATTCCGTTGCTCATGCGTGCGCAGGAGCAGGACGGCTGGGTCACGAAGGCAGCTATCGAACATGTCGCAGGCATGCTCGAAATGCCGCTGATCCGCGTTCTGGAAGTCGCGACTTTCTATACGCAGTTCCAGCTTAAGCCGGTTGGCACGCGCGCGCACATTCAGGTTTGCGGCACCACGCCATGCATGTTGCGTGGTTCGGAAGCGCTGATGGATGTCTGCCGTCACAAGATCAACCACGACCCGTTCGAGCTCAATGCCGACGGAACCCTGTCGTGGGAAGAAGTGGAATGCCAGGGCGCTTGCGCCAATGCACCGATGGTCATGATCTTCAAGGACGCCTATGAAGATCTGACGCCGGAGCGTCTTGCCGAGATCATCGACGCTTTTGAAGCCGGCAAGGGCGACACCATCAAGCCGGGTCCGCAGATCGACCGCGTGACGTCCGAGCCGCTCAGCGGCCTGACCGCTCTGACCGAAGATCTCGACTACAAGAAGGTCGGTCTTGAGACCCGCAAGGCATCCGATGCCGCCGCAGCCAAGGCGAAGGCCGAAGCAGAAGCAAAGGCCAAGGCGGAAGCCGCTGCAAAAGCAGCCGAGGAAGCGAAGAACGTCGCTCCGTCCAATGCTGCAAAGCCTGTGACCAACGCACCTGAAACCGATCCGGCGCTCAAGACGCCTTCGGATGTCAAGGTGTCGAAGGCTGCCGAGAAGGCTGCTTCGGTGGAAGCCAAGCAAAACTTCAAGCTCGACGATGCCAATCGTCCGGTTTCTATCGAGCGTCCGGAAGCGGTTGACGATCTGAAGCTGATCTCCGGCGTTGGCCCGAAGATCGAGGAAACCCTGCATGAGCTGGGTATCTTCACCTTCAAGCAGGTCGCTTCCTGGAAGAAGGCTGAGCGCGAATGGGTCGACGGCTATCTCAGCTTCCACGGTCGCATCGAGCGTGAAGACTGGGTGAAGCAAGCCAAGGCTTTGGCCAAGGGCGGCGTCGAGGAATACATCAAGGTATTCGGAAAGAAGCCGGTATGATGACTTCGATATTGGCAAACACGAACGGAAACAGGTGAGACATGCTGGCTGATAAAGATCGCATCTTCACCAATATTTACGGCTTCAAGGATCAGTCCCTGAAGGGTGCCATGGCGCGCGGCCATTGGGACAACACCAAGGGTCTGATCGAAAAGGGCCGTGACTGGATCATCGACGAGATGAAGGCTTCGGGCCTGCGTGGCCGTGGCGGCGCTGGCTTCCCGACGGGTCTCAAGTGGTCGTTCATGCCGAAGCAGAGCGACGGTCGCCCGCATTATCTGGTCGTCAATGCCGACGAATCCGAGCCGGGCACCTGCAAGGACCGCGAAATTCTGCGCCACGATCCGCATACGCTGATCGAAGGCTGCCTGATCGCCGGTTGCGCCATGGGCGCACACACCGCCTATATTTATATTCGCGGCGAGTTCATGCGTGAGCGTGAAGCCCTTCAGGCTGCAATCGACGAGTGCTACGAAGCCGGTCTGCTCGGCAAGGGCAACAAGTGCGGCTGGGATATGGATGTTCTCGTATCCCACGGCGCTGGCGCTTACATCTGCGGTGAAGAAACGGCTCTGCTCGAAAGCCTTGAAGGCAAGAAGGGCCAGCCGCGTCTGAAGCCTCCATTCCCGGCAAATATGGGCCTTTATGGCTGCCCGACGACCGTGAATAACGTGGAATCGATTGCCGTTGCGCCGACGATCCTGCGTCGTGGTGCAGCATGGTTCTCGTCCATCGGACGCCCGAACAATGTCGGCACCAAGCTGTTCCAGATCTCGGGCCACGTGAACACGCCTTGCGTCGTGGAGGAAGGCCTTGGCATTCCGTTCCGCGATCTGATCGAAAAGCATGGCGGCGGCATTCGCGGCGGCTGGGACAATCTGCTTGCGGTCATTCCCGGCGGTGCATCGTGCCCTGTCATCAAGGCTGAGGACATGATGGATGCGATCATGGACTTCGACGGAATGCGCGACAAGAAATCGTCGTTCGGCACCGGCGGCCTGATCGTCATGGACAAGTCCACTGACATCATCAAGGCGATTGCCCGTCTGGCAGCGTTCTTCAAGCATGAGAGCTGCGGCCAGTGCACGCCGTGCCGTGAAGGCACCGGCTGGATGTGGCGCGTGATGGAACGCATGGTCAAGGGTAACGCGCAGAAGCGTGAAATCGACATGCTGTTCGACGTGACCAAGCAGATTGAAGGTCACACGATCTGCGCGCTCGGCGATGCTGCTGCATGGCCAATTCAGGGCCTGATCCGCAATTTCCGTCCGGAAATTGAAAAGCGCATTGATGATTATACACGCAACGCCGTGCAGAGCCGCAATATCCGTCTGGAAGCAGCGGAATAAGGCTTAACGAGTTGCAAGCGGTTTGAAGAAGACTGCTCGAAAGTTTGAGATCTGGAAGATGCGGCATAAGCCGCAGGTTTGGATAAGCGATGGCAAAGATCAAGGTTGACGGCACAGAGATCGAAGTACCCGATCACTATACGCTCCTTCAGGCTGCCGAAGCCGCGGGCGCGGAAGTGCCACGTTTCTGTTTCCACGAACGGCTTTCCATCGCCGGAAACTGCCGTATGTGTCTGGTTGAAGTAAAGGGCGGACCGCCGAAGCCGGCGGCATCCTGCGCCATGGGCGTGCGCGATCTGCGTCCCGGCCCGAATGGCGAAGCGCCAGAAATCTTCACCAACACGCCGATGGTCAAGAAGGCCCGCGAAGGCGTGATGGAATTTCTGCTCATCAACCACCCGCTGGATTGCCCGATCTGCGATCAGGGCGGCGAGTGCGATCTGCAGGATCAGGCAATGGCCTTCGGCACCGACGGTTCCCGCTATCGCGAGAACAAGCGTGCTGTTGAAAACAAATATATCGGCCCGCTCGTCAAGACGGTGATGACGCGTTGCATTCACTGCACGCGCTGCGTCCGCTTCACGACCGAAGTTGCAGGTATTTCGGAACTCGGCCTCATCGGTCGTGGCGAAGACGCCGAGATCACCACCTATCTCGAACGCGCCATGACGTCGGAACTGCAGGGCAACGTTATCGATCTTTGCCCGGTTGGCGCTCTGACCTCGCGTCCTTATGCGTTCCAGGCCCGTCCGTGGGAACTGAACAAGACCGAAACCATCGACGTGATGGATGCGGTCGGCTCGAACATCCGCGTTGACACCCGTGGCCGCGAAGTGATGCGCGTCATGCCGCGTGTCAATGAAGCGGTGAACGAAGAGTGGATTTCCGACAAGACCCGCTTCATCTGGGATGGCCTGCGCACCCAGCGCCTCGACCGCCCATATGTTCGCAAGGATGGCCGTCTGGTCGCAGCATCGTGGCCGGAAGCTTTCTCCGCTATTGCTGCCAAGGTCTCCGCAATGTCGGCTGAAAAGATCGGCGCAGTCGCTGGCGATCTGGCTTCGGTTGAAGAAATCTATGCGCTGAAGGGCCTGATGGCTTCGCTCGGTACCGCCAATATCGACAGCCGCCAGGATGGCGCTGCTCTCGATCCGGCTCTGGGGCGCGCAACCTATCTCTTCAACTCCACGATCGAAGGCATTGAAAACGCTGATGCTCTGCTCATCATCGGTTCCAATCCGCGCGTTGAAGCTGCCGTTCTGAACGCACGTATTCGCAAGCGCCAGCGCATGGGCCATTTCCCGGTCGCCCTGATCGGCGAACAGGCTGAACTGCGCTACGAATATGAATATCTGGGTGCTGGCGCTGAAACACTCGCCGCCGTTGCTGCTGGCAAGAACGCTTTCCGCGATGTGCTGGCCAAGGCTGAACGTCCGCTGATCATCATCGGTCAGGGCGCGCTCACCGGTGAGAATGGTGCTGCGGTTCTGTCGACCGCCGCCAAGCTCGCTCAGGATGTTGGCGCGATCAAGGATGAGTGGAACGGCTTCTCCGTTCTGCACACTGCCGCTTCGCGCGTTGGTGCTTTGGATCTCGGCTTCGTGCCGGGTGAGGGCGGCAAGGTGGCTGGCGACATGCTGGGCAATCTGGATGTCGTGTTCCTGCTCGGTGCAGACGAACTCGACATGACCAAAAAGGGTTCGAGCTTCGTCGTTTACATCGGCACGCACGGCGATGCCGGCGCACATGCTGCCGACGTTATCCTGCCGGGCGCCGCCTACACGGAAAAGTCGGGCACCTGGCTCAACACCGAAGGTCGCGTGCAGCTTGGCAGCCGCGCCGGTTTCGCACCGGGCGAGGCAAAGGAAGACTGGGCAATCCTGCGCGCTCTTTCCGACAGCCTTGGCAAGCGCCTGCCGTTCGATTCGATGCAGCAGCTTCGCGCCAAGCTCTATGCGGACTATCCGCATATGCTGGCCATCGACACCATCACGCCTGCTTCCGCCGACGATCTCGTCGCGCTGGCAGCGAAAGCATCCAACCTGGGCGGCGGCGCTGCGTTCGTCTCTCCGGTCAAGGACTTCTACCTGACGAACCCAATTGCGCGCGCTTCCGCCGTCATGGCCGAATGCTCGGCGCTCGCGGCTGGCGGCTTCCAGCAGGCTGCCGAGTAAGCGAGAGAGAGACGGAACAATGGAAGGTATTTTTGCAGCTTACGTCTTGCCCGCGCTTATCATAGCGCTGAAGTCGGTCGTTCTGCTCGTCGTATTGCTGATCGTCGTCGCTTACCTGCTTTACGCAGATCGCAAGATCTGGGCAGCAGTACAGCTTCGTCGCGGCCCGAACGTTGTCGGTCCCTGGGGTCTGTTCCAGGCTTTTGCTGACTTGTTGAAGTTCGTCTTCAAGGAACCGATCATTCCGTCTGGCGCAAACAAGGGTGTTTTCCTCCTTGCGCCTTTCGTTTCCGCCGTTCTCGCAATGGCAACCTGGGCGGTCATTCCGGTCAATGAAGGCTGGGCCATCGCCAACATCAATGTCGGCATTCTCTATATCTTCGCCATTTCTTCGCTCGAAGTTTACGGCGTGATCATGGGCGGCTGGGCATCGAACTCGAAATATCCGTTCCTCGGTGCGCTTCGTTCCGCTGCGCAGATGGTTTCCTACGAAGTCTCCATCGGCTTCGTGATCGTCACGGTTCTGCTGACGGTTGGCTCGCTCAACCTCACCGACATTGTGCTTTCGCAGAATACCGGCCTCGGCACCATGCTTGGCCTGCCGGCTTCGTTCCTCGACTGGAACTGGCTCTGCCTGTTCCCGATGTTCGTGATCTTCTTCATTTCGGCACTTGCTGAAACGAACCGTCCGCCATTCGATCTGGTCGAAGCTGAATCCGAACTCGTGGCCGGTCACATGATCGAATATTCGTCCACGCCGTTCCTTCTGTTCTTCCTCGGCGAATATGTGGCGATCACGCTGATGTGCGCCCTGATGACGACCCTCTTCCTTGGCGGCTGGCTGCCTCCGGTGGACGTGTGGTTCCTCAACTGGGTTCCGGGCATCATCTGGTTCATGCTGAAGCTTTGCTTCTGCTTCTTCCTCTTCGCAATGGTGAAGGCTTTCGTTCCGCGTTATCGCTACGACCAGCTGATGCGCCTTGGCTGGAAAGTGTTCCTGCCGATCTCGCTCTTCATGGTTGTCGCAACCGCGACCTTCCTCAAAGTCTTCGGTCTGGCGTAAGGAGTAATAACTATGGCTTCATTCGCTCAAGCAGCCAAATCGCTCCTGCTCAAGGAATTTGTCGGCGCATTCTTTCTTTCCATGCGCCAGTTCTTCGCGCCGAAGGCAACGTTGAACTACCCGCATGAAAAGGGTCCGGTCTCTCCGCGCTTCCGTGGAGAGCACGCACTGCGCCGTTACCCGAACGGTGAAGAACGCTGCATCGCCTGCAAGCTTTGCGAAGCGATCTGCCCGGCGCAGGCCATCACCATCGAGGCCGGTCCGCGCCGCAATGACGGCACTCGCCGCACGGTGCGTTACGACATCGATATGGTGAAGTGCATCTATTGCGGTTTCTGCCAGGAAGCATGCCCGGTGGATGCCATCGTGGAAGGTCCGAATTTCGAATTCGCGACCGAAACCCGCGAAGAACTCTACTACGACAAGGACAAGCTCCTTGCCAATGGCGACCGTTGGGAACGCGAAATCGCGCGCAATATCGCGATGGATGCGCCATATCGCTGATTGGTTTTGCTGAAACCTCGTTTCGGCATCCGGTTTGAAAAGCGGCAACAGGAAGGGGCGGCCCATCTTGTTGCTGGAATTTAAGTTTCGCGATTATTCGCGGCAAACAAAGACTAAAGCGAGCGAGGCAATAAGGCTTTGCTCACGGAAAGGTGTTGGGGGATCCCCATGCTGACAGGTATTGCGGCAGCGTTCTTCTATCTGTTCGCCTTCATCATGATCGCCAGCGCGTTCATGGTGATTGCGGCACGCAACCCCGTGCATTCGGTGCTGTTTCTGATCCTCACATTCTTCAATGCGGCAGCTCTGTTTCTGCTGACCGGGGCCGAGTTCCTCGCCATGATCCTGCTCGTCGTTTACGTCGGAGCAGTGGCGGTTCTCTTCCTCTTCGTCGTCATGATGCTGGATGTGGACTTCTCCGAACTGAAGCGCGGCGCATTGCAATATGCACCGGTCGGCGCTCTCGTCGGCCTCATTTTGCTCGGCGAACTGATCTTCGTGTTCGCAAGCAACATGTTTGCGCCGAAGCTGGGGCAGGGCGCTGTGCCAATCCCGAATATCGCCGAGCGGTCCAATACCGCTGCTCTGGGCGACATTCTCTACACCGACTTCGTCTTCTACTTCCAGGTTGCTGGTCTCGTCCTTCTGGTCGCGATGATCGGCGCCATCGTTCTGACGCTGCGGCACAAGCCGAATGTCAAGCGCCAGTCCATCCCGACCCAGGTAGCTCGCACGCCGGAAACGGCGATCGAGATCAAGAAGGTCGAAACGGGCAAAGGCATCTGAGGATAAGCATATGGAAATCGGTATCTCTCATTATCTCACCGTTTCGGCCATCCTGTTTACGCTTGGCGTCTTCGGCATCTTCCTGAACCGCAAGAACGTCATCGTTATCCTGATGTCGATCGAATTGATCCTTCTGTCGGTCAATCTCAATTTTGTGGCGTTCTCCAGCCAGCTCGGCGACATGGTCGGGCAGGTCTTCGCCCTTTTCGTTCTGACTGTTGCGGCTGCTGAAGCGGCCATCGGTCTGGCAATTCTCGTTGTTTTCTTCCGTAATCGCGGTTCCATCGCGGTGGAAGACGTCAATGTTATGAAAGGTTGACGGGCAAATGCTCTACTACGCGATCGTCTTCCTTCCGCTTCTCGGCTTCCTGATTGCCGGTCTCTTCGGCAATCAGATCGGAGCCAAGGCGAGCGAATACATCACTTCCGGTTTCATGGTCATCGTCGCGATCCTGTCCTGGGTCGTGTTCTTCCAGATTCCGCTCGGCCACGACGCGGAAACCGTCCGCATCCCGGTTCTTCACTGGGTGACGTCGGGCACGCTTTCCTTCGACTGGGCATTGCGCATCGATACGCTCACCGGCGTCATGCTGGTGGTGGTGAACTCGGTGTCGGCTCTCGTGCACATCTATTCCATTGGATATATGCACCACGATCCGCACCGTCCGCGCTTCTTCGCCTATCTGTCGCTCTTCACCTTCGCCATGCTCATGCTGGTCACGTCGGATAATCTGGTTCAGATGTTCTTCGGCTGGGAAGGCGTGGGTCTGGCTTCCTACCTCCTGATCGGTTTCTGGTTCCAGAAGCCTTCGGCCAATGCCGCCGCCATGAAGGCGTTCGTCGTCAACCGCGTTGGTGACTTCGGCTTCCTGCTCGGCATCTTCGGTGTGTTCGCGCTGTTCCAGTCTGTCGACTACAACACGATCTTCGCTGCCGCAGCCAATTATCTGCCGGCTGAAGGCGCTGCCGATGCCAATCAGGTCGTTCTGAACTTCCTCGGCTATCAGCTCGACAAGCAGGGCGCGATCACAATCACCTGCCTGCTGCTTTTCATGGGCGCGATGGGCAAGTCGGCGCAGTTCCTGCTGCACACCTGGCTTCCGGACGCCATGGAAGGCCCGACCCCGGTTTCGGCGCTCATTCACGCCGCTACCATGGTTACCGCGGGCGTGTTCATGGTCGCCCGCATGTCGCCGATCTTTGAACTGTCGCAGACCGCACTTCTGGTCGTGACAATCATCGGCGCAACCACTGCCTTCTTTGCAGCAACGGTCGCTCTCGTGCAGAACGACATCAAGCGCGTGATCGCCTATTCGACCTGTTCGCAGCTCGGCTATATGTTTGCGGCACTCGGCGTCGGCGCTTATGGCGCTGCTGTGTTCCACCTGTTCACGCACGCTTTCTTCAAAGCGCTTTTGTTCCTTTGCGCCGGTTCGGTTATCCATGCCGTTTCGGAAGAGCAGGACATGCGTCGCATGGGCGGCCTGCGCAAGCTGATCCCGATCACCTACTGGATGATGGTCATCGGTACGGTTGCCATTACGGGCCTCGGTATTCCGGGCACGATCATCGGCACCGCCGGTTTCTTCTCCAAGGATGCGATCATCGAATCCGTCTTCGCTTCGCACAGTGCTGCCAGCGGCTACGCTTCGACGCTTCTCATCGTTGCAGCGCTCTTCACGAGCTTCTATTCATGGCGCCTGATTTTCATGACCTTCTACGGCAAGCCGCGCGCTTCCGCCGAAGTCATGCATCACGTCCATGAATCGCCGGCTGTCATGTTCGTTCCGCTGCTGATCCTCGGCGTCGGTGCACTCTTTGCCGGTGTCGTGTTCAAGGAACTCTTCTTCGGCCATGAATATGCCGAATTCTGGAAGGGTGCGCTGTTTACCTCGGCTGCCAACCAGATCCTTGAGGAATACCACCATGTTCCTCTGTGGGTTAAGCTGTCGCCGTTCATTTCGATGGTTCTCGGCTTCATCGTCGCCTGGATCTTCTACATCCGCTCGCCGGAAACGCCGAAGGCGCTGGCTGCCCGTCACCGTGGCCTCTACCAGTTCCTTCTCAACAAGTGGTACTTCGACGAACTGTACGATTTCCTCTTCGTACGTCCGGCTCGTTGGCTTGGCCGCTTGTTCTGGAAGGGTGGCGACGGCTGGCTTATTGACGGCTTCGGCCCGGATGGCATCTCGGCTCGCGTGCTCGATGTCACCAACCGTGTCGTCAAGATGCAGTCCGGATACCTTTATCACTACGCATTCGCGATGCTGATCGGCGTCGCCGCGCTCGTCACTTGGATGATGCTCGGGAGCTCTTTCTGATGACCGACTGGCCAATTCTCTCAACGGTCACGTTTCTGCCGCTCGTCGGCGCGTTACTGATCCTTCTGATCAAGGACGACAGCGAGGCTTCGCGTCGCAATATCCGCAACGTCGCTTTGCTGACGACGATATTCGTCTTCATCCTGTCGCTCGTCGTCTGGGCAGGGTTCGATAATTCGAACTCTGGTTTCCAGATGGTCGAGCAGGTCGACTGGATGGGTGGCGGCATCAGCTATCACATGGGCGTGGACGGTATCTCCGTCCTGTTCGTGGTGCTTTCCGCTTTCCTCATGCCCTTCTGCATTCTCGCAAGCTGGGTGTCGGTGGAAAAGCGCGTCAAGGAATACATGATCGCGTTCCTCATTCTGGAAACGCTGATGATCGGCGTGTTCTGCGCGCTCGACCTGTTCCTGTTCTACGTGTTCTTCGAAGCAAGCCTTATCCCGATGTTCATCATCATCGGCGTGTGGGGCGGCAAGCGTCGCGTCTATGCAAGCTTGAAGTTCTTCCTTTATACGCTTCTGGGTTCCGTACTGATGCTCATCGCCATCATGGCCATGTACTGGCAGGCTGGTACGATGAATATCGTCGAGCTGCTGAAGTACGACTTCCCTGCGGGGATGCAGACATGGCTATGGCTCGCCTTCTTCGCGTCCTTCGCGGTCAAGATGCCGATGTGGCCGGTCCATACCTGGTTGCCGGACGCGCACGTTGAAGCGCCGACGGCAGGCTCGGTCATTCTGGCCGGTATTCTCCTGAAGCTCGGCGGTTACGGTTTCATCCGTTTCTCGCTGCCGATGTTCCCTCTGGCTTCGGCTGACTTCGCACCCTTCATCTTCGCGCTGTCGGTCATCGCGATCATCTACACCTCGCTCGTCGCGATGGTGCAGGAAGACATGAAGAAGCTGATCGCCTATTCGTCGGTTGCGCACATGGCCTATGTGACCATGGGTATTTTTGCAGCCAATGAGCAGGGTATCCAAGGCGCCATCTTCCAGATGTTGTCGCACGGCATCGTGTCGGCTGCGCTCTTCCTCTGCGTGGGCGTGATCTATGATCGTATGCATACCCGCGAGATCGCGGCGTTTGGCGGTCTGGTGAACAACATGCCGAAATATGCGGTGGCCTTCCTCATCTTCACGATGGCGAATGTCGGCCTGCCGGGTACTTCGGGCTTCATCGGTGAATTCCTGACGCTGTTCGGTGTGTTCCGGGTCAATACCTGGGTGGCACTGTTCGCAACCACGGGCGTCATCCTCTCGGCGGCTTATGCGCTCTGGCTCTACCGTCAGGTAGTGTTCGGCGCATTGGCCAAGGAAAGCCTGAAGGCGCTCCTCGATTTGAGCCCGCGTGAGAAGATCATTCTCTACCCGCTTGTGGCGCTCACCATCTTCTTCGGTGTGTATCCGACCCCGGTCTTCAATGTGACCGCCGGTGCCGTGAACGCCCTGGTCCAACATTACGACGCAGCACTCGCGGGCACCGCGAGCGCCGTGCTGGCACAGTAAGAAATAAAGGCGTAGGTCATGCAGACTGATCTGATAGCTCATCTGACCCTTGCAGCACCGGAGGTTCTCCTTGCTGTAGGCGCCTTGGCACTGCTCATGATTGGCGTGTTCTCCGGCGAACGGGCGACCACGCTCGTCAACGGATTATCCGTCGCGGTGCTTATTGCGGCGCTGGCACTGGTTGTCCTTTTCCCGACGAACGGCGCCGCATTCGGCGGTGCCATCGTCATTGACAGCTTCAGCCGCTTCATGAAGGTGCTGACGCTGATCGGCTCCATCGTGACGCTGATCATGTCGGTTGGCTTCGCCAAGGCAGAGAAGTTCGACAAGTTCGAATTCCCGGTCCTGATCGTGATTTCCACGCTCGGCATGCTGCTGATGGTTTCAGCATCCAACATGCTGTCGCTTTATCTCGGTCTCGAACTGCAATCGCTGGCGCTTTACGTTCTGGCAGCGTTCAACCGCGATAGCGTCCGTTCGACGGAAGCTGGCCTGAAATACTTCGTTCTCGGTTCGCTTTCCTCGGGCATGCTGCTTTACGGTATTTCGCTCGTCTACGGTTACACCGGCCATATCGGCTTTACCGAAATCGCCCAGGCCGTCTCCGGCGGTCAGCGTGAACTCGGTCTGGTGTTCGGTCTCGTCTTCATTCTGGCCGGTCTGGCATTCAAGATTTCTGCCGTTCCGTTCCACATGTGGACGCCGGACGTCTATGAAGGCGCACCGACCCCGGTAACGGCATTCTTTGCCGCCGCTCCGAAGATGGCCGCCATGGCGCTCATCATCCGCGTCGTCTCGGAAGCCTTTGCTCCGGTCACCCATGACTGGCAGCAGGTCGTGATCTTCATCGCGCTTGCCTCGATGATCCTCGGCGCCTTCGCCGCTATCGGCCAGCGCAACATCAAGCGCCTGATGGCTTATTCCTCGATCAGCCATATGGGCTATGCGCTCGTTGGTCTGGCCGCCGGAACGGTGATCGGCGTGAAGGGTGTGATGATCTACATGGCAATCTACCTCGCCATGACGCTCGGCACCTTCGCGTTCATTCTCGCAATGCGCACCAAGGACGGCAATGTGGAGAGCATTGAAGATCTGGCTGGTCTGTCCCGCACCAATCCGGTGCTGGCAACGATCATGACCATCTTCCTGTTCTCGCTCGCCGGTATCCCACCGCTCGCTGGCTTCTTCGGCAAGTGGTACACTTTCCTTGCTGCCGTTGAAGCGGGTCTCTATCCGCTTGCCATCATCGGTATCGTGGCTTCGGTCGTGGGCGCGTTCTATTACCTGCGCATGATCAAGATCATGTGGTTCGATGAGCCGACGGGTGGTTTCGTTCCGGTCGCAGGCGAGCTTCGTCTCGTTCTCGGCGTAACGGGTGCCTTCGTGCTCTTCTACGTCTTCCTTGCTGGTCCGATCGGCGGATTTGCCGAAGCCGCAGCCAAGACGTTTTTCTAAAGCATGTCTCCCAAAAGTGGGAACCGCCTTCGCGGGGAAATCAGTTCACTGGACTGATTTCTGGTCCCGCTACGATAGGATGAAGACATGCGTAGGAATATAATGAGAGAGCAAAAGGCGGAAGCATAAATGAGTTTTGCGCTTTCGCCTGTTGCGGCAAATGAGGGCTACCGTCTCGAAGCTTTCGAGACGGTAGGGTCCACCAATGCGGTTGCTCTCGAACGGGCAGCCAGCGGTGATCCGGGCAAGCTCTGGCTTGTTACGAAGAGACAGGAAAGCGGTCGCGGAAGACGCGGCCGTGCCTGGTCTACGCCGGAAGGCAATCTTGCCTCCACGCTGCTTCTTGTTGAATCCTATGAAATGAAAATGGCGGCAACGCTTGGTTTTGTTGCCGGTCTGTCGCTCGCCGATGCACTTGATGCGGTGTTCGCAGCCACGGGGCCTGCCGTGCCGCCGACAATCGGCCTCAAATGGCCGAACGATGTCCTGCTCAATGGAGCCAAACTCACCGGCATTCTGCTTGAGTCTTCTATTCTGGCGAAGAATTTGTTCGCCGTTGCCATCGGTATCGGGACCAATGTGGTCGCCTTTCCCGATGATCTGCCTTATGCAGCAACGTCGTTGCAAGCTCTTGGCAGCAAATGCGACGCCGAGACATTGTTTGCAGCCCTGTCGGATGCATGGTCGGTCAATTACCGCGTCTGGAATGAAGGGCGTGGACTTGATGACATTCGCAAGCGCTGGCTGCAGCGCGCGCATGGCCTTGGCCAGCACGTTACCATGCAGGTTGAAGGCCGCATTGTCGAAGGTCGTTTTGAGACAATCGATGAGGCATGCCGTTTTGTTATTCGTGAAGATGAAGGTTCGCGGGTTGCAGTAACGGCTGGCGATGTCTATTTCGGAACTGCTGCCACAATACGCAGATAATTGCTTTGTTTTGTCTTACTAGTGGATTGAATTTGACGTTTGATACCTGTCCGATATAAATCTCGTTTCAAACGTCAAAATCGAAAAATCCACTAGATTCATAAAGTTACTAGTGGTCTTTTTGCTTCCGACAGTTGCTCAGCGCTCCTATCCGAGGGATGCAAATGTCGGAATCAGATCACTAGGGTTGCAACTGGACAACTTTAGGTCCAGTTGATGCCGCAAGGCGGGATTAATCACAGAGGAAATTTCATGGCCCGATCCAATACTACTGAACTCGTCTTTCTGCCGCTTGGCGGCGTAGGCGAAATCGGCATGAATTTGGCTATGTACGGCTTTGGTCCAGCGGATAACCGTGAATGGCTGGTCGTGGATATGGGCGTGAGCTTTGCGGGGCCTGAACAGCCGGGCGCCGATCTTATCCTGCCGGATATCCGCTATCTTGAAGCTGAAAAGCATAATCTGCGCGGTATCGTCATCACCCATGCGCATGAAGACCATTTCGGTGCTTTGCTCGATCTGTGGCCGCGCCTGAAGGTTCCGGTCTATGCGACGCCATTCACTGCCGGTCTGCTTGAAGCCAAGCGGCAGTCGGAGGACGGTGCGCCCGAGATTCCGATCACGATCTACAAGGCAGGCGAGAAATTCGAAGTCGGCCCGTTCAAGGTCGAGGCTGTCGCGGTAACGCACTCTATTCCCGAGCCGGTTTCTCTGGCTATCACGACGCCGCTCGGCACGGTCGTGCACACGGGTGACTGGAAGATGGACCCGGAACCGTCGCTTGGACCGGTTATCGACGAGGCTCGTTTCCGTGCTATCGGTGATGCAGGCGTTCTGGCGCTGATCTGCGACTCCACCAATGCTTTGCGCGAAGGCGAGTCTCCTTCCGAACGTCAGGTGGGCGAGAGCCTGCGCGAGTTGATTGAAAATGCGCGTGGCCGCGTGGCCATCACCACTTTCTCTTCCAATGTCGGTCGTATCCGGTCGATTACGGAAGCAGCACGCGATGCAGGCCGTCAGGTGCTGGTGGTCGGTCGTTCGATGAAACGCGCCATCTCGGTTGCAACCGAACTTGGCTATATGGAAGGCTTGCCGGAATATCTCAGCGAAGAGGATTACGGCTATATTCCACGCGAAAACGTGGTGATGATCCTCACCGGAAGCCAGGGCGAACCGCGCGCGGCACTCGCCAAGCTGGCACGTGACGAAATGCGCAGCCTCGCGCTGACGGCGGGCGATACGGTCATCTACTCATCGCGCGCCATTCCGGGCAATGAAAAGTCCATTCTCGACATCAAGAACCGCCTGATCGATCGCGGCATCAAGATCATTGGTGATGAGGATGCACTGGTCCATGTCTCGGGCCATCCACGGCGCAGCGAATTGCGTCGCATGTATTCCTGGGTTCGCCCGCAAATTCTGGTGCCGGTGCACGGCGAAGCCGCCCATCTGGTTGCTCAAGGCTCGCTTGGCGCGATGGAAGGCATCGAGCAGGTCGCGCAGGTGCGTGATGGCGACATGCTGCGTCTGGCGCCCGGCAGGGCCGAGATTATCGATGAAGCGCCGGTTGGCCGCATCTACAAGGACGGCAAGCTGATCGGTGACGAGGAAGAAATCGGCATGGTCGAGCGCCGCAAGCTTGCCTATGTCGGTCATGTCGCCGTTTCGGTGCTGCTGGACCGTGAACACAAGATCATCGATGAGCCCGATCTCGTAACTTTCGGCGTGCCGGAAGAAAACGCGCAGGGCGACCTGTTGGAAGACATCCTGCTGGATGCGGCCATCGAGGCCATCGACAGCATTCCGCGCGTTCGCCGCAAGGATATCGAGATCGTTCGGGAATCCGTTCGCCGTGCAGTTCGCGCTGCGGCAAATGAGGCATGGGGCAAAAAGCCGGTAGTGACCGTATTCGTGAATAGGATACGGTAGTCATACGGATTGCAGAATGACCGGCATGGGAGGTGCTGATGCTCGAACGCTTGAACCACGTGGCGATTGCCGTTCCGGATATTGATGCCGCGGCAGCGCTTTATCGCGGCAAGCTCGGTGCGAATGTCACCGAGCCGCAGGCCTTGCCCGAACATGGCGTAACCGTGGTTTTCATCGACGTCGGCAACACCAAGATCGAATTGCTGGAGCCATTGGGCGAGGGGTCTCCCATCGCGGCATTTCTGGAAAAGAACCCCTCCGGCGGGATGCATCATCTCTGTTACGAGGTTGCGGACATTATTGCCGCTCGTGATCGCCTCAAGGCGGAAGGTGCGCGTATCCTCGGGGATGGCGAGCCGAAGACCGGCGCCCACGGCAAGCCGGTTCTGTTCCTGCATCCCAAGGATTTCAACGGCACGCTGATCGAACTGGAAGAGGTGTAATCATGTCGCTGGTTTCAGGAATCGCGATCTATTTCATCATCTGGTGGACGACGCTATTTGCTCTCTTGCCTGTCGGCTTGCGCACGCAGGCCGAAGAAAATGAAGTGACTCTGGGTACAGTGGCCAGCGCTCCGGCCAAGCCGCGTATCGGCCGGGCATTTCTGCGGACAACTATCGTCGCAACGCTCATCTTCCTGCTCTATTATTATATGACGCAGATCAGCGGTTTCGGCCTCGACGATATTCCGCATTTCTTCCCGGATCTGACCTGAAATTTCAGGTTCAGTTCAATGTGAATTTTGAGGCCGCCTAAAAAATAGGCAGCCTTTCTTTTGTACAAAGAAAAGTGGACATGCCTATCATGGGTTGTGCCAGATATTGAGCCAATTCGGGTAACGTATTGAATTTCCGACACGGCACAACCCGGCGTCATTTGTGACAGTGATGCCTTTGCGTATGCAATGTTCTTCATATAAATCGATTTATACTTAAACGAAATTTAATACTTGGATGCGCAGAGGGCACTGCGATAAATCCCACAAAATCAATGTGTTATTGCAGCCTATAAAATAGCGGAAATGCAGAAAGCACGAGGGTTCTGCAAGTGCAAAAAAAAAGCAAGGCTTTCGCCTTGCTAATCAAATACGCGTTCGATCCGTTTCCATTTGACTGGCGGCTGCGAAAGTCGCGCCTGGATCCATCCTCCCAAGACTTTGACCGCGTGAAACCAACGGTTTTATTCCGTTGTTGCTCTTATGATGAAAAAAATAGCGAACTGCACAGCTTTTGTCACGAAAAATCTTCTGTGGCGTCATATTTCTTTCGCAAATTTTCCTCAGTGAGAGTGATATATCTGTAATATATTGAAATTGAATGTGAATCTGGAGGCCGTATTTCGCACCTCTGGTTCTTTCGGCGGGCCATTATGGTTGTGGATGGGGAAATCCGCTGCCGTGAAAGCTTTTCCAGGCGGGTTTCCAACCGGTGTATAACCCGGTAAGAAACCGACGAATATGCTTAATTTTTGCCTGATTCTTGAAGCACTCAGGCAGTCCCTCTTGATTGGTGGTTACGATGCGTCTGTCGCGGTATTTTTTGCCTATTCTGAAGGAAAACCCCAAGGAGGCGGAAATCGTCTCCCACAGGCTGATGCTGCGTTCGGGCATGATCCGTCAACAGTCAGCCGGCATCTATGCCTGGCTGCCGCTCGGTCTCAAGGTTCTCAACAAGGTTTGCGATATCATTCGCGAAGAGCAGAACCGCGCGGGCGCCAATGAAATCCTGATGCCGACCATCCAGTCCGCCGATCTGTGGCGCGAAAGCGGTCGCTACGATGCCTATGGCAAGGAAATGTTGCGCATTCAGGACCGTCAGGAGCGCGATATGCTCTTCGGCCCGACCAATGAGGAAATGGTCACCGACATTTTCCGCTCCTATGTGCGCTCCTACAAGGACCTGCCGCTCAATCTCTATCACATCCAGTGGAAGTTCCGCGACGAAGTGCGCCCGCGTTTCGGCGTGATGCGTTCGCGTGAGTTCCTGATGAAGGACGCCTATTCGTTCGACCTCGACTATGAGGGCGCGAAAATGGCTTACTACCGCATGTTCGTGTCTTATCTGCGTACTTTCGCCCGCGTTGGGTTGCAGGCGATCCCGATGCGCGCCGATACGGGACCGATTGGCGGTGACCTCAGCCACGAATTCATCATTCTGGCCGAAACCGGCGAAAGCCAGGTTTTCTGCGACAAGGCCTATCTTGATCTCGCCGTGCCGGGCGCGGACACCGATTTCCGCAACGATGCGCAACTGACCGATATCGTCAATCGCTGGACGACGCCTTATGCGGCGACCGACGAAATGCATGACGAGGCCGACTGGGCCAAGGTGAAGCCGGAAGATCAGGTTTCGGCACGCGGCATCGAAGTGGGCCACATCTTCCATTTCGGCACGAAATATTCCGAACCGATGGGCGCGAAAGTGCAGGGCCCGGATGGCAAGGAACATCTGGTGTCGATGGGTTCCTACGGCATCGGTCCGTCGCGCCTCGTCGCGGCTGCCATCGAAGCCTTCCACGATGACGCAGGCATCATCTGGCCGAAGGCCATCGCGCCGTTCGGTGCCGGTATCGTCAACATGAAGCCGGGCGACGAAGGCTGCGACGCTGTAAGCGAGAAGATCTACGAAGCGCTGACCAATGCAGGCGTCGATCCTCTGCTCGATGACACGGATGACCGTCCGGGTGCAAAGTTTGCCACGATGGACCTGATCGGCCTGCCGACGCAGGTGATCGTTGGCCCGCGTGGCGTCGCTGCCGGTGAAGTCGAAATCAAGGATCGCAAGACCGGCGAACGCCAGAACCTGAGCGTTGAAGCTGCGATCAACCTGTTGACGGCAGAAGCATGAGCAACGCGGCGGCAGCAAAATCCGAGGATCAGGCAAAGGCAGCCCAAAAGGCACCGAAGTCAGGTCCATTCTCGGCTTTCGAACGGATGATCGCATGGCGATATCTGCGAGCGCGCCGCCGCGAGACTTTTATCTCGGTCATTGCCGGGTTTTCTTTCACCGGCATCATGCTGGGCGTGGCGACCCTCATCATCGTCATGGCGGTGATGAACGGCTTCCGTGCCGAGCTTCTTTCGCGAATTCTGGGCATTAACGGCCATCTCATCATGCAGCCGATTGATCGTCCTCTGGATGATTATGCCAGCCTTATCAAGCGGATCGACGGTATTTCCGGCATCAAGTTCGCCATCCCCGTGGTGGAAGGGCAGGCGCTTGTTCAGGGGAATATCGGCGCTGGAACAGGTGCATTGGTGCGCGGTCTTCGTGAAGAGGATCTCGACAAGCTCAAGCTCGTTTCCGGTAATATTCGTCAGGGTACACTGAAGGGCTTCGATCAGGGCGGCGGCGTCGCCATCGGAACCCGTATGGCGGAAAATCTCGGCCTTTCCATTGGCGATACGCTGCGGGTGATTTCGCCGGATGGCGATGTGACCCCGTTTGGCGTCAATCCGCGCGTGAAGGCCTATCCGATTGTCGCGATCTTCGAGATCGGCATGTCGGAATATGACTCATCAATTGTCATGATGCCGCTTTCCGAGGCGCAGCTCTTCTTCAATCAGGAAGGCAAGGTGCAATCGCTGGAAATCTTTGTCGATAATCCCGACAAGGTGGATGCGATGCGCGCGCCCGTGGAAGAGGCAGCGGGACGCCAGCTCTCGCTTGTCGACTGGCGCCAGCGTAACCAGACTTTCTTCTCGGCGCTGGAAGTCGAGCGCAATGTCATGTTCATGATCCTGACGCTGATCGTGCTCGTTGCGGCGCTGAACATCATTTCCGGCCTCATCATGCTGGTGAAGGACAAGGGGCACGATATTGCGATCCTGCGAACCATGGGGGCCACCCGTGGCGCGGTGATGCGCATATTCCTGATGACGGGCGCCGCCATCGGCGTCACCGGCACGGTGGCTGGTGTCGTTCTGGGCGTTGTCGTCTGCCTCAATGTCGAGCGCCTGCGGGAGTTCTTCTCGTGGCTCTCGGGAACCACGCTCTTCAATCCGGAACTTTACTTCCTGAGCCAGTTGCCTGCGAAGATGGACCCCGGTGAAACCATCTCCGTTATCGTCATGGCTCTGGTGCTTTCATTCATCGCCACCATTTTTCCGGCCTGGCGCGCTGCCAAGCTCGATCCGGTTGAAGCATTGAGGTACGAATAAATGGCGGCTGAAATCATCATGCGGCTGGAGCGTGTCGGCCGCGCCTATAAGGAAGCCGACCGCGAACTGGTCATTCTGAAAGATGCCGATTTCACGCTCCGCCGTGGCGAAATGGTTGCGCTTGTTGCGCCATCGGGCGCGGGCAAGTCGACATTGCTGCACACGGCGGGCCTGCTGGAACGCCCCGATAACGGCGAGGTTTTCCTTGACGGACGCGCCTGTAGCAAATTGTCCGATGACGAGCGCACGGCTGTGCGCCGCAACGATGTCGGTTTCGTGTATCAGTTCCACCATCTCCTGCCAGAATTTTCCGCGCTGGAGAATGTGATGATGCCGCAGATGATCCGCGGCCTGCCCAGGAAAGCCGCAGCAGAGCGTGCACAGCAGCTTCTTGAATATATGAAGATCGGCAAGCGCGCTTCGCATCGCCCATCGGAACTTTCCGGCGGCGAGCAACAGCGCGTCGCGATTGCCCGCGCCGTTGCCAACGCGCCGCTTGTTCTTCTGGCGGACGAGCCGACCGGCAACCTCGATCCGACGACATCATCTTATGTCTTCGGCGCTCTGGAAGCGCTCGTGCGTCAGTCGGGGCTTGCGGCCCTGATCGCGACGCACAATCATGAACTTGCCCGCCGGATGGACCGGCGCGTCACGCTGAAGGATGGCAAGGTCGTCGACCTGTAAGCCTTCCAGGTCATAGTAGCACCTTATCCTGAGGAGCCGCCAAAGGCGGCGTCTCGAAGGGCGAGACGCAGTTCCGCTGCCTGCGCGTTCCGGTCTGCTAACAGGACTGGCGCTCCCCCAATTTGTTCTGACGCGCGTTTGATCGGGCGGTATAGTCCTCCTGTGGGACTATATTCCCGTACAAGTGTCTTGGCGTCCGGGGTGGTCTTGTAAGCGCTCCCAGCACCTCATCCTGAGGAGCCGCCAAAGGCGGCTTCTCGAAGGGCAAGGTGCGTCTCTGCCTGAACATGGCGCTTTGGTTCCCCGCTCACGCAGCCAACCTCTACGGTTGTATATTCACCATTCGTAAACCCTAAAATGAATGCTGCGTCAGAACGGGTGTTGACTTTGGAACAAAAATAGAACAAAAAATAAACATACGTGAACACAGAGGAGTTTCCAACATGACCGATCTCGTCCACGACGTTCTGTCTTTCATTTCGGTAAGCCTGTTCATTGCAACTTTCGCCATCTGGGTGAGTGCGATCTGAAGGAGATAGTGCATGTCTCCCAAAAGTGGGAACCAGTTTTGGGGCAAAGACATGCGTGAAGAGATAGAGCATCTCCGATGATTTCGGAAAAACTGGAGATGCTCTGGCCGGTTCCTGTGAACCCGCTACAAGGTGGCGATAGTCTTACTGGACATCGCCATATCATTCCCCGAAACTGATGCTATCAGGCGACAGAGTCGCCAGCCGCGTTGAACCATGTGTGGTTCATCCTGCAAGCAATGTGCTATCAGGCGGCTACTGCATCGGCCCGAAGATCTGAATCGGTTTTCGGAAAGCGCGATGCGTGGATTTAGAGCGCCGGATGTATGTCCATCCGGGCGGCTCGGCAGATGATCGGGGTCGATGGAATGAGTGGTGCAGCAGCAGGCAATGCAGCAAAAGACGGTGCTTTGACGCCACGTTTTGTGCATCTGCGGGTACACTCGGCCTATTCCTTGCTGGAAGGCGCATTGCCGCTCGGCAAGATCATCAAGCAGGCGATTGCCGATGAGGCGCCGGCTATCGCGGTTACCGACACCAACAATCTGTTTGGTGCGCTCGAATTTGCGCAGAAGGCATCGAAAGATGGTCTGCAACCTATCATCGGTTGTCAGGTCGATATTGCCTTTGGCGATCACAGTGATAATGGCCGCAGCGTCAATCGCCGGGTCGCGCTGGACCTTGCTCCAATCGTGCTGCTCGCGGCAACGGAAGAGGGCTATGCGAATATCGTGCGGCTCGTCAGCCGCGCCTTTATGGAGACGCCCGCGGGCGATCCAGTGCATATCGACGTGAGCTGGCTCCCGCCATTGTCGAAAGACGTCATTATTCTTTCCGGCGGCGCACTGGGGCCAATCGGTCGTGCTTTTGCCGCCGACCGCCCTGACAGGGCAGAGACGCGACTTGCATTCCTGCGGGAAACCTTTGGTGACCGGCTTTATGTCGAGTTGCAGCGCCAGGCAGGTTACGACCGTGCGCTGGAAGCCAAGACGGTTGCGCTTGCCTATGAGATGGATCTGCCTCTGGTGGCTACCAATGAGGCTTTCTTTCTCAAGGCGGAAGATTTCGAAGCTCACGATGCGCTTCTTGCCATTGCGGAAGGCCAGATTCTTTCAAACGATGACCGCCGCCGTCTGACGCCGGACCATCATCTGAAAAGCCGTGCGGAAATGACGGCACTCTTTGCCGACTTGCCGGAAGCGCTCGACAACACGGTCGAAATTGCGGAGCGCTGCAGTTGGTACACGCAGACCCGTGCGCCGATCCTGCCACGGTTTACTGGTGAATCCGATGATCCGGAAGCCGCCGTTCAGGAAGAAGCTGATGAGCTTGCCCGGCAGGCGCGCGAAGGCCTGAAGATGCGCCTGGAGACCATCGGTCTCGCAGAAGGCTACACGACAGAACAATATGCCGAACGCCTCGAATATGAGATCGGCATCATCACCCGCATGAAATTCCCGGGTTACTTCCTGATCGTTGCCGACTTTATCAAATGGGCCAAAGCCCATGGCATTCCGGTCGGGCCGGGCCGTGGCTCGGGTGCCGGTTCGCTTGTCGCTTATGCGCTGACGATTACCGACGTCGATCCTTTGCGATTCTCACTGCTTTTCGAACGCTTCCTCAACCCGGATCGCGTTTCGATGCCCGACTTTGATATCGATTTCTGTCAGGACCGCCGTGAAGAGGTGATCCGCTATGTGCAGGGAAAGTACGGACGCGATCAGGTAGCCCAGATCATCACGTTCGGAACACTGCAGGCGCGTGCCGTATTGCGCGATGTCGGTCGCGTTCTGGAAATGCCTTACGGGCAGGTTGATCGTCTCTGCAAGCTGGTGCCGCAGAACCCGGCCAATCCGGTATCACTGGCGCAGGCCATCGAAACCGAGCCGAAGATCAATGAGGAGCGCGAGAAGGAGCCGGTGGTCGGACGGCTGCTCGATATAGCGCTCAAGCTCGAAGGGCTTTACCGCCACGCCTCGACCCATGCCGCCGGTATCGTGATCGGTGACCGTCCGCTGTCGGAACTGGTCCCCATGTATCGCGATCCGCGTTCCGACATGCCGGTTACGCAGTTCAACATGAAATGGGTCGAGCAGGCGGGACTGGTCAAGTTCGACTTTCTTGGTCTCAAGACGCTGACCGTTCTTGAAACGGCGGTCAAACTTGTGGCGCGCAAAGGCATTGACATCGATCTGTCCCATGTGCCGCTCGATGATGAACTGACCTATGAAATGCTGTCGCGCGGCGAAACGGTTGGCGTGTTCCAGGTGGAAAGTGCCGGTATGCGCAAGGCGCTGCTCGGCATGCGTCCGGACCGGATCGAAGATATTATTGCGCTTGTCGCGCTCTATCGTCCTGGTCCGATGGAGAACATCCCGACCTATAATGCGCGCAAGAATGGTGAGGAGGAGATCGCCTCCATTCACCCGAAGATCGATCACCTGATCAAGGAAACGCAGGGCGTTATCGTCTATCAGGAACAGGTGATGCAGATCGCGCAGGTGCTTTCCGGCTATTCGCTCGGTGAAGCTGACCTTTTGCGCCGCGCCATGGGCAAGAAGATCCGCGAGGAAATGGACAAGCAGCGTGTCCGCTTCGTGGATGGCGCAATTGAGGGCGGTGTCGACAAGGCACAGGCCAACATGATCTTCGACCTGCTGGCGAAGTTCGCTGACTACGGCTTCAACAAGTCGCACGCTGCCGCTTATGCCATCGTGTCCTATCAGACAGCCTATATGAAGGCGCATTATCCGGTTGAGTTCATCGCCGCGTCGATGACCTACGATATGTCGAACACCGACAAGCTCAACGATTTCCGCCGCGAGGCGAACCGTCTGGGCATTGAGGTCGTGCCGCCTTCGGTGATGACTTCCTTCCGTCCGTTTGAAGTCGGCGAAAAGCAGATTTTCTATTCGCTTGCCGCCATCAAGGGCGTTGGCGAAGCCGCAGTCGATCATATTGTCGATGTGCGTGCCGAGAAACCTTTTGAAAGCCTTGAGGATTTTTGCGAGCGGGTCGATCCGCGTATCGTCAACCGGCGCGTGCTGGAAAGTCTCATCAATGCCGGGGCGATGGATTGTTTCGGTCGTGAGCGCCCAGCCATGAGTGCAGGCATGGACCGCATCATGGGCTTTGCCCAGCGCACGCAGGAAAATGCCGCAAGCGGCCAGTCCGATATTTTCGGCCTGTCAGGCGCGCCGAAGGAAACGCTTATCCTGCCGCAGGCCGCTCCCTGGCTGCCATCGGAAATGCTGCACCGCGAGTTTCAGGCGGTTGGCTTCTATCTGTCGGCCCATCCTCTTGATGAATATCGTGATGTGCTGAACCGCATGCGTGTTCAAAGCTGGGCGGATTTTTCCGCAGCCGTGAAACGTGGCGCCAATGCCGGTCGTCTGGCGGGCACCGTGACTGCCCGTCAGGAACGCAAGACCCGCACCGGCAACAAGATGGGCATTGTGCAATTGTCCGATGCCAGCGGCCAGTTCGAAGCGGTGCTGTTTTCCGAAGGGCTTGCGCAATATCGCGATCTTCTGGAGAGCGGCAAGTCGGTGGTAATCACGGTTCAGGCGGAAAATCGCCCCGAAGGTATCGGCTTGCGCATCCAGACGGTGCAGTCCCTGGAAGACGAAGCCTGCCGTATGCAGAAGGCGTTGCGACTTTATCTGCGCTCCGCTGATGCGGTTCGTCATATCGCTCCGCATTTCAACACGCGCGGCGATGGGCAGGTGAGTCTCATCGTCATCAAGGATAACGGCCAGCGTGAAGTCGAGATCGAGCTGCCGCATCGCTATCGCGTCAGTCCGCAAATCGCCAGCGCCATGAAAGCCATTCAGGGCGTCGTGGACGTAGAACTGGTTTGAGTGAGAGCGCATCCCGAAAAGTGTGAAACGGTTTTCGGAAAGGATGCGCGTTCTAATTAAGGCAAAGCGGGGGCTGGCCTGTTTCGCGGTCTTTTTGTGCGAAAAGCCGGTGGTGATGCGCGTATTTCACCACCGGTTTTGCGGCGAACGCCTGTCAAAAACATGGCGTTTTTGTGATTGGTATCAATAGGCGGCTGTGAAACGCTTGCGAATATGCCGGCCTTTTTCTGCCTCATCCAGAATTGCGACTGCCAGATCAGCAACTGAAATCTTGCTTTCACCCTTGTCGTCGAAAACCGGTTCGTCGCCGCCAAGGCGATATTTTCCGGTGCGTTCGCCCGGCTGAAGAATGATCGCTGGCGACACGAATGACCATTCCAGCTCATTCTCGCCACGCAGGTCTTCGAGCGCCTGACGGGCACCGAGCGCGCCTTCCTTCCATTCGGCGGGGAATTCCGGTGAATCGACCAACTGATTGCCATTGACCGAAAGGCTGCCGGCGCCGCCAACTGCTATGAGGCGCTTGATCCCAGCCTTTTTGGTCGCTTCGGTGATGGAACGACTGCCATTGATGTGGTTTTCGCGGATATTCTTGTCGCTCCAACCCGGATTATAGGCGGAAATCACGATGTCATGTCCCGCAAGCTGCTTTGCAAGCGCGTCGGTATCGAACACATCGACCTTTACCGCCGTCACATTGGGCAGTTTTTCAACTTTCTCCGGATGGCGAACAAGCGCTGTAACCTGGTCGCCGCGTGCAGCGGCTTCCTTGAGGATTGCAGCGCCGACAAAACCTGTTGCGCCGATCAGTGCGATCTTGGTCATGGCATTCTCCAATGAAAGAACTCAAGGGCAAAAACGCATGATTTGCGTGGCTTTTCCCTGGGTTCTGTTGCGTTTTGATCGGCACTTGGTCCGATCGGTAAATCTTTCCCGTCGAAGGACAGATATTCGCCGCCCTTCGGTTCTGA
>JACDJC010000872.1_pt1 | contig 30632 bp, 38 predicted proteins | sample 7454191 | NCBI WGS metagenome assembly JACDJC01 (sample SAMN14253291, study PRJNA609438) | sludge metagenome | isolation source: sludge after 25d culture with pyrite and EDTA | collected 2018-12-20
AACGCGCAGCTGATGGATCGAGCCCTGTGCTCGCGCGCCCGCTACCCGCTCACTGCGTGGCGCCGCGGCGTGATGCCGGCCAACACATCGGAGACGTACCTGCGCCTCGCCGAGAGTGCCCGCGACTTCCGCGGCATCCCGCTGTGGGTGGACGACAAGGCCGCGCCAACGCTCGCCCACGTGCGCACCAAGATCCGGCAGGTGAAGCGCGAACTCGCGCGCAACTGGCGCATGGAGGACGGCAGGCCGACGCGCCTGCGCATGGTGGGGTTCGACTACATCCAGATCGCCGGCATGCGGGCAGAGAAGGGCATGACGCGCGACGCGCAGATCGGCGAGCTCACGCGAGGGCTCAAGCAGATCGCGAAGGACGAGGAAGTGGTGATGGTGGCGCTCTCCCAGGTCGGACGCGGTAGCGAAGACTCGGGCGACAAGCGGCCCAAGCTCCGCGATCTGCGCGAGAGCGGGAACATCGAGAACGATGCCGACCTGGTCGTGGGCATCTACCGCGAGGACGAGTCGAAGGTGGCCGAGTTCTGGGGGCTCAAGCAGCGCAACGGGCCCGAGTTCATGGTGCCCGTGGGCTGGGTGGGCGAGCACACCGACTTCCGCGACCTGACCGAGCAAGAGGAGCGCGAGTTCAGCGAGCGCGCGGCCGCGCCTGCCCACAAGCCGAAGTCGTCGTGGGGCACCGGGAGGAAGCACGGATGACCGCCCACCACCTGCCCACCACTGCCGCGCGTGGTTGCGCCGTCTGCGGAGGAGAGTTGCCTGAGACTACACGAGGCCGAAGGCTCTACTGCGGATCCGTGTGCGAGGCCGAAGTGCGGCTCGCCAGGCTCCGCGCGAAGTACCTGGCCAAGGTGGGGGGCAAACTCGAGCGCCCGCGGCCCGCCCGAAAGCCTCGGCACGAGCGGCGGGCCGGCAAGATGCGCCTCGGCGTCGTCGACCAAACGCCGCGAGTGCAGGAGTGCGGCGGGAATCGCATCCGCGCGTGCGAGCGCGTCGAGTGCGTCTACAACGCTCGCAACGATGCGCCCGAGGCGCAGCCTGTGTGTTGCCTGGAGGTGGCCAACGACGGCGGCGTGGGGCTCGACGAGGTGGCCCAGATCCTGGGGGTGTCACGCCAGCGCGTGCATCAGATCGAGTCTGAAGCGCTCGCTGTGGTGCGTGGAGCACGATTGCTGAAGGAGTTTGTTTGACGGGAATTGCCAGTCACGCGCGCGCGCGAAACCTCCCGCCGGTCGAGGAGAGGGTGGACAGAATCGCTCGCGAAATGCTCGCAGGCACGTGGGTCTCGTCGCGTGCCGTCGCTCTGGCCGAGGAGTGGGGCTGCGCAGTCAACACTGTGCAGTACGCGAGCGCGGAGGCGAGCCGTCTAGTGCGCCGCGGGCTGCCGGATAGGGACCAGGCTCGCGCGCTCGTGGTCGCGAGGCTAGAGCGAGCACACGCAATCGCAGATGGCGAGCAAGACTCTCGCGGCATCGTGGCGAGCGCGATGGCGTTGGCGAAGGTCTACGGCGTGGACAAGCCGGAGGATGCGCAGTCACCCGGCGACGCCGCGAGGGTAGTGGAGACAGCCCCAGCGCTGACGCTCGAATGGTTGCTCACGGTACCTGGCGACATCCCAGCGCCGAGCCCTGCACAGCTTGCGATCGTGCGCGCTGCGGATGGGTTGCCCACCGGCCTCTCGGCCGACGCGGAGGCGGCCCTGTTCGGCGCCGCGCGCACGCCATGCCGCCCTGACCGCGTGCTCGTCGTGGCCGGCGTCCGCGGTGGGAAGAGCCGCATGGCCGCTTGCGCTGCAGTGCACTCCGCGCTGACCGCCGACCTGTCGCAGGCCTCGGCGTTCGAGGAGGTGCGCGTGGTTGTGTTGGCTCCTCGTCGAGCGCTCGCACGCCTGACGTTTGCCCAGGTGACCGGCGTGCTCCGGCATCCGTCGATGGCGCATCGTGTGGTCGGAGAGCCGACGGCGGACACGGTGCGCGTGAGGCGCGACGACGGGCGCGAGGTGTCAATCGTCATCGCCGCAGCGAGCGCATACGGGACCACGGTGCGCAGCGGATGGCTCGCCGGTCTCCTACTCGACGAGGCCGCGTTTTTCGGCGACGGGGATGACGGCTACGCGGTCAACGTCGCTGACATTGTGGGCGCCGCAGAGACGCGGCTCCTCGGCGCGCTGTGGGTCATCACGTCGCCAAACGGCCAGCGTGGCTGGGTGCGCGAGACGTGGGAGGCGACGACGGGGAAGGGCGGTGAGTGGCTGACAGTGCACGCGCCGACACGCACGCTCAACCCGGCCTATCCGCAGGCGAAGATCGAGCGACTGCGGGCCAGCGACCCTGACGCCGCCGCGCGAGAGTTTGACGCTGCGTGGATCGATGCAGATCACCAGTGGCTCCCCAGCGAATGGATCGTGAAGGCGTGCGCAGGCCGCACCGCAGACGACGTGCCGCGCATCCCGGGCGGTCACTACGTCGCGACGATGGACCCGGCATTCCGCGGCAACGCATGGACGATCACGATCGGTTGTGTCGACACGGATGGCCGCATCGCAGTGCACGCTGCCCGCGAGTGGGTGGGCTCGCGCGAGAGGCCGCTCGTTGCAGGCGATGTTTTGTCCGAGGTGGCGGAGCTGTGTGCGCGCTACCAGATCCATGCGGTACACAGCGACCAGGCGAGCTTCGACGCCCTGCACGAGCACGCGCAACGCGTCGGCCTGTCGCTGGTGGAGCAGGCGTGGGGGGCAGAGCGCACGGCTGTCTACGAGGCGATGCGCACTGCGTTCGGCGAGGGGAGGATGTCTCTGCCGGACGTGCCAGCGCTGGTCCGCGACCTGGGCAGCGTGCGGCGCCGCCTCACCGTCTCGGGGGCGAGCATCAGCCTGCCGACGACACCCGACGGCAGGCACTGCGACTTCGCGCCCGCGCTCGCGATGCTCGTGCACCGCCTCCGGTTCGGAGCCTCCCCGGAGCGCCAACAGACCGCCGAGGAGCGCGAGGACGCGGAGTTCGGCGATGGCGATGGCGACGAGAGGCCTTGGTTCCGGTGAGCTAGATTGATTGACGCTGCGTGTTGTGCTAGGGGCCCGTCCGATGGCTGACCCCGCTGCCTCGCCCGAGTGGCTCACCTGGTACCGACAGGCGGCGACATTCGTCCGCGAGCAGGCGGCCCTTGGGACGGTCGTCGAGCGCGTGGAGGATCCGAGCGGGCGAAGCATCTCGTTCGGGCGACCGGTCGCGGCGCCGCCGTCGAACGGGGGCAAGCGTTGACTGTCGCGGCGGACCGACTCGAATTCGTCGAGGCCCTCGCCGCCAGCATGCGCCGCTCAGGCATCGACCAGGCGACCGTCGATGGGGTGACTCTCGTGCTGGGTCCGCTGCCTACCCCCGGCCTCGACGTTGCCAGCGACGACGGCGAGGGCAGAGTGCTCCTGCGCCCGCGGCGCGCCTCGCACGTGGCCGGCAGGATCTTCGCCGAGGTGCCCACCGGGCACCGGGAGCACGACGACGAGTGACACGCGTCGTGCGCACGCCATGGTACGCTCAGGACGGCGCCGCAGCCGGCCCCGCGATGGTCGCCGCGTGGAAGGCCGTGGCGGACATCTCGCAGCCCGAGAAAACACGCTTCGAGATGTGCCTCGCGCTCTCTGTCGACGAGCCGTGGATCGACCTGGACAACGCAGCGGACTACGTTTTCCCGTGGGCGGCCGGTGGCGGCCCCCTGCGTTTCAACGTGATCCCGAGCGTGCAGCAAACCATCCACAGTGAGCTGGTGCAGTCCAAGCCGCGCCCGATGTTTTTGACCGATGGCGGGAGCTGGGATGAGCGCGAGCGCGCCAAACTGGCCAACAAATGGATCGACGGCCTGTTTTACGAGTCGCGCGTCTACACGCACACGCTGCCGATCTGCATCATGGACATGCTTTCGTTTGGGATGGGCCTTGCCAAGGTCTACGCTGCCGAAGGCAAGGTGCGCGTCAAACGAGTGATGCCGTGGGAGGTGTTCGTGGACCCTCTCGACGGGCGCAGCGCGGAGCCGCGTACACTGTACCAGTGCGAGACGATTGACCGCGACAGGGCCGCGGCGCTGTGGCCGGACAAGGCCGACGAGATCCGGCAGGCGGCACGCACAAACTCGCCATGGCAACTGGCGCAGCAGGACAGCGCGGATGTCATCCTCGCCGTCGAGGCATGGCACCTGCCGAGCACTGAGGACGCCGACGACGGCCGGCACATGATCTGTGTTGGCGATGTGGTCGTGCTCGATGAGCCGTGGACTCGCCAAGGCTTCCCCTTCGCGGTCATGCGGTGGTTGCGTCGGCCAGTCGGTTGGCAGGGGAAAGGCATTCCAGAGCAGCTCTCATCGCTTCAACAGAGCATCAACAAAACGGCGATGCAGATTGACCTGGCGCAGGACGCAGCGGCTCCGATCTGGCTGGTTGACCGCGGCTCTAAAATCAACAAGGCGAAGGTCACCAACTTGATCGGGAGCATCGTCGAGCACACGGGTCGGCCTCCGCAGTTTTACGCGCCGTCGACGACTAGCCCAGCGATGTACAACTGGTTCGAGCGCCAGGTGCAGCGCGCCTACGAGATCATCGGCGTCTCGCAACTCGCGGCGCAGTCACGCATCCCTCGTGGGATGGAGGGCGCGTCAGGCGTCGCGCTGGAGACGTACCTCGACAAAGGCTCGGCACGTTTCGTTGACGCACAGGGCGAGGTGGAAGCCTTCGCCGTTTCCATCGCCGAGCTGGCCTGTGAGGCCATGGAGGAACTCGCCGAGGAGAGCAAGAGCTACGAGGTGCTCTACACGCGCGATGGCGTGGTGGAGCGCGTGGACTGGGCGAAGCTCAACATGTCATCGCCGTACGTGCTCAAAGTGTGGCCTACGAGCCTGTTTCCGACGACTCCCGCAGGCAAACTCAAGCGGCTCCAGGACATGATGGACAGCGGCATCGCGCAGGCTCTCGGGATGACGCCCGAGACGCTTCAACGATTGTTCGACGTGCCGGACCTGGAGAGCGAGCGCCTCTCCTCGCCGCGCGATGTGGTCGACAGGATGATCGCGCGAATGCTCGACGACGAGGACGAGACGATCGTCCCCGACCCGCTGTTTGACCTCAACGTTTGCCTGCGCCAGGGCATGCTCCACTACGCGCAGGGCGTGGCCGACGGCATGCCCGAGGAGCGCCTCTCACTCCTACGCCAGTGGTGCAGCGTGGCCGTTGGCCTGATGGACCAGGGCGCGCAGGCGCCGGGGCAGGAGCCAGACGCGCCACCGGCACCACCCGCTGACACTGACGCAATGCCAACGATGCCAGCCGAGATGCCGCCTGAGGCTCTCGCCGGAACAGCAACTGCAGGAGAGATGATCCAATGATTGACGATCGAGACCCGAACGACACCGAGACCCGCGAGACTCCTGACCCTCCGTCAACAGAGGTAGAGCAAACGCTCGAGCAGGTGTACCGCGAGGAGGCCGGCGGAGACGCCACAGCGCCGCGAGACGAAGCCGGACGATTCAAGGGCAAGGAGGGCGAGGAGAAGCCGAAGGACGAGCGCCGGCCCGAGCCGTACAGCGCCCTACGCAAGCGCGAGGAGCGACTGCGCCGGCAGACCGAACGGAAGTTCGCAGAGCGCGAGAAAGCGATCGCAGACCGCGAGCGTGCGGCCGAGGCGCAAGCGCGTGAGCTCGCGCGGTACGCCGCACTCCACGGAGCCAAATCGATGCGCGAGCGCGCCGAGCTTGCCGGGATTGACCTGGAGAAACTTGCCGACGAGGTGGTGGGGCGCACCACAACCGAGGACGCTCGCGAGGTGGCCGCCGCGGAGGTGCGTCGCTTGGAGGCAGAGCGCCTCGGCCGAGAGAAGGCAGCGCGAGACGCGGAGACAAAAAACGCCGAGGCTGTGCGGCAGTCGGCAGAGCGCAGCTATCTCTCTGAGTCCGCGCAGCGAGAATCGATCGTAGAGATGGCGCGTAGCGGGGAGTGGGACGACGACGACGTGTTGCGCATGTCGTACCGAGTCGGAAACGCGCTGCTCAAGGAGCTTGGGCGAGCCCCGACGAATGCAGAGGTGCTTGACAAAATCGAGGAGCGTGCGAATCGCTACCTGGGCAAGCACGACATGCCGACACAACAGATCAAGACGGCGCCGCGGACGCGCACTCTGCCATCCGGCGGAGGCTCGACGGGGAAGCCGGCGGCGGAAGACGACTTCGACCCGAACGATCGGAACAGCGTTGCGGCGTACCTGATGCGCGCGGCGCGGTCGCCGCAGTAGTAGCAGCACAGCGAACGGGCAACGCTCAAACCCGGCGACGAAACAGGACATCGTGAAACCTGGAGAGTGCGCGGAGCGCACAACACAACATCTCCAAGGATCAAACGATGACAACGATCAACGTCGCAGCGCTCGAGAAGGCGCTCAAAACCGTCTACGAAAAAAAGGGCGTCGCCCAGTTCTACGAAAACAAACCGTGGCTCGACCAGGTTCCGAAGGACATGACCTTCGGCGGCAAGAACCACAGCATCCAGCTTCGCCACGACGGCGGCGCGATGCCCTCCGCGAGTTTCAGCGACGCTCTCGCCGACAGCGACGCGAACAAGTACAAAGAGTTCCTCGTCACGCGTCGCAAAAGCTACATCCGCCGGAGCATCGACGGAGAGGCGATCGAATCGGCGACCGGCGGAGACACCTCGGCCTTCGACGGCCTCCAGGACACCATCGACGCGGCGTTTGAGTCGTTCTCGGCGGATCTCGCGATGAAGATGTATCGCAACGGTGGCGGCGCTCGCGGGCAGTTTTCGGCGCACACGGCGACCACGCTCACCCTCTCCGAGGAGAGCGACATCGTGAACTTCCAGATCGGCCAGGTGCTGCAGGCGTCTCTGACTGACGGCACGAGCGGCGCGGTGAAGGCGGGCACGGCGACCATCACGAAGATCGATCGTGACGGCCTCGTGCTGACAATCAACGCGTTCCCCGGTGCGTGGGCTGACAACGACTACCTGTTCACGAACGGCGATTTCGGCTTGGCCCTTGTGGGTCTCGCTGGATGGATCCCGGAAACGGCGCCGACGGCCGGCGACAACTGGTTCAGCGTCGACCGTTCCGTTGACCCCGTGCGCCTCGCTGGGCAGCGGTACATCAACACAGCGGCGGATCCGAAGGAGGTGGTGCTCGACAAGGCCCTGGCGCGCGGGTACCGTTTCTCGAAGCGCTTTGACATGGCGCTGCTCAACCCGCTCGACATGAGCGACATCACCGTGGCCCTCGCCAACCGCATCCGCGAGCCGCGCCCCAGCGCCGACGGCAAGCAGTCGATCGGTTACAACATGGTCACGCTCACCGGCGCGGGGCAGGGGCAGATCAACATGATCTCAGACCCCTTCTGCCCGCGGGGGAAGTGTTACCTGTTGACGAAATCCACGTGGGCGCTCAAAACGCAGGGGAAGGCGCCGAAGTTCTTGGATCTCGACGGCGCCGGACGCATCCTTCGCGAGGCGAACGCGGACGCGTACGAAACCCGGATCGGCACGCGTGGCAACCTCATCTGCCGCGACCCCGAGAGCAACATGGTGGTGGTGTTCTGATGGCTGCGCTCCTCGCGCAGGCGCAGCGGTGGCCCTCGCAGGGCAAGATTGCCGGCGCCATGTTCTGCGCCGCGCGTCTTGCTGGCGCGGGCGCTGCGGCGCCAACCATCACGGAGGCCACCAACGGCGACGATGGCGGCATTGTCCGTTCCGTCACGCGCGGCGGTGTCGGCGTCTACGCCGTCATGCTCAACGCCAACCCGCGCGCAAACACACTGGGCATCCCCAAGATCCGTGTGTCGCCCGGGCTCGTCGACAACGGCGCGTCCGGCGGCATCGCTGGGTGGACGGTCGTGACCGAGTTGGCCGGCTACGACGGGACCACGGGACTCGCGCAGTTCGGCGTGCTCGTGTTCGACGAGACATTCTCGGCGGCCGACCTGCCCACGGATGCATTCGCCGATCTCCTCATCTACCTCGACTGCGGGGTCATCTGATGGGCTCGCTCATCGTTGAGTTGGCAGGCAAGGGCAAGCCCAAGGGGGGCGACGAGTCTCCCTCGGGCGATGGCCCTGGCGCCGCTGCAAAGGCTCTTGTGGCCGCAATCGCGGCCGTGAAGGCCGACGCGAGCGACGCCAACGGAGAGGCCCTGCACGAGGCCATCGCAAACCTGGCCGCCGCTTGTGAGGGCTACGGCGAGGAAGACGACGACGAAGACGAGATCTGATGGCCGGAGTCCTCCGCTCCGACATCATCACCAAGGTCAGGCAGCGAGCGAACCTCGAGAGCTCGCTCGCTGCCGTCGATCAGTTTGTGACGGACGCCGAGTTGGAGGTGATGGCCGACGACTCGGCGAAGCACCTGTACGATCTGATGATCGCCAACGGCGGCGCCGGGCTCCCCAAGGAGAACGGCCAGATCACGACTGTGATCAACCAGTCGAGCTACGATCTCAATGCGCGAGTGTACCGCCTGACGTCGCTGTGGGTGCCGGTGTCTGGCGCAAACGCATTCGTCGAGCTGCCCGCGTTCCAGGACCGCGACGTGGCGCGCCTGCTCTCACTCGCCGCGCAGAACAACGCCACACAGCCGCAGGACTACGCCTACCAGCTCCGCACCCCGAGCAACGGCGCCACGGCTGCGCCCCCGGTGCTGGACCTTCTGCCGCCTCCGCAGCAAGTCTTCGTTCTTGGCTACCGCTACGTCCCGACGCCCATCGTTCAGGGCGCTGGCGGAGCGCCGATCTACTACGAAGTAGGGAACGGCTGGGACGAGTGGATCATCTGGGATTGTGTATGCCAGTGTTTCGGCAAGCTCGAGCAAGACCCGTCGTTCGCGATGGCACAGCGAGACCGCGCAGAGCGCCGCGTTGTCGACATGGCGACAGAGCGCGACAGCAACGAGCCAGACCGCGTTGTCGACTTCCAGGGCGGCCTACGCGACCTGGCGAGCGGGTGGCGCGGGTACAACCGCAGGCGGTGGCCAGGTACTGGGTGGGGCAGCCCGTGAGGGTGTCTCTGCCACGCCTTGAGGAGCCGCGCCCGGTGCCAGCCGAGAGCGTTGGCGCAGACGCGCGGGCCCCCGCCGTTGCGTTCGCAGAGAGCGCCGGGAACCGCCTCGCGGACATCGATTTCGCGAGCCTCCAAACGCGTGCGCTCGATCACGGCTTGCAGCGCGTGCCCATCGGGTGGCGCGTCATCGATGCAACGGTTAACGCACCCGAGCTGGTGCGCCTGTCGTGGGACCAGCGGCGTCTCACGATCCAACACACTGGCCCGACGGCAACGCGCGTCACGCTGTGGGTGTGGTGATGCTGCAAAAACAGAGCGTCGAGATCAACGCAGCCAACGGCCTGGCCGAGGGGACCGATCCGCGCGTGCTCCCGCAGGGACAGGGGTGGATCGAGGCGAGCAACGTCGTGGTCAGCCAGGCCGGCGCCTTCGAGAAGCGCCTTGGTTACGAGGCGTTGCCCTTCGCCGCGTGGCCCACGACAGGCGAGCCGCTACCCAACACGAGCCAGGATCACGAGGTGCGGGCTCTCCGCGGCGCTCTGCACTGCTACGCCGACGACGGCGACAACGAGCCGTCTTGGTGGGCGTACACGCCGGACACGGCCGGATGGTCCAAGCGCGGCCCGTCCGTGGCGCTGAGCTACACCCTCACGCCGAAGATCTCCATGGCTACGGGTGTCACCTCGTGCGCTGTGGTGCAGTGCTCCAACGGAACACGTGTCTACGGATGGACGGTGCTCAACGAGACGTGGGTCAACGGCCTGTCCCTCGCGCACTACCGCGTGGAGTCGAGTGACGGCGCTGCCCTCGTCGAGGAGACCGTCTACGCGTCCGGTACCGTGGGCGGCTCCCCTGATGGCGTGGGGATCACAGCGTGCGGAGACGAGGCGGTACTCCTGTTCCGCGACCAGTACCCGGGGCAGCTCACGAGCCGCGTCTACGATGCAACGATCGGTCTACTCGGTGCCCCAGTGCTCCTCGCGGCACAGGCGCAGAGGTTCGCCGTGTGCCGGTGGAACGCCACGCACTACGTGCTCGCGTGGTCGGAGCCGACGGGAGGCGGCGAGGACCTAGAGGTACGCATCCTTGAGCCTGACGGCACGGTGCTGCACAGCTACACGCTGCCGATCGTTGGCGACGCCGTTGTAGGTCTCTCCGTCGGGGCGACTGCCGGCGCCGGCGTGTGCGTCGGCTACACGACGATCGCGACCGGAGCGCATGCGCTTCTCCTCTCGCCAACGCTGGCCCTCGTAGCCGACACCGTTGTCGACGCAACGATCGCGATTGGGTACGCGATGGGGGCGCACATGGACTCGGGCGGCAACGCCTACGTCAACTGGGTGCAGTCCGGGAGCACGGGGTTCCGCGCCATGTCGGCGTCACTTGACGGAGCCGGTGCAATCCAGTGGACGGCCGCATCGTGGAATGCCGTGTGGGACTCCAACATCTTCGAGGTGCGCGGCGTCCCCTACGCGTGCATCGTGACGGATGGCCTGGCGGAGGGAGCGTTTACTCAATCGATCGTGGCGCTTGACGGCCGGCCGCCGTACCTGTCGACAGCTGGCGGCCTGCACACGTGCACGCTGCATGCTGTGGTGACGGCGTACGCGAGCAACGCGTGGGCTACGGCGTTCTTGGCAGGACAGGCAACGCCCAACGTCGACATGACAGGCACCACGTCGGCTCTGTTCGCAGTGGCGATGGCCGAGGCGGGGTACCTCGACCAAAATACGGTTTTCGGCGTCTCCGCGTCGCTGTGCGAAATGAACTTCGAGGGTCGCCAGCCGTGGAACCGTGTGCCCGCGCAGCAACGCGACTGCTACGCGCTCTCGGGTGGCATCGCCGCGTGGAACGACGGGCAAAACGAGGTTGAGCTTGGGTACGTCGGGCGCCCGAAGATCACGGCCAGCAACGCCGGAGCTGGCACCATCCCCGCTGGCACGTACGTCTACGCAACGACGTACGAATGGATCGACACGCGCGGCAACGTGCACACGTCGCAGCCAGCCTACTCGTCGCCCATCACGCTCGCCGTCAACTCTGACGTGGACCTGGAGCTACGCACGGTCGGCGTCACGCGGAAGGCGCAGGGCACACCCACGCCGGCCGAGGGCGTCACCATTGCCGTGTTTCGCACGGAGTCGCTCGGCGGCATCTTCTACCGGATCACTCCTCCGCGCACGGCCATCGGGGACGTGATCTTCAACGACCCGGTGAACGACGAGGTTGCGACCTACACGGACACGCTGACAGATCTACAGCTGACAGCGCTGGGGTACGGCACTCTGTACACGGACGGCGGCAGGCTCCCGGCGCGCCCCGTGGCCGGCTTCCGTCATGCGGTCACCCACCGGCAGCGCCTGTGGGGCATCGATGCGAGCGACGCGCGGCGCCTGCTCTATTCGCAGAACATCGCCGCGCAAGAGGGGCCTCTCTTCCATGAGCAACTGTCGCTTCGCCTCGACGATTCGATCGGTGAGGCAACGGCGCTCGCGAGCGTCGACGACAAGCTCATTGTGTTCACGTCGGAGCAGATCTTCTGGGTGAGCGGCGACGGCCCGAACGACAACGGGCAGGGCGGCGCGTTCAACGGCCCGTTCCCGGTCGCCGTTGACTGTGGGTGCGTCGACCCGCGATCCGTCGTGGTGACACCACAGGGCGTCTATTTCCAGGGGCCGCGCGGCATCATGCTCCTCGACCGCGGGCTGCAACTGTCGTTCGCTGGTCTGCCTGTGCAAGACAAAACGCAGGGCGCGCAGATCACAGCGGCGACGCTGGACGGCGACGCGCGCCGCGTGTCGTTCCTGGTCGAGCCTGAGACGGGTAACTCGTTTTTCGTGGTGCTCGACTACACGTATGGGCTGTGGACGACATCCACGCTCTACGCTCCGGGCCGGTTCGGTGGCGCCGCGGCGCCGCAGTCCGCCTTGTCGTCGTGCATGTGGCAGGGGCGCCACGTCGTGTTCGGCGCGACGTCGCAACGCGTGATGGCGCAAGGCTCGGCGGACGGGCTCGACGATGGTGGCTACCCCACCTCGGTGCTGTCCACGCCGTGGGTCAAACTCGCGGGAGTCAACGGCTACCAGCGCGCATGGCGCGTCACGGCGACGGGCGAAAAACTCTCGAATCATGCTATAACGCTGGGCGTGTACGCCGACTACAACACCACGCAGCAGCAGAGCGGGACGTTCCAGGTAGGCGCTGGATCGCAGATCATCGGGCTCCCTGTCGAGCGGCTCTCTCTCACGATCAAGCCGCAACGATGTAGCGCGATCCGCGTTGTGTTGACGGACGGCCCCCCCACCGGGGCACAATCGAGCGAGCCGCGTCAGGGGTGGTCCCTGGCCGGGGTGTCGTTTGACATCGGAGTCAACGCCGGGGCCACGCGCCTTCCGGCGAGGAACAAGGGGTAACGCATGGGCTTTCTCGGCATGGCGGTTGGTGGTGGCGCAGGCGCGGTGGCTGGCGGCGCGGGCGGGGCGATGATTGGGGCTGGGCTCGGCAACTACGTAGAGGACAACGTGTTGGGCGGCGGCCCTCCGAAGCCAGGCGCCGCACCCAAGGCAACGCCAATCAAATACGACCACACGGGCACCAGTTACGCCAGCGAGCGCACAGCGGCAGACCAGCGCGAGGCGGCCTACAAGATGGACTGGAGCAACGCCGACAAGCAGATGACCAACGCGGCCCAGGCGCGCGCGCGTCAGGACGATCTCGCCCAGCGCTTGCGCGACCGCGCGGATGGGAAGCTTGGATCCCTCGCGGAGCAACAGCTCATGCGAGGGCAGGAAGCCGCAATGCGCGCGCAGCTCAACGCTGCCGCGAACACCCGAGGCGGAGGCGGCGCTGCGCTCGCGGCGCGCGCCGATGCCGCAGACCGCGGGTTGATTGCGAGCCAGGCGACCAACGCAGAGGCGGCGATGCTCCGATTCCGCGAGCAAGCGGCAGCGGAGCAACAACTCGCGGAGCTCTACGGGCAGATGCGCGGCGCCGATCTGTCAGGGGCTGGGCTCGTCCAGAACCGAGAACAGATGATGGCTGACAACCTCGCGCGCGCTCGCCAACAGAACGACGCGCGGAGCCTCGGTCTTTTGCAAGCGCAGATCGAGGAGCAGAAGGCGAAGGCGGGCGTTGCTGGTCAAAGCGCGGCCATCGACTACCAAGGCCAGATGGCTGCATACGCCGCGCAGAACGCAGCGGCGAACGCGAAGTACCAAGCGAACCAACAGATGGCTGGGAGCCTCATCAACGCTGGCGCAGACTACGCGAGCAAAAAATACTCGGCGGACAAAGAGGCGGAGACCGAGTTGGCCAAAGAAAAAAACAAGCCAAAACCATGACCGAAACCCCCTGGAACGAACTCGTGAACCCCTACACCGGAGAGCAGGTGGCAGACGCGCCGCGCGCGCCAAAGGCGACGCCTGTGCCCGCTGGCGACGTGGGCATGCGCAATCCCTACCGCAACCCTGACGCGCCTCCCGCGCCCGCTGTGCCGTGGACTGCCGCGGAGACGCCGCGCAACCCGTACGCCGATGCGATGCGGGAGGATGCGGACGCAGCGAGCCTCGCCGACCTGGGCAAGGTCGACGCTGCCAAGGCGGCGCGCGACCGCGCCGCGATCGAGCGCATGGTGAAGGCCAAGAAGGGCGAGAAGCCAGCCAAGGCTCCCGACCCGGAGGCCGAGCGCCTGCGCCTTTTGCGCGAACTCCACGCGCTCGACGCGGGCAACGAGCGCTTCGCCAACGACATGGCGATCGGCAAGCGCGCGGAGGCCAAGGCCGATCGTGACCTCGCGACCATCGACGCTGGCACGCAGCGCATGGCCGACGCTTTCCGCGCTGAGGCCGCACGCCGCCGCAAGGCCGAGCCGCCGCCGCTCGAGCTCGACCCGCGCCTTCGCGCCATCGACGACGGGAACAACCGTTTTGCGGCTTCGATGGGCGTCCCCAACACCGCGGCGAGGATGCGTTACTAATGGCCGAGCCTGTCATGACGGAGGCGCCCCCGCTGATGTCCGTGGCTCCTCCCGCGGACGTGCCGGCGCCCGCTGGTCCTCTGCCGCTGATGTCAGTCGACGTGCCGGCGTACCCGGTGCAAACATTCGTGGAGCGAGGACCTCCGGCGCCGCGGCCTGTCCTGCCTGGCATGCCGACGACCAACGCGGCAGCTGGGCTCGGCGGACGACCGGGAGGAGGCATCGATCCGTCCAAGGTGATCACCGGGAGAGGGAGAGGCGGATCCGGCCCCCCCACCGTCGAGAACGCCGCGCCTCGCGTGGACACCGGCGGCTACGGCTACGCTGCCGGCGCCGAGAGAGAGATGCGCAACGCGATGATCGCCGCCGAGCTGAGCCGTCGGCCGGGCTACTCTCCTCCCACTCCTGAGCGCGAGCAGCGCACGGGCTACGGTCTCTCGGCGTCACGCGGCCCAGACCCAGCGCTCGTCGCAGAGCAAGACGCGCTCCGGCTCGGCCGCGAGCTGAGCGTTCCCGATCGCCCCCCGCCCGCCGTGGTCAACGCTGATGACGTGCTCGCGCTTTTCGCGGCGCCGAAGGGAGAGGACCCCAAGGCATGGGCCACGCGAGAGGCGCAGCGCATTCGCGACGAGGGCGGTAGTGTTGCCGGTGAGGTGGCCAAGGGTCTCGACGGCACCGGCTCGCTTGCCCTGCGAGCGCTCGCCCCGGACAAGGTTCCGGCCGCTCTCCGCAACAGGAGCGGCGAGGAGATCGACGCGTGGGAGCGCGACAACATCGCGGGCAAGGAGAAGCGCCGAGATCAATACATCAACGCGCTCGACGCCGCGCAGAACGCTGAGCGCAAGCTCCATGCAGACGCGCTCGGAGGCGACCGCGCCGCGCAAGAGGAGTACGTGCGACGGTACGGCGAAGGCGGACTCGTCGGCAGCGAGCGCCGCAAGATGGAGATCTCGCAGACCCTCGCCGAGGAGAAGGCGAAGGCCGAGGAACTCTACGGCAAAACAGAGGCAGAGTACGCCGAGCGGAACAAGGCGATCGAAGCCGAGTCGAAGCGTCGCCTCGGGGCCATCACAGCGCAGATCGATGCGCTGAACGAGCGCGCCTCGCGCGGCATCGACACAGGAAGGTTTTGGAAGAGCCGCACCACAGGGCAGGAGATCGGACTTGCGTTTGCCGTGTTTGCCGGCGCCATTGGCGCTGGCCTCACAGGCCAGAAAAACGCCGCGCTTGAGCAAATCGACAAGGCGATCGAACGCGACATCGAAGAGCAGCGCCGACAGATCCACGAGGGAACAACGCAGAAGCTCACCGTGCTCCAACAGGTGTACAAAAACGTTTTGGGTGAGACGGGCGACGAGCGCGCCGCGTCTCTCGCCATGCGCAACAGTGCGCTGGAGGAGGGCAAGCGTAGACTCGCTGCGTTCGCCGAACGCGCCGGGAAGGCCGAGGTGCGCGAGAGCGCAGCGGCGGCGCTCGCGGCGATGAAGGACAAGCAGTTGGCGGCGCAGCTCGAGATGAGCGAGCGCGTGCGCGGGAGCACCAACACAAACTTCCGCGTCATCCCAGCGAGCGCTGGCGGATGGGGCGGCGGCCCGGACTACAAGAGGGTCATGAGCATGCTCAAGGAGAACCGCGAGCTTGCGAAGGAGGGGGTCGGCGTCGACGTGCAGGTCACCGAGGCTGGAGCCAAGTCGGCAAAGGCAGCAAAGGACTCCCTTCCCCTCGGATTCTCATACGGCGGCCAGACGTACGAGCCTGGATTCTCCGTGTCTGAATCGGAGCTTGAGCATCTGCGGGCGAAGTTCGGCGCTCTCTCCGCTGCGCAACGCGAGATGGACATCATCCGCGCGGAAGCGAACAACTACGGCTCGCGCATGTGGTCGCCGAGTCGGTTCAATGCGGCTGTCGGGAGGCTCGGCGACATGAAATCTATCCTGTCGGGTCAAGGCGTTGTGACCAACCCCGAGCAGGTCCGTCTGATTGAAGACCTTTCGTCGTTCCGCGGCAACGACAAGACGATCAAAGACCTCGACTCATTTTTTTCCGGGGTCGCCGAGCAGTCACTCCGAAACGTCGCGGCCAAGGAGATCGCGCCGCCCAAACGATGACGCAGCCCGAGCCTACACAGCGACTCTACAGCGCCGAGACTGGCGCCCCGCTCGACGTACCTGTTTCGCAGGTGGCGGACGCCGTGCGCTCTGGATCGGCCGGCTTCGCCCCTGGCACTGTCGCAACGGTGCGAGACGATCGCGGAGAGCTGCGCCAGATGCCAGCGGAAGAGGCCGCGCGATTCCTCGCGTCAACGTACCTCGGCGGCGCTGGGACAAACCAGGATTTCGCGCGCCGCGAGGAGCTGCGAGCAAACGACACCATCGGCGGCAAGGCGGAAGCGTTCGCTGGTGGAGCGTTCAACGCCTCGCTGCTCGGATTCGGCGATGCTGCGCTCGCGGCGGTAGACAGGCGCGAGGCGCAGCGACTGGCACTCGTCAGGGAGGCCAATCCCGGCGCCGCATTCGCGGGCGAGGCGGCCGGCATGATCGCCCCCGCGCTGCTCTCCGGCGGCTCCTCGCTCGCCGCTTCGGGTGGTCGTGGGGCTGGCGTTGTCGCGCGCGGCGCCGGCGCCGTTGGCGCTCCCGCAGCGATCCTCTCCGAAGGCGCCGGGCTCGTCGGTCGCGGCGCGCAGAACCTCGCCACGCGCCTCGGTGCGAGCGAGGGCGGCGCGCTCGCGAGCGCCATCAGGATGGGCACCACCGGCGCCGTTGAAGGCAGCGTGTACGGGCTTGGCGCGGAGACGTCGCGCGCGATGATCCACAATGAGCCCCTCACGGCGGAGAAGCTCCTCGCCGCGGCAACACATGGCGGGCTGATGGGCGGCGCTCTCGGCGGCGGGCTCTCGCTGTTGGGCAGCGGCGGCAAGGCGTTGATCTCCAGCATGGCGGCGAAGCGTGAGGCCGTTGCCGTCGAGCGAGCCGCGGCGCGTGCAGAGGCGCTTGCGGCGGAGGTGTCGCCCGTGCCGAAAACCGGCGCGCTTGATCGGCTCGCTGACAGGATGGGCCTCTCCCCGGAGAAACTCGCGGCGTACGCCGAGGAGAAGGCCGCGAAGTCCTTGGTGGCCGGCCAGGGCTCGCAGAAGATGATCGCGAAGTTCGAGGCGCTTGGCGAGGAGGCCCGCGCGCGCGTCGGGAAATTCGTCCTGGAGACGGTGCCCGAAAAACTCGGGAAGCCGGTCGGATCTCGCGTTGAGATGGCGGCTCTCGCCGAGACGGAGCGCAAGGCGGTTGGCGAGCGCATCGGGGCGCTGACAAAAGAACTCGACGCGACGGGAGCGAAGGTTGACCGCACGAAGATCGCGGATCGTTTGCTCGCCGAGGTTGAAGCGCCGATGGCCGCGAACCGCGTCTACTCCGGCGCAGAGCGTGAAGTGTCTGCGCTGCGCGAGCGCATTGCCTCGGGGGGCGAGATGAGCTTCCAGGAGCTGCACAGGATGCGCGCCGACGTCGACAAGATCGGCGCTGGGATCGCCGACACAAAGGTCCGCAAGGAGCTTCTCGGAGACGTTCGCAAGGTGCTTGAGGAGGAGCTTCAGGTGCAGGGCACAGCGGCCGTAGCGCCGGGGGCCGAATGGGCCGCGAGGTGGAACGCCGCGAAGGGCGACTACCAGGCGATCAAGTGGGTTGCTGACGCGACGAAAAAATCGTCGGTCGCGGACAAGGCGAACGCATCGATCGGCCTGCGCGAAATGCTTGGTGCGGTCCAGGGCGCGAATGCCGGCGCAACCGCTGGTGCGTTGATCGCCGGTGCCCCCGGTGCACTCGTCGGCGGCGCTCTGTTTGGCGGGGCGAGTGCTGTGCTCAACAACCAGATCAGGCGTTTCGGTGACCAAGCGGTCGCAGTGATCGCCGATGCAGCGGCGAAGCACGGCGCGGCGGCCGGCATCGCGAAAGGCGTTGATGTGTTGATGGATCGTGCGGCGGCGAAACTCACGTCTCCCGGCGCGAGCAAACTGGCGCAGGTGGCTGGTAACGTCGGCGGAGCTGTGGTCCGCGGCAGTCGCGCCGTGCCAGCTCGACAGATCGCAGAGCGAGCCGAGGGCGAGCGCAGTGCGAAGGCTCGACAGGCCGATCGTGAGCGGGCATTCGCCGCGTCTACCGCCGCGGTGGCTGAGTTTGTCGTGAGCGGCGGCGCTCCGGCGCGCAACGTCACCGCCGGGCTCTCGCCACAGACGGCGCAGGCGGTGCAGGGTGCGGCGCTGCACGTCGCTCGCTGGCTACAGACAAAGATCCCGAAACCTGTTGGCGGCGACCCACTGCGCGCCGGTGCCGGCGGCGTTGTCCCTCCCAGCGAGCAAGACAAATTCCTCCGCTACGCGCGCGCCGCGAACGACCCGCTCACAGTGATCCAGGACGCCGCAAACGGGAAGCTGACGATCGAGGCCGCGGAGGCCGTGCGCGCCTGCTACCCGCGCCTTGCCGGAGAGATCACGGGGAAGATCTTGGGTGAGTTGGCGACAAAGCCGAACGGCCTGACCTACAAAAACGCGCTGCACATCGGCGCCCTCATGGGCACGCCCACGCACGAACTGCTCAAGCCCGGGAGCATCTCTACATTGCAGGCAACCTATGCTACCGGAGGCATGGCGCCGCCGAGCACGTCAACCAAACCAGTCAACCTCGCGAGTGAGGTTGAGTCGAAGACCCAAAGGATCAACCAGCGATGAACCAGGCCGAAATCATCTACCCACCGACGCGAGGAAAAATCTGGTCTCTGGACGTTGCCGCGTCCGCGACTGGGGACGTCGATTTCTCATCCGACTTCCCGTTCACGATCAACGCAATGGGAGCGTCGGCAGAGGAGCGCGTGAATTTCTGGCGCAAGCGTTTCATCAGCGTTCGCACGACTGGAGAGGGAGTCTACATCGCGATCGCAAACGACGACTCGCCAACCATCGACCCTGCGGCGACCGGCACCAGCGAACGCGTTGGCGTCTACCTCCCCGACGGCCAACAGATGGATTTCTATGTCGCCGGAGAGGCGAACTTTCTCCTCATCGCCAACGGCGGAACCAACTCCGCGCGCGTTGAAGTTTGGCCCACCTCGGGGCACGCCTGACATGGGCCGCCGCGCTCTAGCGTACGGTGGTGGTGGTGGTGGTGGTGGTGGTGGTGGCTCGGATAGCCTCGAGCTGCACAAGGTGGTGCAGTCGATCGCCGCCGTCGGCTCAGCAAACTCCGCGGCAGGAAACTACACTTACGGAGCCAAGTTCCAGGTGGAGGAGGAGTACCAGATTCCAGGCGTCACGATCTACACGGGGCGAACCGGCGCACACACGAAGCGCGTCAAGATCTGGATCGGCGGCGTCGCGGTGAAGAGCCAAGATTTCGCGATGACGGGCCGCGGTCTTTTCGAGCTGTCGTTTACGACGCCGTACGTCGTCCTCCCCGGAGATCTCGGCGTCGACATCACTGCATCCTACTGGGACACGGACGGCGCGGAGTACACCCGAGCCAACGCGGCAGCGCTCGCCACGCCGCCTTCGCTCACCAACTCGCGCCGCGGCCCAGGTTTCCTGTGGGTCGCGATGAACCTCTACACGGCGGGTGACGCTGAGCCTGTTTCGTCTGACGCCAGCGGCGTCGCCACGATCGAGCCCCGCTTGGAGGCGGCGTGATCGGCTCCGCCGAAGCGGTCGCGGTCGCATCGCTGCTCGCGTCGGTTGTGTTGACGCTGACGCAGGCGCTCGCCCGAGAATCGATCGGAGAGCTGAAACGACGCGTTGGCGATCTGGAGCGCGAGCGCGCGGCGCTGGTTGTCACCACGGCAGCGCACGCTGCGACCCTCGAACACATCACAGACACGCTCGCGGAGATCAGGTCCGACGTGAAGCGCCTCGTCGAGCGCTCGCCGCGGGAGAGCCGGCACGAATGAACATGCACACACCCACAGCAATCGTCACCACAATCGTCATGCTGGCCCTGCCAGTCGTCCTCACCCTCCTGGGTGAGCTAGCGGCGAAGGCAGGCCTACCACGCACCGCGCACGCGCTGCTGTCGCTTGGCCCCGACGTGCGGCGTCTGTTCGCGGGGCCGAAGGACGGTGCGTCTTGAGCAACATCGAAGAAACCTTGACCGCACTGGTCGATCTATATGGATCGGTGACTGTCGTCCTTGTCGTCACGCCTGACGGCGTACCGATGTACGCGGCGAAGGCGCAATCGTCGAAATCCGGTTCCGGCGGAAGCGTTTCGGGCGCTGTGCAGAGCCTGGTCGAAGCACTCGCCGGGGATCTGTCGAGAGACATCGAGCGCCACAAGCTGGAAGCGCGAAAGGCAGAAAGGGCACTGTCGCTGATCGACAGGCACCGAAACGGCGGTGCGCGTTGATCTGCTGCGATGACCCCGACTGCACGGCCGCGACGAACGCCCGCGGCTGCTGCCCGTTCCGCCGGGCTCAGCGCCGCGCGGACCCGCCGCAGGCGTCCACGTCTCTCTACGTTGGAGTGATCCTCGTGTGCTGTGCCGTGGCCGTCGCGGCGCTCCCTCTCGTGCCCCTCGCGGCGGGCGTGAGCTGGGTTGATTCCAAGTGCCGCCGAAGGAGCCCCAGGCCATGACCTACTTCGACGACGCCGAGATCCACGCCGCAACCATAGCGCGCCTCCCTAGCCTCTCTCCCGTGCGCGCCGCGATCGTCGCTGACGTGCTCGCGCTCGATGGCCTGGAGCCGTCGTCTGCGCGCTACCGCGACGAGCTGTACCCGGCCGACCACCCGTCACGCCGGCCCGCGCTCGCGGCTGGGCAGTCGTCGTGTGGGATCGTCGTCGAGCACGGGTGGCGCGCGGCGCAGATCGATGCGCCGGAGATCTACGGATCTTACGACTCGCGCGGGGCCCGCGGGGGCATCGTCGCGCCGCTGACCTACTCGGTGCACCTCGCCCGCGCCGAGGGCTGCTGGCGCCAGCCAGACGTCAAGACTGGCGCCCTCCCCCTCGAGGGTGACGCGGTGTGCGTCGGCGACCCCAGCGGCGCAGGGGGCACGCCGGGGGTGTGGGCTAAGGGGGGCGGTTTCGGCGGCGCCCACATCTGCACGGTGGTGGCCACGTCCTACGCCGTGTCGAGCGCAGCCGCGATCGTGCACAGCGTCGACGGGGGGCAGCCTGGGATCCACGTACGCACGCGCGCCCTCGTGTGGTGCGGTCCCGGCGGCGCCGAGCTGTGGGCCGCGAGCCTCGACGACGAGGGCGGCTACACGCTCGACGCGGACGGGCGCCCGACCAAGGGGCGCCGCGTGTTCGGGTGGGTGGACGTGGACGGCCTGCCGCTACGTCGCGCCGCGCTTGCGGAGGCGTTGCGGGGTGCTTGACAAGCGGGCGATGGCCAAGGAGATCCGCGCCGCCAACACTTGGGCGAGCGAGTCAAGCATCCTCGTCTTTGTCGACGCGCTCGCTGAGTACCAGGACGCGCAGGACAAGATCTCTAAGGTGGGCGCCGTGCTGATGAAGGACGGCAGGCCCATCGAAAACCCTTGGCTTGTCGTGCGCGACCGCGCGGCCAAGACCCTCCTCGCGTCGCGCATCAAGACCAAGGAGCTGCTGTGAAAGACACGCCTGCTGCTGAGTATGTAGACCCGAAAACGCTTGTCCCATGGGGCAAGAACCCGCGAAAGAACGCCGCCGCCGTCAAGAAGGTGGCCGAGTCAATCCGCAAGTTCGGCTTCGCCTCCCCCATCATTGCTCGGCGCGAGTCACGCGAGATCATCGCAGGCCACACACGCCGCCTCGCCGCAATGTCGATCGGCATGAAGGAGGTTCCCGTGCGTTTCCTGGACGTGTCGGAGGCCGACGCGCGCAAGCCGGCCGCGCGTTGGCCAGGACCCACGCGTAGCTGCCCTCGGGCGGCGCCACGCATGCCGCCTCGGCATCGTCGGCAGTCGCGAGGCGACAGTCCACGATCTCGACGGTGGCCACCACAACGCCCAGCGGCCCGGCGTGCGCGCGCCACGGGTCAGCCCAGGAGCGCTTCTCTGGCGCGGCGCTCGCGCAAATGGCGATGGTGCCGCGGAAGTGGGTGCGACGGGAGCGAATCTCCAGCGTCTTGCGCCCGGAGGCAATGAGGCTGGCCCAGGGTTGACGCACTGACAGGGCCTTGATTTGGTGGTGGCTCATGTTCGGTCCTTCCGCCGGGCAGATCGTCGCCGTCACCACACGCACGCCCCGGTTTCGATGTCGGTCCAGTCGCCCTCGCCGTGCCAGACGGCGTTCAAAAAATCCTCGAACCTGCCCGATTCAAGGTGGAAAAGGCGGTCGTCTTGTTGGAGAGTTGCCTCGATCCAGTTTGGCTCGACGCCGTCAAGACGCGCGGCCGCGTGGCTGTGGTGGCCGTCCAAGACGACGCGAAAGGCCTCGCCGCAGAATTGAAACACTGGCGAGACGAGCACGTCGTAGTCGCGCGCCTCGCGCTTGGCCTGTACTGTCGCGTCGTCTCGGAATGCCTGGCTGGTGATCGTGGTCGGGGTGGTCATCGGTGAATCTGTAGATAGCACGCTGTCCGGACAGCGCAAGGGAAAATCGTCAGGGGGATGTCGATTTGTGTTTGGCAGCCTTTTTTGTCTGCGGAAGCGACGCCACGAGCGCGCCTTCAACGTAGGCGCTGCGCGTCTGCCCCGCCTCGCGCGCCGCGTCGTCCGTGCGCGCGAGCACGTCTGCGTCGAGCGTGATCTCGACGGGCCGCCGTTTGCGCTGGTCACGCGGCACGCTGGCGCCGCTGGCCCCAGACGGGCGCACCGTCGCAGGCTCGGCGTCCCCGAGGTCCACCAGCACGCGCCGGTGGAGCGCGCGCCACCACGTCAGCGTGCGTGTAGCCACCGCCGTGTGCGCCTCGCGTACGAGGAGGCGCGAGGCCTCGTCTTGGTCGCGCGCGTCGATCTGGCGGGCCCACGCGCGGCATTCGCGGGCGATGGTGGCGGGGGTGGGCTTCACGGGGCGACCTCGCCCGTCACGCACACGCGGCGCGCGGCGTCCTCGGGGCTGTCGGCGTCGGTCCACACCGCGTCGCCGCCGGCTGCCACGCCGTAGCGGCCGATGCCGTCGAACGACAGGACTGTGACGCGCACGCTGTCGGCCCAGTCCTCGCGCACGGAACAGCCCCTGAACACGGTGACGGTCATCGGCCCAGTGGCGCTATCGTAGGCCACGCCGGTGGCGGGCAGGGCCAGCACAGCGGCGGCCTCGCGGCGCAGGTCGGTGGGGCTGATGTCGTCGATGGTGTCCGGGGTGACGCGGAAGGTGGTCATGGTCGGGGATCTTTCTGTCGCGGGGCGGTGTGCCCCGCTGACAGACACACAATAGCGCGCTGTACGGGCAGCGCAACACAAAACGACGTGAGGGGTGTCGATTTTACTTGGTCGATTTTGCTTGACTTCTGCGCGCCTCATACCACCGCCTGGCGCTCTCGGCCGTGATCCACCCATCTTCGTCGCGCTCGAGCCCGTCGCCCGACGCGGCGGCGCGCTCGACCGTTTTGACCGACACGCTAGTGAAGGCCGCGAGCCACGACGGCCGCGCGCTCTCGCCGCTGTCGATCGCCTGCCGCCCGAGCGCTGCGGCGATCACGAGCGCGAGGCGATCGATCGGGTCATCGCCGAGGTTGTCCACGTCGATCGACTCGTAGACCGCCTGGTGAATGCGCTCGGGCAGAGCGCGACCGAGCGGGTGCTCGAGCATCGGGAGCATGGTCAGCAGGTACTCCTCGACCACGTCGTCGAGCGCAGCCTCGCCGCGCGCGTAGCGCACGAGGTCGGCGATCGAGCACCCGATTTGCGTGAACTCCCCCGAGTCCGTGACGAGAACGTCCCGACCGGGCGAGAGGTAGAAGGCCGCAGAAACGATCGAGTTGACGTACTCCGTGACGATCTCGTTTCCGAGGGCGGTTGGGTCGATGGTGGCGAGGCGAGGGTGTTTGGTGGTGGTGGGCGACACGGGAGGCACTGTAGCTACCGTGTCCCTCGCGTCAAGGGACGTTGCGCACGTCCGCCCCGAGGGCTGCCGGCACCGGCTCGCGGGCCCCTTCGCGACAGGTCGCGTCTCGCCGTGCGGAGGGAGGATGGAGATCGCCACGCGGGCGACTGGCGCGAGGTCGCCAGCCCACGCCTCCGCGACGTGCCTGAGCACGGCGATGGGGCGGGCAGCGGAGCCGAGGCGGCACCAGGTCACGCGCCTCGGGCTCGCCGTCGCCGCGCCACCCGCCTCGCAAGACCGAGCACGAGGGTGAGCGCGTCAAGCCACGCCATCGCCTCGCGCAGCTTGCCATCGCGCCAGCGGAGCCACCGCGCGAGGCGTTCGATGGGGACGCCTCCGCACCTGCATGGCGAGTCGCCGCACCCGCACACGAGGCGCCCAGGCTCGGACGCGCGGCGGCGCCACATCCGCCACGCGGCGGCGCGGTAGGCGGCCTCCTCAGTGAGGAAGCGACGCCGAACACCGGCGACCCTGTACGCGGTCGCAGGCTCCGCGACGACGAGCGACGCGTGACGCCGCGGGAAGACGCAGCACTTGCACTCCCGGTTCATCGGAGCCACCACGTACCGCTCCCTTCGTCGAAGACCCATTCGTCCGAGTCCTCGCGGCCGTGCCCCCACGGGTCGAACGCGCCGCCGTCTCCGCACATGTCGCAGCCGCGCGAGCATTCGCAGATGTCCTCGCCTCCGAGCGGCACGTGAGGCAGGTCGCAGCACGGGCAGACCATCGCCAGCGGCTCAGCCTCCGCAGTCACCGCAAGACCCCTTCTTGTAGCCGTGCGGGCAGCCGCACACCTCGTCCTCGCCGGGCAGATCGGAAAGCTCCTTGCGGGTTTGGTAGCGGTACTCGAAGTATCGTGTCACCTGGAACGCCTTGCCGCACTTGCGGCACTCGCCGTCGAAGTCGCCTTCGGTGCCTTCGCTCCACTCCCACGAATCCTCGTGCTCGTGCATGCAGTGCGGGCACACGATCTCCGTGGTGTAGTCGCACCCACTGGGGCTGAACATCAGGTCTACAAGGCGGCTCACTTTGCGGGCCTCCACCCGGCGCGCACCACGTCGGGCAACAGGGATACGATGGAGGTTCTGACGCGCTCGGCCAGCGACTCCGCAGACTCCTTTCCGTGTGGCCCGCGATAGGCCGGGAACGCCACCCCGAAGACCTTCGGCCAGTGACGCTCGGTGTCGTCCTCGGACACGTACGCGCTGTCAGTGTCGACGCCGAGCCGAGCCCACGCGCACCACATCGCCGGGTCTCGTAGCTTTTCCAGCTCCGCGAGCCTCTCCCGGATGTTGCTCGCATGGTCCTCCGCGTTGCACGACTCGACCGTTGAAAGCGAGTCAAGCAGCGCGAACAGCTCTCCGGCCTCTTCGCGCGCGTCGTCGTACCGCTCTGCCGCCTTGTACGCGCGGTCACGCTCCTTGATCGCGGCGTCGTACTTCGCCTTGGTGACCATCATCGTGCCAGCGCGAAGGCCGGCGAGATACTCAGAGTTTGGGTCGTGCGTCGCCTCAAAGGCGGCGCGAACGATAGATCGCAGGATGTTCATGTGAGCCTCATGTTTCGGATCTGTTGTTCGGTCATGCGCTTGTATTTCCGAGTAGCCCTGCGGCGCTCTTTCGCCGTCTCGTGTCGGCCGTACGAGAGTCCGTCTGACGACCGGCAGTAGCGACCCTTACCCGTGCAGACGGTCTCGCCGAGAACGTCCACGCGCTGCCACGCGCAGTGCTTGGCGTGGCGGCTCACGACCTCATCACCACGTCGACGGGCTTCACGAGCCGCCGCGTCTGCGTCTTCGTGCCCGCGAGGATGGCGCGGACCATGTCGCCGCGAAAAAGAATGGGTAGATCTTTGTGTTTAGTCATCGAGCGCACCCGCGGAGTTGCACCGCGGTCCGGGCTGTCCCCGTGCGCCGTTGTGTCAGTGCGTAAAAACGGGCAGTCCCAGCCGACGACGATCGGCACCTTGCCCTTGTGCCAGTTGCGACTCACACGCCCCAAGCGCCTTTGCTCCTTCCACGTCATGTGTCGAGGGCCGCTACCGTCCGCGAACTTCGGCCCGCACCACCGCCCACCGCGTCGGCAGCCGTCGCCGTAGCTGGTGTCGTCGTCGTGCCACACGCAATGCTTCGCGTGGCGGCTCACGGCTTCACCATGTCGACGCGGACAGGATCCGGCTGGAACGGCGATTCGCCGATCGGCACGTGGGACGCGATGGCCGACGCCAGGACCACGCCCGCGTAGTGCTCCTTCGACTCGTGGTCGAACGAGTCGCGGATCTCCGCGGCGGCGTTTTCGGTCGCGGCCATCGCGGCCTCGCGACACGCGGCCAGCATCACGGCGTCTAGCCCGGTTACGCCATCGCTGGCGCGCCACCCGCGAAGGTGACGCGCCGCGATCTCTGCGATGCGATTCGCGAGGGCAGTCTCCACATCACGCTCAGCGCGGAGGCGCTCGTCGAGGTCCGTCCACTGATCACCCACGGCGCACCGCCTTCTTCGGTGCGAGCAGCGTTGCCGCAATCGCGTCCAGGTCGGCGGCGAGGATGTATCGAGTGCCGGGGACGATGCCGCCGTCCGCACTGCCCCCCCATCCGGATGGGCCGTGGTGCACATGCGCCCCGCCCACGTCATCCGTGTCCGCCACCCGCACCCGCACCACCCCCTCGCCCGGCTTGACCGGCTCGGCGGACTGCGCCGCGGGCGGAGGCGCGAGGGTCGCGAGGGCGGCGCGCAGGATGACGCCGGACACCTCGAACTGAGTTGAACCCACTACCCAATCCGTCTCCTCGCTTCCGAGGCGCTCGGCCTCTGCGGCTGCGGCATGTGTTGCGCGCCTGACCGCCTCGTCCGACCACGGGAACGGCGCGGTCAGCTCGGCCTTGACGCGCGCGAGCTCGGCCTCGGCCTGCTCGCGAAAACGCAGTGTGGCGGCCTCTGCGCGCGCCAGTGCCTGGTCGCGCTCACCCCGTGCCGCATATTCGCGCGCTCGCGCGCTCGCAAGCTCGGCTTTCACCGCCGCCAGTTGCCGCTCGTGCTCGCGGCCCAGTGCGTCGGCTACCGCTAGCTCGCGCTCCACGTCGGCGTGCGCGGATGGATCGAGGATTGCGGCTAGTTCCTGACGGATGGCGGTCGTGGTTGCGGCGAGTGCGAGGCGTAGGGTTTCGATGGCGGTCAAGGCGCGTCTCCTGTCAGTTCAAACTGTGGCGAGTTGACGATTCCGGCGAACGCCTCGTCATGCTGCTCTCGGCTCACCGAACCGTTGACGAGAGCCAGGCGCAGGGCGGCGGCGGCGGCGATCTTCACGTCCTGGAGACAGTAGCGGGCGATGCGCTCGCGCTCGCCACGGTCCCACATGTCCTGCACCTGCGAGCCGCTCTCCAGCTTCTCCAGGCCGAGTGCCACAGCGGCGTCACCGAGCGACGTGAACGACCCGGCGCCGTTCAGCGCGAGCGCGTCCATCACGTCGAGGTGGCTCGATGTCTTGTAGCGTGTCGTGGCGTCGCGTCCTGCGATCCACGGGAACGGAACGCCGTGCGCGAAGCACCTGGCGACGAGCACGGGCAGATCAAAGCCGCGCCCGTTCCAGGTGACGAGCTGCTCATGCCGGGGGAACCGCGAGGCGACGGCCAGGATCTCGGCCTCATCGCCCATCACGGCGCGAGCCTTCTCGACCTTCCAGTCGCGGAGGTAGGCCACGCCCATGCAGACAATGTTCTGATGCATGGGTCGTGGGCGGTTGTCTTCGCGCCGGGCGAAGCGTGGGTCTTGTATGGTTTCGAGGTCGAGGACGATCATCAGAACGGGATCTCTTCGGATGTTTCTGTTGCTGCTGGCGCCTGCCATCCAGCACGCTTGCGCCTCGCCCACCCGCGGGCGCGGGCCGCGTCGAGACGCTGGAACTTCCCGGAGATCGGGTAGCCCTTCGCGTTCGTTTTGCCCGCCTTGCCGTCCTCGTCGGACTTGCCCGCCATCCAGTCGAGGAGGCTCGCGAGCATGTCGAGGTATTCGGGCGGACAATCCGAGTAGCGGCACCCGGCGAAGCTCTCGCCCGTCCACTTCCCCGGGTCCTTGCGTACGGTCGGGTCGCCGTACTCGTTGTCGAGGTCGCCGTCGCTCGCGACGTCGCCGCCTCTCGGCGCGGCGTCATTCGTCGCTGGCGCGGCGCGAGAAACACTTCGCGCGAGAAACGAATCGAGCCGCGCACCGATCGCGTCGAGCTTCGCGTGGATCGAGTCGAACTCGGCGCGCTCTTCGGGGCTCACCGCTCAGTCCTCCCCCGGCTCGCGCGCGGGCTTCGTCACGACGGGCGCTTCCTCCTCGGCCTTCTTGCGCAGGCGGTCCTTCAATGACTCGACGGGCGCGGGGGGCAGCTCGGCAGCCTCTTGCGTCTCGGCGGTGGCCACGACGTCGAACACCGCGAGGTCGGCAGTGTTGCCCGTCTCGGACACGTCCATCGCCGTGACGGCCTTGGCCATCTCCACGCTCATCGGCAGGTACTTGAAGAGCCGGCGGATCACTGTCTTGCGGTACATCTCCTCCGTGTCCGTCACCCACGGGCCGGAGTTTTTTGCCTGGCTCCGATCGCGAATGGCGTCGAGCTGCGCGAGGGTCATCACCTCGCACTGGAAGCCGCCGTCCTTGAAGTGCGCCACGGCGTACGCGAGCACGACAGGGCCCGGCTCACCGCGCAAGCATGGCTTGTGCGTGATCGTTGTGTCGAGCCCGCGCACCATCTCGAACTCGTCCTTCTCGTAGACCAGCACCGCCTCGATGCTTTTGATCTCACCCGAGCGGCGCGCGAGGGAGATCAGACCACGGTACCCGGGGATGAACTGCGCCTCCTTCTTCTTCGTGTGCTTGTTGTCGAAGGGTACCATGTACGCCTGCCCGAGCACGGTGCCAAACTCCAGCCCCAGCTCGGCGGCCTGGAGCACCGCGAGATAGACGCTCGCCGGGTCGCACGCGAGGATGTCAGGGCTGCGCGACGCGGCAGAGAGGGCGATCTTGGCGAGGCGCTCCGCCGTGAGGTGCTTCGGCAACACCGCGGCGATGCTGGCGCGCTTCTTCTCGAACATCGAGGCCAGGTTCTCCAGCTTGGCGGCCTTGGTGGTGACAACGGCGGTTGACGGGGCTTGGTTCTGGTTCTGGTTCTGTTGTGTCATGGGAGTTCACTTCTCCTTCTTGGGGTAAACCCGCAAAACGCGGGGCGGTTGTGGTGTGTACATGTCGATGATCTCTTGCGTGGCGCCGAGGTGTTCGGCGATCTGTTTCCAGGCTGGCGCAGCCTTCTCGTTTGGCCTCCATGTCGCCTTGCCCCACGCCCCGGTTACGCCGTCGGCGTCCCCGATCATCTGGCGGAGAGCGTTGCCCGCGAGCATCTTCTTCGCGTGGGCCCGCTTCTCCTCTTGGACTGCCTCAGCGTAAGCACGCGCGGGGTCTTCCGCGAGGGGCTCGTGCTTGATTTCGGTGGCGATTCGCGGGTGCTTCTTCTCCAGCCACCGGCGCGTTGACTCGCTCCCGTCGACAGGCGGCTCGACGTTTGCGATCACGTGGTTGCGCCAGAAGGCGCCCGCGATGCGCAGCAGCGACTCGCCCAGCTCGCGGTCACGGGTGATCGGATAGATGCGCAGCGTCTGCCCGCCGATCAATACAACCACGTCGCACCGGTCGGCGCCTGCCACGAGCATCTCCCACTCGATCTGCAGGCGGTAGTCTTCGGGGATGGCCTGCGGGTCCTCGCCCCAGTGGTCGGCCATGCGCAGGCCGACGTTCTTGCACTGCACCAGGTACCGCGCGTCGTCGGCGTAGACGCGATCGGGCGTGGCGATGGCCCACTCGTGCTCGGGGTGCCGCATCGTCGGGCACGAGAGCAGCTTCACCCCGCCCATTTCCTGCGCGTACCAGTCGCAGATCGCGGGCTCCAACATGATGCCCGCGATCATGGCCTGGTTCGCCTCCTCTTCGTCGGCGAGGCCGACCTTGCGGCGCCAGACATCGATCGGCGAGGCGAAGGGCGACACGCCGCACACGGCGGCGATCTCGCTCGCGCCGATGCCGGTGCGGCGCATGGCGAGCTGCTCGGCGGAGAGGCCGGTCATTGCCCGCGCTCCGCGCTGCACGGCACGTCCGCGGCATCGATCCACCACAGGATCGGGTTGCTGCCGTAGCAGCCTGTCGAGCCGCGCCATCGCCTCCACGCGCTGGTGCGCCTCCCACGTGCCCGAGGCCTCCTCGACCAGCACAGCGAGCGCGGCCGCGTCCCAATCGCCTTCGTGCTCGCGCAGCTCGCGCGCGGTGACCTCGGCCTGCGCGTTGTGGATGCATGCCGCGCAGAAGGCGGGCATGTCGTCGTGCACGCGATTACCAACGCGGATCGCGGCCTCGACGGTCGCACGGCCGCCCGTGCACGCGTGGTGGATACAGCGGCTCACCTTCCGTCCCTCCGCACGAGCCTGCCATCATCGCGCACCACGTATGCGACGTCGGCCTCGATCCCGTCCTCCCCGACGTACCCGACCGCTAGGCGGTAGCGCTGTGTGCTGCCACACCACCAGCGGATGCGGATCTCTCCGCCGTAGCCACTCGTGCTCGTGCCGCCGT
>JACDJC010000874.1_pt1 | contig 30618 bp, 34 predicted proteins | sample 7454191 | NCBI WGS metagenome assembly JACDJC01 (sample SAMN14253291, study PRJNA609438) | sludge metagenome | isolation source: sludge after 25d culture with pyrite and EDTA | collected 2018-12-20
CTGTAACGGAAGGCCGTATTCGAACTCGAGATCTTCCATTACAGATATCGGCTAAGTGATATTTCCCCAAGCAGGTTAAATTAACCCGGTTGAAATGATGGGAAAAGAGACATGAAGATTCGGTTCAAGGCCATCGCGTTGGTTGTGTTGCTCCTGGCCGGATGCGTCGGCGTCCCGGAGGGCATCGAGCCCGTCGGGTCTTTTCAACTGGAGCGCTATCTGGGCCGGTGGTACGAGATCGCCCGGCTGGACCACTCCTTCGAACGGGGGTTGAGCCACGTGAGCGCCGACTACGAGATGCGCGGCGACGGCGGCGTGCGAGTGATCAACCGGGGGTTTTCGGCCGCGGAAAGCCGCTGGAAGGAAGCCGAAGGGAAGGCGGTCTTTGTGGACCGGCCGGACCGGGGCTACCTGAAGGTTTCCTTCTTCGGTCCTTTTTACGGTTCCTACGTGGTGTTCGAGCTGGACCGGGAAAACTATCAGTACGCTCTGGTGAGCGGCCCGGACCGGTCCTACCTGTGGATCCTGGCCCGGACGCCGCGGTTGGCGCCAGAGGTCATCGACCGGCTGGTGCAAAAGGCGAAGGCGGCGGGGTTTGATACCGATGGGCTCATTTTTGTCGAGCACGGTGAAAAGATCGGTTGAATCCAGCGGCATGGAATCCGCGGGCGGAAACACGGCGGCAGGTGGTGTCAAGTCGGAACAGATCGCTTGTCGCGACGCCTGCCTGAAAACCTTCAGGGGGTCATGAAACCTTTCAAGCCAAACTCCGACTGGCTGGACGCATGGATGTCCGCCCACCAAATCGTCCTGTGGGGGGCGGCGGATCTGGGCGGCTTCGCCACCCCGGCCGATGCTGCTGGCGAGCCGTTCCCCCGGGCCGTCTCCATGGCCTTTCCCATGACAGCGACCATCATGGCCGGCATTCAACGTGGTCCCAACCAAGCCTATGCGGATGAGTACGTCCGGGTCAACCAGCACATCGACGCCCTGGCGGCTCATCTGGCGGCCGCTCTGGGGGAACGGGGCTGGCAGGCGCGGCCCCTTGCCGCTTCGGCCCGAACCGATCCGGTGAATATCCGCGGCGATTTCCCCCACAAGACCGCCGCCACCCGAGCCGGCCTGGGCTGGATCGGTCGCCACTGCCAGCTTGTGACCCGCCGCTACGGATCCTGGGTCCGCTTGGGAACCGTATTCACCGATGCCGTCCTCGAGACCGGGCCGGCGATGGAGAGAAGCTTCTGCGGCCAATGCATGCGTTGCGTGACGGCCTGCCCTGCCGGGGCGTTGACCGGCGAAGCGTGGCACCCGGGATTGGCCCGCGAACGAATCCTGGATGTGCACGCCTGCGACCATTGGAAAAAGACGCACTACCCCCAGTATTGCGGCGGGCACACCTGCGGCATTTGCTCGGCGGTGTGCCCTTATGGCGTGAAGGTGCTGAAACGGGAAAACCGCTTCATACCGTCGCCCGGGATAGCCAAGCGGCCAGCAGGGGCGCGATGAGGGGGCCCTGGGCGATCCAGTTGAAATGGTCGGTGTGCTGGAACTCGGGGATGTTCAACAGGCGGAGCTTGACTCGGTTTTGGGGAAGCTTGTCGGTGAAGTAGCGAACCGCCGGCAGCGGAGCGTAAGTGTCGGCGGGAAAGCAGAAGGAGAGCACCGGACAGCCAACGGCGGCCAGGGTGCCATCGTAGTCGTAGGGATCATCTTTGAAGTTGAACAGGTTGGTGCGCGCGACGCGGCTCCAGTCGTTCATCAGGCGCCGTGCCTCGCGGCCGCCGAACCCAAAGAAGCGACCTGGAAAATAGCCCATCAGGGCCGAGACGGTCTGGATGGCGAAGGATCCCCAGTAGATGGCCCGGCGACGGGCCGGCGGGAATCCGCGGAAGTAAGGCGATCCGCAGGCGATCTGGATGATACCGGCCACCTTCGGCTGGTAGCGCGCGGCAAACAAGGTGGCCAATTGACCGCCAAGGCTGTGGCCGGCCAGCACCAGGGGCAGGTCCCTGAAGACGGCCTGTACATGCGTCACCGCCTTCCTGAGGTCTTCGTTGATCAGGGCCGAGTAGCCGAAATCGGTGCACCGGTTGGGGGTTACGGGGCTTTGCCCGTGGCCGCGCAGCTCGTTGAGCACCACGGTGATACCATGGTGATTGAGCGCCCGGGCGAAGGCGGCGTAGTAGTTGGCCCGTACGCCCAGGGCCGGGACGAAAATCATCACCATGGCCGGCCTCGGCGCCGGTGCGATCAGCAGATTGGCGTTATCGATGGCCACCTGGGCCATGTCACCGGGTTGGTCCGTCATTTTCTCTTCCTCCCGGGTTTCAGAAGTCCACCTTCGGCACGGCCCGGTCGGCCTCGTCTTCGATCTCGAAAAACTCCGCCTGGTGAAAACCGAACATGCCGGCCACAATGTTGCTCGGAAACGACTCCACGGCGATGTTCAGGTCCCGCACCGTACCGTTGTAGTAACGCCGCGCCATCTGGATCTGGTCTTCAATCTGGCTCAGTTCATCTTGCAGGTCCTTGAAGTTCTGGTTGGCCTTGAGGTCCGGGTAGGCTTCGGCCACGGCGAAAAGGCGGCCGATGGCCCGGCTGAGATCGCCTTCCAGGCGCGCGCGTTCGGCCGGCTGCGCTGTTTGCAAGGTCCGGCTGCGCAGCTCGGTGAGCTTTTCCAGCACGCCGCGCTCGTGGTCCATGTAGCCCTTGACGGTCTGGATCAGGTTGGGGATGAGGTTGGCCCGGCGCTTGAGCTGGACCTCGATGCCGCTCCAGCCCTCCTTGACCATGTTGCGCAGGCGCACCAAGCGGTTATAGAGGCCCACGGCCCAGGCGAGCAGGCCGACAAGCAGAACCAGAACGACGATCAAGACGGTCATGGCTGGATCCTTTCAGGGAAACCGAAGGACAATGTGCCGGTTTTATGGATGCAAATCAAGGTCGGAGAAGTATTTTTACGCCGTTGCCTTGACGACCAACGGTGCGTTCCTCGGGGCGGCCCACCACGCGGACAGCCATAGCGCTCCCTTCGATCATCTGCATCCGGTAAGGCCGCCTTCGGCGGCGCTACGGTGCGAGGCGCCCCGGCGCCGGCACCGCCGCGGCCATGGCCTTGAAGGCGTCGAGGCCCTCGGCGGCCACCTGGGCCTTGGCCTGGAGCACGTGCTGAAAATAGGCCGCGTCGTCTTCGTCGGCAATGTTCAAGGACCGATCGACATACCAGAGGCGGTGGTGAACCCGACTGAAAATTACCAACGGTCCGTAGTTCACCTTGCCGTCCCGGCGTTCCAGCCGTCCGTAGATGTGATGATGGGGAGATGCGAAAATCGTGGGCGGCGGCTGCCAGCCAAGCAGTTCGGCCAGCATGTCCATCGCCTCGATGACGCCTTCCGGATAGCGCGAATCCAGCGAGGCGGCGCCATCATACGCGATGGCCGAGACGTCCTCGGCGGTGTAGCTCAGGTCGAGGCGGGCGACGGCGGCATGGTGTAACGGTTCGACGGTGGCGGCTTTCTTGGAGACGACCACGTCACCGTCATTGAGGATTCGGCGGATGTTGCGAATGTTCACCATCTCTTTGACCGTGGGGCTCTTGCGCAGGGCCACGTCCGCCACCGTGGTGCGATACAGCGGCAGGTCGTTGTCGAGAACCAGCACGGTTTCGGCTTCGTCCCCGGGCGGTTGGTACAGTTCGAGATCCCGCTCGTGGTGCACCGGCCATCCGGCCATCTCCAGCAGTTGGCGCATGGCCGGCTTGTCGATGCGTCGGGAGCTGTCCGCTCCGCCGCTCACCGATTCCACCACCCGGGCGGCCAGACGGTCGATGTCAATCTTGCGTTTGAGGTTTTCTTTGAATCCCATGGCCGCCTCCCTGGCGTTTGGGTAAATTCGATGCACCGGAGACCTGGAGAGGGTTGAGGGGGGTCGCAGGCAACTTGAAAGCTAACAAATTTCAGCTCACTACGCAATTGTCGGCCCATTACGGGCAAGGTTGACGTCACCGGGAGACGGGGTTAAAAGTCTCCAGCTTGCACAGAAGAGCCTGAAAGGAAAAATATTCATGTCCGGTCGTTTCACCACTGTCACCCTCGGGTGCAAGGTCAACCAGTACGAATCCGAAGCCCTGGCATGCCGGCTTGTCCACCGCGGCTGGTGTCGGACCGATGGCCCGCCGGTGGATCTGTGCCTGATCAACACCTGCACCGTCACCGGGCGGGCCGCCATGCAAAGCCGGCAGGCGATTCGCCGGGCCAAGCGCCAGGGCGCCGGGCGGATCGTGGTCACCGGCTGTTACGCCCAGGTGGAACCGGAGGCGCTGACGGCCATGAACGAGGTGGACCTGGTGGTGGGACACAGCGAAAAACACCGGATTCCCGACCTGGTGGACGAATTGGAGACCCGCGATGGCGGGCCGGCCGCGGCAGTGGTGGCGCCACGATCGTCCGGCTGGTCGTTTGATCCCATCTGTCATGCCGTGGTGGCCGGACGCACCCGTCCCCTGCTGAAGATCCAGGATGGCTGCGACGCTTTTTGCACCTACTGCATCGTGCCGTATGCCCGGGGGCGCAGCCGCAGCATGCCCGTCGAAGACGTGTTGGGGCGGGTCTCGGCCCTCGGTGCCGCCGGTCACCGCGAAGTGGTGCTCACCGGCATTCACCTGGGCCGCTACGGCAAGGACCTCTCGCCCGCCACCACCCTGGCCGACCTGCTGCGGCGCATCGATGCCGCCGGAGATATCGCCCGTTTTCGGGTCAGCTCGGTGGAACCCCAGGAGTTTGACGCGGCGCTCATCGCCGCCTTGACCAAATCGCCCGGCTGCTGCCGCCATTTTCATCTTCCCCTGCAAAGCGGTGACGACGAAATCCTGCGGCGCATGGGAAGGCCCTACACCGGGGCGGAGGTGAGCGACCTGGTGGTGACCCTGACGCGCGCGGTCCCCGCAGCGGCCCTGGGGTTGGATGTGCTGGTGGGATTTCCCGGTGAAACGGAGGCGGCCTTCGAGCATACTTATCAACGGGTGGCCCAACTCCCCCTGGCCTACCTGCACGTGTTCCCCTTTTCCCCCCGCATCGGGACGCCGGCCGCCCGCATGTCCGATCCGGTTCCCGACGGCGTCATCACCCGACGGTGTGCCCGCTTGCGCCGTCTGGGGCAGCGCAAGCGCCTCGATTTTTATCGACGGTTCGTGGGCCAGGACGCCACCGCCGTGGTGGAAAGCCGGCGCGATCCGCAGACCGGCCGCTTGAAAATCGTCACCGACAACTACCTGCCGGTGACCTTCGAGGGGCCCGACGCGTTGATGGAGACGCTGATCACCGTGCGCATCGACGGATTGGATGCCCAGGGGAAACTTGTCGGCCGGCGGCTGGATTGACAGTCGGAGGGCGCTGGCCTATTGTCGTTTCTCAACAAACCGGCCCGTTGCATCCGCTTTCGTTTCCATTTCAATGCCGGACACGAGGCGTCGGGCCGATGGAGGAAATCCATCGATGGCGCCGCGCCGACATTTTCTGATCACCGCCGGTCGTCCCCAGGCCTTTCCCTGGCGGGATATTCTGGCCTACCTGGCGCTGATGGCGCTGATGGCCTGGTTGCTGGTGCGCGGCACGGCCGGCCTGGGCTACAGCTGGCACTGGTACCGGGTGCCGGAATACCTGGTGCAGAGCCGGGAGGGCCGCCTGGTGGCCGGCCCGCTGTTGCAGGGGCTCGTGGTCACATTGAAAATTTCGGCTTTGAGCCTGGTGCTGGCTTTTGTCATCGGGTTGGTCACCGCGCTGTTGCGTCTCTCCCATTCCTGGTTGGGGCGTGTCTTGGCCCGCGGCTATCTGGAAATTATTCGCAATACCCCCCTGCTGGTGCAGCTTTTTTTCGTCTACTTCGTGTTGGCGCCGATCCTGGGAATCCAGGCGTTTGCCTCGGCGGTACTCGCCCTGAGTCTCTTCGAGGGGGCTTATGCTTCGGAAATTTTCCGCTCCGGCATCGTCTCGGTGCCCCGGGGTCAATGGGAGGCGGCCCGGAGTCTCGGTTTGTCTCCATGGCAGGTTTACCGACTGGTGATTTTTCCCCAGGCCCTGCGCTGGATTCTGCCCCCGCTTAGCGGCCAGGGGATATCGTTGATCAAGGATTCGGCCCTGGTGAGCACCATCGCCATCTACGATCTGACCATGCAGGGGCGGGCGATCATTTCGGAGACCTACCTGGTCTTCGAAATCTGGTTTTTGGTGGCGGCCATCTACCTGGTGTTAACCCTGAGCCTGTCGGTGGTGGTGCGCCAATTGGAGGCGCATCTGCGCATCGGTTGACCCCGGGCGGCGGCCATCGGGGAAAGACGGATGAAAGGAGAAACAACCATGAACTTGAAAAAACACCTCGTTTTGGCGTTGGTGGTCTTGGCAGCGATGGCGGTGCCCGCGGGAGCCGGCGAACTCCAGCAGCAGTTGACCGGGGAAAGCACCCTGGAGCAGATTCTGCAAAGAGGCGTGTTGAAAGTCGGCATGGACACCTTCGTTCCCTGGGCCATGAAGGACAAGAACGGCGAGCTGATCGGTTTCGAAATCGACGTGGCTACCCGTCTGGCCGAGGACATGGGGGTAAAGGTGCAGTTCGTGCCGACCCAGTGGGACGGGATCATCTCGGCCTTGCAGACCGGCAAGTTCGACGTGGTCATAGGCGGTATGGGCATCGTGCCCAAGCGCAACATCAAGGTCAATTTTTCGATTCCCTACGACTATACCGGCATGAGCCTGGTGGCCCACAAGGAGCTGGCCAAGGGGTTTTCCTCCATCGCGGATTTCAACCGGCCGGAGGTGACCCTGGCGGTGAAGATCGGCGCCACTCCGGTGATGGCGGCGCGCAAGTTCATGCCCCAGGCTCAGCTCAAACAGTTCAACACCGAGGCCCAGGTGTACCAGGAACTGCTCAACGGACGGGTGCATGCCGTGGTGGCCTCGGCGCCCACGCCGGCTTTTTATGCCCTCAAATACCCCGACAAACTCTTTTTGCCGCTGTCGGGTACCTTTACCCGCGAGCCCATCGGTTTCGCCGTGCGCAAAGGGGACGTGGATACCTTGAATTTCTTTGACAACTGGATCCGGGTGGTGGAGAGCGAAGGATGGCTGGCCGAGCGCAAACACCACTGGTTCGAGACTCGGGAATGGGAAGCCCTCGTCAAGTAGGCTGCCGATCTTGACCAACAAGTCCATACGCTTCACCGGCCTGGATGCGATTCTGGGGTTGGCGCTGATCCTGGCGCTGGGCTACGGTGTCTATCGCATCCAGGTCCAGCTTCATTACCAGTGGGACTGGGGCGCCTTGCCCCAGTTCATCTGCCGTTATGATGCCGATGCCCAGCGCTGGGTGCCCAACTACCTGCTCAAGGGGTTGATCACCACCGTCAAGCTCAGCCTCTGGGCCACGGTGCTGGCGATGATCTTCGGCACCCTGATGGGAATGGCCCAGGTGAGCCGCCGCTTGCTGTTTCGCCTCCTGGGACGCAGCTACGTGGAGATGGTGCGCAACCTCCCACCCCTGGTCCTGATTTTCATTTTTTATTACTTCTTAAGCGACGAGCTTTTGCCGGTGCTGGGCTTCAACGTGCTGATGGATTGTTGCGGCCCCACGCCCCGGCAAGTGTTGACCCTGCTCTTTGCGCCGGCCGACCAGTTCGCCAGCTTTGCTTCCGCATTGATAACCCTGGCGATTTTCGAAGGGGCCTACATCGCCGAGATCGTCCGCGGCGGCATCGAGTCCATCGAGAAGGGCCAGTGGGAAGCATCGGCGGCCCTGGGCTTCACCCGGGCCCAGCGCATGCGTCACATCGTCCTGCCCCAGGCGGTGCGGCGTATCCTGCCGCCCCTGGCCGGGCAGTTCATCTCCACCATCAAGGATTCGGCCATCGTCTCCGTGATCTCGATCCAGGAGCTCACCTTTCAGGCCATGGACCTCATGGCGTCCACCTTCCTCAATTTCGAGATCTGGATCACCGTGGCCCTGATCTACCTCGCCCTGACCCTGCCCTGCTCCCTGGTTGTGGATCGTCTGGAACGTGCGATGAACCGGCGTTGAGCCGTCTTTCGGGTTGCCCTAGCCACGGAATAGATCCAGTCGGCGGTGTTCCAGGGCCGGCAACTTGCGGCGAACGGCCGCCAGGCGATCAAGGCTGATTTCGGCCTCCAGCAGGGTTTCGGTTTCTCCGGCATCCCCCATGGGCACCCCGAAGGGGTCGAAAACGGCGCTGCGTCCGCTGAAGGGCACCCCCGTCAGGTTGCAACCGGCGACGTAAAAGGTGTTTTCGATGGCCCGGGCCCGCAACAAGGTCAGCCAATGGGCCTCTTTCATCGTACCCTGGTACCAGGCCGAGGGGACGAGGACCAGATGGGCCCCCCGCCGGGCAAGATCGCGAAACAGCTCGGGGAAGCGCAGGTCGTAGCAGATGGCCAGCCCCACCGGCACCCCGGCGATGTCCACCACCGGCGGCGGTGCATCGCCGGGGGCCATGGTCTCGGACTCGCACCGGTTCAGGGCATCGAAGAGGTGGAGCTTGCGGTAGGCGGTCACCATCCGCCCCGAGGGCGACATGATCCAGGCGGTGTTGTAAGCCCGGGGCCCCGCCGGGTTGACTTCCCAGCCGCCGCACACGATGAAAAGCCCGCTCTGGGCGGCCAGGGCTGCCAGTCCACGGGGAAAGGCACCGTCGTCTTCGGTGGCGATGAGCGCGGGAGGACGGTTTTTCGCGGGCAATCCCATGAACATTTCAGGAAAAACCACCAGCTTCGCTCCCGTCTCGGCGGCCCGAGCAACCCGGTGGCGGGCCTTGTCCAGGTTGGTGGCGGGATCCGGGGTGGCTTCGACCTGGGCCAGGACGATTCTCAGCAGGGCGCTCATGTCTCGGTTCCTTTCCGGTGGCGGTGAATTGACGATTCTTCTACAACGAAAACGGGGCCTGGTGCAAAGGCCGACTCGGCCGGAGAGCCGCGGGGATCGATTCGGTTCTTGACGGGGATCCCGCTTTGATCTTAACATTAACGTTAACGTAAAGTATGGGGGTGCGATCTTGTCATCTGATAGCCCTGGCAGCGGACCGTTCACCATTTCCGATCTGGCGGCCGAATTCGACGTCAGCGCCCGGACGATCCGGTTTTACGAAGAAAAAGGGCTGCTGGCGCCCCGGCGCACCCGGGGCAACCAGCGCATCTACAGCCGGCGGGATCGGGCCCGGCTGCGCCTGATTCTGCGGGGCAAGCGGTTCGGCTACCGCTTGGACGAGATCGCCGAAATGATCGGCTTTGACGAGGGCGATCCGGACGAGGCGGCCCAGATTCGCAAGAGCCTCGCTTACGGTGAACGCAAGCTGGAAGAGCTCCGCGAACGGATGCGCGAATTGAAGTTGATGGAAGAGGATCTGCAAGCCGTGGCGGCCAAACTGCGCCGGCGGCTGGCGCAGTTGGAGAAAGGCGAGTCATAAAATGCCTGAAGTGGCAACCCTTTGACCAAGGAGGTCGATGATGTTTGATTACCTGCTTTCCGAGCCCGCCCGGGCCCTGGTGGAAGAGGTGCGGGACCTGGTGCGGTGGGTACCGCGGGAGATGATCCTGGCCATGGACCGGGACGAGATCCAGTTTCCCAAGGAATTCTTGCAGGAGGCGGGCCGGCGCAACCTCATGGGATGCCGCTATCCAAGGCAGTGGGGTGGCCGTGACCTGGACTGGGTGAGCACCTGCGCCGTGATGGAAGAGGTGGGGACCCTGGGTTATATCTTCGCCTGCATCTTCGGTGTGGGCGCCGAGCTGGTCTGCGATGCCATCATCCAGCACGGCAGCGATGCCCAGAAGGAAAACTACGTCAAACCGCTGCTGGCCGGCGAGCGTTTTGCCGCCGAGTGTCTCACCGAACCGCGGGGGGGGAGTGATTTTTTCGGCACCACCACGGTGGCGGAGCGTCACGGCGACCACTTCATCCTCAACGGCCAGAAGCGGTTTATCGTGGGCGCCGAAGGGGCCGACTTCTTTCTCGTCTACGCCCGTACCAACCCCGAGGCCCCAGCGCGCAAGGCCCTGAGCTGTTTCGTGGTGGACCGGGGCCCCGGGGTGGAGACCACCTATCGCTACGGTTTGATGGGTTGCCGTGGCGGAGGGGCCGGTCGGGTGGTGTTCCGTGATGTGAAGGTGGGGCCGGAGCACCTTGTCGGTCAACTGGACGGGGGCTATGCGGTTTTCAACACCATGATGATCCCCGAGCGCCTCGGTACGGCGGCCATGACCATCGGTGCGGCCCGGCCGGCCCTGGACGTGGCCACCGGCTACACGACCCGGCGCAAGGCCTTTGGCACCACCATCAACCAGTTCCAGGGGGTCAGTTTCCAGGTGGCCGAAGCCGCCATGTTGCTGGACGCGGCCCGGTCCATGATCTACACCACGGCGCGGGCGGTGGACAGCGGGGAGCCGATGAACCTGGTCCGGCGCCTGGTTTCGGAAACGAAGAAATTCGTCACCGAGGCCTGCCAGAAGGCGGCCCACAACAGCATGCAGGTCATGGGGGGCATCGGCTATACCGATATTTTCCCCGTGGAACGCATCGTGCGCGATCTGCGCCTGGCCTCGATCTGGACCGGCACCAGCGAGGTGATGAGCATGATCGCGGCCCACGAGTGGTACCGGGAACATGCCCAGCGGCGGCCCGCCCAGGCCGTGCGCGACTTCGAGGCCGACGCGGCCTCGGCGGACGCGGTGGAGGAAAAAATCTACGAGTAGGACCGGCGGCGGTCAGGGCCGGGCCAAGGCGTGGAGATCGATCTTGCCCCGATTTTCAAAGTTCAAGGGAGGGGTCCAAAAGCCGCCCGCCTTGAGCCCGATGCGCCCGGCCACCCGGTAGTCCATCGGCTGCGCCGTATCGCTCTGGGCGGCCCGGTGCATCGCGTCGATCAAGGCGCCGGCCATATCCAGCATCGATGCATACAATTCCAGCGGCACGATCAGGGTCCCGTACGGTTCCACCCGGGCGGCCACCGGGGCCACCCCCCGGGCCAGGTGCTGGCCGTTGATTTCGATGTCGCAGTCCAGCCCGCTGAGTTCCAGAGCGGTGTCGTTGGGGTTGAGGACGCGCAAATCGACGCTGAACGTCGCCTCCAGCACCTTGATTTCCCGCAGGCGGATATCCACCAGAGAGACTTCGGGGGTCGTCCATTGCCTGCCGAAAGAGGCGCATCCGGCCAAGAACAGCGCCAGCACAAGACACCCGATCGAGTTGGCCACACCAGCCTTATTCATGGGATTTCCTTTGGTTTGCCCCTGATTTTACGCCTTGGCCCCTTCGCCTCGAAAAAGAGAGGCGCGGCATCAAAATCAGCGGATCCAGGAGAACAGGGCCGTGGCGAGGATCACCGTCACGATGCCCCAGAGGCGGCAGGCGCGTTGGCTCATCTTGTCCAGGAACCAATCGTTGACCTGCCGGCGCAACCCTTTCGGGTCGAGGAAGAAGAAGGCCGCTTTGCCCAGGGCCAGGATCCCCAGCAGGCGCACGAACCAGGGATAGTGGCTGGCCCCCGCCGCCACGAAGAACAGCAGGCCGAACAGCGCCGGCAAGGCGGCCACCAGGCGCGGATCGGCCTGTCGCAGCAAGGGCTGGAGGACGCCGCGGGTCTCCTCGGTATACAGGATCAGGCAGACGCCCACCGACAGCCAGAGAATGCTGATGACGTAAAGAATCCATTCCATGATGATGCCCTCCATTATTTGGATTGAATCGTTGGCGGAAACTCCGCGACGGTCATGCCGAAGGCGGTTCGGCAATCATTCGTTTCGGATGGGGACGGGTTCCAGGTGTCCGGTTTCGGGTGTCAGAACGGACTCGGGGAACATTCGCTCTTTTTATGCGACACCTGGCACCTTGCTTCCCCCATCCGGCGCCCGTTCACTTGGTCCATGAAAACAGCGCGGCGCTCACGATGAGAAAAAGCAAGGTCATGGCAGCCAGCAGTCCCAGTTGCGGGCTGACATCCACCAGCGTCGCTCCGTCATTCATCACCGCCCGGGCCGCGTCGAGCAGGTGCTTCAACGGAAAGATGTTGGCCGATGCCCGGACCCAGGCCGGCGCCCCTTCCAGGGAAAACCAGACCTCGGAGAGAAACATCATGGGCCAGGAGATGAAGTTGAGCACCCCGGTGGTAAACTCCTCGCTGGTCCCCCGTGCCGCCAGAATCAACCCCAGGGCCGCCAGGCTGAGGCTGCCGACGAAAAATACGATCAACAAATCAAAATAGCGACCCTGGACCTGGAAATCAAACAGCAGGTCGCACCCCGTCCAGACCACCACCAAGGTGAACATCAGCAGGAAAATGCGTGAGACCATCTGGGCCGACAGGTACTCGAAGGCCGTCAGGGGGGTGGCCTTGAGGCGTCGCAGAACCCCGTTCTTGCGGTAGCGCACCACCGCGTAGCCCACTCCCCAGAGGGCGCTGAACATCATGTTCATGCCCAGGATCCCCGGAAAGAGCCAATCGAGGTAGCGGATGGGGGTGCCGTGGATCGTGCCGCGCGTCGCCAAATGTGCTGCAGGTGGCGGACAGAGGCTGGCGGCAAAGAGCCGTTCGATGATGTAGCCCTTGGGGGCGGTGTCGTTGACCCAGTAGCGGTGGGGCGGGGGCCCGGCTTCCAGGAGGAAGTCGATCTTGTGATGCGCCAGGCGGTTCAGACCGGTGCGCCGATCTTCAAAGCCGATGAACTCCACCTGTTCGGTGCGTTTGAACCCCTCCGGGATATTGATGGCGTCCACGACCATCCCGTTGGTGGCGTGGGGAAACACTCCAACCTTGAAGGTCCGGTGGGCTTCACCGCCGAAGATCAGGCCAAAACCGGCCACGATGAGAAACGGAAAGAGAAAATTCCATCCGAAGGCGGCCCGGTCCCGGAAAAACTCCCGGTTGCGGGCGATGATCATGATCCAGAGGCGCTTGAAATTCAAAGTGGCGGTTCCAGGTTTCAGGTTCAAGGTTCAAAATTCCAGGTTCAGGGTCCAGGTCGGGGGCGTATCCGTCGGACCCGTCCGACAGGTCGGACGAAGGGTGGGCCGTGCAACATTTTGCGCTTTCACTCTGCCAGCTTCCGGCCGGTCAGTTTGAGAAAAACATTTTCCAGAGTCGGCGAGTGCACCGTCATGTCGGTCAGGTCCACGTTGCGACGCATCAACTCGGCCAGCACGGCGCGCGGGTTTTCGCTGGGAATCTCGATACGGTCGCGGACCTGGTGCACCGGCCAGGGCGTCGGCTTGCCCACGGCGGCCATTCGGTGGGCGGGCAGTCCGATGGTCACGCCGCTGCAATGGCGCTCGATGAGGGCCTGGGGCGATCCTTGGGCGATGATCCGGCCGCGATCCATGATGGCCACTGTGTCGCAGAGCCGCTGGGCTTCTTCCATGTAATGGGTGGTGAGGATCAGGGTGCTGCCTTCGGCCTTGATGGCTTCGATGATATTCCACAGGTCCTTGCGGGCCTGGGGGTCGAGGCCGGTGGACGGCTCGTCGAGAAACACCAGGCGCGGGCGGTTCACCAGGGCCAGGGCCAGCAGCAGCCGCTGGCGTTGGCCGCCGGAAACCCGGTGGTTCATCTGGCCGAGAATATCCTTCAGGCGGCAGCGTTGGACAAGGCCCGTGAGGTCCACGGGACGGCGATACAGGGCGGCGAAGGTTTCCAGGGTTTCGCCCACCGTGAGAAAATCCAGCAGGGCGGTTTGCTGGAACATGATGCCCACTTCCTGGTGAAAGCGGGCATCCCGGGGATGGCCGCGAAAGCGGATCTCCCCGGCATCGGCCGTTGTGACCCCTTCGATGATCTCGATGGTGGTGGTCTTGCCGGCGCCGTTGGGTCCCAGCAGGCCGAAACAGATGCCCGGTTCGCAGGTGAAGCTCACGTCGTCCACCGCCACGAGATGCCGGTAGCGTTTGACCAGGTGGCGGATTTCGATGATGGCCGTCATGGGCGACTCCCGGCCGGCCCGTCGGAGAGTTCCGTCAACAGCTCTTCCACCGCGGCGCATTCCAGACCGAAGGGCAGGTAGCCGGCATAGCCGAGGATCGGCATGGCAAAAATTTCAAACCGCTGCACGTAGGGCACGGTGTAGGTCCATCCCACCAGGCTGCCGGCGTTCCACATCTCCCAGAAAAAACCGCACACCAGGGCCGCTGCCGTGGCCGCCACCACCGGGGCCCAGCGTCCCCGGGACGGCTCGCCCAGCAGGTGCCGTCGGCCCCAGAGGGTTTGGATCGATGCCACCACCGCCAGAGGCGCCACCCAGACCAGTGAAAAAAGCTGGTCCGGCCAGGCGGCGATTCCCGCCAGGGCCGCCGCGGCCAGGATCAGGGCCGCTACGGCCACCGGCCGGGGGTGCCGCGGTCCCAGGGGCGGCCAACCGTCCCAGCCGTGGCGAAACAGGTCGAAGCTGGCCAGCCAGTCGCGGGTGCCGAGCACCGCCGGCAGCACGGTGGCAAAGGAGGCGGTGGCCAGGAGCGTGTAGGTCAGGGCACCGTAGGCGGCGCCGGTGTAGTACCAGTTTTGCACGAAACGATTCAGGTATTCGAAAAACCACCAGAAAACGGCACTGCCGGCAAACAGGATCACCAGATGCCCTCGCCGGTGCGTCAGCATGCAATGTCCGGTTCGCCGGTAGGCCAGGGCGTTGACCACGGCAATATAGCTCAGCCAGAGGGGAACAAAGGTGTGGGGCTGGCCGGCGGCGAACCAGCCGAAGCGCGACCAGGCCAGTGCCCAGCTCGCCGCTCCGGCGATGATGGCCAAGGTGCCCCACCACGGCCAGTGCCACCGGGGCGGTGGCCCGAAACCATGACGCGCCAAGGCCCGTAGGCCGGTGATCAAAAACGGCGCCACCGCGGCGAAGATGAAAACGGCATACCCCCAGAAGACAGGCCAACGGAAGGGCCGGGGCGGGACGGCCCGAGGTCGTGGCGGGAACCGGAGGTAGTCGCCGAGCGGGATCCCGCTCAACGCCACCCCGGCCAGGGGCGCCGCCATCAGGATCAGTGCGATGGCGACCCATCTGGATAGGCTTGATTTCATGGCGCTGCCATCAATCGGGTTGACATGCCCCCGGCGGGGTATATACTCACCAGAATTTTGGGGTTTGGCACCATGGCGACCCCTTCCGTTGCCCCCGACGGGACAACGATTGAAACGACCAGGAGATACGCATTGACGCGAACCAAGCAAACCGTGTTGATCTTGAAGCTGGCCACCGATGGTCTCGACCCGTTCATCCTCCCCGGTTTTGTGCGCAGTCTGGCCAAGTCGGTGGTGGTCTACCCGCACATGAATCTGATCCGGATGGACCGTAAACTGCATTACCTGGGCTGGAGCGGTCATAAGCTCGATCACCACGCCTTTCAGCTGGCCCTGGATGACATCGCCGAGGCTGACTTCGACGACCACGAGCTGACCGATCAGATTTTCCATCCTTATTTTCACAACGCTTGAATGGAATCAAGAGCCCTTAGAGCGGACCTGCTGCTGCTGGTCACCGCCACGATCTGGGGCCTGGCTTTCGTGGCCCAGCGCATGGGCATGGACCACGTGGGGCCGTTCACCTTCAACGGGGTGCGGTTTGCCCTGGGCAGTCTTTCCCTGCTTCCGCTGGTATGGTTGGAAGCTCGGCGTCCGCCGCTGACCGGTGCCGTGCGCCCCGCTGGAAAGACCGTGGTTTACGGCGGGGTTCTGGCCGGCTCGGCCCTGTTTCTAGGGGCCTCCCTGCAACAGGTGGGGCTGGTGTACACAACCGCCGGCAAAGCGGGGTTCATCACGGGGCTCTACGTGGTCATCGTGCCGATTCTGGCGCTTTGCTATCGACAGCGGTCCGACGCGGGAACCTGGATCGGGGCCGTGATGGCGGCGGTGGGGCTCTATCTGCTCAGCGTTACGGAGCAGTTCACCATCGCCTTCGGCGATCTGCTGGAGCTGGCGGGGGCTTTTTTCTGGGCCTGTCACCTGTTGATCCTCGGCTGGCTGTCGCCGCGGTTGCCGGTCCTTCGCCTGGCCTGTTTCCAGTATGCCTGGTGCGCTTTGCTGAGCCTGGCGGTGGCCCTGACCTTCGAATCCGTCGCCTTGACGGCGATCCGGGCGGCGGCCTGGCCGATTCTCTACGGTGGATTGGGATCGGTGGGCATCGCCTATACCCTTCAGGTGGTGGCTCAGAAGGATGCCCCGCCGGCCCATGCCGCCATCCTGCTCAGCCTGGAGGCGGTGTTTGCCGCCCTGGGCGGCTGGCTGATCCTTGGGGAGGTCCTCTCGCCGCGGGGGATGGTGGGGTGTGCCTTCATGCTGGCGGCCATGCTGATCAGCCAACTCTATGCCACCATCATCGGCCGCCGTCGGTCTTCAGTCCCGGTCTCCACCGTCCTGTCCAACATCGAAAAATCCGTCAACGGGTAACACCGGGGGCCGCTTTTCGTGTACCGTTTTCACCCCATCGGCTGCATCCACTCCGGCTTTCCGGAAAAATTCGGCATTCCGCGTCAGGCCGGGCTCGTGCCCGAGGCCACCGCGGTGCTGGAACTGTTCGCCCCCTACGGTCGCGCCGAAACCCTGGCCGGTCTGGAAACTTTTTCCCACCTCTGGGTGGTCTTCGTCTTTCACGCCCACCTGAAGCGTTCCTGGCACCCCACGGTGCGTCCCCCTCGGCTGGGGGGCAACCGGCGCATCGGTCTCTTCGCCTCCCGCAGCGCCTTTCGGCCCAACCCCATCGGGATGTCGGCCGTGCGCCTGGCCGGCATTCGCCAGGCGGGAAACCGGGCCGAGATCGAGATCGGCGGCGGCGATTTTCTCGACGGCACCCCGGTCCTGGACATCAAGCCCTACCTGCCGTACGCGGACGCCATCGCCGAGGCGACGGGGGGATACGCCGCCGCGGAGCCGCCGCGGTTGCCGGTGGCATTCTCGCCGGAAGCCGAGGCCGCCTGTCGCCGGATCGATGATGGCAGCCTGAAGGATCTGATCGCCGGCGTCCTGGCCAATGATCCCCGGCCGGCCTATGATGGAAAAAGAGACGCGAAAACGGTGTACGGGATGCGGATCCGCGACCTAGACGTCCACTGGCGGGTCAGTGAGGGACGGGTCACGGTGGTGTCCGTAGCGGCTTTCCCGCCGGTGGACAAGCCCTCCACCAACGGGTTGGCGCCATGAACCATCGCCAGGACATCGCTTCCTTCACCCTGAGCGACAAGATCAAGTCCGGCCTCATCTGGGCGTCGACGGCTTGCGACCAGGCCGCCGGGTTCGAGGGCCTGACCCGTCAGGGCGCCGTGGCCGTGGCGGAAAATTTACTGTCCATGGTGCTCAACGAAACCGTATTGGTGCGTCAGGCCAGCGGCAATACGGAGTGGGACGAAGCGATGCGTCTCATGGACAAAGCCCGGGTGATGATCCGTTCCGGGGTTCCCGCCGAAGCGTCCTTTCATCTCACCCGGGCCCTGAGCGTGGTGACGAGCATCGGCCGACAGGCCGGCGAGGCGCTGCGCCAGCAGGGGCTGCTTTAGCGAACACGAGGGCGAAAGCCCGTTTAGGCCGCTTCCACCACCTCGGCCTTGAGGATGGTGACCGGCTCCTTGGGCACGTCGTCGTGCATGCCTTGGCGGCCGGTGGCAACGCCCTTGATCTTGTTGACCACCCCGTGCCCCTTGACCACCTTGCCGAAGACGGCGTAGCCCCAGCCCTGGGCGGTCTTGGCGGTGTGGTTGAGAAAATCGTTCTTCTTCACATTGATGAAAAACTGGGCCGTGGCGCTGTGGGGGTCCATGGTGCGGGCCATGGCGACGCTGTAGGCCTCGTTTTTCAGGCCGTTGTCCGCCTCGTTTTCCACGGGCGCCCGGGTGGGTTTTTCTTTCATGTCCGCCGTCATGCCGCCGCCCTGGATCATGAAGCCGTCGATGACACGGTGAAAGATTGTGCCGTCGTAGTGGCCCTCGTTGACGTAGCCGAGGAAATTTTCCACCGTCTTGGGCGCCTTGGCGGCGTCCAGATCGATGACGATATCGCCCATGCTGGTTTCCAGTCTGACCATGATTGCTCCTTTCGCGGGTTGAAAAAGTTCTTTTTCAAAAGCCCCTTCAGATAGTATGAATGACCGGGATGGTCAAGAATGAGGTGGCGAAGGCCTTGATTCAGCCCGCCGGTGAGCCGAGGCCATCCCGCCGCCGGGCTCCGGCGATGATTAAAAATCTTTATAATCCTTAACTTTAGCTCACTTTAGTCACTTGTCACTTTTAACTTGTCATTCCGAGCGTTAGCGAGGAATCTGCATTTGGGAACAAGGCGGGAAGTTAAAGGCGGATTCGGGGAGATCCCTCGTCGCTTGCGCTCCGTCGGGATGACAGGTGAGGAGCAGGGGTCACTTTAGCTCACTTTAGTCACTTGTAACTTTAGTCACTTGTAGTTTCAGTCACTTGTAGTTTTAGCCACTCGTCACTTTAGTCACTTTCTCAGGAGCCTGCCATGTCCAAGATACTGATCATCGGCGCCGGCGGCGTGGCCAACGTCACCGTGCACAAGTGCGCCCAGAATCCCGAGGTGTTTTCCGAGATCCTGCTGGCCAGCCGCACCGTGGCCAAGTGCGAGGCCATCGCCGCCGACGTGCGCCGGCGCACCGGCCGTAGCGTGGCTACGGCCCGGGTGGATGCCGACCGACCGGCGGAGGTGGTGGCGCTGATCCGCGGCTTCGGCCCGGACCTGGTGGCCAACCTGGCCCTGCCCTACCAGGACCTTGCCATTATGGACGCTTGCCTGGAGACCGGGGTGGACTACCTGGACACGGCCAACTACGAGCCGCCCGACGAGGCCCGGTTCGAGTACAAGTGGCAGTGGGCCTACCAGGAGCGTTTCGCCGCCAAAGGGATCATGGCCCTGCTGGGCAGCGGCTTCGACCCCGGGGCCACCAACGTGTTTTGCGCCCACGCGGCCAAGCACCACTTCGACGAGATCCACGAGCTGGACATCATCGACTGCAACGCCGGCGACCATGGCCAGGCCTTCGCCACCAACTTCAACCCGGAGATCAACATCCGTGAGGTCACGGCCCGGGGCCGCTACTGGGACCGGGGCGAGTGGCTCGAGACCGATCCCCTGGCCTGGTCCATGAGCTACGATTTCCCCGCGGGCATCGGCCCCAAGAAGTGCTATCTCATGTACCACGAGGAGCTGGAATCCCTGGTGCTGAACCTGCCGGGACTCAAACGGGCCCGCTTTTGGATGACCTTCGGTGACAGCTACCTCAAGCACTTGGAAGTGCTGGGCAACGTGGGCCTGACGCGCATCGATCCAGTGGACTTCGGCGGCATGAAAATCGTGCCCTTGCAGTTTTTGAAGACCCTGCTGCCGGATCCCGCCAGCCTCGGGCCCAAGACCCGGGGCAAGACCTGCATCGGCTGCCTGATGCGGGGCGTGAAGGACGGAAAGTCGAAGCGCTACTACGTCTACAACGTCTGCGATCACCAGGCGGCCTACGCCGAGACCGGCTCCCAGGCCATTTCCTACACCACCGGGGTGCCGGCCATGATCGGCGCCATGCTCATGCTCACCGGCCAATGGCGCGGCCGTGGGGTGTTCAACATGGAGCAGCTCGACCCGGACCCCTTCATGGACGCCATGAACCGCCACGGACTGCCATGGACCGAGCGTACCTGGAACGACTGAACCCGGCGCGGCTCCCCTCGCCGTGCTTCGTGGTGGACGAGGCGCTGCTGGCGGCCAACGCCGCGGTGCTCGACGGGGTGCAGCAGCGCACCGGGGCCAGGATTCTCTTGGCGTTGAAGGGGTTTGCCACCTTCGCCACCTTCGGGCCGCTGCGGGGCGTGCTGGCCGGTACCTGCGCCAGCGGTCCCTACGAGGCCCGCCTGGGCCGGGAGACCTTCGGCGGCGAGGTGCATGTGGCCTCGCCGGCCTACACGCCGGCGGACATCGAGGAGTTGATCGCGTTGGCCGACCACATCGTGTTCAACTCCTTCGGCCAGTTGCGCCGTTTTTTGCCCCGGGTGAGGGCCGCCGGCCGGCCCATGGAAGTGGGGATCCGCATCAACCCGGAGCACTCCGAGGGGCGGGTGGCGATCTACGATCCGTGCACCGCCGGCTCGCGCCTCGGGGTGCGGCGCAAGGACTTTGCGCCCGAGATGCTGGCCGACATCGACGGGCTGCACTTTCACAGCCTCTGCGAACACGACGCCGATGCCCTGGCCCGCACCCTGGAGGCCGTGGAGGAAAAGTTCGGCGCATTCCTGCCCCGGCTCAAGTGGCTCAACATGGGCGGCGGCCACCACATCACCCGGGCCGGCTACGACGTCGACCTGCTCTGCGCCTGCATCGCGCGGGTGAAAAGCCGTTACGGGGTGCAGGTGTACCTCGAGCCGGGCGAGGCGGTGGCCCTGAATGCCGGCCTGCTGGTGGCCAGCGTGCTCGACGTGGTGGCCACCGACCCCCTGCCGGTGGCCATCCTGGACACTTCGGCCGCCTGCCACATGCCCGACGTGCTCGAGATGCCCTACCGGCCCGAGGTGATCGGCGCCGGCCGGCCCGGGGAGAAGGCCTTCAGCTGCCGCCTGGCGGGCAAAAGCTGCCTGGCCGGCGATGTCATCGGCGACTACAGCTTCGATGCGGCCCTGCGCCCCGGCGACCGGCTGGCGTTTCTGGACATGGCCATCTACTCCATGGTCAAGACCAACACCTTCAACGGGGTGCCCCTGCCGGCCATCGCCCGCTACGACAGCCGCACGGAGGCGCTGGAGGTGGTGCGGCGCTTCGGGTACGCGGATTTCAAGAACCGGTTGTCGTGAAAAAGTGGGATTTGGTGATTTCAAGTTAGCCGTCGGATCTTTCCGACCTGTCTGACGGGTCTGACAGAAAATGGAAGGGGGGCTCATGCCATCCGACACGTTCACCTTTCGTACCGATGACGGCATCGATATTTTCACCTACCGCTGGGTTCCCGATACAGGTTCGCCCATCAAGGCCGTGGTGCAGATCGCCCACGGCATGGCCGAGCACGCCGGGCGCTACGGGCGTTTCGCCGCGGTCCTGAATGCGAAAGGCTACGCGGTGTACGCCAACGACCACCGGGGCCACGGCCGCACCGCTGGAGATCCGGACGAGGTGGGCTATTTTGCCGACCGGGACGGTTGGTTCAAGGTGGCCGATGATCTGGTGCAACTGACCGGCATCATCCGACAGAACCATCCCGGGACGCCTGTTTTCCTCCTGGGCCACAGCATGGGCTCGTTTCTGGTGCGCACCGTCATCACCCGGGATGCCGGCGACATCGCCGGTGCGGTGCTCTCGGGCACCGGGGGCGATCCGGGGCTGCTGGGCAAGGTGGGCCTGGTGATCGCCCGGGCCGTGGCGGCCCTCAAGGGGCGCCGCCATCCGAGCCGGCTGCTCAACGCGCTCTCCTTCGGCGGCTTCAACAAGGCCTTCGCCCCGGCGCGCACCGAGTTCGACTGGCTTTCCCGGGACGGCGCCGAGGTGGACCGCTACATCGCCGACCCGTTCTGCGGCGCCGTTTTCAGCGCCGGCTTCTTCGTCGACCTGCTCGGCGGCATGGCTTTTCTTCAGCGGCCGGAAAACATCGCCAGGATTCCCAAGGAGTTGCCCATCTACCTGTTCTCGGGGGCCGCCGATCCGGTGGGCCACCGCACCCGGGGCGTGCGCCAGGCGGCCGAGGTTTACCGCCGCGCCGGCATCCGGGACGTGACGCTGCGTTTCTACGAGGGGGGCCGCCACGAGATGCTCAATGAGACCAACCGCCGGGAGGTTTTCGACGACACCATCGCCTGGCTCGACGATCGTCTCGCCAACTCGCCTTGACGTAAAAACGTCATAGCGTTATGATGTTTTTCACAAGGAGGTGATTCGATGCCAAGCCCTGCCCGCCGTGCAACGGTATATTTGGACCCTGTCATTCACAAGGCTTTGAAATTGAAGGCGGTGGAAACAGACCGGTCCGTGTCCGAGTTGATCAACGAAGCGGTCCGCCAATCCCTCATGGAGGATGCCGAGGATCTTGCCGCCTTCGAAGAAAGAGTCAGTGAGCCGCTGGTCAGTTACGAAGAAATGGTCAAGAGGCTCAAAACAGATGGCCGACTATAAGGTTTTGTTCAAGACATCGGTGGAAAAGGATTTTGGCGGAATCCCGCGAGCCGATGTACAAAGGCTTCTCCATCGCATCAAGGCCCTCGAAAAAAATCCTCGCCCGCCCGGTTGCGAAAAGCTCACCGGACAAGAACGGTATCGCCTGAGACAGGGCACATACCGCATCGTCTATTCCATCCAGGATGACGAACTGACCGTCTGGGTGGTCAAGGTCGGCCACCGCAAAGATGTCTACCGCTGATTCAAGCCTCAATTCCTGTCAGTACACCCACCCCAGGTGCCCCAGGGCGATGACGTTGGCGACGATGGCGATGGCGTGGAGGACGCCGACGAAGATCGTCTTGGCGCGCATGGTCTTGAGGCTCAAGGTGACGATGCAGGGCACGTAGAAGTGGAAGTAGCCGAAGAGGAAGATCAGCACCACCCCCTGCACCGACCGGTTCCACCAGGGATACTCCCAGACGAGGTGGCCGCCGAGGTTGAGCAGCACTTCCACCAAGACGCAGAAGGCCGAATAGGCCACGGCCCAGAACCAGCGCTCCGGGATGCCGAGGATCTTCTCGCGGGTCGAGTCCGAGAGGGTGTTGTAGTAGATGATCCCGGCGATGGCGAACATGAACATGATCTCGATATTCCAGCCCACCATGTGGACTTTGGATAACGGGTGGAAACGAGGACTTTTTTATAGCATCGACTGCGGGTCCACGTCGATGACCACCTGGATGTCCCGGGGGCGCCGGGCCCCGAGTGCTTCGGCCTGAACCCGGTTCAAAAGGCGGCGCAGGCGCTGAACGTCGGCGTCCTTGATCAGGATCTGCCAGCGGTGGCGGCCGGCGATTCTCTCGATGGGCGCCGGTGCCGGACCGAGGACCTCGATGCCGCCTCCCACCCCTGAAGCCTGTTGTCGGCATACCTCGCCCAGTTGCCGCGCGGCCGCCGCGGTGCGTTCCGGGTCCCGGCCCGCCAGGCGCACCATGGCCAGGCGGGTGGTCGGCGGATAGGCCAGGGCCTGGCGCAGCGTCATTTCCTCCTGGTAAAACAGGTCCGGATCCTGGGCGCAGGCCGCCCGGATGCTGAAGTGATCCGGATTGAAGGTCTGCAGCAGCACCCGTCCCGGCGAGACGCCGCGGCCGGCCCGCCCGGCCACCTGCGCCAGGATCTGGAACGTCCGTTCCCCGGCGCGAAAATCCGGAAAATTCAAGGTCTGGTCCGCGCAAACGATCCCCACCAGGGTAATGCCGGGAAAATCGTGTCCCTTGGCCACCATCTGGGTCCCCACCAGCACGTCGATGGCCCCTTCGCGAAGCTGGCGCAACATGGTGAGCAGTTTGCGCCGACGGCCCACCGTGTCCCGATCCATGCGTGCCACCCGGGCCCGGGGAAAGAGTCCTTGCACCAGGGCTTCCAACTTCTCGGTGCCGAGACCGATGGGACGGATCTTGTCGGCCCCGCAGTGAGGGCAGCGGATGTTGACCGGCTGCTGGTAGCCGCAGTAGTGGCACTGGTAAACGCCTCGGGCCTGATGCAGGGTCAAGGAAATATCGCAGTGGCGGCAGCGCAGGGCTTCGCCGCAGGAGGCGCAAACCGGGCAGGCGGCGAACCCGCGCCGGTTGAGAAACAGCAGTGCCTGTTCACCGCGGTCCAGGGTTTCCTGCATCGCCGTCAGCAGGGGCGCGCTGAGGAAGCGCCGCGCCCCGCGCTTGTCGCGGTCGGCCCGCAGATCGATGATTTCCACCGATGGCAACGGCCGCGCTTCGATGCGTTGGGGCAGATCCAGGCGTTGGTAGCGGCCGGCGGCGGCGGCGTGGAGGGCCGCCATGGAGGGCGTGGCCGAACCGAGCACCACCACGGCGCCATCGTAGCGGCCGCGCAGGATGGCCATGTCCCGGCCGTTGTAGTGAAACCCGGTTTCCTGTTTGAAGGCCCCGTCATGCTCCTCGTCCACGATGATGAGACCGGCACTTGGAAAAGGAGCGAAGACCGCCGAGCGGGCGCCGATGGCCACGCGGGTTTCGCCGGCCACGATGCGGCGCCACTGGTCGTAACGCTCACCGGCGGACAGGCCGCTGTGCAACAGGGCGATGTCGGCGCCGAAACGGGCCCGGAAACGGTGTTCAAGCTGGGCGATCAAGGCGATTTCCGGCGCCAGCACCAGCACGTTGAGCCCGCGGCGTACCGCCTCGGCAGCCGTTTGCAGGTACACTTCGGTCTTACCGCTGCCGGTGACGCCGGCCAGTAGGAAGGTGTCAAACCCGTCGCCGAGGCGCGACACGATGGCGTCGGCCGCCCGCTGCTGGTCCGGGTTGAGGCGTCGGGGAAGATCGGGCCGCACCGGCAGGCCGAAGGGATCCCGGAAGATTGGCCGCTCTTCCACCGTCACCTGTCCCCGGGCCGCCAGGCGGGTGACCAGGCTGGCCGCGTTGGGGATCTTGGCCCTCAGGTCGGCCATGGACACGGCCTCGCCGGTTTCCAGGAGCGGCAGCAGCAGGGCGCCGGCCTTGGGACCGACGGCGGAGGCATCCACCCCCTCGGTCAAGCGGATGAAACGCTCGATCTTTGGGCGTGTGGCGCCGCGGACCAAGGTCTGGCGGCACGCGATCCAGCCCAGTCGGGCCAGAGCCGCCAGATCCCGGGTCAATGCCGATCCCTTCAGGCGCCGGCGCAGGGACCGAATGCTCGTCGGCTGGCGACGGAGGATTTCCAGAAGTTCTTGGTGCGGCGTTTCGATCCGACCGTCTGACAGGGCGGCGGCACCATCATCGGTGAGGTGCCAGAGGGTGACTTCGGCGTCGGTGAGGCCGCCGGGCAGGGCGGTGCGAATCACTTCGCCCAGTGGGTGCAGATAGTAGTCCGCCATCCAGCGCAGCCAGGGAAGCATGCTCTCCGGCAGCAGCGGCACCGGGTCGAGGACGTCTTCGATGGGCAACAGGTCGATGCCCGCCGGCGCCTCACCTGGGCCGAGCACGTACCCCGTGGCCCGGCGGTTTTTAAAGGGGACCAGGACCCGGACGCCGGCCACGGCCGCATCGGCCCAGATCTCCGGCACGCGATAGCTGAAGGTGCCGAACACCGGCAGGGCCACGGCTACTTCCACCACCGGTGCCGCCGGTTCTTTTCGCTTGACAGGCATTGGGGATTTATTTAGCTTTCCTAAAGGCATTGCGGTTTGATCCGGGCGTTGTCCACAACCGGGCAAACCGGTTTCGGTATATCGCCAAGCCAGGCGCCTGGCAAGTCCGGCGCCAACGAATCGAAAGGAGCGGTCGCAATGCGTGCCTTGATCCGTCCCATGGTAATGTTGAGCCTGGTGGTCTGTCTGGCGGGGCTGCCGATGACGCCGGCCCTGGCTGCCGAGGCGGCCGGATCGGCGGAAGAAGGCCGATCCGGCGGCGCCATGGCCGTCGATTTATTGTTGCTGCGTCCCCTGGGGTTGGCGGCGACGGTGATTGGAGGGGTTCTCTTCGTGGTGTCCCTACCGTTTTCCGCCGCCGGCGGCAATGCCGATGAGGCGCGGCAAAAGCTCGTTGAAGCGCCGGCCGGCTATACTTTCCAGCGCCCCTTGGGCGAATTGTAAAAAGGGGCGTTATGGTTTTCCGGAACCGGCGCTTGCCGCTAATTATCGCTCACCGCGGGTGCAGCTCCCTGGCACCTGAAAACACCCTGGCCGCCGCCCGTGCGGCCCATCGGGTGGGGGCCGACGGCTGGGAACTGGACGTTCAGCTCACCGCCGACGGCCATCCCATCGTGATCCACGATCGCGGGCTGTTGCGGCTCACCAACGTGGCCACCCACCCCGCCTTCGCCGGCAGGGAGCCGTTCATCGTTTCCCGATTCACCCTTGCCGAACTGCGGCAACTGTCCACCGGGGAAGCCTTTGCCCGCCGCGACCGCCACGGTCAGATCGCCGCTGGCGCCGTATCCCCTGCCGACCTCGCGCGCTATCGCAGCGAGCCGTTGCCCAGCCTGGAAGACGCCCTGGCCCTCACCCGGGAGCTGGACCTGGTGGTCAACGTGGAGCTGAAGGATCAGACCGGGCTTTCAGGGGGTGAGGCCATCGTAGAGCGGACCGTGGCGGTGCTGGACCGGATGGACATGACCGATCGGGTCCTGATATCGTCCTTCAACTTCGGCTACCTGAAACGGATCAAGGCGTTGCGGCCGGCCTATGCCACCGCCGCCCTGGTAAAGGAGTCCCACCCGGATCCCCTGGGGCTGCTCGCCGAACTCCAAGCGGACGCCTACCACCCCGGACACCTCATGGTCACCCCGGCGCTGGTGCACCAGATCCGGGATGCCGGCAGGCAGGTGAATGTCTGGACGGTGAACACCGGCGAGCGGATGCACGAGCTGGCCGGCTGGGGGGTCAGCGGCCTCATCACCGATTTTCCCCAGCGCTGGGCTTCCTGATCCATCCCTCACTTGATGCCGGCACGCATGAAACTCTGGACGAACTGGCGCTGAAAAAGGAGGAACCCCACCAGCAGGGGGGCCACCGACATCAGGGTGCCGGCGGAGACGATGGCGAAGTTCACCCCGTTTTCCGGTGAGCCGAAAATCGACAGGCCCACGGTAATGGGACGGGTGGTCACCGAGTTGGTGATTACCAGGGGCCAGAGGAAGTTGTTCCAGTGCCAGCTCACCGATACCAGCCCGTAGGCCAGGTACACCGATTTGGACAGCGGCACATAGACCTTCATCAGGATGGTCAGCGGTCCGGCCCCTTCCACCCGGGCCGCTTCGGCCAGGGCGATGGGCACCTGCTTGAAGTTCTGGCGCAGCAGGAAGACCCCGAAGGCCGAGGCGATGTATGGCAGTGAGATGGCCGGGATGCTGTCCACCAGCTTCAGGGCCGTCATGGTCTGGTAGTTGACCACCAGCAACTGGTCGGGCATCACCATCAACTGGATCAGGATCAGGGCGAAGGCGATGTCGCGTCCCTTCCAGTCGTAGCAGGCGAAGCTGTAGGCCGCCAGGGTGCAGAGCACGAACTGCAGCGCCGTGGTCGTGGTGGTGTAAAGGATCGTGTTGAGGAAATACCGGGCAAAGGGGGCCGTTTGCCAGGCCTCGACGAAGTTGGCCAGGGTCAGCGGCGCGGTCAGCGAGAAGTGCACGGCGTAGTGCGGCGGGTGGAAGGCGGCCCAGAAGGCGTAGAGCAGCGGAGCGGCCCAGATCAGGGCCAGCAGCCAGGCGGCCAACGTTTCGATGCGATGCCAGAAGGCGGAAGGTTCCATCGGTCCTACTGGTAGTGGGTTCGGCGCTCGAGCACCTTGAACTGGGCCAGGGCCAGGGTCATCAGGATCGTCATGATGACCACCGTGAGCACCGCCGCATAGGCGGTGTCCCAGAACTCGAAGGCGGTTTGAAAAAGATAGTAGAGCAGCAGTTCGGTGGCATTGTCTGGTCCGCCCTTGGTCAAAATGAAGATGTGGTCGATGATGCGAAAGGTGTTGATCAGGGCGTTGAAGACCACGAAGACCGTGGTGGGCATCAGCAGCGGAAAGGTCACGCGCCGAAAAAAGTAGAAGCGCCCGGCCCCCTCGATGCGTCCCGCCTCGATGACATCCTTGGGCAGCCCCTGGAGGGCCGCCAGGTAGAAGATCATGAAAAACCCGGCGTCCTTCCACACCGCGATCACCATGAGGCAGGCCAGGGCCGTGTCGGGATTGCCCAGCCAGTTGCGGCCCGGGTAGCCGAAGTATTGCAAGATGTTGTCAAACAGCCCGATCCCCGGGGTGTAGAAGAAGAGCCAGATGTTGGCGATGGCGATCATGGGCAGGATGGTGGGGGTGAAGTAGGCGGCCCGCACGAAGGCCCGGCCCGCCATCTGGCGGTTGACCCACACCGCCATGAGCATGGCCAGGCAGATGGTCACCGGGATGGTGCCGAAGGCATAGATGAGATTGTTTTTCAGGGCCTGCCAGAAGATCGGGTCGTCGATGAGATAGTGATAGTTTTCCAGCCCGACGAACTCCGGTGGCCGACCGCCCCGGGAGTTGCTGAAAAGGCTCAAGAAACACGACCGCACAATCGGATAGTGGGTAAAGAGGATGAAGAAGATGGCCGCCGGGGTAAACAGCAGCCATCCATAGACATGTCGTGCGATCTTGGGGTTCATGGCTTCATTCGGGGCCAGTCGGGGCCGCAGCGGCCCCGACTGGTGGGAAGGATCAAGGTTTAGCCCTCCGGTAGCTGAATCAGCGGTAGCGTCTCAGGATGCGGTCGGCGCCCTGTTGGGCCTGGTCCAGAGCCTGCTGGGGCGTGGCGTTGCCGGACAGCACGGACTGAATAGCGTCATCAAGAAACTTTTTCACCCGGGCCGTTTCATGGGTGGAAAACTCGGCCACGGCGTACTCGAACTGGTCTCTGGCCACCACGGCGGCGGGAAACTCGGCCACGTAGTTCTTGAGCAGGTCGGTTTCATAGGCCGCCGGGGTGGTGGCCACGTAGCCGGTGCCGATGGACCACTTGGCGCTGTTGACCGGCGAGGTCATGAACTTGACGAACTTGAGCACCGCGGCCTGTTCCTCGGGGGTGGTGTTCTTGAAAATGTAGAAGTTGCCGCCGCCGGTGGGGCTGCCGCGGCGCTTGTTGGCCGGCAGCATGGCGACGCCGAAGTCGAACTTGGCCCCGTCGCGCACCGGGGTGAGGTTGCCGGTGGTGTGCCACATCATGGCGGTGGCGCCGCCGAGGAACTGCTGGCGCAGGGTTCCCCAGTCGGTGCTGCCCTTGGACATGATCTCGTGCTTGTAGGCCATGTCATGCCAGAACTGAAGGGCCGCCACCACGTCCGGATGGTTGAAGTAAACCTCGTCGCCGGTCTTGTTCATCAGTTCCATGCCGTTTTCGATGGCTAGGCACTGGAACATCCAGTAGGGGTAACCGGTGGATGGGATGCTCAGCCCCCAGCGGGTCACCTGGCCGCCCGCGTCCCGTTTGACCAGTTTCTTGCCCATGCTCACCAGCTCGTCCCAGGTGGCGGGTGGCTTTTCCGGGTCGAGTCCTGCCTCGCGGAAGGCATCTTTGTTGTAATACATCACGATGGTGGAACGCTGAAAGGGAATGCCGTAAGTTTTGCCATCGGCCATGGAGTTAGCCATCAGGGCCGGATAGAATCCCTTGAGCCAGGCGCGGTCCGCGTCGGTTTGCACCACCTCCTCCCAGGGCAGGATGACGTCGGCGTCAATGAGATCGAAGATGTCGATGGAAAAGAGCACCGACATCTGCACCTTCTCACCGGCCTTCACCGCCGCCAGGCACTTGGTGCGCGTGTCATCATAGTTGCCGTAGTACACCGCCTTGACTTTGATGTCCGGGTTCTGGGCCTCGAATTCGCCGATGAGCCCGTTGATCAGTTCGTACGGTTTGCCGCCCACGGCGATGGGATAATACATGGTCATTTCGATCTGGGCGGCGCTCACCGCCCCCGAGGCCAGCAGGACCAGCGCTGCGGCCGCCATCCAAATTCCTTTCTTGAACCGGTTCATGGCCCACCTCCAGTCTGTTTTGATGGTCAATATCGGTTGAGGTCTGACGCACCTGGTCGCTGGACCGTTATGGCAGCGGTTCGGCCTCCGGTGCATCTTCGATGCGCATCTCGGTGTGCGCATCGAAAAGACACAAGGTCTTCGAGTCCCAGGTCAAATGGATCGGGACGCCCGGTGCCAGGTCGCTCATCCCCCGGGTGCGCACGATGGCTTCGTGGCCGTTGATGGCGCAGGCGATGAAGGTATCCGATCCGAGGTACTCTTTTCCGGTAACCACGGCCGGATGGCCTTCGTCGGCGAGACGGAGGTTTTCCGGGCGGATACCGAGCTTGAAACGGCTGCCGTCCAGGCCGGGGTAGAGCACGGGGCCGTCCGGGGCCAGGGCGGCGCCCCCGCCCCGATTGCACAGGGGCAGGATGTTCATCGGCGGGGTGCCGATGAAGCGGGCCACGAAGACGTTGGCCGGCCGCTCGTAGAAACTTTCCGGCACATCGTCCTGGACGATGCGGCCCTCGCGCATCAGCAGGATCCGGTCGGCCATGGTCATGGCCTCCACCTGATCGTGGGTGACGTAGACCATGCTGATGCCCAGGCGGCGTTGCAGGGCGCAGATTTCCCGGCGCATGGTGTTGCGCAGCTTGGCATCGAGATTCGACAGCGGCTCGTCCATCAAGGTCACCGGTTTTTCGGCGATAATGGCCCGTCCCAGGGCGACGCGCTGCTGCATGCCGCCGGAGAGCTCACCGGGCTTGGCGTCCAGGCGTTGGCCGAGCCCCAGCAACTCGATGACCCGCTCCAGGCGTTTTTCGATTTCCGGCCCCGGCACCTTGCGCACCTTGAGCCCGAAGATAATGTTTTCCCGCACGGACAGGTGGGGAAACAGGGCGTAGGATTGAAAAACCATGGAGATGTTGCGTCGGTCCGGCGGCAGAAGAGTGACATCGACGCCGGCGATGCGGATGGATCCGGCACTCACCGGCTCCAGGCCGGCGATGAGGCGCA
>JACDJC010000875.1_pt1 | contig 30606 bp, 24 predicted proteins | sample 7454191 | NCBI WGS metagenome assembly JACDJC01 (sample SAMN14253291, study PRJNA609438) | sludge metagenome | isolation source: sludge after 25d culture with pyrite and EDTA | collected 2018-12-20
GAGCGCACGCGTCGCTCCACAGCGGTACCGTTCCACTACGGATCCGCCGACAGGGTGGCGCATCCGGAGGGGGGAACACGATGGGACCGACGACCGACGACGGTACGGGGCGCGTCGACAGGCGGCGCTTCCTGCAGGGGTCGGCAGCGATGGCCTCGATGGCTGCGGTCGGGACGACCGCAGCCGGCTGCGCGCCGCAGCCGGGGCCGGTCACGCCACGGGGCAACGCGGGCGATGCCGGCTTCGACCACGTGGTCGTGGTGATGATGGAGAACCGCTCGTTCGACCACTTCCTGGGCTGGCTCCCGGGGGCCCGCGGCCGCCAGCGCGGACTGCGCTTCAAGGACGGCAATGGCGTCGTGCACCGCACGCACCGCCTGCAGGAGTTCTCCGCGTGCGACCAGGAGGACCCGAGCCACAGCTACTCGGCGGGTCGGGTGCAGTACAACGGGGGCCGAAACGACGGGTTCCTCTTCGACGCGCCTGACACGTTCCCGGTCGGCTACTTCGAGTCGGACCAGCTCCTGTTCTGGGGGGAGGCCGCCCCGGCGTGGACGATCTGCGACAACTACTTCGCGGCGACCATGGGCCCGACGTTCCCCAACCGGTTCTTCCAGCACTGCGGACGAACCGACCGGACCTCGAACACGCTGTCGATCTCGACCTTGCCCACCATCTGGGACCGACTCGCCGATGCCGGCCTCCAGGGCCGCTACTACTTCTCCGACGCTCCGTTCAGCGTGCTGCTCGGGCTCCGACACCTGTCGATCACCCGGACCGTGGACCAGTTCAAGCAGGACGCCGCCGCCGGTCGTCTCCCGAACGTGAGCTTCGTGGACCCCCGGTTCCTGATCCCCGACATCTTCGGGACCTCCGGCGACTACCACCCGGTCTCCGACATCCGCGCCGGTTGCGCCTTCCTCCACGAGATCTACGAAGCGGTCGTCACCTCCCCGAACTGGGAGCGAACCGTGTTGGTCATCAACTTCGACGAGTGGGGCGGCTTCTACGACCACGTCCGTCCGAGCGAGGGACCCGACGCCGATCCCCGCACCGCGCTGCGCGGGTTCCGAGTGCCGTGCCTGGTGGCGTCGCCCCTCGCCAGGCGAGGACACGTGGCCCACGGCCTCTACGACCACACCTCGGTGCTCAAGATGATCGAGTGGGGGTGGGACCTGCCGCCGCTCGCGCCGCGGGATGCCGCTGCGAACAACCTGGCCGACGTGCTCGAGTTGGGTGGTCGTCCCGACCTGGACGCGCACCGTTGGACGCTGCCCGACTTCGAGATCGAGGACTGCCGGGCGACCTGGGTCGACACCCTGTGGCGCAAGCTGCTCGAGATGGCCAGGGCGCAGGGGTTCCCGGTCTGAGCCACCACGCGCGACCGTTCGACGCGGGGACCGTCCAGCTGACACCATCTGCAGGCCCATCCGACGCGTCGTCAGCTTCGTCCGGTCACGTCCCGTCCAGGTCCGACGACCCGAGCACACCGGAGCCCACCGTGCCCACCGACATCGTCATCGTCTCAGCCGCTCGCACACCGATCGCCACTGCCTACAAGGGGTCGCTCGCCGGCGTCGACGCCTTCGCGCTCTCCGAGGTCGCCATGGGCGCCGCGGTCGAGCGCTCCGGTGTGCCGACCGAGCTCATCGAGGACATCGGCTGGGGCGAGTCGTTCCAGGGCGGCGGCAACGTCGGCCGCTACGCGGCGAACCAGCTCGGGCTGACCAACGTCCCCGGGGTGGCCACGCAGCGCTGGTGCGCGTCCGGCATGGCCGGCACCCAGTGGATCGCCGCCAACATCGCCGCCGGCATGATCGACGCCGGCATCGGTGGCGGCGTCGAGTCGATGTCCACTGCGCCGATGGGCACCAAGGGCGGCGAGTTCTGGCTGTCGCCCGCCAACCTCGAGACCGAGGACGCACCACCGTTCAACACCGCCAAGGGCGTCGGCGACAACGCCGCGCGCATGGCCGGCGTGACCCGGCAAGAGGCCGATGAGTGGGCCTATCGCTCCCACATGAACGCCATCCGGGCCATCGACGAGGGCCGCTTCAAGAACGAGGTCGTCCCGGTGACGCTGCCCGACGGCTCGCTCTTCGAAGTCGACGAGCACCCGCGTCGGGGCTCCACCCTCGAGAAGCTCGCGTCGCTGCCGCTGCTCAACGACGGCGACGCGGGCGCCACCACCACCGCCGGCAACTCCTCGGGCCTGAACGACGCGGCGGCAGCGCTCGTGCTCACCTCCCGTGACTTCGCAGAGGCCAACGACCTGACCCCGCTCGCCGTCATCCGGGGCTGGGCGTCGGTGTCGGTGAGCCCGGCGGAAACCGGCCTGACACCGAGCCTCGCCATCACCAAGGCGCTCGGCAAGGCGGGCGTGGGCCTGGCCGACATCTCGTCGTTCGAGATCAACGAGGCGTTCGCCTCGGTCACGGTCGCCGCGATCAAGCGCCTCGGCATCGACCCGGAGATCGTGAACGTCAACGGCTCGGGCTGCTCGCTCGGCCACCCGATCGGCTGCACCGGCGCCCGCATGATCGTGACGATGATCAACGAGCTCGAGCGCACCGACTCCCAGTTCGGCGCCGTCGCCATGTGCGCCGCCGGCGGCATGGGCTCGGCGACGATCATCGAACGGGTCTGACCGACGCCCCACCCCACCGACCTCGGGCACCACAGACCAACCAGTGGTCCCTCGTGCCCAAGTTCGGGGCGACGCAACAGGACGCCGGACGAATTCCATACGACCGCTTGAGATCCGACCGGCAGCCCGCGTAAAGTAGAACGCGTTCTAGTTGGAGGTCGGACCGACCGACCCGCGACCCAGGGGGACCAACGTGGAATTCGGCATCTTCTCGAACGGCTACGTGCCCGGCCCGGCGGCGCACGACAGCGAGTCCGAGCACACCGCGCTGATGCGCGAGTTCGAGCTGGCGATCCACGCCGACCGCCACAACTGGAAGTACGTCTGGTTCGGCGAGCACCATGCGCTGACCGAGTACAGCCACCTCTCCGCTCCCGAGGTCGCGATCGGCTACGTCGCGGCCAAGACCGACCGCATCCACCTCGGCACGGCGATCATGAACATCTCGCCCCGGGTCAACCACCCGGTCCGCTCCGCCGAGCGCGCCGCGATGATGGACCACATCACGAACAACCGCTACGAGTGGGGTACCGGCCGGGGTGCCGGCAGCCACGAGATCGCCTCGTTCAACATCCTCGACAAGGACTCCACCAAAGCCGAGTGGGAAGAGGTCGCTCCAGAGATTCCGCGCATGTGGGAGGAGGAGGACTACGAGTTCCACGGCGAGAGCTTCGAGGTGCCGTACCCCCACAACATCCTCCCCAAGCCGTATGGCAAGGGGCACCCGCCCATCTGGATGGCGTGCGGCAACCCGGGGAGCTTCGCCCGTGCCGGCGAGCTCGGTGTGGGCGCGATCGCCTTCAACTTCGAGCCGATCTTCAACATGAAGGGCCGCCTCGACGCCTACAAGGAGGCGGCCGCGGCCTGCACCCAGCCGCTCGGGCAGTACCAGAACGACAACATCATGATGACCAACGCGGTCATCTGCCTGAACGACCGCGCCCGAGCTCGCGACATCGCGCTCAGCCGGGGTCGCGGCTACCTCAACTCGATGGTCGCCCTCTACCACGACACGATGCCCAAGCGCGAGGGCGCCCCGGTGTGGCCCGAGCCACCGTTCGCCATCCCGAACGAAGAGGTCCTCGACCAGCTCATCGCCGGCGGCTACCTGCTGTGCGGGACGCCCGAAGAGGTGCTCGAGCAGGTCAACAACTACCAGTCGGTGGGCGTGGACCAGCTGGTGTTCGGCTTCCCGCCCGAGGGCGTCACCCACGAGGAGAACCTGGAGATGATCGAGCTGTTCGGCTCGCAGGTGATCCCCGAGTTCGACAAGGACCCGGTGCACTCCACCACTCGGATGCGCGAGCTCGCCCGGCCGAAGTACCAGCGCTGGAACCGGCCGTTCTCCGAGGTCGTGCTCGACGCCGAGCCGGTGCTGCCCACCTCCGCGCTCATCCAGCCCTGAGCCCATCCCGTCCTGAGTCCGTCCTGCGGCCGGTGACGCGTGATCTGATGACCGCCGTGTCTCGCACCGACCGACCCCGTGAGCGCGCCTCGGTTCCCTCCCGCCTCGTCCGGCGACTGCTCGCCGCGCCCGATCCCGTCCTCGACCGCATCATCGACGCGCCGCCGATACGCGTCGACGGCCGGGTGCTCAACCGGCGGGTGCAGGCGATCGTCGTCGTCGGCACCCGCCTCGGGCTGACCGACGACGCCCCCTCCACCGTCGAAGCCCGGCGAGCGCAGCTGTCGCGGATCACCGCGCTCGGCATGCCCAGGCGCACCGACGTGCACGTGGTCGACCGACGGATCCCCGGACCCGAGTCCGAGCTGCCGATCCGGATCTACCGACCGTTCGGAGCGGAGGCCGAGCCCCCGGCCATCGTCTACTTCCACGGCGGCGGTTGGGTCACCGGCGACCTCGCGACCCACGACGGTTCGTGCCGGCTCATCGCGGACACCACCGGCTGCGTCGTCATCGCCGTCGACTACCGCCTGGCGCCGGAGCACCCGTTCCCCGCCCCCGTCGACGACGCCGTCGCTGCCTACACGTGGGTGCGCTCCCACGCCGCCGAGCTGGCCGTCGATCGTGGTCGCATCGGCGTGATGGGCGACAGCGCCGGGGCGAACCTTGCCGCCGTCGTGGCCCAGGTGACCCGAGACGGCGACGTCGCGCCACCCGCAGCGCAATGCCTGATCTACCCGAGCACCGACGCCTACTTCACCCAACCGTCCCACCAGCTGTTCGCCGACGGGTTCTTCCTCACCCGGGAGTCGATGGAGTGGTTCCGGGGCCACTACGTGCCCGACGAGTCGACCTGGAGCTCGCCGCTCGTGTCGCCGTCGAAGGCCGCCGACCTCTCGGGCCTCGCACCGGCCCTGGTGGTCACCGCCGGCTTCGACCCGCTGCGCGACGAGGGCATCGCCTACGCCGAAGCGCTGAGGACGGCGGGGGTTCCCGCTCGTTCCCGCTGCTTCGACGACATGGTGCACGGCTTCTTCGGCATGGGCGTCCTGCCGGAGGGCATGGCGATGGCCACCGAGATCGCCGTGGGCACCGCGGCACTCCTGCGCTCCTGACGCACCACGCCCGATTCCCCCGGCTGCCGGCTTGAGCGCGTGGGGTGGCGTGCCGATGGGAGTACGTGGAGCGACGCACCGCACTGTGGCTCAGCCACCACTGGCCCGAAGAGTACGACCGCTGCGCCCACATCGGGCGCTCCCATGTGTGTCGCCGCTGCCTCTGGTTCTGGCCCGCCGCCCTGGCGACGACGGCGCTCGCACTCGCGGGCCTCCGCTGGCCGGTCGGCCTCGACCCGTGGCTGGTCGTGCTGCTCCCCGTCCCCGTCGTCATCGAATGGTGGTGCGAACAGCTCGGGTTGGCGCGCTACTCGCCACGACGTCAGGTTCCGCTGACCCTGCTGGCGGCGCCGGCGGTTGGCGTCGGCCTCGCTCGCTACCTGGAGTCGCCGGGCGACGTGCTCTTCTGGGCCGTCGTCGCCGCGTACGCCGTCATCTGCCTGGTCCCTGTCGCCGCCGGGCGCTCCCGACGAGCTGACCGTCCGCTCGCCTGATCGGCCGACTCACCCGATCAGCTCGGGGCTCACCAGGCGGTCTCGGGTCACCAGGTCGGTTCGGGCAGGGGGATCGGCAAGATGTGGAGCAGGTCCACGTCGCCCATCGACGTCGGGCTCCACTCGCCCGGATCCGCCACCTCGACGTCGGTCACGCCGGACATGAGGGTCCGGAAGAACCTCCAGGTCATCGACGGCTGGGCCCCGTCGACATCGCCCCACGGATCCGGCGCAAGCTGGTGCGGCAGTCCGAGTCGGACGACCACCATGTCCAGGCTGGGGATGACGACGATCAGCTGGTCGAACATCCCGGCGAGCGCGTAGGCGTCGGTCGGCACGGCGGGCATCCAGTTCGTGTCGGTCTCGAGGCCGAGGAGCGGACCGGTCTGACCGCAGCCGACGCCGTCGTTGTTGCGCCACAGGAACCCGTAGCACGGGTTGGCCGTCGTCCCTCTACGCCCCTCGGCGATGTAGCTCGCCGGCAGCAGCCGTCGGCCGGCCCACGCGCCGTCCTGCAGCAGCAGTCGGCCGAGCCGGCCGAAGGCGGGCGGCGTCATCTGCAGGAATGCGAAGCCCTGGCTGCGTCCCGCGCCGTCGCGGGCCCAATCCCAGTCGTCGCGTCCGATGCCGATCGGGTCGAAGAGCTCACGCTGGGCGAAGCTCTGCAGATCCTCGCCGACCGCAGCCTCGATCACGGCGACGAGCGCCGTCACCGCTGTCTGCGCGTACAGGAACGTCGTGCCGGGGACCGCCTCGAACGGCCGCTCGAACAACTTCGCCGCCGAGTCACCGGTGGCGTCGAGCAGATCGCTGATCCAATCGAGACGGAGGCCCGTGGTCTGGTTGAGGAACTGCCGGACGCTCAGCGCGGACTTCCGGGGGTCAGAGAGCGCGAGGTACGTACTGATCGGCGCGTCGATGTCGAGCACGCCCAGCTCCACAGCGCGTCCGACCAGCATGGACACCACGCCCTTGGTCATCGACCACGCCGGCAGGTGCACGTCCACCATGGCGGGATCGCCGGCTCCCGCGCCCACCAGGCAGCCGTGGCGATAGATGCGGACCGACTGCGAACCCTTGGCCACTGCGTAGGCGAGCGCGGCGTCGACCTTCTCGGCATCCAGGCCGACCGTCGCGGGTTCGACGGTGCTGACCTCCTTGCCGGCGCCGGCCTCGGCGCACTGCGGACGATGGGGCGACCCCGCAGTCCCCGGCGGCATCGCCGCGCACGACGCCGCCACTGCCATCGTGACGACGGACGCCACGATGGTCGCGGCCAGTCGTCGGCCATCGATCCTGACGTTGCTTGCCGCTCGCCCACACGATCGTCGCACGCCCACCACCCGTTCGCCGTCGGCGGCTCCATCCTGCACCGGACTTCGGAGCCGACTGTCGACAGGAAGAGTACGTTTCGCACATGGGCACCGGCCACGCCGTCGAGGTGGATGTCGCCGGCCGCAGCGTTCGGGTGTCGAGTCCCGACAAGGTGTTCTTCCCCGAGCACGGCCGAACGAAGTCCGACCTGGTCCGCTACTACCTGTCGGTGGGCGATCCGCTGATGCGAGCGATGGGCGGTCGGCCGGTGCTGCTGCAGCGATTCCCCGACGGTGTGGACGGCGGCAACTTCTTCCAGAAGCGGGTCCCGAAGAACCGACCCGACTGGCTGCGCTCGACGGTCGTGACCACGCCCAACGGCACGCGCTCCGATGCCCTGGTGATCGCGGACCTGGCCCATGTGGTGTGGGCTGTCAACCTCGGGTGTCTCGGCTTCCACGTGTGGCCATCTCTGGCCGACGACCTCGACCACGTCGACGAGCTCCGCATCGACCTGGACCCCTCTCCCGGTGTTGGCTTCTCCCAGATCCGCGAAGCGGCGTTCGTCCTGCGCGACGTGCTCGACGAGCTCGGCCTGGAGGGTCACCCCAAGACGACCGGCAACCGGGGCCTGCACGTGTACGTCGGGCTCCTCCCCCGATGGGACGCGATCGCGGTCCGGTCCGCTGCGGTGGCCCTGGCGCGGGAGCTGTCCCGGCGACGACCCGATCTGATCACCGACGCCTGGTGGAAGGAGGAGCGCGGCGGCCGCGTGTTCGTCGACTTCAACCAGAACGCCCCCCACAAGACGATGTTCGGCGCGTGGTCGGTCCGAGCGCGTCCCGGGGCGCAGGTGTCGACGCCGGTCACGTGGGACGAGGTGTCCGACGTGCAACCCGACGACCTGACGATCGACTCGGCGGCCGGTCTGCTGGCGACCCGCGGCGACCCGTGGGGAGCGATTCGGGAGCGACCTCAGTCGCTCGAGCCGCTCCTGGATCTGGTCGCTGCCGACCAGGCCGCCGGGCTCCCCGACGCTCCGTGGCCGCCCGTGTACCCGAAGATGCCGGGCGAGCCACCTCGCGTCGCGCCGAGCCGTGCTCGCCGCACGGAGTGAACACCGGGTCTCAGCGACGCACTTGGTGGAGCCCTTCGGTGGATGCCACGGGGTGCTCGAGGGCAGCGGCGCGCCGAGGCATGGAGCTCCAGTCCGGCCGCAGCGGGAAGTGCGCCTCGTCGGGGTCTCTCAGCCCGAGCACCTGGTGCACGCCGATTCGGCCCTCCTCGAACCCGAGCGCGGAGCCCGCCATGTACAACCGCCACACCCGGGCCCGGTTGACGCCGACGGCAGCGACCCCGCCATCCCAGTTGGCCTCGAGGTTCGCCACCCAGGCCCGCAGCGTGAGCGAGTAGTGCTCGCGCAGATCCTCCACATGACGCGCCTCGAACCCTGCCGACTGCATGGCCGTGACCACCGAACCCACCTCGTGGAGCTCTCCGTCGGGGAACACGTAGCGGGCGACGAAGCTGCGCTTGGAGATCCCCGGTCGCTCGCCCGGCGGCCGACTGATCGCGTGGTTGAGGAACCGCCCGCGTGGGGTCATGAGGGCGTGGACGTCGTCGAAGTACTCGGCAAGGCGAACCGCGCCGACGTGTTCGAACATGCCCACCGAGCTCACGGCATCGAACGGTCCGTCGTCGATGTCTCGGTAGTCCTGCACCCGGATGTCGATCCGATCCGCCAGGCCGTCGGCGGCCACGCGCGTCCGGGCCCATTCGGCCTGTTCACGTGAGAGGGTGATGCCGACGGCATCGACGCCGTGGTGGTGTGCGGCGTGGCGGACGAGCGACCCCCACCCACATCCGATGTCCAGCAGGCGCATGCCCGGTCGCAACGCCAGCTTCTGGCAGATCAGCTCCATCTTGGCCCACTGCGCTGCCTCCAGGCCCACCGAGGGGTCCTCCCAGAGCGCACACGAGTACACCATGGCGGGTCCCAGGACGAGCTCGTAGAAGTCGTTCGAGACGTCGTAGTGGTGGCTGACCGCAGCGAGGTCGCGCTGCCGGGAGTGCAGGCGGCCGAACCTCGAGATCCGGACCTCCTCGGGCGGCGGCGCCAACGGCAACAGGTCGACAGGCCGGAGCAGCCGGACGGCGCCGACCCACTGCCGGGCGCTGAGCCTGGGGGTGGGGATCCGCGCCCGCAGGGAGAGGACCGAATAGATGTCGCCGTCGATCTCGATGTCGCCGGCGACGTAGGCCCTCGCGAACCCGAGCTCACCCGGTGAGGTGACGATGCGACGGAGGGCGTCGTCGTTGCGGACCCGCACGGTCGCGGACGCGTCGGGCGGCCCGAGCGACATCCCGTCCTGGAGCTCGATGCGGATGGGCAGGTCTGATCCGAGCAGGTCCGTCACGAGACGGGCCAGACCGCTCCCCTGCGAGTGACCGGCTGCTGCGATGGACATGCGCGCACCTCCGCTGCGACGGACGACCGCGAGCGGATGGCTCCAGGACATCGCTCGATCGGCACCGCACCTACCCCGATCCAGCGAACGCAGCACCCCACGTCCATCGAGCGCAGGGCGGTCGACGCGAGTCGATCACCGTGGGAGCGATTCGAGGACCGATCCGTGACACGATGGCCTCGGCCGAACCCACACCACGAGGAGCACCAGCGACGTGACGAACCACGGGGACTGGCAGCTGCAGATCTACCTGGGCGGGCTCGCCGGGGTCGCCCCAGAGCTGCCGATGGCGTTCCCCGAGCTGGAACGGCGGGCTCAGGCCGAGATGTCGGAGCAGATCTGGTCCTACGTGACCGGTGGGGCCGGCAGCGAGCACACCCAACGAGCCAACGTCTCGGCGTTCGAGCGTTGGGGCCTGATGCCGCGCGTGCTGAAGGGGGCAGCGGAGCGAGACCTCTCGGTCGAGTTGTTCGGCACCGACTTCGCCACACCGCTGATGCTGGCACCCGTCGGCGTGATCGGCCTCTGCGAGCCGGAGCACCAGCGTGGTCCGCTCGGCGGTCACGGGGACCTGGCCACCGCCCGGGCCGCGGCGGTGACCGGGGTGCCGATGGTGGGCTCGACGCTCATGCAGGACCCGCTCGAGGACGTCGCCGCGGCACTGGGTGACACGCCCGGGTGGTTCCAGCTCTACCCGCCGAACGACCGCGAGGTGTGCGAGAGCTTCGTACGTCGGGCCGTTGCCGCCGGCTGGTCGGCGATCGTCGTCACCCTCGACACGCTCACGCTGGGCTGGCGGCCTCGGGACCTCTCGATCGCCAGCTTCCCGCAGCTGCAGGGTCTGTGCCTGGCCAACTACTTCAGCGACCCGGTGTTCCGGTCCCGACTCGAGCGCACCCCGGAGGAGGATGTCGAAGCGGCGACGGGACTCTGGGCGCTGACCTTCGGCAACCCCGGGATGACGTGGGACGACCTCGACTGGATCCGATCGCTCACCGACCTTCCCCTTCTGCTCAAGGGCGTGTGCAGCCCCGAGGACGTGCGCCTGGCGATCGACCACGGCGTCGACGGCATCTGGTGCTCCAACCACGGCGGCCGCCAGGCCGACGGCGGGCTGCCGGCGCTCGACTGCCTTCCCGACGTCGTCGCCGCAGCCGGCGATGCACCGGTCGTGTTCGACTCCGGCGTCCGCTCCGGTGCGGACGTGGTGAAGGCGATCGCGCTCGGTGCCAGCGCCGTTGGCATCGGTCGTCCGTACGCCTACGGCATGGCGGTCGGGGGCCAGGCCGGCGTCGAGCACGTGCTGCGGTGCCTGCTCGCCGAGACCGACCTGATCATGGCCGTCGACGGCTACGCGTCCCTCGCGGAGCTCACCCCCGACGCGCTCCGCCGCGCCCCCTGACCCCGTTCTGTTCGTCCTTTCACAACGTTTTCGTTGTGAAAGGACGAACAGAACGGGGGATCGAGGGTCAGATGGGAAGGTCGCCGGTGGCGGTGCGCGTGCTGCCGGTGTCCTTGAACGCGGCGATCGTCCGCTGGGCGATGCGCATCTGGTGCACCTCGTCGGCGCCGTCGGCGAACCGCGCCCAGCGGGCGTGCTGGTACATGTGCGCGAGCGGGGTGTCGGTCGAGTAGCCGAGCGCGCCGTGGACCTGGATCGAGCGGTCGATCACCCGGTTCAACATGTTGGCGACGAAGTGCTTCGCCATCGACACCTCGGACTTGAACTCCAGGCCGTTGTCGATCCGGTACGCCGCGTGCAGGACCATCAACTTGGCCTGGTAGAGCTCCATCGTCGAGTCCGCGATCAGCCACTGGATGCCCTGCTTCTCCGCCAGGAGCGACCCGTGGGCGAACCGGTTCAGCGACCGGTCGACCATCATGTCGAGCGCGGTCTCGGCCTGGGCGATCCAGCGCATGCAGTGCGCCAGGCGAGCGGGCCCGAGCCGGTACTGGCCGAGCAGGTGGCCCTGTCCCCGCCCGCCGAGCATCTGGGACTCGTGGACGCGCAGGTCCTCGATCACGATCTCGGAGTGGCCCGTCGAGCCGTGCATGGTCTCGATCTGGCGGACCTCGTTCCAACCCGGCGAGGGGATGTCGACGAGGAACGCCGTGTTGGCCGCCTGCGGAAGGTCCGGGTCGTCCTCGGTGCGGGCGATGAGGATCGCGAAGTTCGCCCGGTGGGCGTTCGAGATGAACCACTTGTGGCCGTTGATCACCCACTCCTCGCCGTCCTGGTAGGCGTTGGTGCGGATGAGGGTGGGGTCCGACCCGGCGACCTCGGGCTCCGTCATCGCGAAGCAGCTCCACGCCTTCCCGTCGCACAGCGGCTGGAGGTACCTGGCCTTCTGCTCGTCGGTGGCCCAGTGCAGCAGCGTGTGCATGTTGCCCTCGTCGGGCGCCTGGCAGTTCAGGACCCACGGCCCGTAGTAGCTCTTGGCCGCCTCGGCCTGGACCATCGCCAGCTCGACGTGACCGAGACCCATGCCGCCCCACTCGACCGGCATGTGCGGCAGCCACAGCCCGGACCCCCTTGCCTGGCCCCGCATTCCGATGAGCAGTCGGAGGTACTCGTCACGGTCGGCGTCCTCGAGGTGCTCGTTCCGGATGCGCGCCTCGGTGGGCTGCACCACGTCCTCGATGAAGGACCGGACCCTGCCCCGGATCTCCTCGAGCTCGGGCGTCAGGCTGAGGTCGATGCTCACGTGCGTCCCCCTGGTTCGCCCGGTTCTTACCAGACCCGATCCCCGCACCAGATCCGATCCCCGCGCACGCGTGGCCGGTTCACGGCAGGAGCCCGCTGGCTGACGCCTCCCTCCCAGGTGACGTCCCTACGATCTGGCCCATGACCCCCAAGGCCAAGACCATCACCGCTGTCGGCGTTGCCGTCGTTGCCCTGCTCCTCGTGGGCGGCGGCATCTTCTGGTTCCTGCGCGACGACGCCCCCGACGAGGTGAACCTCGACACCGCGGCGCAGGGCGTCACCACCACGACGGCCGACGAGTCCACCACCACCACGGCAGGCGGCGGGACGGCGACGCCGGACGGCATCGACGGCACGTGGAGCGTCGACACCAGCACCGGCGCGTTCGACTACGAGTCGGCGACGGGCACGTTCGTGGGCTTCCGCATCTCCGAGGAGTTGGCATCGATCGGCTCGACCGAGGCCGTCGGTCGGACGAACGCCGTGAGCGGGTCGATGACGATCTCGGGGACGACGGTCACCGATGCCAGCTTCACCGTCGACATGACGCAGATCACGACCAACGAGTCACGCCGCGACAACCGGGTCCAGTCGGCGCTCAACACCCAGCAGAACCCGAACGCGACCTTCACGCTCACCGAACCGATCGAGCTGGGTGCCGACGCTGCGTCGGGCGCCGAGGTGACCGCCACCGCCAAGGGCGATCTGACGATCAACGGCGTGACCAAGGCGGTCGAGTTCCCGCTGCAGGCCAAGCTCGTCGACGGCACCGTCGTGGTCGTCGGTTCCCTGGACGTGACGTTCTCCGACTTCGGCGTGGAGGTGCCCTCCGCGCCGGTCGTGCTGTCGGTCGACGACCACGGCGCCCTCGAGCTGCAGCTCCTCCTCACCAGGAGCTGACGGGCCAGGGTGCGTCGGGACAGTCAGGCCAGATGGGGAGCCTTCGACGCGTCGATGTAGCCGGCGTCGATGAGCCAGCGAACGCTGTCGGCCATCGTGTCGGCGACCGGCCGGACGGCCACCCCGAGCTCGTCCAGGGTGGCGCGGTCGTCGCAACGCGGAGCGGCGGTCATCTGCTCCGCGGCCTCGAAGGTGAGCGGGTAGTCGAAGTCCCGGATCACCTTGAGCAGGTCGAGCAGTCGACCGGCCGTGCGGATCGCGATCGACGGCATGGGCACCCGACGGATCGAGCCGCCGGTCACACCGGCGAGCACCTCGATCCACTCCGCCCAGCTGAGGAACTGACCACCGGCCATGTAGCGGCGGGGACCGCGACCGGGTTCCATCGCCGTGGTGAGCAGGCTGGCCAGATCGCGCACGTCGACGGTGCCGATCCCGCCGTTGGTGACCGGCATGAGCTGGTTGACCGCACCGACGATGCCCTGCATGCCCGAGGCCACGTCGGGGCAGTCCGGCCCGAACACGCCGCCGACGTAGAACGACACCACCGGCGCGCCGGCGCTCTGCTGGGACCGGACGTACTGCTCGGCCACGAGCTTGGAGCGACCGTACGGCCCGGGCGGTGAGCCGAGCGGCGTGTCGGCGGTCATGACCGGCACCGAGTCGTCGAGCACCACGATCGACGACGTGTAGATCACCGGATCGCATCCCGCCAGGACGGCCTGGCCGACCACGTTGCGGGTGCCCTCGACGTTGACGTCGCCGGAGCCGCCCTTGGCGCTCGACACCCCGACCGAGCCCGCCGCGTGCAGCACCGCGTCGCAGCCGTCGAGCGCCCGCTCGACCGAGTCGGCCACGAGGACGTCGCCGACCGCCTCCGCGACTTGGGATCGGACGTCGGGGGGCAGCGACAGGTCGAGACGGAACGGGTCACGGACCAGGCACGTCACCTCGTGACCGGCGTCCAGGAGCGCGGCGACCGCGTGGGAGCCCACGAACCCCGTTGCTCCGGTCACCAACACGCGCACGGCGAGGAGCGTAGCGATCTCCGGAGCACGACCACGGACCCGACCTCAGGCGGGCATGGCCTGGCCGGGACCCCGAGAGGAGCGCGCCGGCGGGATCAGCCTCGCCAGCAGCGCGACGACGAAGGGGACCGCCAACGCAGCCAGCAGCACCCAGGTCGCCTGGCGGGTCCACAACCCGTCCAACACGCCATCGCTGCCACCGGCGAACGCGCTCGTCGCGCGGCGAACCGCGGCGACGGCGAGCACCACGAACGACGCTGTGAGGCCGAGCGCCACCCCCACGCCGGCCAGCGATCCTGCGGTCAGCGACGACAGCCGACGGCCGGCACGGGGCCCGGCACCGAGCACCGACAGCACCCGAGCGGCCTCGGTGTGCTCCCGACGATGCGCGGCCGTCGCCACGAGGGTCACCAGGACCAGGATCGCGAGCCACGGCCAGACCACCCAGTCCGATGGGGCGGCGGCCACGGCGCCCCCTTCGGTCATGTACGTGCTGCCGTTGAGGATCGCCGACCGGGAGTCGACGCTCAGCCCCGCGTCGGCGGCGATGCGGTTGACCGCAGCGGACTCGGACGCGTCGAGACCGGACGCGTCGCCGACGAGGGCCGGGCTGGTGTCGGTGAGCTGCGCTCCGTCACGCACCGCCGAGGCGAGGACGATCGCCGACGCGTTGACCGGCACGTCGCCCACCCGCACCGGCACACCGGCGACGGTCTGGGACTCGACGCCGTCCATCGTGTACGACGTGACCGCGGCGCCGGATTCCAGAAGCTCGACGGTCGACTGCGGCAGCCCGACCCCCCGAGCGGAGTCCAGGACGAGGACGGTGGGGACGAACCCGTCGGGGCACACCGTGCAGGTGCCCGTCCAGCGGCCGACGGTCGCCGGTCGCGTCGTGAGCCCTTGGTCAGCCAGCTCCGCCACGGTCCGTGCGCTCACGCCCGGGCCGGTCGTGGGCAGCTCCGGCTGCTCGACCTGCTCCGCTCCGGCGATGATCCAGCCCGAGGTGTTCCAGCCCGCGATGCCCGACGCCCCGGTCGGCGCGTCGGACGGGGAGAGCAGCACGGTGCCGGAGGCGGCGGGAACCGGGGCGGTCACCGGGGCGCCGGCGACGGTGGTCGACACCGGCCCGGGGTCCGACGCCGGGTCGGCGCTCGACGTGGTTTCGTCCGCGACGGAGCTCTGGGCGACGGGACCCGTGCGGAACCAGTCGGTCGCGGTGGCACCGACGGCGACGAACACCCACGTCGCCACCACGAGCACCGTCGCGGTGGATCCGACGCGGCGTCGGCGCAGGTCCCGATCGACCAGGCGACCCACCGGGTCGCGACCCAGGAAGAGCCGGACGATGCGCAGCGCTGCGATCGCGCACACCAGCCAGAGCACGATCATCGCGGCCGAGGCCGCCACGCCCACGAACGTGCGACTGGCGATCACGACACCGGCGAACGCGACGAGCGCGTACAACGAGATCCAGGCGAACATCGCCAGGCCCAGCCACCCCAACCAGCCGATCCGGTTCGAGCCGGCACCGTCTCCGGTGCTGGGGGCGCCACCGGTCCGGCCGTCGAGCAGCGCGGAGCTCGACAGCCGGCGGACCGGCCGGCTGAACATGACCGCACCACCTGCCGCGGCGACGACGGCGGTGAGCAGGGCGACCGCGACCAGCGGCCACGGCAGGGCTGCATCGACCGTCGAGGTCCATCCCGGCAGTCGCAGACCGACCCACAACGGCCGGACCACCCAGGCGGCGACCACTCCGACGGCAGCGGCGGGCGCTGCGACGACCAGCGCCTCGGCCGCTGCGGCCATCGACAGCTGCGCACGATCGGCACCGTTGGCGGACAGCAGGCCGGTGGCCCTCATGCGCCGTGACGCACCGATGCCGAACGCCGCGCCGGCGAGCACGCCGACGGCCACGACCACCGCGACGAGGAGGCCGACCAACGGTCCGGCCGGGACGGTCGAGGCGCCGACGCCGATCCTGGTGACGGGGGTCGGGAGCACGGCGGGCAGTCCCGCCGCAGGGGCATCACGGTAGATCGGGCCCTCGACTGCGGAGCCTGCCGACGCAGGATCGACCGTCGCCATCTGACCTCTCGTGCCGGCCTCGGGCCGACCGACGTAGTAGCGAAGGTCGCTCATGGCGGCGGTTCCGCTGTCCGCCGGGCCGGCGCCGGGATCGATGACAGCGTCGAGCGCTCCCGGCACCGCCGCGAAGCTGAGGTCGTCCCAGTTGCCGACGGTCGCGATGCCGACGACGTCGAACGATCCGGTCGACCCCGCCAGCGTCAGGCGGTCCCCGCTGGCCAACCCCGTCTGCTGAGCGAGCATCGGCGTGATCACGACCTCACCCGGGCCGGGGAGACGGCCGTCGACGAGGTCGATCACGCCGCCCAACAACGGGTCGGTCCAGTCCGCCATGCGCGCGCTGGCCCAGACCGGCCCACCCTGGGCGGTGCCGCTCGCCGTCGACGGGATCCGCAGCTCCGGTGCCGTCTCCTGCTCCAGCACCGCTGGTGAACCCGGCGCCGCGGCGCGCACCGAGGCGGTCGCGGCCTCGACGTCGGAGGGACGGACCCCGCTCGCGATGTACAGCGCGTCCGCAGCGCCGAACGCCCGCTCCGTCGAGCCCGTCCGGGCGTGGTGACCCCAGCTGACGGCCATCAGCTCCACCCCGACGGCCACCGCCACCGCCACCAGGAGACCGGTCCACAGCGTGCGACCCGGCGATCGCCATGCGAGCCGCCGGGCTCGCCGCAACAGCACCCTGTTGGCCGACATGTGCAGCGTGTTCATCGTCGTCCCCTCATCTCCACCCGTTCACCGACCGGCCCTGGCGACGCGGTCCGACAGGACGCCGTCGCGCAGGTACACGACCCGATCCGCCCATCCGGCGACGGCTGGGTCGTGGGTGGCGAGCAGCGCTGCGGTGCCGTCGTGATCGCAGCGGTGACGGATGAGTCGCATGATCGACTCGGCGGTGAGGGCATCGAGCGCACCGGTGGGCTCGTCGGCGACCAGCAGGTGACGGGTGCCGACCAACGCCCGGGCGATGGCGACACGCTGCTGCTCGCCCCCCGACAGCGACGAGGGGAACTGCCGTGCCATCTCGACGATCCCGACGTCCTCCAACGCCGCCATCGCGTCACGCATGGCGTCGCGCGTGCGCACGCCGTCGAGCTCCAGCGGCAGCGCCACGTTCTCCACCAGCGTGAGCGAGTCGAGCAGGTTCCAGCGCTGCTCCACGTAGCCGATGCTGCGCCGTCGCAGCTCGGCCAGCTGCGTTGCCGTCAGCACCCACATGTGCTCGCCGTCGACGACGGGCATCCCGCGCTCGGGACGGTCGATGCCCGCAGCGATGCGCAGCAGCGTGGTCTTGCCGGACCCCGACGGGCCCATCAGGACCACCAGCTCCCCTGCCGCCACCTCCAGGTCCACACCATCGAGCACGACACGGCGCTCACGGCCGTCGGGCACCGACTGGGCCACGTCGACGAGCCGCAGCACGCTGCGCTGCTCCACCACGGCATCGCTGTCGGTCCCGCCGGCGACGTCGCGGCCGTCGTCGATCGGATCGATCACCTCGGTCACCGTCTCTCCTTCCCTCGCGTCGTCGGTGTGCTGCGCCGTCTGCTCGACATCGCAGGTCCTCGCGGCTTGGCCCGCACTCCTCGTGATGACGGCCGGAGCGCGTCGTGACGTTGCTGACAGGCGTCGAGCCACCGCAGCTCGCCGTCGATCTGGGCGATCACCGCGTCGAGAGCGAACAGTCGGGCGACGTCGTCACCGTCGACCTGGGCCTTGAGACGGGTGTAGGTCTGCAGCTCCTCGGTGGTGGCGACGCGCTGCGCATCGATCACCTCGTCGAGATCGACGCGATCGGGGCCATGCGCATCCGCTCGGTCGAGCGACGCGGCGATCGTGAGCTTGATGACCAGCTCGTCGCGGTCCGGAGCGGTTCGGAGCCGAGGCGACGCGAACCAGTCGTGGACCTCGCGCCGTCCGGCGTCGGTGAGCGAGTACTGCCGTTGGTCCTGGGCGCCTGTCCCCGGCCGTTCCAGTCCTCCGGCGTCGACCTCGACCACCAGCCCGTCGCGCTCCAGCCTCGCCAGCGTGGTGTACACCTGCCCGACGTTGAGCTCCCACAGCGAGCCGGTCCGCTCCTCGAGCTCCTTCTTGAGCTCGTAGCCGTGCCGGCCGCCTGTGGTCAGGAGGGCCAGCAGCCCGTTGCGCACCGACATGACCCTCACCTCCCCTTCGTCCATGCAGTCGGTCGAGTTGCTCGGCCGTCGGTCTAGTTACTCGGTATGTATATACCGAGTAACTAGAGAAGGCAACCCCCGTACGGCCGCCGTGCTGCTCGCACAGCTCCCGATGCTGAGCCGGAGCACCGAACGGAGCCGGCGGGAGGCACGAACGAGCGGGACGGTGCTAGATGTTCCTCATGCCAGAGCAGTCGAACGAGGTTCCCATCGCCGCATCCGGCCGCCCGGCGGACGGCGACCACGTCACCGTCGGCACGGCCTACGGCGCGCTGCGAGGCGAGTGGCGCGACGGCGTCGCCCGCTTCGCCGGCATCCCGTTCGGTGCCGCCCCCGTCGGCGACCTCAGGTTCCGGCCACCGGAGCCGCCCGCACCGTGGGAGGGCACCCGCGATGCCACGGCGTTCGGTGCGATGTCCCCGCAGAACCCCTCGATGATGGACGCTGTGTACGGCGGCGAGGCGGAGCGGTGGGACGAGGACTGCCTGCACCTCAACGTGTGGACCACGACACCGTGGCGCGCCGACCGTCCGCTGCCGGTGATGGTGTGGATCCACGGAGGGGCGTTCGAGATGGGCTCCGGCTCGTCGCCGATGTACGACGGAACCGGCTTCGCCGCCGACGGCGTCGTGTACGTGAGCATCAACTACCGGCTCGGATCACTGGGCTTCCTCGACCTGTCCTCGCTCGATCCGGCGGAGGCCGGCTCGGGCAACGTCGGCCTGCTCGACCAGGTCGCAGCACTCGACTGGGTTCGCCACAACATCTCCGAGTTCGGCGGTGACCCCGAAAACGTGACCGTCTTCGGCGAGTCGGCGGGGTCCATCTGCATCTCGCTGCTGCTGGCGGCGGCCGACGCGAGCGGCCTGTTCCACAAGGCGATCCTCCAGTCAGGAGCGCTGCTCACCAAGCCACCGGCGGTCGCGGCTGCCGACACCGCCGAGTTCATGGCCGCCGCCGGCGTGAGCAGCGTGGCCGAGCTGCGCGACCTGCCGGTCGAGGAGCTCCTCACAGCGCACGGAAGGTTGACGGCCGAGCGGCTGGCCGATCCGGAGTCGGTCATGCGCAGGACCGGGACGACCGCCGCCGTCCTGCCGTTCACCCCGGTCACCGACGGCGTGGTGCTACCGGCAGATCCGCTCGCGGCGATCGCCGCCGGGTCAGCCGCAGGGGTCCCGTTGCTCGTCGGCACCAACCTGGAGGAGTGGAAGCTGTTCGCCCTGATGACACCGTCGCCCTCCGACGACGACGCTCTCCGACAGCGCCTCGAGCTCGTGACGAACGACGTCGATGCCGCGCTCGCCGCGTACGGGGCCGAGCTCGGCGACCTGTCGCCCGCCGAGGTCAACAGCGCCGTGCTGACCGATCTGGTGTTCCGCATCCCCACGGTCCGACTGGCCGACGCCCAGGTCGCCCACGCCCCGGTCCACCAGTACCGCTTCGACTGGAAGAGCCCCGCGTGGGGCGGGATGATCGGCGCCGCGCACGCCGTCGAGATCCCTTTCGTATTCGAGCTCGTGACCGATCACCGTCTCCACATCCTCATCGGCCCGGAGGCACCGCCGGAGTTGGCGTCGGCCATGCACGACGCGTGGGTGAGCTTCGCGAGCAGCGGCGCGCCGCTGGTCCACGGCATCGGCACCTGGCCGAGCCTCCCCACCGACTGCGCGACCCGTCCTGTCGTCCTGTTCGACGACGACATCTCGCTGGTCGACGATCCCCATGGGAGCACCCGGCGGTTCTGGGCCGGCTGACCCATATCGGTGGATCTCGTCGGGCGTCACTCCTCGGCGATCGCCCGGAGGACGTCGAGGCGACCGGCACGGCGAGCGGGCAACGCGGAGGCCACGATGCCCAGCACGGAGCCGACGAGCAGCAGGACGAGCAGACGGATCCACGGCAACGTGAGCTCGGCGTTCTCCGCTGGCAGCGCGGCGACGAGCGCTGCACCGAAGCTCACGCCTACGACCAGACCGAGGATCCCGCCGAACGTGCCGATCATCACCCCCTCGAGTCGCACCATCAGCCTCATGCGGCGGCGTGACATGCCCACCGCCCGGAGCAGGCCCAGCTCGCGGGTGCGCTCCACCACCGACAGCGCCAGCGTGTTGGCGATGCCGAGCGCGGCGACGAGCACGGCGAAGAGGAGCAGCACGTTCACGATGCTGATGATGATGTCGACCGAGCCGGTGCGGCCCTCGATGAAGTCCGATGCCACATCCGCGGAGGAGTTGGGGATCGATGCCACGACCTCGGCCAGCTCATCGGCCACGGCGACCGGCGCCGAGTCCTCCTCGGTGGTCACGAACACGAGGCGAGCTGCCGGTTCCACTCCGAGCAGCCCCTGCACCGCGGCGGTCTGGGCGAACGTGTCGTCGTAGATCTCACGACGCTGGTAGACGCCGACCACCCGCAGATCCGTGGTGGCGTCACCGCCCTTCAACGTGAGCACCTGACCCAGTTCGACGCCCTTGTCGGCCGCCCACCGGCGGTTGACGGCGATCTCGTCCCCTCCCGTCGGCAGCCGGCCCTCGACGAGCTCGGGATCGACGACGCTCGCCATGCGCTCCACGTCCCCGGTCGTCATCGTGACCCGACGCGGTCCGCCGACCGTGTCGGCGCGGGCGATCGAGAACGGGACCGCCGATGCCACGCCCGACGCCGAGCCGATCGACTCGATCGCCGTTCCGTCGAACGGTGCGACCGAACCCGAGTCCACCACGACGTCCGCCGTCACAGATCGGGTGAGACCACCCCGGATCGCGGTGCGGACCGACTCGCCGACCACCAGTGTGGTCGCCACCAGCGCCAGTCCGATCATCAGGGCGGATGCGGTCGACGCCGTCCGTCGGGGATTGCGCACTGCGTTGCGCACGGCGATGCGTCCGCCGACGCCCATGCGTCGCACCGGCGCACCGATCACCGCCACGATCGGTCCGGCCAGGAAGCGCGCCACACCTGCCACGCCCAGGAAGACCAGGAGTGCGCCGAGCGCCACTCCCTGGATCCGAGGGTCGACCGGCTCGGCCGGTCGGGCGAGCGATCGCAGTCCGACGACCAGACCGGCGGCAAGCAGGATCGAGCCGAGCACCGGCCGCCCGAGCGTCCGCCGGCTCGGCGTGGCGTCGACAGCAGCGATCGCCGCGACCGGTGGGACCGACGTGGCCCGCCGCGCGGGTCCGACCACCGACACCAGGGTGACACCCACGCCGACCACGACGCCGAGCACTGCGGTCCGAGGCTGGAAGACCACGCGTTCGAGGGGTAGCGCCACGCCGAGCGAGACGATGAGCCGCTGCAGCCCGGTCCCGAGCAGCACCCCGACGCCGATGCCCAGCGCGGACGCGGCCACACCGACCACCAGGCCCTCGCCGACCACTGCGGTGGCGACCTGCCGGCGTGCCGCCCCGACCGCTCGCAGCAGCGCCATCTCCCTGGTCCGCTGTGCGACCACGATCGTGAAGGTGTTCCAGATCAGGAACGCGCTGACGAACAGGGTGACGGCCGCGAAGCCGAGCAGGAGCCCGACGAAGTTGGTCAGTCCCTCTTCGATGTCGGCCTGGGCAGCGTCGAGCAGCGCCTCGGAGCTGAACACCGACACCTCGTCGCCACCCGCCTGCTGCAAGCCCGCCCGGACCGCGGCAGGGTCGGCGCCGGGCGCCATCCGCACGTTGACCACGCTGTACCAGCCCGGCACGCCGACCAGCTCGGCGGCGCGCTCCGGCGCGAATGCCAGGATCGACGCCGCGGTGATCAGGCCGGTGCCCCGCTGCTGGGAGATGCCCGACACCGTCGCCTCCACGACCCCCCGGCGCGTGGCGACGCGCACCGGATCGCCGAGCGCCAGGCTCCGCTCCTCGGCCGTCTCCGCGTCGATCACCACGTCGTTCGGGCCCTTCGGCTCGGCGCCCGACTGCAGTTGCACGCCGAAGAGGTCGGGCTCGTTGGGCCAGTTGCTGAGCAGCGTGAAGTCGAAGGCGCCGGAGGTGCCCTCCTTGTCGAGCAGCTGTCCGGGTCCCGACACGATGCCGTCCGCAGCGGCGACCCCGCTCACCGCTTCGAAGGCCGCCAGCCGCTCGGAGCGCACACCGGCGCGGGACCCGCCGAACACCCCGCCCGGCCCGCCCGTCGACCCGGTGGCCGACCTCACGACGAAGTCGGATCGACCTGCCGTGTCGCGCAGTAGCGAACGGATCGACTCGGCCAGGCTGTCGGTGAGGACGAAGGCCGCGACGACGAACGCCACGCCGACGAGCACCGCCGCCGCGGTCAGCACGAAGCGGCGCCAGTGCGCCCGGGCGGAGCGCATGGCCAACCGCAGCATCGGAGCGAGTCTCCCACCGGCCGGGACACCGCCGTGGTCAGGCCGTCGGGCCGATCAGCGAGGCGGTGGCGGTCCTGCAGGCATGCGACGATGCCAGCCCCCGGCGGCGTGCAGCCCGCCATCGACGTGGACCGAGGTACCGGTCACGAAGCGAGCGAGGTCGCCGAGCAGCCACACGATCACCGCAGCGCACTCCGCGGGCTCGCCGAGGCGTCCGAGCGGCGGCAGCGGTGGTGGCAGGAACGCCGAGTCGGCCTGCACACCCTCGCCCAGCGACAGGTCAGCTCTGGTGGCGATGCCGTCGGGCGACACGCTGTTCACCCGGATCCCGCGGTCGCCCAGCTCCAGCGCCAGCGTGCGCGTGAGGTTCTCCACTCCGGCCTTCATGGCCGCATAGACAGCGAACCCCGGGGCCGCCTGGAACGCCTCGCTGGAGGTGACGTTCACGATCGCCGAACCGGCGCCCATCAACGGCAGGAAGGCGCGGGTGACGCCGATGACGCTCGTGAAGTTCTCGTCGACGAGGGACCGGTCGCCCTTGGCCGACGAGTCGGCGAACGCCGCCCGGTACGTGCCGCCCGCGTTGTTGACCAGGCCGACCACCCCGCCGAAGCGGCCTCGCACCGCGTCGGCGAACGCCGCCACCGCGTCGGCGTCGCGGACGTCGAGCACCTCGGCGTGGCAGTCCTCGGGACCCATCACCAGGCCCGACGTGTTCAGCTCGTCGACCAGGGTCGCCAAGCCGTCGGCATCTCGGTCGCACAACGCCAGCCCGGCACCGAACGACGCCGCAGCGAGCGCCGTGGCCCGACCGATGCCGGCCGCGGCGCCGGTCACGACGATCACGCCCCTCAGCTCGGCGTCCGCCGGGGAGGGGACAAGAGCCGCTGCGGAGTCGCCGTGGTCGATCACCTCCTCATCTTGGACCGACCGGCAGCGGCGGTGCTGGCCGAAGGCGCCGGACCTCATGTCCGGGCTCGACGGCTCCCACTTCAGTGCAGCGGGTCCTACGACTCCGACGACCGGGCCTCGGCCACCAGCTCAGCGAGCGCGTCGAGTCGGGCGAGCGATCCGGGTCGCGATGTCGGTCGACCGTCGGCTCGAGCGAGCCACGACGAGGGGGTGACGACCGGCTCGCTCCCCGCGCTCGAATCCGACGCCGACGCTCCTGCCGAACCAGATGACTCCGGTGACGCACGCCGGGCCCGTCCCGTCGGCTTGGATGCGGCGCGCCGCTGTGCGTCGTGCTGGCGCAGTCCGGCCGCCGCCGGCGTCCAGAAGCGCGGCGCGTCCTGCGCCCGTGGACCGGCGATCGCCAGCGCGAGTCCGGTCAGCACGATCCGCCGTGCCGCCTGGACCGCCGGATCGCTGTCGAGCCCGGTGACCCGACGCAGCCGGTCCGCCAGGTCGGTCGCCTCCAAGTCGAGGACTGCTGCCAGTTGGACCAGGTCGTTGGCCCGGAACCGCACGACAGCCGCCACTTCGAGCCCGCGCTGTCGGCGCACGGCGGCGACGTAGCCCACGAGCACCGCCGTGTCGTCGCTTCGGTTCGGATCGATGCGAACCTGCTCGTCGCCGACGACCAGGACGTTCCGGTCGAGGGGGTGGATCAGGTCCCGACGTGGCGGCAGATCCAGGCGGTCACCGCCGTACACCTGCAACGCCCGCTCGACCAGGACGACGTCCGCTGGTCGACGACCGCTCTCGATCACCCGCAGGTCCCGTGCCCGCACGCCGAGCCCGGAGGCGGCCACCCCACGGTCCAGGCCTGCGAGCTCCCGTGCCCGACGCATGGTCGGGCCGACCGGCACGTGGGGCGTCGCCGTCATCGCCGCCATCATCGCCGTCCTTGCATCGCGGTTCGCATGCTGCAGTGATCGTCCGGTTCGAGCCCGAGCTGTAACAACCCGAACCGCCTTCGGGTCGGTCCACCTCCGGCCCGATGCGGTCCCGAGCGCGGCCCATCGGCCGATAGCGTCCCGTCAGGACTCCCGGCCGCCGGCCGGCCGATCGCGAGGTGGTTCCCGTGGCACCCGATCCACAGCAGCTCGATGGACCCGCGCTGCTCGACCAGCTGCTCGCGCTGCTCCGACGCGACGGGTTGATGGACCTCATCGGCGGGTTGAACGAGGCCGGTGCGCCCGACCAGACGACCAGTTGGATGGGTGCCGGCCCGAACCAGCCGGTCGCTGCCGACCAGGTCAAGGACGCGCTGGGGCGTTCCCGCTCGGAGTCGATCGCCGCCGCGCTCGACACGACGCCCGACGCGGTCGCCGCCGGCCTCGCGCGGATCCTCCCCACCGTCGTCGACCGGCTGACCCCCGATGGCCGCTACCCGGACCGTGACGCCCTCACGTCGACGGACCTGTCCGACGTCGACCTCGATGCACTGCTGAGCTGACCGCTGCCCCGCCGGCGCGGGCATGCTGGAGCCATGCCCGACAGCGAGCACGGCCCAACCGCCCAGGAACCGCCACCGTTCACCGGAGCGGTTCGGACCCAGTCGGCGCCGGAGGTGCAGATCGTGGACTCCGGGCCGTCGCGACGCCAGACCGGCGCTCACACGGCGAGCATCGGATCGTGCGTGATCGGTGTCGACGTGGGCGGCTCCGGCATCAAGGCCGCCCCCGTCGACGTCTCGACCGGCGCGCTGGCTGCCGATCGCGTGCGGATCGACACCCCGTCGCCGGCCACGCCCGACGCCGTCGCCGCGACCGTCGCCGAGGTGGTCGGCCGGGTCCTGTCCCAGTGCCCGCCCGAGCTCGTCGGTGACGACGCTCCGGTCGGGTTGACGATGCCGGGGGTGGTCCGCTCAGGTGTCGTGCTCACGGCAGCGAACATCGACCCGTCATGGATCGGGACCGATGCCGCCGCGCTCTACGGCGAGGCGCTCGATCGACCGGTTGCGGTCCTCAACGACGCGGACGCTGCCGGTGTGGCCGAGGTCCGCTTCGGAGCAGGCCGCGACGTCGACGGCGTGTTGGTGCTGCTCACGTTGGGAACCGGCATCGGCAGCGCCCTGTTCACGAACGGGATCCTCGTCCCGAACACCGAGCTCGGCCACCTTCCGCTGCACGGAGATGACGCCGAGCGCTACGCGTCGAGCGCGGTGCGCAAGGCCGAAGGGCTCTCGATGAAGAAGTACGCCAAGCGGCTGCAGACCTACCTGGAGCTGGTCGAACGCCTGCTGTGGCCCGACCTGATCCTCATCGGTGGCGGCATCTCCCGACGATCCGACGAACTGCTCCCGCACATCGAGCTGCGCACCCCGGTGCAGCCCGCCCAGCTGCGCAACGAAGCGGGCATCGTGGGCGCCGCGCTGCTGTCGGCACCGCACTGAACCGCGCCCCGACGCTGAGCTCGAATCGATCCGATCCGTCGTCGAGGACGTTTGGGACGGACTCGCGGCTCGTCGGTCGGCCGATAGGGTCAGCGGCACCGACGCCAGGTCGGGCCGGCGCACATCGGAGGTCAGGTGCCGAACGCAGCGTTCCGACGACGTGCCGCACACGCCGCCCTCGCCGCACACCACGACGGGATCGGCGCGCTGCACCTGCGGGAGCTCTTCGCGGAGGACCCCGACCGCCTCGCCGGGATGACGATCGACGCGTGCGGCATCCATGCCGACCTCTCCAAGCACCGGGCGAACGGGGAGACGCTCGACCTGTTGGTCGACCTCGCCGTCGAGTCGGGGCTCCGGGAGCGGATCGACGCGATGTTCCGCGGCGACCGCATCAACGTGAGCGAGGACCGAGCGGTGCTGCACGTGGCGCTGCGCCGACCGCGGAGCGAACCGCTGCTCGTCGACGGCACCGATGTCGTCGGCGAGGTGAACGACGTGCTCGACTCGATGGCCGCGTTCGCCGAGCGGATCCGCAGCGGTGACTGGGTCGGCCACACGGGTCGGCGCATCCGCAACGTCGTCAACATCGGGATCGGCGGCTCCGACCTCGGTCCCGTCATGGCGTACCAGGCGCTGCGCAGCTTCAGCGATCGAGGGCTCACCTTCCGCTTCGTGTCCAACGTCGACGCCACCGACATCGTCGAGGCCACGCTCGACCTCGACCCCGCCGAGACCCTGTTCATCGTGGCGTCCAAGACGTTCACGACCATCGAGACGATGACCAACGCCCGCTCGGCGCGTGACTGGCTGCTGCGGGGCCTGGGCTCCGAGGCCGTCCCGGACGTCGACGTGGTGGCCCGTCACTTCGTGGCCGTGTCGACCAACGAGAACAAGGTGGCGGAGTTCGGGATCGACACCGCGAACATGTTCGGGTTCTGGGACTGGGTCGGCGGCCGCTACTCGATGGACTCGGCGATCGGCCTGTCGACGATGGTGGCGATCGGCCCGGAGCGGTTCCGGGAGCTGCTCGACGGGTTCCAAGCGATGGATCACCACTTCCACACCGCGCCGTTCCGGGAGAACCTGCCGGTGCTCATGGGACTGCTGGCGATCTGGTACGGCACGTACTTCGACGTCCAGACGATCGGCGTGATGCCGTACGACCAGTACCTGGCCCGCTTCCCGGCCTACCTGCAGCAGCTCACGATGGAGTCGCTCGGCAAGCACGTGACGCTCGACGGCGTGCCGGTGGACGTCGACACCGGCGCGATCTACTGGGGTGAACCGGGCACCAACGGCCAGCACAGCTTCTACCAGCTGCTGCACCAGGGCACCCGTCTGGTGCCCGTCGACCTGATCGCCTTCGCCCGCAGCCGCAACCCGCTCGGCGACCACCACGACATCCTGACCTCCAACGTGTTCGCCCAGGCCCAGGCCCTGGCCTTCGGGCGAACCGAGGAGGAGGTGCGGGCGCAGGGCACGCCCGACGCCGTGGTGGCCCACCGGGTCATGGAGGGCAACCGCCCGACCACCGTGCTGCTGTCCGAGGAGCTCACGCCGTTCCGCCTGGGCACGTTGATCGCCCTCTACGAGCACAGCGTGTTCACCCAGGCCGCGGTGTGGGACATCGACGCGTTCGACCAGTGGGGCGTCGAGCTCGGCAAGGAGCTCGCCGTGGCCATCCTGCCGGCGCTGACCGCGGCCGAGGAGCCCGACCTCGACGTGGACGCGTCGACCGCTTCGCTCGTGCGCCGGTACCGGTCACTGCGCACCGACTGACGCCCCGAACCAGGAGGTTCCCGATGGCCACCGACACACCGATGCAGCTCGGCATGATCGGACTGGGACGGATGGGGGCCAACCTCGTCCGACGGCTGATCGGCGACGGCCACCGCTGTGTGGCCTACGACGTGAACGTCGACGCGGTCACCGCGCTGGAGGCCGACGGTGCGACGGGCGTCCACACGCTCGACGAGCTCGTCACCGCGCTGGAGGCGCCTCGAGCGGTGTGGATCATGGTCCCGGCCGGCATCGTCGCGTCGACCCTCGATCAGCTGATCCCGCTGCTGTCGGCAGGCGACACGGTCATCGACGGCGGCAACTCCTACTACCGCGACGACATCGGCCGCGCAGAGGCCCTGTCCGAGCACGGCATCCACTACGTCGACTGCGGCACCAGCGGCGGGGTGTGGGGCCTCGAGCGCGGCTACTGCCTGATGATCGGCGGCGACGACGAGGCCGTCGAGCGGCTCAGCCCGATCTGGGAGACGATCGCGCCCGGACCGATGGCCGGTTCGGTCGAGCCGACTCCGGGTCGCAGCGATGGTGGCACCGCCCAGGACGGCTGGCTGCACTGCGGGCCGAGCGGTGCCGGCCACTTCGTGAAGATGGTCCACAACGGGATCGAGTACGGGATGATGGCCGCACTCGCCGAGGGGTTGAGCATCATCAAGCACGCGAACGTCGGCAGCAGTTCCGACCACGGGCCGGCCGACGCCGAGACCACTCCGCTACGGGACCCGTGGGCCTACCAGTACGACATCGACGTGGCCGAGGTCGCCGAGGTGTGGCGACGGGGATCGGTCATCAGCTCGTGGTTGGTCGACCTCACCGCCGCAGCGCTCGCCCGCTCACCCGAGCTCGACGAGTACGGCGGCAGGGTGTCGGACTCCGGTGAGGGCCGTTGGACCGCGCTGGCGGCCATCGAGGAGGGCGTGCCGGCCGAGGTGATCACCGCGTCGCTCTACCAGCGGTTCGAGTCCCGCGACCTGGGGTCGTTCACGGGCAAGGTGTTGTCCGCGATGCGCGCGGAGTTCGGCGGCCACGCCGAACGGTGACGAGCACCCCCGGTTCTGCGTGCAACCAGCCCTGTGTCGGGGCTGTTGCAGATTCCCTGGGAGCGCTTGGAGTGAGAGCGAACGAGCGGCCGGTCGTAGGTCGGGATCGCTGCCGCGGTTCGGCGCGGTTCGTCAGCCGTCGGCGGAGGCGAGTCGGCCGATGTTGTGGACCGTTGCGATGAGACGCCATTCGGCGTTCACCGCTGCGAGGCTCCGTCGGGAGAAGCGCCGGTGACCTCGGTTGTGCTTGTTGTGACCGAAGTACGTCTCCACGAGGTGGCTCCGCAACTTGTAGCGCTCGCGGTTGGCGGGCTCGGCCAGCTTGTCGATCATCGCGTCGCGAGCGGCCCCGGCGGCGGTACGCAAAATCGGGCGCGGGACCTTCCACTTCAGCTTCGGGACCGTGATTGCTTCGGCCCCTCCGTCGCGCCATTCCGCGAGGCCCCGATACGCGGTCGGCTGGGAGACACCGAGTTCGTCGAGACGGTCCCGGATGTCACCGCCTGTCGATGCGACGTGTTCGAAGATGAGCGCCCGGCGTCGGCGTTCGCCATCGCGTTCAGCTGCGATCCGTGCCTGGTCGGCCTCGAACGCTTCGAGCATCGCGGCCTCGGCTGTGGGATCGAACTCGCTGGCCGTCTCGGGCTGCTTGTGGCGCTTCGTCGTCGCGATCAACGCGTCGATCTCCCGCTTGTCGATCTCGGCCATGTTCGCAGCGCTGAAATAGCCGGCATCCGCGAGCACCACCCCAACCTCGCTGCTCACCCCAGCAGAATCCAGGTTGTCGTTGAGCTCGTCGAGCATCGGGACCAACTGATGGGAATCGTTGGCCTCGTTGGTCACCGACGCCGCCAACACCACCTGGCCCTCCCCGCAGAACACCTGGGCGTTGTAGCCCTGCACGTTCCCGCCGTCCGCGGTCTGCATGATCCGAGATTCGCGGTCGGTGAGGTTCACCCGTTCACGCTCGCCTTCTTCAGCGTCGAGTTCCGCGAGCAACACAGCGAGCCGTTCACGGCGTTTCGCGGCGTCGCGCAGCTCTGCGGGCAACCCGGATCCGTCGCCGTCGCCGAACTCGCCGTCCTCAGCCTCATCGGTCGAGGCTGCCGCAGCAAAGAGCTCCTCGACCTCCGCGCGGAGCTTCTCGACCTTGCGGTTAGCTCCCAACGCCGCGTTCGCCGACATCTTCGTGCCATCCACAGCAACGGCCCCCAACCGCACCAACCCGGCACGCTCACACAACGACAACACCTGCACGAACAACTCCGCCGCCACCGCCTCGTGACGCTGACGGAACCTCGCGATCGTCGAGTGATCCGGCGGCTGGTTCGCGCAGATCACCCGGAACGCGACGTCCTCACGACACGCCCGCTCGATCGCCCTCGACGACACCACCCCACGCGAGTAGCCCCACACCAACAACGTCAGCAGCATCGTCGGCGATACCGGCGCACGCCCCGCCGCCCCGAGCCGATACGACGCCTCCAACGCCGAGACATCCAACGACTCCACCAGATCGATCACGAACCACACCTCGTGATCAGCTGGCAACCACGACCGCAGATCCGGAGGCAACAAGAACTGCTGATCACGATCCACCGAAACAAACCCATGCGCCATCAACAGATCATCGAAGATCCCCAGCAAAATCGCGAACCCAATCTGCAACAGCCCCCCCGGCGGTCTGGTTGCACAGAGAACCGGCCAGCGGCGGCGCTCCGGTCAGCCACAGTCCACCGTGCCGGCACCTTCGACCCGTCCC
>JACDJC010000877.1_pt1 | contig 30558 bp, 33 predicted proteins | sample 7454191 | NCBI WGS metagenome assembly JACDJC01 (sample SAMN14253291, study PRJNA609438) | sludge metagenome | isolation source: sludge after 25d culture with pyrite and EDTA | collected 2018-12-20
AGGTGCCGGCGGGCGCCATCGTCGGCATCATCGGCCCCAACGGCGCCGGCAAGTCGACCTTGTTCCGCATGATTACCGGCGAGGAAAAGCCCGATTCCGGTGAGGTCGAGATCGGCCAGTCGGTCAAGCTCGCCTACGTCGACCAGAGCCGCGATGCCCTGAGCGCCGACAAGACGGTGTTTGACGAAGTCGCCGAAGGCCGCGACATCCTCACCGTCGGCCGCTATGAAACGCCGTCGCGCGCCTATCTCGGCCGCTTCAACTTCAAGGGCGGCGACCAGCAGAAACTGGTCGGCAAGCTGTCGGGCGGCGAACGCGGCCGGCTGCATCTGGCGAAGACGCTGATTGCCGGCGGTAACGTGCTGCTGCTCGACGAACCGTCAAACGACCTCGACGTCGAGACCCTGCGTGCGCTGGAAGACGCGCTGCTCGAATTCGCCGGTTGCGTGCTGGTGATTTCGCACGACCGCTGGTTCCTCGACCGCATCGCCACCCACATCCTCGCCTTCGAAGGCGACTCGCAGGTGACGTTCTTCCCCGGCAACTACCAGGAATACGAGGCCGACAAGAAGAAACGCCTGGGCGAGGAAGGCGCGAAGCCGAAACGCATTCGCTACAAGCCGATCAGCCGGTAAAATTTCCGTCCTCAATCGAAGGTTTAGCCATGACCCACGAGTCCCGCATCGCACTTCTGATCGATGCCGACAACAGTCCCGCGAGCAAAATCGATGAAATACTCGACGAACTGGCCAATTATGGCGTCATCAACATACGACGGGCTTACGGGGACTGGAAGAGCAGACATCTGAACGCATGGGAAGAGGTGCTCCATGAATATGCAATCCAGCCCATTCAGCAATTTGCTTATACCAAAGGAAAAAATGCCACCGATTCCGCGATGATTATCGATGCGATGGATCTGCTTTACACCAAGCAACTGGATGGGTTCGGCATCGTCTCAAGTGATTCGGATTTCACACCATTGGTAATGAGGATTCGTGCCAACGGACTCAAGGTATTCGGATTTGGCGAGAAGAAAACGCCGCCACCCTTTGTCAGTGCATGTTCCAAATTTCTTTATCTCGAGTCTTTGGGGGCGCCAGCCGAGAGTGAAGTCAAATCGATAGCGGAATCTGGAAGCGTCGCTTCTCAGACCCCCAAAGCCATATCCGTCAGGTTGAATGCCAAGGAACTCAAAAGCGACACCCGGCTGGTCAGCCTGCTGCGCAAGGCGGTCGAAGCCGGCGCCGATGACGATGGGTGGGCCCATTTGGGGGCGGTGGGCCAGCATATTTCCAAGCAGGCTTCGTTTGACTCGCGTAACTATGGCTATGCCAAGCTCAAAGACCTGTATCAAGCGATTGGCCTTTTCGACATCCAGGCCAAGGACAAGGGCGTCTATGTTCGTGACAAACGGTCGGCGCAGCGACAGTCGGCTGTTGCGGTTCAATGAAGTCATCTGAGCCTGTCCAATCATGATCCTTGACACGCTGGCTGAAGCTGACCGCTACATCACCTTGCATCCGTTGCTTGCGCGTGCGTTCGAGTTCCTCCGCACTACCGACCTGACGGCGCTGGCACCCGGCAAACACGCGGTGCTGGGCGAGCAGATTTTCGCCATTGTCGAGACCTGTGCCGGGCGTTCGCGAGAGGAAGCGAAGCTCGAATGCCATCGTCGTTACATCGACATCCAACTGGTGCTCGAAGGCGTCGACGAAATGGGTTGGAAGCCGCTGGCCGAGTGCGTGGACCCGGCAACGGATTACGATGCCGCGCGCGACATTCGCTTCTTCAACGACCCACCGTCAAGCTGGGTCGCCACTCCGGCGGGGTCGTTCTGCGTGTTTTTCCCGGACGATGCACACGCGCCGCTGGTGAGCGCAGGAATGATCCGCAAGGTGGTGCTGAAGATCGCGGTGCAGCCAGATTAACGCGGTTCAGTAGTGCGGCGGAATTTCGTCTCGCAGGGTGCGCGCCTCGTCCGGCAGCGCGTTCTGCAACTGCTGGTGCAGCAGACGTAATTGTTGCTGCAGCAGGTCGAGCTGCCCTTGCTGGCGAATCACGGTCTGGTTGAGCGTTTCGATCAGGTCTTCGGCAAACACGAGCTTGGCCTCGAGTTCGTTCAGGCGTTCTTCCATCATGGCGCGGACGTGCGCAGCAGCGGCGCCACCAGTTTTTCCAACCGCGGATAATGTACCTGCCCGGCGATTTTGTGGCGGATGTGGCCGTCGCTGTCGACGATGAATGAAGTCGGAACGCTGCTGATGTTGCCGAATGCGGCGGTGACCGATGCATTAGTCGGCGCGGCCATGAAAGCGTAGCGCTTGTCTTTCATCCAGGCGGCGATTTTTTCCGGTGGATCGTCGATGCTGATCGAGACGACCTCGAAGCCCTTGTCGCGGTAGTCCTGCCAGAAAGCGTCGATCGCCGGCTTTTCCTTGCGACAATACGGGCACCAGGTCGCCCAGAAGTTCACCAGCACAACTTTGCCCTTGAGCACATCGCTGGCGAGCAACTGGCCATCGGTCAGCGTGACCTGCCAGGGCGATGCAGCACGATTTTCATCACTGACGTCGGCCGGCGGACGAAACCACAGCCAGGCGATCAAACCCAGTAAAATCAGGGTGATCGGACTCGGTCTCCATTTTTTTACTGCGTTTAATAAGTCGGTGGCGCGTTTATCCATGCTGTGGCTCAAATCGTTTCATATCGTGATGGTGGTTAGCTGGTTCGCCGGGCTGTTCTACCTGCCGCGCATTTTCGTCAACCTGGCGATGGAGAGCAACGACGCGGCCTACGACCGGCTGTTGCTGATGGCGCGCAAATTGTATCGCTTCGTCAGCCCGATCATGTGGCTGACCTTGATCACCGGCACCTGGCTGTGGCTGGCCTATTTTCCGCTCAGCATGAACTGGATGTGGGCCAAGCTCGCGCTGGTGGCGGGTCTGGTCGGCTATCACTATGTCTGCAAAAGTCTGCTGCGTGCATTTGAAGCCAGACAGAACACCAAATCGCACGTATGGTTCCGCTGGTTCAACGAAATCCCGGTGATCGTGTTGCTGGTCGTCGTGCTGCTGGTGGTGCTGAAGCCGTTTTAAACCCTTATCCGCGAAGAGCGCGAAGGGGCGCGAAGAAAACCATAATGCGCTTGTCGTGTTCTGACTTCGCGTCCTTTATGCCCTTCGGGTATTCGCGGATAAATTTTTGAAAGTATTACTTGAAACCAGAACCCCGCCGTACCCGAACGCCGCATCCCGTTCGCCCCGAGCGCGAGGCCTTGCCGCCGGCCAGCCATTTTGCCACCTGCCCGCGCGGGCTGGAGGCGCTGCTCGAAACCGAACTTGCGGCTGCCGGCGCGCAGGTGGTGCGCCAGGTACCCGCCGGCGTGCTATTCATGGCCGACACCGCAGCCGAGATGCGCGTTAACCTGACTTCGCGCATTGCGACGCGCATCCTGCGCAAGGTAGGCTACACCCGCTATCGCAAGGAAGAGCACATCTACCGCGCCGCGCTCGATCTGCCGTGGCCGGAGTGGTTCGACGTGACGAAGACCATCGCGGTGAAGGTCGGCGCGCAGAACGCACCGCTGAAAAGCCTCAACTTCATCACGCTGAAAATCAAGGACGCGATCTGCGACCGCTTCCGCGAAGAGACGCGCGAACGCCCGAGCGTCGACACCGAGGCGCCCGAGGTGCCGGTGTATGCCTTCTTCACCCCGGACGCGGTGACTTTCTACCTCGACACCTCGGGCGAGCCGCTATTCAAGCGCGGCTTCAAACGCGAGGCGAGCGCCGCGTCGCTTAAGGAAAACCTCGCTGCCGGGTTACTGATGCTGTCCGGCTGGGAGCCGGGAGCGCCGCTGCTCGACCCGATGTGCGGCGCCGGCACCATCCTGCTCGAAGCCGCCGACATGGCGCTGAATCGCGCGCCGGGGCGGAGCCGTCATTTTGCCTTCGAGCATTACCGCGATTTCGATGCCACCTTGTGGCAGCGCATCAAGGATGAAGCCAAGGCGAACGAAAAGCCGCTGGTGAAGTTGCCGATTTTTGGCGCCGATCAGGATCGCTGGGTACTCGACAAGGCGCGCAACAATCTCGACGCAGCCGGCTATGCCGATGCGATCGATCTGACAGTCGCCGATGCGCTCGATCTCAAGCCACCCACTCCGGCCGGCACGATTATCACCAACCCGCCCTACGGCGAGCGACTGGGCGAGGCCGACGAGCTGGCGGTCTGGTATCCGCTGTTGGGCGACTGGCTGAAGCAGAATTTTTCCGGCTGGGAAGCGTGGATCATTTCCGGCGATCCGCTGTTGCCGAAGCTGCTCGGCCTCAAGGCGAGTCGCCGCATTCCGCTGTTCAATGGCCCGATCGAAACCCGCTTCCTGCAGTACAAGCTGATTGCCGGATCGATGCGGCCGAAGAAAGCCCCGGCCGACTAGGCGACCGGGGACGGGCCTGTCCGGCCGGATCAGACGATGTCGAGGTGATCCAGCCCCGCCATCATGTCGCGGCCCTTGGCTTCCTGGCCGTGTAGCTTGATCTTCAGGCGCAGGTCGTTGAGGCTGTCGGCATTTCTCAGCGCGTCCTCGTAGGAAATCATCCCCGCTTCGTAGAGGTCGAACAGCGCCTGGTCGAAGGTCTGCATCCCGAGTTCGCGCGACTTCGACATGATTTCCTTGATCTCGTGGACATGGCCCTTGAAGATCAGGTCAGAAATCAGCGGCGAATTGAGCAGGATTTCGACCGCGGCGACACGGCCGGTGGCGCCCTTGCGCGGAATCAGGCGCTGCGAGATGAAGGACTTGAGGTTCAACGACAGGTCCATCAGCAACTGGTCGCGCTTTTCTTCGGGGAAGAAGTTGATGATGCGGTCGAGCGCCTGGTTGGCGCTGTTGGCGTGCAGCGTCGACAGGCACAGGTGGCCGGTTTCGGCGAAGGCGATAGCGTACTCCATGGTGTCGCGGTCGCGAATTTCGCCGATCAGGATGACGTCGGGCGCCTGGCGCAGGGTATTTTTCAGCGCCGAGAACCAGTTGTCGGTGTCGATCCCGATCTCGCGCTGGGTGATGATCGATTTCTTGTGCTCGTGCACGTATTCGATCGGGTCCTCGACCGTGATGATGTGATCGCAGGCATTCTCGTTGCGGAAGCCGACCATCGCCGCCAGCGAGGTCGATTTGCCGGTACCGGTGCCGCCGACGAAGATCACCAGGCCGCGCTTGATCATCGCGACGTCACGCAGGATCGGCGGCAGGTTGAGATCCTCCATCCTGGGAATTTTGGTGACGATCGTCCGCATCACGATTCCGACGCGTCCCTGCTGAACGAATACGTTGACCCGGAAACGGCCGATCTCGGGCGGGCTGATCGCAAAGTTGGATTCGTTGCTGGACTCGAAATCCTTCCATTGCCGCTCGTTCATGATCGAGCGCGCCAATTCGCTGGTGTGCGCGGGGGTGAGCGTCTGGTTCGACACTGGCGTGATCTTGCCGTCAACCTTGATCGCGGGGGGGAAGCCGGCGGTGATGAACAGGTCGGACGCATTCTTGGTCAGCATCAGCCGCAGCAGGTCGTGGACGGTTTTCTCGGCGTTCATCGTTCAATCCTCAACCCAAAAATGCATCTTTGTTCTGCGCCGCGGAACGCGCCACGCCCGCGGCGATCACGTTGCGCTTCACCAGATCCTGCAGGCACTGGTCGAGCGTCTGCATGCCGATGTTGCCGCCGGTCTGGATCGATGAATACATCTGCGCCACCTTGTTCTCGCGGATCAGGTTGCGGATCGCCGGGGTGCCGATCATGATTTCGTGCGCCGCGACGCGGCCGGTACCGTCCTTGGTTTTCAGGAGCGTCTGCGAGATCACCGCGCGTAGCGATTCGGACAGCATCGAGCGCACCATTTCCTTCTCCGCCGCCGGGAACACGTCGACCACACGGTCGATAGTCTTGGCGGCGGACGAGGTATGCAGGGTGCCGAATACCAGGTGGCCGGTTTCGGCAGCGGTGAGCGCGAGGCGGATGGTCTCCAGGTCACGCAATTCGCCGACCAGGATGACGTCCGGGTCTTCGCGCAGCGCCGAGCGCAGGGCGTTGCTGAACGACAGCGTGTGCGGCCCGACCTCACGCTGGTTGATCAGGCACTTCTTGCTTTGGTGCACGAATTCGATCGGGTCTTCGACCGTCAGGATGTGGGCATACTGGTTCTCGTTGACGTAGTCCATCATCGCCGCCAGCGTGGTCGACTTGCCCGAACCGGTGGGGCCGGTGACCAGCACGATGCCGCGCGGCTGGTCGGAAATTTCCTTGAAAATGGGCGGGCAGTTGAGTTCTTCCAGCGTCAGCACCTTCGACGGAATCGTCCGGAACACCGCGCCCGCGCCATACTGCTGGTTGAAGGCGTTGACTCGGAAGCGGGCGAGCGAGGGGATCTCGAACGAGAAGTCGATTTCCAGCGTTTCTTCGTACACTTTGCGCTGGCTGTCGTTCATGATGTCGTACACCATCCGGTGCACGTCCTTGTGGTCCATCGGCGGCAGATTGATGCGGCGGATGTCGCCGTTGACCCGGATCATCGGCGGCAGGCTCGCAGACAGGTGGAGGTCGGAAGCCTTGTTCTTGACGGCAAAAGCCAGCAATTCGGAAATGTCCACGCGTACCTCGTTCAGTGTTGGGTGGGGGTTTTGACAGATAATAAACGTAATGGATAACGGCACCACACCCCCCGAACTTGAACCCGAAACAGCCGCAGCCACCCCGACTCCCTGTGATCGCTGGCGTGGCGTGCGGGCACGCATTGGGCGCGCCGCCGCCGAAGCGGAGCGCGCCCGGTCGGCGGTATCCCTGCTGGCGGTGAGCAAGACCTTCGATGCGGACGCGGTGCGGGCCATCGCTGCCTGCGGACAGCGCGAGTTCGGCGAGAATTATCTGCAGGAAGCACTGGACAAGCAGGCGCAGCTGCGCGATGTGCCGCTGACCTGGCATTTCATCGGGCCAATCCAGAGCAACAAGACGCGGCCCATCGCCGAACATTTCAGCTGGGTGCACAGCATCGACCGGCCGAAAATCGCCGAGCGCCTGTCCGTGCAGCGGCCGTCCGGTCTGCCGCCGCTGCAGGTGTGCATCGAGGTCAACGTCAGCGGCGAGCCGAGCAAGGGCGGCGTGTCGCTGACCGAGTTGCCGGCGCTGGCCGACGCCGTGGCCGCACTCCCGCGGCTTTGTCTGCGCGGCCTGATGGCGATTCCGGCCCCGGTGGGCGAGGTGGCCGGACAGCGCGTGGCATTCAGCATGCTGCGCCAGGCGTTCGAGGCGCTGATCGCGCGCGGTCATCCGCTCGACACCCTGTCGATGGGCATGTCGGCCGATCTGGAGGCTGCCATACTGGAGGGTGCGACGATCGTGCGCGTCGGCACCGCATTGTTCGGCGAACGCCCGGTGCGCGGTTGAGCGACAAGCTCGCGGGCGCCTGTAGCCGGTGCGCTCGAACCCTGCACGATCACCGCACATTTTCTTGAAATTCCCGAGGTAACAACATGCATAAAATCAGTTTTATCGGCGGCGGTAACATGGCCGCAGCCATCATCGGCGGACTGGTTGCGAGCGGCACCCAGCCCACCGATATCGAGGTGGTGGAAATCAACGCCGATGCACGGGCGCAGCTGGCGGCGCGCTTCGGCGTGGTGACCCACACCGATCTGTCGCTGGCGCGGCTGCACGGCCTGATCGTGCTGGCGGTGAAGCCGCAATCGCTGCCTGCGGTGGCGGCCGCGATCGCGTCGCGTCTGGCCGGCCAACTGGTGGTGTCGATTGCGGCCGGGGTGCGGGTGACCGACCTCGCGCGCTGGCTGGGCGGCCATGAGCGGATCGTGCGTGCCATGCCGAACACTCCGGCGCTGGTCCAGGCCGGGGTGACCGGCCTGTTCGCGCCGCCGGCGGTGAGCCAGGAGGCACGCTCGCAGGCCGAGGCGGTGTTGCGGGCGGTCGGCGGGATCGCGTGGGTGGACGACGAGCCGCAACTGGATGCGGTGACCGCCGTTTCGGGCAGCGGCCCGGCGTACGTGTTTTTCTGCATCGAATCGCTTGAAGCCGCGGCGCGGGCGCAGGGCCTGGCGCCGGCCACTGCGCGCCAGCTGGCGCTGCAGACCTTCTTCGGCGCGGCCAAACTGGCGCTGGAATCGGGCGAGGAACCTGCGGTTCTACGAAAGCGGGTGACCTCCAAGGGCGGCACCACCGAACGCGGTGTCGCGGCGCTGGAAGCCGCAGGGCTCCAGTCCGCCTTTCGCCAGGCGGTCGAAGCGGCCAGCCGCCGCAGCGCCGAACTCGGCGATGAACTGGGGCGGCTCGCGTGATTGCCGGCGCGCTGATCTTCCTTATCGATACGCTCGGCAATCTGTTCGTGATTGCGGTGCTGCTGCGTTTCATGATGCAGCTGTTCCGGGTGCCGTTCCGCAACCCGTTCGCGCAATTCATCGTCGCGCTCACCGATTTTGCGGTGAAGCCGCTACGCCGCGTGGTGCCGGGACTGCTTGGCCTGGACTGGGCGTGTCTGGTGCTGGCGCTGCTGGTCAAGCTGGCGGTGGTGATTGCGGGCTACTGGCTGAACGGATTTCCGTTCGCTCTCGCCGGCACCGGAGTGTGGCCGGTGATGCTGGGACTGGCGGGGGTGCGGCTGCTGAGCCTGGCAATCTACATGCTGATCGGGCTGACCCTGGTGCGCGCGGTGTTGTCGTGGGTCAATTCCAACACCCCGCTGCTACCGGTGGTCTACGAATTGACCGAGCCCTTCCTGCGTCCGCTGCGGCGTATCGTTCCCATGGTCTCCAATATCGACCTCACCCCGCTGGTGCTGTTCATCCTCTGTCAACTGGTCCTGATGGTGCCGGTGATGGCGCTGGAACGGGCGCTGCTTGGCGCCCTCTGAGATCCCGACATGGGCGCGCCGCGACGGCGCCGAGTGGCTGCTGGACCTGCATGTGCAGCCCGGCGCAAAAGTGACCGCCGCGGTGGGCGAGCACGGCGGACGGTTGAAATTAAAGATTGCCGCTCCGCCCGTCGATAATAAAGCGAATGCGCATCTGCTGGCCTGGCTGGCCGCGCGCCTGGGCGTGCCGAAGTCGGCGCTGCGCCTGGTCCGGGGCGAGACCTCGCGGCAGAAGACCGTGGCGGTGTGCGGGGTCGACACACCCTGGCGTGAGATCGAGAACAATAGCAAGACATGAGTATCCACCTGGAACAGGAAGTCGCCGGCTACAGCGATCGGCGCATGCGGCTGGCGACCGCGATCACCGACTATGCCGACTGGCTGGACCGCCAGCACGGTATCGACGCCGAGCGCACCCTGCGGCTGGCCGATACCGCATCCAGCCTGCGCCAGGACAAGCTGGTGGTCGCCTTCGTCGCCGAGTTTTCACGCGGCAAGACCGAACTCATCAATGCGCTGTTTTTTGCCGACCATGGCCAGCGCCTGCTTCCGTCCGACGCCGGCCGCACCACCATGTGTCCGACCGAGCTGTCTGCCAATCCGGACGAGTCACCCAGCCTGTGCCTGCTGCCGATCGAAACGCGTCGCCGCAGTGAGTCGCTGACCCAGCTCAAGCACATGCCGATCGAGTGGTGCCGGATTGCGCTCGACCCCACCGATCCGCGCCAGCTGCAGGAAAGCCTGAAGAAGCTTACCGAAATCCGGCCGATGGCGGCGGTCGACGCGATCGAGCTGGGGCTGTGGAACGGCGAGGACGAAAGCGAACGCCATCAATTGCGCAGCGACGGCACGGTGGAGGTGCCGGCCTGGCGCTACGCTATGGTCAACTATCCGCATCCGCTGCTGCAGGCCGGACTGACGATCCTGGATACGCCCGGACTCAACGCGCTGGGCGCCGAACCTGAGCTGACGCTGTCGGTCATCCCCAATGCGCATGCGGTGATGTATCTGTTGGCGACCGACACCGGGGTGACCCGTTCGGACCTCGAAATCTGGCAGAAGCACGTCCATCGTCACGCCAATTTCCACGTCGCGGTGCTGAACAAGATCGACATGCTGTGGGACGAGTTGAAGAGCGACGCCGAAGTGCTCGCCACCATCGAGCGTCAGGCCGAGGAGACCGCGCGCGTGCTGAAGCTGCCGCGCAGCCGGGTGTTTGCGGTGTCGGCGCAGAAGGCGCTGGCGGCGAAGATTCGCGGTGACACCGAGCTGCTGCTGCGTTCCGGCATCGAATCGCTCGAATACCTGCTGGCGCATCAGGTCATTCCGGCGCGGCGCGACATGCTCTACCATGCGGTCAGCCGCGAGGTGAACGCCTTGCTCGACGAAAGCCGGGTGGACATGGCGGCGCGAATCAAGCGCAGCAGCGACGAGCTGATCCAGCTGACCCAGCTGTCGGGCAAGAACCGCGAACTGATCGAACAGACGCGCGCCGCCCTGCAGCAGGAAAAGGACAGCTACGATGCCACCGCCGAGCAGTTCCGGACGACCCGCAAGATGGTCAAGGCGCAGGGCGAGCACCTGTTGTCGCACCTGTCGGAGGACACCCTCGATGCGATTCTCAAGTCTGGCCGCGAGGCAATGGAACACAGCTGGACCACGCGCGGACTGACCGGCGGTATCCGCCATCTGAGCGAGCAGATGAGTTCGCGTTTCCAGCAGGCAACCCAACTGGCCGACAACATGCTGGATGCACTGGATCAGGCGTACATCCGCTTTCACCGCCTGCACAAGCTGCCGAAAATGCAGGTACCGCGGCTCGATCTGGGGGCCTACCGCAACCGTCTGGAAGCGCTGATGCGCGAGACCGAGAATTTTTGCACCGATCCTGCCAACCTGCTGCTCGAAAAACGCTTCGTGATCCGGCGTTTTTATGCCGGCCTTGCCGAAGAGGCGCGCAAGGCGTTCAAGCTGGCACGGCTTGAGGCCGAGCGCTGGCTGCGAATTGCGCTTGATCCGGTCATGACCCGGATCCGCGAGCACAAGCAGTATCTCGATACGCGGCTGGGTGGCCTGCAGCGGATTCTGGAAAACATGGGGACGCTGCACAACCGGATGGCACAGATCAAGGCGGAAATCGGCAAGCTGCGCAACGACAAGACCGAGCTTGTGCATATCGCCGAACGGTTTGCTGCCTGACCCGTTCCGGTTCGGTAGCCGGCACGGTGAGGCAGAATAGACGCCTCAGGCGTTGAGTCGATTCAGCAGCGACAGCGTCTTGTCCGGGTCGGTGTTCTTCAGCAGGCGCTGCGCCATCGGTGTCAGCTCGTCCAGATGGGCTTTCAGCACCTGCTGCTTGACCTGCAGCAGGCTCGCGGGCTGCATCGAAAAGCTCCGCAATCCCAGCCCCAGCAACAGTCGGGTCAGCATCGGGTCGCCCGCCATTTCGCCGCAGACCGAAACCGGTTTACCGGCCTTGGTGCCGGCGCGGATGGTGTGCTGCACCAGGTTGAGCACCGCCGGATGCAGCGGGTCGTATAGATGCGCGACGCTGTCGTCGGCGCGGTCGATCGCCAGCGTGTACTGGATCAGGTCGTTGGTGCCGATCGACAGGAAATCCAGTTGTTCGGCAAAGAACCCTGCCAGCAGGGCCGCGGCGGGCACTTCGATCATGCCGCCGAGCCGGATCCCTTCGTCGAATTTGATGCCATCCCTACGCAGCGATTCGCGGGCTTCGTCGATCCGCTGCAGGGTTTGCCGCAGTTCGAGAAAGCTCGTCAGCATCGGTACCAGGATCCGCACCTGGCCGTGCTGCGACGCCCGCAGGATGGCGCGCAGCTGGGTATGGAACAGTCCCGGTTCCGCCAGGCACAGGCGGATCGCGCGCAAGCCCAGCGCCGGATTGTCGGCCACGGTATGGCCCCATCGCGCCTGCTTGTCCGCGCCCAGATCCAGTGTGCGGATGGTGACCGGCTTGCCTTCGAGCGCCTCGGCCACGGCCTTGTAGGATTCGTACTGCTCATCTTCGGTCGGCAGGTCGGTGCGGTTGAGGAACAGGAACTCGCTGCGGAACAGGCCGATCCCGTGCGCCCCGGAGGTTTTCACCGCATCCAGGTCCTGCAGCAGCTCGATATTTGCCATCAGTTCGATCGGCGTACCGTCGAGTGTCGCCGACTTGCTGGTCTTCAGGCGCTTGAGCTTGTCGGTGTCGATGAGCCACTGATTCTGCCGCAGCCGGTATTCGGTGAGCACCGATTCGTCCGGATTGACGATGACCACCCCTTCGCGGCCGTCGACGATCAGCAGGTCGTGGTCGCGGATCAGGCCGCGCGCATTGTGCAGCGCCATGACCGACGGCATCGCCATGCTACGCGCCAGGATCGCGGTGTGCGAGGTGGCGCCGCCGAGATCGGTGATGAAGGCGGCGAAGCGCACGTTCTTGAACACCACCATGTCGGCCGGCGACAGTTCGTGCGCCACCAGGATCCGCTCGACGTCGAAGTCAACGTCGAGCGGCAGGTGGCTCGGGTGGCCGGTCAAGGCCTTCAGCACCCGCTGCACCACCTGTACCACGTCTTCCTGGCGGCTCCTGAGGTAGGCGTCGTCGATTTCCTCGAACCGCGCCACCAGCGCTTCCATCTGCTGCGCCAGCGCCCACTCGGCGTTGCACTGGGTCTCGCGGATCAGACGCTTGGGTTCCTCGGCGATCATCGAGTCACCGAGGAACATCAGGTGCATGTCGAGAAAGGCCGACAGTTCCGCCGGTGCGTCGGCCGGAATGTTGTTGCGCAGGGTCTCGAGCTCGGCACGGGTGGCGAGAATGGCCTCGTCGAAGCGCGCGAGTTCTTCCTTGATGTACTTGCGGTCGAGCATGTACTGCGGCACTTCGACCCGCGCGCTGGAGGTGAGGTGCGCATAGCCGATGGCAATCCCGCCGGCGACGCCGATGCCCTGCAGGGAAAAACTCACAACTCTTCCCCGAAGCCGCTGGAGATCAGGCTGGCGATCGCCTCGATGGCTTCGGCTTCGTCGTCGCCGTCGGTTTCCAGAGTGACGGTGGTGCCCTTGGCGGCCGCCAGCATCATCACCCCCATGATGCTCTTGGCGTTGATGCGGCGACCGTTGCGCGCGACGAATACATGGCTCTTGAAGCTGGAGGCGAGCTGGGTGAGCTTGGCCGACGGACGCGCATGCAGCCCGAGCTTGTTGACGATTTCAACGTCCCGTTGCTGCATGGCACATGGATTCGGAAATATGGTTGATGCCGTTGCGCCCGCCTTCGACGATGCGTTCGACGAGTTGCAGCAGTGGCAGCGTCTCGCGGTAATTCAGCGCCTTCAGCAGCATCGGCAGGTTGACGCCCGACACGCCCTCGATGTGCGCGGGTTCGAGCAGCCGGCACAAGGTGTTGCTGGGGGTGGCGCCATAGACGTCGGTCAGCACCAGGATGCCGTCGCCTTCGTCCAGTCTGGCCAGCTGCGCTTCCAGCACCTTCTGCCGCTCGTTGGGGTCGGCATGGCCGATGAAATCCAGGGTGCCGAGGCCTTGCGGGCGCTGCCCCAGCACATGGGTGACGCATTCGACCAGGCTGTCGGCAAGCGACCCGTGGGCGACGATGAGAATACCTATCATGGGGTGAACGCCGTACCGAAAACGCTATTCTAGCGAAGCCGGGCCTGCATCGCCGGCGAGACGTGCATCTGCCCGGCGGCATCCACCGCGAGATAGTCGGCCACGCCCAGGCGGGCGGCATGATTCGCCAGCTCTGCCACGCCATCGATGAACAGCGGTTTTGACAGGGCATCCGAACGCGTGCCCGCACGTTTGCCCCGCACCAGCACGGTCACCGACTCCATCCCGGTTGCCGGATGGCCGTTGCGCGGGTCGATCAAATGGCTGTAGCGCTGCCCGGCCACCTCGAAGAAACGCTGGTAGTCGCCCGAGGTGCCGATCGCCTCGCCGTCGTGCAGGTCCAGCGTGGCGAGGGTGCCCGGCTTGCGCGGGTGCTGGATCCCGACGCGCCAGGAGCGGTCGCCGTGCCGGCCCAGCGCGATCACGTTGCCGCCGATGTTGACCAGCGCATTGTCGATGCCGTGGGCTTTCAGGATCCGCACCGCCTCGTCGAGCGCAAAGCCCTTGGCATAGCCGCCGAGGTCCAGCTGCAGCGCGGGGTTGTCGCTCCAGGCCACGCCGTTTTCGATATGCAGATCGCGCATCCGCGGGGCTGCCTTGACCCAGCGTGCGATCGCGGCCGCATCCGGCACCTGCGCCTGTGGCGCGTCGGAATGGAAGCCCCACAACGCGATCAGACCGCCGATGGCTGGATTGAACAGGTCGTTCGAGCGGGTCGACAGCGCCTGCGCATCGTGCAGCATCGCTGCAAGCTCGGGGGAGACCGCGCTGCGTTTGCCGCTGGCCAGCGCGGTGTTGAGGCGCGACAGTTCACTCGGTTGCCAGGCGTGCAGCTGACGGTGCAGTTCGTCGAAACGCGTCAGGACCGCGGCGATGGCCTGTTGCGCTTGCGCTTCGGGCACGCCGTAGACACTGACATCGACCAGGGTGCCGAATACATAAGACTGCTGCTGAACCAGCGGTGGCGCGCCGCAGGCGACGAGCAGCCACACCAGCAGCAGCGACAGTCCGTACCGCATATGCGTCATGCCTGCTCCAGCGCTGCGACGAACTGCATCGCGACGTCGTGGCCGGTCTGGGCGATGATTTCCTGGAAACCGGTGGGGCTGGTGACGTTGATCTCGGTGAGACAGTCGCCGATGACGTCGAGCCCGGTAAGGAACAGGCCCTGTGCTTTCGCCCACGGGGCAATCGTTTCGGCAATTTCGCGGTCGCGTGCGGACAGCGGTTGCGCGCGCGCAGTGCCGCCGGCGGCGAGGTTGCCGCGGGTCTCGCCGACCCGGGGAATCCGCGCCAGCGCCCACGGCACGATCTCGCCGTCGATCAGCAGGATGCGCTTGTCGCCGTCCTTGATTTCGGGCAGATAACGCTGCGCCATGATGGCGCGCCGGCTACGACGGGTCAGCGTTTCGAGAATGGCGTTGCGGTTGGGGTCGGCAAGCGTCAGCCGGAAAATCCCGCTGCCGCCCATTTCGGTGAGCGGTTTGACAATGATGTCGTGGTGCGCGGCGAGAAAGCTGGCGATTTCCGCAGCATCGGCGGAAATCAGGGTCGGCGCGATGAACCGGGGAAAATTGAGGATCGCCAGCTTTTCGTTGAAATCGCGCAGACACACCGGACGGTTGAGCACCCGCGCACCGTTGGCCTCGGCGATGTCCAGCAGCTGGGTGGCGAGCAGATAGTCGGTATCCACCGGCGGATCGGTGCGCATCAGCACCGCGTCGAATGCCTTCAGCATCTGCGGGGCCGTGTGCGCGATGCGATACCAGTCGTCGTCGGTGCGCACATCGAGCGCGTCGCAGGCGGCGTGAGCGATGCCATCCTTCACCAGCAGCTGACGCGCCTCGGCGGCGAACACCGTGTGGCCGCGCGCCACTGCCGCGCGCATCATCGCCACCGAACTGTCCTTGCCCGGCTTGAGCCACGGCAGCGGGTCGACGATGAACAGCAGCTTCATGCGGCAGCTGCGTTTTCGATTTCGTTCAGCGCCTCATCGAGTTCGATGCTGGCGGCCAGCATCGCCAGCCGTGCGATCACGCCGTACGCGTAGAAGCGGTTGGGAGCCGCATCGGGGTTGGCGCCGCGGTCCGGCGTCAGGCAGGTTTCGTCGAACGCGAGCGGAACGAAATGCATGCCGGGGCTGTTGAGGTTCTCGTCCTGGCCGCGCCCGGTATGCACGCGGTAGAAACCGCCGACGACGAAGTGGTCGAGCATGTAGACGACCGGTTCGGCAACCGCGCCGTTGATGCTCTCGAAGGTGTAGACACCTTCCTGGATCAGCACTTCGCTGACTGCGAGGCCTTCCTTGCCGACCGCCATCTTGTTGCGCTGCTTGCGGTTGAGCTCGCGCACGTCGTCGGCCGATTTCACCGTCATGATGCCCATGCCGTAGGTGCCGGCGTCGGCCTTGACGATCACGAAGGGCGGCTGGTCGATGTGGTATTCGTCGTACTTGACGCGGATCTTGTCGAGCATCTCGCCGACTTTTTCGGCCAGGCAGACTTCGCCCTGGCGCGCCTGGAAGTCGATCTTGCCGCAGTGGTTGAAATAGGGGTCGATCAGCCAGGGGTCGATGCCGATCAGCCGCGAGAATTCGCCGGCGATGTGCTGGTACGCCGCAAAGTGGCGCGATTTGCGACGGGTCGACCAACCGGCGTGCAGCGGCGGCATGATGGTCTGCTCGATCCCCTTGAGGATCTCGGGCACCCCGGCCGAGAGATCGTTGTTGAGCAGGACTGCGCAGGGGTCGAAACCTTCCAGCTCGACGCGGTCGCCGCGGCGGATCAGCGGCTCCAGCGTGAGCCGCCCGCCGGCCGGCAGTTCCAGCGTGGTCGGCTCGGTGATTTCGGGAAGCAGCGTGCCGATCCGCACGATCAGCCCGGTCTGGCGCAGGATGTGCGCGAGCACCGCGACGTTCTGTAGGTAGAAGGTGTTGCGGGTGTGACTTTCGGGGATCAGCAACAGACGCTGGGCGTCGGGACAGATTTTTTCCACCGCGCCCATCGCCGCGTGGATCGACAGCGACATGAAGGTCGGGTTGAGGTTGTTGAAGCCGCCTGGAAACAGGTTGGTATCGACCGGCGCCAGCTTGAAGCCGGCGTTGCGGATGTCGACCGAGGTGTAAAACGGCGCGGCCTGCTCTTTCCATTGCTGGCGAAACCAGTGCTCGATCGTCGGCTGGGCGTCGAGCAGGCGCTTTTCCAGTTCCCGCAGCGGACCGGTGAGTGCGGTGGTGAGGTAAGGGACCATAGAATAGGCGGATTCCAAGAATGTTCCATTTTAGGCCAAGCCGGATGTTTGACATCGTTTTGTTTCAACCCGAAATCCCGCCCAACACCGGCAACCTGATTCGCCTCGCCGCCAACACCGGCTGCCGTCTGCATCTGGTCGAACCGCTTGGTTTTGATCTGTCAGACAAGCAGGTGGCGCGCGCCGGACTCGACTATCACGACATGGCCTGTGTGCGGTTGCATGCCGACTGGGCGGCGGTGCAGGCGGCCTTGTCGGAGCGACGCTGGTTCGCGCTCACCACCAAGGGCGGCACGCGCTATGCCGACATCGCGTTCCGCGCTGACGACGTCTTGCTGTTCGGCCCCGAATCGCGCGGTCTGCCGCCGGAGGTGCTGAGCCGGTTCGATCCGGGTGAGCGGCTGCGCCTGCCGATGCTGCCCGGCTCGCGCAGCATGAACCTGTCGAATGCGGTGAGCGTGGTGGTGTTCGAAGCCTGGCGGCAGAACGACTTCGCCGGAGGCGGATAGGCCAGGCAAAAAGCCGTGTGAAATGTTTGACGCTGCGCGGACCCGAGCATTCAGTGAGCCGCCAAAAAATATTTTGAAGGTTCCGAAATACTGGCTTAGGTGTTGTCCTTGATGGTCTTGGATACGCCGTTTGTTTTCACCGACGCGATCCCTTTCGCACAAGCCTGCGCGCTGGCGTACATCTGGCTGGTGCCGATGATTTGATGGTTGGCGGCCTTCAGGTTGAAGTAGTTCTTGCCATTCTTGGCTTCCTTGCTTTCGTAACGGCCGTCGCTCGTGCAATTGCTCTGTACCGAAGCAATGCCGTTTTCGGCCGAGCTCTTCGCCTTGTAGAGTTCGCTCGTCAGAATGATTTCAGCATTGCCGGCTTTCAGGACAAAGTAGAACTGACCATCGCTGCTGTTGCTTATTTCGAACCAAGCTGGCATTTGCGTGCTCCTTGATCTTCTGCAAGTGAATGACGCAAGCTGCACGTCGGTAGTGGATCCGGACGGCTGCACGATTGCAGGATTCCGGCGTTTCAGAATTCCGCCTTGATCTCCCGGTTCAGCAGGGCATCGACTGCCTGGGCTGCGGGCAGGCCTTCGAACAGCATCTGGCAGACCGCGCGGGTGATCGGCATCTCGACGTCGAGTTCTCCGGCGAGGGCGTCGACTTCGGGTGCGGTGGTGACGCCTTCGGCGACGTGACCCAGCTCGGCGAGGATGCGGTCGAGCGCCTGGCCGCGGGCGAGCCGCAGGCCGACCTGGCGGTTGCGCGACAGGTCGCCGGTGGTGGTGAGAATGAGGTCGCCGAGACCGGACAGCCCCATGAAGGTTTCGAAATGTCCATCCAACTTGACGCCGAGCCGGGTCATCTCGGCCAGGCCGCGGGTGATCAGCGCGGCGCGCGCGTTGTGCCCGAGTTGCAGGCCGTCACAAATGCCGGCAGCGATCGCCATGACGTTCTTCAGGGCGCCGCCGAGCTCGACCCCCACCACGTCGTCGTGTGCATAGATGCGCAGGCGATGCGCGGAAAGGCGTTCGGCCAGCTGCTGTGCCAGGGCGCTATCGTGCGAGGCGAGCGTCAGTGCGGTGGGGTAGCCCTGCGCCACTTCCTGGGCGAAGCTGGGGCCGGACAGGGCGCCGCTGCGGCAATGCGCCGGCAGCAATTCGGCGACCAGCTGATGCGGCAGTTTGCGGCTGCCCGGCTCGAAACCCTTGCACACCCAGATCAACGGCGGCAATGTCGGGCGCGTCGCCAGCGCGGTGAGGGTGCTGCGCAAGCCGCTGCTGGGAACGGCAATGACGATGAGTTCGGCGGCGGCGACCGTACGCTCGAAGTCTGGGTCGAAGCGGAGTGCGCCCGGCAGCGGGCAGCCCGGAAGATAGCGGGCGTTGACGCGGCTCGCGCGCATGCGCTCAAGATCGTCCGGGTTGCGCCCCCACAACACAACCTGATGATGCGGCGCCCAGCTTGCCGCCAGTGCGGTGCCCCAGGCGCCTGCACCGAGCACCGCGAGCTTCATCGCCGCGGGATTCACCTGCCCCATATCTCGTTCACCGGCAGCCAACCGGCGAGGCCGTCAACGTGCCTGACCGGCAGCCAGCCGTAGGGGTCTGTTTCGCCAATGACTTCGAGCAGCAGCCCGCGTGCAGCGCGAAACACAACCTCGGCGTCGCCGCGTGGCTGTTTGCGGATCAGGCTGGTTTCAGCCTTGACCATCACGCTGCGGCCGCCGCCGAGGGCGGATTTCTCGATCCACGCCAGCTGCCCATTCGGGTCGCGCACCTTGACCCAGGCCGCGGTGTCGACCACCACTTCGAGCGGCAGACCGCTGCCGGCAATGGAAACCCTGCTGGCAGCGGTCGAGGGCGCGTCGTATAACAGCGCGGCACGGCTGGTGCTCAGGTATTCGAGCGCACTGGCAGGATTCGCCCAGCCGAGCAGCAGGCCCGTTGCCCACCACAAGCCGGCATGAGGCAGAGACAATTTCAATCGGCCGGCTTCAATGTGTTTGCGCAGGGGCGGCCGCTTGCTGTTGCGCCTGCTGCTGCAGGAACAGGGCTTCGAAGTTGACCGGGTTCAGCAGCAGCGGCGGGAAGCCGGCGCGGATCACCACGTCGGACACGGTTTCGCGCAAATACGGGAACACGATGTTGGGGCAGCCGATGCCGAGCACCATCGGCAACTGGTCTTCCGGCACGTTCTGGATGCGGAAGACCCCGGCCTGGGTGCACTCGACCAGGAACATGACCTTGTCGCCAATCTTGGCGGTGACGGTGACGGTGATGCTGGAGTGGTACACGTCATCGTCGATCTTCTCGCTTGCGGTCGACATGTTGACGTCCATCTGCGGGGCGTCGCGTTCCAGAAAAATGGCGGGAGCATGGGGTGTTTCCACCGACAGGTCCTTGACGTAGAGTTTTTCGATGTTGAATACGGGTTGCTGCTCGTCGGCCATGAGATGACTCCATAAACAAGAAAACCGGAGCGCACGCTCCGGGGATGACGTGCATTTTACACGCGCTTACTGGATACCTTGCGACGCCAGCCAGCGTTTCAGCGCATGCGCCTCCATCGCCCCCGAGGTGCGTGCCGCCTCGACCCCGTTTTTGAACAGGATCAGGCTGGGGATGCCTTTGATGTGGTGGCGCATCGACACCTGCGGCTGCGCCTCGGTGTCGACCTTGGCGAAACGCACCCGGGTGGCCATTTCGGCCGCCACCTGCTGGAACACCGGCGCCATCATCTTGCACGGCCCGCACCAGTCGGCCCAGAAGTCGACCAGCACCGGCAGGCCGGCGCGGGCGATGAAGCGGTCGAAGCTGTTGGCGGTCAGGTCGACCGGCTCGCCGGGCAACAGCGGCGCGGCGCATTGGCCGCATTTTGGCGCGTCTCCCAGGCGGTTGTCGGGCACCCGGTTGACGGCAAGGCAGTGGGGGCAGGCAAGTTCCATCGGGATTCCTTGTAGCGGGGGGATCGCTTCAAGGTAAGGGCAGGTGCCGGAAAATCAAGCGTGCCACGCCCGCATGGGCTGCGGACAGGGGTCAGGCACGGTTCAGCAGCGGCACCAGTTCGCCCGCCGCATCCAGCGCCGAAGTGTCGTCGAAGCCACCGACGTGGGTGTCGCCGATGAATACCTGCGGCACCGTGCGGCGGCCGCCGGAGCGCGTCATCATTTCCTGCTGCAGCGCCGGATCAAGGTCGATGCGGATTTTTTCGATTTCGGCGACGCCGCGGCTCTTGAGCAGGCGCTCGGCAGCGACACAATAGGGACAGACGGCGGTGCAGTACATCACGACTTTGGCCATGGGGTTTCCTTGTTCCTTCATTCCTTGGTGACGGGGAGGTTGGCGCGTTGCCACGCGATGATGCCGCCCGCCTGGTTGTACACGGTTTCGAAACCGGCTTTCTTCAGCGTACCGCAGGCACGCGCCGAGCGATGGCCGCTGCGGCAGGTGACCAGGATCGGCTTGCCCTTGAACTTGTCGAGTTCCTGGATCCGTCCGGCGAGCTGGCCGAGCGGAATGTGCCGGGCCTTGGGAATGTGGCCGGCGGCGTATTCCTTGTCCTCACGCACGTCGAGGATCAGCGCGTCGTCGTTGTACAGCCGGGTGGATTTCAATGTGTCGGCCTGTTCGACCCCGGAGAGCTTGCCGCCGATGAAAGACCACACCAGCATGCCGCCGGAAACCGCGGCGAGTGACGCCAGCATCCAGTTGTGTTGCAGGAATTGCAGGTCCATGACGCGCTCCGCTTACAGGCCGCAGCCCTGCTTGAGGCCGGCTTTCTTGAACATGATGTCCAGCGGGCAGAAACGGGTGAAACCCGACTGGAACAGGTTGACGCCGACGAAGGCGGTAAACCACAGCCACGACAGCTGGCTCATGTCGACGCTGCCGGAAAAGTGCGCCAGCGCCAGCGACAGCATGATGAAAAAACCGGCAATGATGCGGACCATACGTTCAACGGTCATGATGAATTCCTCTTCAAAGGTGACAAATGATAGGGGCCGCCACGGTTTTATCAAGCGTGGTTTGGTCAAGCCTCGATCGCACTGCGCTTCTGCCAGATGTAATACAGCAGCGGGATGACGATCAGGGTCAGCGCGGTGGAGGCGAAGGTGCCGAAGATCAGTGCGACCGCCAGCCCGCCGAACACCGGGTCGGTGATCATGATCGCCGAGCCGAGGATGATCGCGAGCGCGGTCAGCAGGATCGGCCGCAGCCGCACTGCGCCGGCCTCGATCACCGCCTCCTTGAGGCCGTAGCCCTGGGCGCGGTAATCGACGATGAAGTCGATCAACAGCAGCGAGTTGCGCACCACGATGCCGGCGAGTGCGATCACCCCGATCATCGAGGTCGCGGTGAACGCCTGCTGGGTCGCCCAGTGCCCGGGAAACACCCCGATCAGGGTCAGCGGAATCGCGCCCATCACGATCATCGGCATGATGAAGGACTTGTAGTAGCCCACCAGCAGCAGATAGATGAACACCAGCGCGATGATGAAGGCCGAGCCGAGGTCGCGGAACACGTCCAGGGTCAGCCGCATTTCGCCGCCCCATAGCAGGTGGTAGTCGGTGACGTCGTCGGCCTCCGCCTGGGTGAAGCCGAGGTTGCCGGTCCTGAAGCGCACCCCATTGGCCAGAAGGGTGCCGTCCAGCATCTTGTCGAGCGCCAGCACCGCATAGACCGGACTCGAGGTGATCATTTCACCGCCCACCATCACCATCGGATGCTGGTCGCGGTCGTAGATCGGCTTGCCATACGGCACCGTTTCCACCCTGGCAATCGCGCCGAGCGGCACCTGGCCGCCCATCGTGTTGGTCACCCGGATCGCCATCAGCGATTCGGGCGACTGGCGTTCGGCGCGCGGCAGGCGCACCACGATGTTGACCGGGTCGCGCGCCGAATCGACGTGGATCGAGCCAATTGACAGCCCCGATACATAGTCGCGCAGGAGCTTGCCCACCTGGCCGGCGACGACGCCGGACAGCGCGGCTTTCTCGTGGTCGACCCGCACGCTGAAGGACTGCATGGTGGCGGTCACCGAGTCGTCGGTGTTGATCATGCCGTAGACCGACTCGAACGCGTGCCGCACTTCGGGCGCGGCGCCGCGCAGCTTGTCATAGTCGGGCCCGTACAGCTCGGCCAGCACCTGCGCCTGCACCGGCGGGCCGGGCGGGGTTTCGTAGAGCTTGAGCCGGGCTTCGGGGAAGGCCTGGCGCAGCGGTTCGAGACTGTCGTTGAACGCCTGCACGATCTGGTGCGACGAGGTCGACCGCTGATGCTTGTCGACCAGGTTGACCCGGATCTGCGCCAGGTTGTCACCGCGTTTGATCGGGTCGCCGCGAACCAGCGCGGCGAAATCGATCGGCGCGGTCATGCCGAGGAAGGTCTGGTAATCGGTGACGAAACGGTTCTGTGCCAGCACCTCGCCGACCGCGCGCGCGGCGCGGTCGGTCTGTTCCAGCGTGGTGCCGGCCGGGGTGGCTATTTCCACCAGAAAGGTGTTGGTGTTGTCGTTGGGCAGCATCTTCAACTCCACCCCCAGCGCCGACAGCGGGCCGTTGACGCCTGCGGGGCGGATGAATTGCCAGGCCGGCATCAGCATCGCCGCGCCCAGCAGGCACAGCACCGCCAGGAACATCAGGTTGCGGCGGCCCGCGTACTCGATGAACGGGGTGATGGTCTTGACGTAGGCGCGATGCAGCCGGTCGGTCTTGCGCGCGCCGGCGTCCTCCAGGCTTTCGCGGCGCGCGAGTTCGCTTTGCGCGGCCTTCTTTTGCAGCCACAGATTGGTCGCCCACGGCACCACCATGTAGGCGATTACGAGCGAGGCGATCATCGCCACCGGCACGTTGAACGGGATCGGCAGCATGAACGGCCCCATCATCCCGGTGACGAAGGCCATCGGAATGAAGGCCAGGATCACCGCGATGGTGGCGATATTGGTGGGATTGCCGATTTCGTTGGTGGCCTGGATCACCACCTCCTTGAAGTCACGGTCGCCGATGCCGTGGTGCAGGTGGCGGTGGATGTTCTCCACCACCACGATCGCGGCGTCTACCAGCAGACCCAGCGACAGGATCAGCGCGAACAGGGTGATGCGGTTGATTGTCTGGCCGGCGAACAGGCCGATCGTCAGCACCACGAACAGGATCAGCGGCACCGTCAGGGTGACGATGCCGGCTTCGCGCCAGCCGAGGAAGAACACCAGGATCAGCACCACCGAGCCGATCGCGATGCCGAGGTGTTCGACCAGGGTGTTGACCGCGTCGTTGGCGCGTGCACCGTCGTCGCGGGTCACCGCGACCGTGATCTCAGCGGGGATCGCCTGGCGCTTCAGTTGTTCCAGTTTCGCCAGCACCGCCTGGGTCACCACGACGGCATTGGTGCCGGCCTTCTTGGCGATCGCCAGGGTCACCGCCGGTGCCTCGCCGCGCGCAAGCTCTTTGCTCGCGGCGGGGCCCCAGGCAAAGCGCGTGCTTTGGTCGGTTTCCTCGGCGCCATCGACGATGCTGGCGACGTCCTTCAGGAACACCGGCCGCCCGTTGGGTGCGCCGATGACGATATCGCCGACTTCGCGCGCGCTGCCGAGAAAGCCCTGCAGCTGCAGCGGCGACACCCGGTTATTGTCGACCAGCTTGCCGGCCGGAACCGAGACGTTCTGTCCCTGCAGCATCTGCTCGACCTGGTCGAGCGCGATGCCCGCCGCTGCCAGCTTGGCCGGAGAAATCCAGACATTGACCGCGCGCGCGCTGCCGCCGACGAGCTGGGTGAACGAGACCCCCGGCACATTGCGCAATTGCTCCAGGACCCGGCTCGCCACCTCGCGCACCTGCAGATCGTCGAGCGTGGCGGAGGCCAGCGTCAGCGTCATGATCGGCACGTCGTCGACGTTGACCGGCTTGACCACCGGCTGCATCGCGCCCGGCGGGATGCGGTCGAGATTCTGCATCAACTGGTTGTAGAGCTTGACCAGACTTCTTTCCTGGTCTTCGCCAACCTTGAACTGAACCGTCACCAGCCCGAAATCGGGTGCCGCATAGCCGAAGGTGTGCTCGACGCCGGCTTGCGCGTTCATGATCGCTTCCAGCGGCTTGACCACCAGGTTGTGGATCTCCTCGGCCGAGGCGCCCGGCTTGGCGACGATGATGTTGGCCGCCGGCACCACGATCTGCGGGTTGTATTCGCGCGGCGTGACGAACAGCGCCATCATCCCGGCCAGCGCCACCGCCAGCATGATCATGGCGGTGATTTTCGATTCGATGAACACGCCGGCGAGTTTGCCGGCGATGTTGAGCGGGGCGGCGCGCTCAGTCATGGGTTCCCCCGCTCACCTTGTCGCCGTTTTCCAACTGCTCGACGTTGGAGACGACCACCGTCTCGCCGGCGCTGAGGCCGGACTGGATTTCGACCTCGCCCGCCTCGGTCGCGCCGGTGCGCACCATCCGGTAGCGGGCGAAACCCTCGGGGTCGACCACGAATACGCCGATGATGCCGGCGCGTTCGGCCACCGCGGTAGCCGGCACCCGGATGCCCTCGCGTTCACCGACGGCAAACCCCACCCGCACGAAATTGCCGCTGGCAAGACCGCTGCCCGCGGGCAGGTCGATCTTCACCAGATGGGTGTGGCTGACCGGATCGGCGACCGGCACCAGCTGGGCGATCGTGCCTTCGACCGGCGCCTGCGCCACATCGCGATCGGCGACGACGCTGACCGTGTCGCCGGCCTTGATCCGGCTGTACACATCGCGGCCGACGTTGGTGCGGACCTGGAGCTTCTTCAGCCCTTCGATCACCAGTACCGGCCGGCCGGGCGCGGCGAGGTCGCCGGCGTGCGCCATCTTCTGGGTGACGACGCCGGCGATCGGCGCCACCACCGAGGCATAGCGCATCTGCCCCGACGCCAGGCCCAGGCCGGCGCGGGCAGCAGCCACCTGTTGTTCGGCCACCTGCTTTTGCAGGCGGATCTTGTCCCACTGCATTTTCGGAATCGCTTCTTCCTTGTACAGCGCGCCGAAGCGCTCGTAATCGAGCGTGGCGTCCGCCAATGCGGCTTCGGCCTGCGCCAGGCCGGCGCGGGCCTGCCCCATCTGTCCCTGGATGTCGGTCGGGTCAACCACGAACAGCAGTTGGCCGGCCTTGACCGCCTGTCCTTCCTCGACCTTGATCTCGCGGATATAACCCATCAACCGCGACGCGACCTGCACCTGGTCTTCGGATACCACCATCCCGGGTAGCTCCGCACGCAGGCTCAGCGGCGCCTGGCGGACCGTCTGGACCTCCGCCACTACGCTGCGAGGGGCCACACTCGCCTGGGTGGCCGGGGATTCGTGATCACTGCAGCCGTAGCTCAGGCTGACCGCCAGGCCCAGCAAGGCCATGCGCAGAACGGGAAAATTCGCGATTGGGTTCATTTTGGAGTGCTCACTGTAGATCGGGCTGTAAACGGCCGGTCGCCAGGCGGGCGTTGGCGCGTTGCACCTTGAGTTCGTAACCGGCCGCCACCAGATCCGCGCGGGTCTTGTCCAGCTGAGCCTGGGCGGCCAGCAGTTCGGTGATGGTCGTAACGCCGCCGGCGTAGCGTTTTTCCACGATGCGCTGCGCCTCCTCGGCCTGGCTGACCGCCAGTTGTCGCGCCACCACCCGGCGCTGCGCCTCGTCGGCGCGTCGCCACGCATCCGCCACCTGGTAGGCGACACCGTTTTCGGCCTTGTTGAGTCGGGAGGCGAGCTCGGCGCGGCTCGCCTGGGCGCGCTGGATGGCGCCGTTGACCACGCCGCCGTCAAACACCTGCCACGACTGCTGGCCGCCGACGGTATAGGAACGGGCGTCGAAACCCAGATTGTCGTCGTTGGTGTCGAAGCGGGCCAACAGCCCGGCTTGCGGGTATTTTCCGGCGCGCGCCACCTTCACCGCGGCCTGCGCGGCGTCGACCTGGTTGCGCAGGGCGGCGAGACCGGGGTTGGACTTGAGCGCCTCGGCCTGATGCTCGGCCAGGCTGCCCTCCAGCGGCCGGACGTCGACGCTGCCGCCCACCTCAAGCGGTTCTGCCAGCGGCATGCCGAGCAGCAGATGGAGCTGGTCGAGCGCCTGTTGCACCGCGTTCTCGGCCTGGAGCTGCTGCAGCTTGACGTCCTCCAGGTGTACCTGGGCGGAGAGCAGATCGCTCTTCACCACCACCTCACCGCGAAACAGGCTGTCGACCGTTTTGACGTAGTTTTCGGCGGCAACACGCCCCTGGCCGGCGACCTCGCGGTAGGCGCGGGCAGTGTGCACGCCCTCGTAGGCGCGCAGCACATCGAAGATCACCTGCTGCCGCGCCATTACGTCGCCCTGGCGTGCCGCCCGCAGATGCGAGCGGGCCTGCTCGATGTGGCCCTCGATCATGCCGCCGGTATACAGCGGCAGCTGCGCCTCCAAACGGGCGTTGAAGTTGTTGACCGCGTCGGGGTGATTGAGCTCGTGCGGTGCGACACTGAGCACATCGGGATTGGCGGGGTTGAATTCACCCGCGCCAAAGTCGTTGAAGGTGGCGTTGCGCTGCGACAACTTGAGGCCGAAGGCATTGAGCGCGTCATCGCTGCGGGTGGCATTGAGCGAGGCGGTCACTTTCGGCATCCGCGCGCCGGTGCTTTGTCTGACCGCAGCCTGCGCCTGTCCGATCTGGCTGCCGGCGACGATGATGTCCGGGTTCTGTGCCAGCGCGCGCTGCACCGCCTGAGAAAACTCCAGCGTTTCCGCCCGCGCCATCGTCGCGAGCGCCAGCAGGCCCATGCAGGCGAGCGTGCCGGGACCGATGGATAGTCTTTTCGTAAGCCGCATCAATGCACCTCCAGGTTGAACGGGCCCCACCGGACGCGAGCGGGATAAATATAAGGAAACAATTATATACTATTTATTTATCCCGATTCAAGTCTGGCTGATGCTCGGGGAGCAGAGCTGGAAGCTTGCGGAGGGGAACGCTCGGCCGACGGACTCAGTATCCTACAGCCTGCGGCAGGGCGGGTGCCGCCGACGCGCGCGGCGCGCCGCACCGATCGACCGGTCGTTCCCTCCGCCCCCGTTTCGCGGCCCACAGCAAGCAACAGGCCCGGCACGCCTGCGCGTGGCCGGGCCCGGTCGGCGCGAAGCGATTATTTGCTGAAGCCGCAGAACACGTCGCGCATCATTCCGAGCAGCTTGAGCGTGCGGGTGTCGCCCACCCGGTAGAATACGCGGTTGGCGTCCTTGCGGGTGCGCAGCACGCCCTTGTCGCGCAGAATGGCAAGGTGCTGCGAAATGTTGCTTTGCGATGTGCCGACGTGGTCGACGATGTCCTGGACGCTGACTTCCTTGTCGCCCAGCACGCAGAGAATTTTCAGGCGCAGCGGATGCGACATGGCCTTCATTGCACGTGAGGCCTGCTCGATATGCTCATCCTTGTCCATCAGGTCCACTTCGTCCCAATCTGCTGCCATAGTCATACCTCGATCCTTTTCGTGTAGTACCCTGATGCGGCGAAGCACCGGGCGGGAACCCGGTGTGGGGCGGGAACCCGTTGTGAAGCCGTATTTTTTAAGCAAAATGGGCTATTGCGTATAGATTAGCAATTATGCATATATTAAAATGATCCCACAAGAACGAGTCAGGTCGGACAAAATTTTTCATGAACACCACGCCGGTTCTCCTTATCATCCTCGACGGCTTTGGCTGCCGCGCGGAGCGCGCCGACAATGCGATCGCCCAGGCCAACAAACCCAACTGGGACCAACTCTGGAAGCATAACCCGCACACCCTGATCCACGCATCTGAGTCCGAAGTGGGGCTGCCCAAAGGGCAGATGGGCAATTCCGAGGTGGGGCACCTGAATATCGGCGCGGGACGCGTGGTGTACCAGGAATTCACCCGCATCGACCGCGCGATCGAATCCGGCTACTTTTACACCAACCCGGCATTACTGAATGCGGTGCACCGGGCGCGCGACCACGACAAGACCCTGCATATCCTGGGCCTGCTGTCGGACGGCGGGGTGCACAGCCACGAATCGCATTTCCACGCGCTTCTCGATCTGGCGGCGCGCGAAGGTCTGCGCAAGGTCTGTCTGCACGTATTTCTGGACGGCCGCGATACGCCGCCGAAAAGCGCCGAAATTTATCTGCGCCGGCTCAACGAAAAAATCGCTCAGGCCGGCGTCGGCCACATCGCATCGATGATCGGCCGCTATTATGCGATGGACCGAGACCGGCGCTGGCAGCGGGTCAAGTCCGCCTACGACCTGCTGACCCAGGGGCGCGCCGAATTCATGGCGGACAATCCGCTGGCCGGGCTGCAGGCCGCCTACGCCCGTGACGAGACCGATGAATTCGTCAAGGCCACCGCGATTCTGCCGCTCGACGGCAAGCCGGTGACGATGGAAGACGGCGACGCGCTGATCTTCCTCAATTTTCGTTCCGACCGCGCACGCCAGCTGTCGCGCCCCTTCATCGAGCCCGATTTCTGCGAATTCGAACGCGAGGTCACGCCCAAGCTGGCGACGTACTGCACGCTGACCGGCTACAGCGAGGATTTCGACGTGTCGGTGGCGTTCCCGCCGGAACGCATCAAGAACGGCCTCGGCGAATACATCGCCAATCTGGGTCTGCGCCAGCTGCGGATCGCCGAAACCGAAAAATATCCGCACGTCACCTTCTTCTTCAACGGCGGCGAGGAAGCCTCGTTTCCCGGCGAGGACCGGGTGCTGGTACCCTCGCCAGACGTCGCGACCTACGACCTGAAGCCCGAGATGAGTGCCTTCGAGGTGACCGAGAAACTGCTCGCCGCGATCAAGGACAAGCAGTACGACGTCATCGTCTGCAACTACGCCAACCCCGACATGGTGGGGCATACCGGGGACCTGCAGGCGGCGATCAAGGCGATCGAGACGGTCGACACCTGTCTCGGCCGGGTGGTGGAGGCCCAGCTGGCGCGCGGCGGCGAGCTGCTGGTGACCGCCGATCACGGCAACGCCGAACTGATGCGCGACGTCGAAACCGGGCAGGCGCATACCGCGCACACCATGAATCTGGTGCCGCTCATCTATATCGGACGCCGGCATGCCTCGCTTGCCGAAACCGGGGCGCTCGAAGACGTCGGTCCCACCCTGCTGAAAATGATGGGCTTGCCGCAGCCGCCCGAAATGACAGGCGAAGCGCTGGTCCGGTTTGAGTAAGCCCGGCGGCTTCGGCTAAGCTCGTCAGGGTGAACTTCAGACATTATTTCGTCCTGTTGCTGCTGTGCGCACCGCTGTGCGTCAGCGCGAACGAGGCCGAACGCAAGCAATCCGAGCTCGACGCCCTCAAGCAACGCCTGCAGACCCTGCAACAGGAATTCCACGCCACCCAGACGCATCGCCAGGAAGCGGCCGACGAGTTGCGTCAATCCGAGCGCGCCATCAGCACCGCAGTACGCCAGTTGCGTCGGCTGGACGGCGAGCGCCAGCGTACCCAGGCCGATTTGCAGGCGCTTGCCCGGCAGGCTGAAGCCACCTCGGCGCGCATCCGGCAGCAGCAGGACCAGCTTGCCCAGGCGCTCAAGGCCGCCTACCAGCGGGGGCAGGACGATGCGTTCAAGCTGATGCTCAACGGTGCCGACCCCAACCAGACCGCCCGCGATCTGCGCTATCTGGCGCATCTGTCGCGGGCCCGCCATGCCATGGTCGAAGTACTGCGCGCCGATCTGGCACAATTGGCCGCGCTGCAACAGCAGGCCACGCAAAAATCCAATGAGCTGGCGCAGCTGCAGGCGACGCGCGCGACCGAGCAAAACCGGCTGCTGGCCGACAAGCGCGAGCGCGAGCAGGTGATGCAGAAGCTGTCGGCGCAGATCCAGCAACAACGCCGTGAGATTTCCACCCTCAAGCGCGATGAACGCAGCCTGACTCAACTGGTGGAACGGCTCAACCGGCTGATGGCGCAGCAGGCCGCCCGCGCCCGTGCGGCCGAACTCGCGAGAAACAAACGCGCAGCGAAAAAAGACGCCCCCGGTCAATCGCGCCGTGGCGTCGGCGTGAACACCGAAACGCCGGTTGCGTTCCGCACCGACCGGCCGTTTTCGGGGTTGAAAGGTTCGCTGCGGCTGCCCGTCGCAGGGGAACTGATGAACCGCTTCGGTGCTCCGAGAGAAGGCGGCGGACTGAGTTGGAAAGGGCTGTTCATCCGGGCCTCAGAGGGCACGGCGGTCAAGGCGATTGCCGCGGGGCAGGTGGTGTTTGCCGAGTGGCTGCGCGGCTTCGGCAACCTCAT
>JACDJC010000878.1_pt1 | contig 30554 bp, 22 predicted proteins | sample 7454191 | NCBI WGS metagenome assembly JACDJC01 (sample SAMN14253291, study PRJNA609438) | sludge metagenome | isolation source: sludge after 25d culture with pyrite and EDTA | collected 2018-12-20
AGAATGATGCGGTGGTTCAACACGGGCACCACCATCCCCTTTACATCCTCGGGCGTCACATAGTCACGCCCCTCAAGAGCAGCAAAGGCTTTGGCCGATTTTAGCACCGCCAGCGATGCCCGTGGACTGGCGCCCAGGTAAAGGGAGGTGTGATTTCGGGTTTTGTTGACAATATGGGCGATATAGGTCAATATCTGGTGGTCCACGGTTACCTGGTTTATCAGCTCCTGGAAGCCGATGATCTCCGCGGCCGAAATCACGGGCATCACCTGTTCCTGCTCCGCAAGCGCACCCCGCTGCTGGGCATTTTCCAAAATAACCACTTCCTGTTCAAGCGAAGGATAATCGATCTTAATTTTAAACAGAAAGCGGTCTAACTGTGCCTCGGGCAACCGGTAAGTACCCTCGTGTTCGATGGGATTCTGCGTGGCCAGCACAATAAAGGGACGCTCCATTTTGTGGGTCACCCCATCGAGTGTTACCTGGCGCTCTTCCATCACTTCAAACAGCGCCGCCTGGGTTTTGGCGGGCGCCCGATTCACCTCATCAATCAATATGAGATTCGAGAAGATGGGGCCGGGATTAAACTCAAATTCCGACCGGGCGGTGTGAAACACCATGGTGCCCAGCACATCCGATGGCATCAGGTCGGGGGTAAACTGGATGCGCGAAAAACCCGTGTGGATGGCACGTGCTATGAGTTTGGCAATCATGGTTTTGGCAATGCCGGGCACCCCCTCTATCAGCACATGACCATTGGCCAACAGAGCAGTAAGCAACAGGTCGAGTACATGCTCCTGACCTACAATTACTTTGCTTATCTCGTTGCGCAACCGGTAGGCTGCATGATTCAGTTCCTCCACGTTTAACCGGCTCTCGAAGAGAGGTTGTGGATCCTTTTTTTTAGAATTGTTGCTGTCCATTATTCACAATTATTATAAAAAAATTCAAGCTGCCTGTTGAATTGCTCCAGGTCTTCGGCAGATATGTATTTCACCCGTTCAATATTTCCCGCTACCTTGAACAGCGCTGCCACCGTTCGCTCGCGAATGCCGGATTTGAGAGCGGTTTCTGCGATAATTTTTTCGTCGTCGACCGAGGTTTTAATATAGTAGCGTGTCCTTAAAAACTCCAGAAAATAAGTGAACCGTTTGCGTGCAATATCCAGATGATCCTGCCGGTTGAAGTATAACCGGGCCACACTATCGGCAAAGCTGAGGGTGGTATTCACCGGCTTTTCAACAACGGGCACCACCCTTTGCTGCCTTCTTACCCCAAAAATAAAAAAGAGCAATACGCTAAAAATAACGATGTACCAGGCCAGCTTCAACGAACGGTTTTCCAGCACGAAATTAAATATGCCCAGAGCCTCTTTTCGGCCCGGTTTATAATACTCGTCCCACACAACCGGGGCATTGGGCAGATACGAAAACGCCTTAAAAATATACTCACTGTGGTTGCGCGACAGAAGATGGTAGTTGGTAAATGCTATGGGATTGCTGTGAAAATAAAATGCGCCATTTCCCTGTTTTACTCTGATAAAATTGGTTTTTCCCTTGTTGTCGTGTCCCAGAACCGTCGTTTTTGCCGAATCGTAATCCAGGAAATAGTTGTGCGTCATCCACCTGGCAAACCAGTAGCCGGTAACGGTCTTCAGGCGGCGATTGGCGAAGTTAAAGCCCACCGAGTCGGTATCGGCAATGCCGGCCATTCCCCTGACAGGAGAATGAATGGCCAGATGAAAGGTATCGGCCAATAGTCCGGTAATCTGCTCGGCAGCGAAAAAAAGATGATTGCCGGCGGCAGCAACCTCCAAAAGACGCCTGACCACTTCGGGGGAGAGGTCAAACCTCTGATCAATAAAAATAAAATTGGTGCCCGATGGCATCTTATCTTCCAAAAAATCAGCAATTGACAACCAGGAGGTGACCGCATTCTTCTCCGGGAAGAGCGCGGGCAACGATTCGAAAACCAGGGAATTGCCAAAGGGAATGTCGTCGTTTTTCGAAAAGCTGTAGCTCCAGTCTATGGGACGCGGAGCCACCACGGCAGCTATTATGAGCAACATAAGAGCTGCTGCTACTATCCAGGTCAACACATTTGAAGATGCAGACTCCTCCTTCATCTCCGTTCCTCCCCTCCCTTAACATAGCCAAATGCCTGTTCTACCTTTGTGAATAGCTCCTGCGATACGAGTGCTTGTCCGTACCATACCTGATTGAACAGCCACATTCGTTCCTTAAAGAGTGAACGTTCGGCTGAATTTTCAATTTCGCGCAGATATTCGTCGTTGGTTTTAAAGTACCTCAGCCGTATCATTCCGCGTGTCTGCAATTGCTGCAGGTAAAGCAGGAAAAGCACCCGCACGGCTTCACGGTAAGCCTTGTTGTTGCGATACATTACCAGCATCTCTTCCAGTTTAGGGGCAGAAAGTCCATTCTCTGCATCCGAAAACTGCAGGTTGTCGGTTGCGCGATCGCGCGATAAAAAAAAGAGGCCGGAGAGAGGCACATTTAAAACCCGAAACAGCAGAAACAAAACCAATCCAACCCCAACAAGGATAACTACTGCCACGAACCAGTTTCCCGATTGAGTCATCGACATGAGCCATGATAAGATATAACCCCACAAAATTGCCCAGAACCCGGCCTTTGGAGCATCCCTGTCGTACCTGTAAGCGGGTTTGCTTTTCCACTCCTCTATTTTTTCGTACGGAGGCTGACGATAATCTACCATCCCCTCATCCCAGGGTTTAACCACCTCATCAACAGACACAATAAACCTGTCCTCCCCCTTCACCGAAGAGAAAAATAAAAACAAAAAAAGAGAAACCAGAAACCCTTTGTACCACATTACTCCTGTTCACTAATGGCTGAGACTTTTTCATGCAGAGCGTCCATATCTTTTTGCTCTTTAAGATTGAAATATTGAATGCCTGTAACTACAAAAAATATGGGATAAATTAAATACTGTCCCAGTTGACCAACAACAGTAGCTAAAACAATACCGGTTGAGTTCATATCGCCCACCTCTTTGCCCGAGGCGGTAAGAAATCCTTTTACAGCACCAATGATTACGGCCGGCATAGAGAACAGAAAGCCCAGCGTGCTGATAATGAGGTAAGCCACTATCAAAATACCAAAAGTGACCCACCAATTGCTTTTCACCAGATGAAAACAACGCGACAAGGTGCCACCCAACCCTTTATCTTCCACCACCGTAACCATCACAATTAAGGAGAGAGGAACGGAGAGAAAAATACCGGGTATCAAGAAAAAGATGAAGCCAAAGAACATGAGAATACCTCCCACAAACGAATATCCTATGATAGCCCCCAATTTCCGGATAAAAAGAGACCAAACTTCTTCAATGCGGAAACCACCCCGTCCCTTCCTGAGATAAACAGCCAGGTAGGCCGAGGTTAAGCCCGAAAGAAAGGAATAAAGCAAAGCCGTAAGCAGCATTGTGACGAACATCATGGCAAAGTTGGGGGGTGCAGCCTGATTCATGCCTTCCACCATACTCACAATGGATTGCATAACATTTTGTGTATAAAAAGCGCTGTAAATAACCACTGCAATAATGGGGAGGCCGGCGTAAAGGGCAATTACCTTGAGCAGTCCTTTAAACTCCTGTGCCAGAAAACTGAATGAGGCGTTAAAAACCTCCGAAAAGTCACGTTTCTTTTCTAAGATAACATCGTGTTGAGTCATAGTTTTAAAATTTAGGAATTAATAATACGAATTAAGGTTTGATGTTTGGTTAATCCGTTGAACTTTTTAGGCGCGTTTGCAGCACACCTTCGCAAACGCTACGGGGAGCCGACGTAAAATAAGGTAATAAGGTTGGTGGCAGAGGCTTCACTATTGGGCGCAATAAGCAACCGACCTTATTACCTTATTTTTTGCCCCTGCCGGTTTATATTTGTTCATTCGTTTAACTCTTAAATTTCACATTAATATGGTTCCTTTAGCTGCAATACCTGATGTCTTTACTGTAATTTCCGATGCATATAAACCGGATAAACAACAAAATAGCCGATTATTAAAACCAGCGAAAAAACAATGATGAGAACAGCTGCTGCAGCAGGTATCTGATTGTAATACCGGGTGATAAAACTCTCGATAAAAGCGGCCAGTATGAAAAAGGGAACCAGCCCCAACATAATTTTTGTGCCTTTTCGAACTCCCTTTACAAAGGCCACTTTTCGTGGCCAGGTGCCGGCAAAGAGGATGCTTTTGCCCAAAACAATGCCGGCTCCCCCCGCCAGCACAATGGCCGAAAGTTCCAGCGTACCATGCAGAAAAACGGTAAGTGTAAATACCGACATCAGCGACTGCTTGTAAAAGAAAGCCTGAAAAGCGCCCACCATTACCCCATTGCGAAACAGGTGAAAAGCGGTGCCCAAAGGAGTAAACAGTCCAAAGAGAAATACCACAAACGAAACCATCAGGTTATTGCCCATGATCACAAAAAACATCAACACCGGTCCCATCTGACCATAAACAGCCAGCGGATCACCCTTCTCGATGTTATCGAGGGTCATGTTTACATATTGGTCGCCCAAAATCAGTCGGATAAAGCTGTCGTTCTCCAATGCCGATACAGCGCCTATGAGCATAGAGACCATAAAAATAATGAAGGAGGTCAGGAAAGCACCGCGGGAGCGATACAGGGTCAATGGCAGTTCGTGCGTCCAAAAACGGGAGAGCCGGTTCGATTTTTCACGCTTGTTTTGATAGATAAGTTGATATGCTTTGCTGCCAAGCGTGTTGAGGTATTGCACCACCGACGAGCGGGGGTAGAAAGTACGGGCATAAGACAAATCATCGGTAATCTGGATGTAGTGATCGGCCAACTCATCGGGCTCCATTACCTTGGGGGTACCCACTTTCTGCTCAAATTCCTGCCAGCGCAGGCGGTTGCGTTCAATAAAAGTAATTTCTCTCATCCAAAAAAAGAAACGTCAAAATAACCATTTCAACGGATAAAACAGGCTGTGTAAAACATCTGCCAAATTAAATAAAAAAATCCGCTATTTTCATTCTTACTCCAAAATTGTTAAATTTGTAATGAATATTGCCAATCTGAATGGACCGATGGAAACCTACAATGTCACTACCACCCAAAATGTATCTTTGGAATTCCCCATCGCCAGTGTGGCCGACAGGATGGTAGCCTTTTTAATCGATGTCGCTTTCCTGGGCATCTACCTCACTTTCTGGGGGCTTCTCTTATTTGTTTGGCTGGAGCTGGAACCATCGGTTTGGATGGCGCCATTGCTAATACCCGTATCCTTCTACCACTTGCTGTGCGAGCTGTTCCTCAACGGCCAGAGCTTTGGAAAAATGATTATGAACATACGGGTATTCAAGGCCGATGGTTCCCATCTCTCACCCGGAGCCTGCTTTATACGATGGATTTTCCGGCTGCCCGATATCACGCTCTTCTCGGGCGCATTGGCCACGCTTGTCATAATCATCAACGGGAAAGGCCAACGGCTCGGCGACCTGGCAGCCGGCACCACGGTGCTGAAGCTGGTGCGTAAAAATCAGTTTGACAATACACTGTGGGTCGATCTGGAAGAGGACTACCAGCCCACATTTCCCCAGGCATCACTGCTGACCGACACCGATGTGCAAACCATCAAAGAGGTGCTCCTGTCCACTACCCACTCCAATGGGCAAGCGGCTTCTCATGCCCGCCTGCTTCAAAAAACGCGAAAGGTGATCACCGACAAAACCAACGCCCAATCCTCCCTGGCCGACCGCGAATTCCTCCAAACCATGGTGAAGGACTATAATGCTTTTCACAGGGCGAATTAATGAGAGGGTGGGCCCGAAATCATTGAGAGAGTAGTACGCGGGAAAAAAGATTTGCAATAGCAGATTTGCAATTTGCGATATCATATTTGATAAATCGCACATCGCCAATTGCACATCTCGAACTGCCAATTATTTTTGGCCGCAGGGTCCCTGAAGGAGACCCCGCTACGACAGAAAAGTCTTAGTCTCTCCTCCCCAAAAATATCATCAGGTAATAGGCCAGCGTGGCCAGAGCTGAAAGCGCTGCCACCACGTAAGTATAGGCGGCCCATTTAAGCGCATCCTTGGCTTTACCGTGCGTTTGCCCGCTGGTGATACCTGTGGAACTGAGCCACGCCAAAGCACGCTGGCTGGCATTTATCTCTACCGGCAGGGTAATGACAGCAAACAATGTAAACACCGCGTAACATGCAATGATGATTTGCAACGCCACATCGAAGGAGAGGAAACTGGGCAACAGAAAGGCTCCGAAAAACATCATGATAAAGATGGCATTCAATATTTTTGAGCTTACATTTTGAATGGGTACCATTGCCGATCGTAATTTTAACGGTGCGTAGGCACGGGCGTGTTGTACGGCGTGTCCGCATTCATGGGCAGCCACGGCAGCCGAAGCCACACTGCGGCCATCATAAACGCCTTCGCTCAGGTTTACCGTCTTGTTGGCAGGATTGTAATGATCGGACAACTGGCCCTTTACCGATATCACCCGAACATCGTTGATGCCATTGTCGCGCAGCATCTTCTCAGCGATCTCGCGACCCGACAAACCCCCGCCGATGGGTACTTTTGAATATTTTTGAAACCGACTCTTTAACTGCGAACTCACAATCCAGCTCAACAGCATAAAGAAAATGAATATGATAAAAAGAGGGGATGTAAACATGGTCTTTCTAATTAAAAAAACAACATCTCAAATTATATTTAAGCCTTACGGGCCTGGTGGCTATGCGTCAACCCTTTGCCCACAGATTTCTTTAACGCCCATAGAGTGTTGTCGCGGAGCGACATTTTTACATCTGTGCAAGCAAAAAGTCTGCCAATTTGAATGCTATTTCACGATTTGGGTTTAATCTTCAACCTCTGTCCCGGCTTGATTTTTCGACTGTCGCTGATGTTGTTGAGCCGTAGAATATCACGGTCGGTCACGTCGGGGTATTCGCGGGCAATGGACCATACGCTGTCGCCGTTGCCCACGGTATGATAGATAAAATCGGCGTCGTTGCCACCCGAGGCTGCCACCATGTCAGCAGGTGAGGCGACGGACGACCGCCCGCTTTTTGCCCGGGCAATGCGCTCATAATGATCGGCCTTTCCCTTGGGTACATAAATCACCAGCTTCTGCCCCACCTTAATGAGGTTGTGACGAATGTTATTCCAGTAGCGCAAATCGGAAGTGTACACATCAAACCACTCTGCGATTAAGCCGATGGCGTCGCCCGACTTCACGGTATAGTACACTTTATCCTTACCTGCGGGTACTGCTGTGGGATATTGCGTTAATTGCGGTTTGACCACCAACTGGTTATCGGGAAAATATTTTTCTCTCTGGAAACCAAATACCGAGTCCTCAAAAGAGGCAAAGAGAGTGGACTGGTCGAAAGCCAGACGCAGCGGGTAGCTTTTTGTTTTGGCAGGAATAATGTCGAGACGATACTGGGGGTTCATGTCCCTGATCACCTCAATGGGGACGTTAAGTACATCGGCCACCTGGCTAAAGTGCAGCGGCTGGCTCACCATCACTGTATCGGTGGCCATGGGCAACTCTACTGGTCGGGGAATCAGGCTGTGCTCCAGATTATAGGTCATGGTATAAGCTGCGGCAATAAAAGCCGGCACATAACCGCGTGTTTCTCTGGGCAGCCGGTAATAAATCTCCCAAAAGTCGCGTTTTCCACCACTTCGGCGGATGGCCCGGTTCACATTGCCGGCACCACAGTTGTAGGCGGCAATCACCAGCTTCCAGTCGCCATAGATATCGTACAAGTCGGAAAGATGGCTCACGGCTGCGCGTGTGGATTTAACCGGATCGCGCCGTTCGTCGGTATAGGAATCGACCTGCAAACCGTAGCGTTTGCCGGTATAATACATAAACTGCCAAAGGCCCGAAGCACCTGCCCGCGAGAGCGCCCTGGGATTGAGTGCCGATTCGATAACCGGCAGATATTTAAGCTCCAGCGGAAGCCCCCGTGCATCGAGCTCAGTCTCAAAAATGGGAAAATAGTACTCGGCCAGCCCCAGCATCACCTCCACCTGTTCGCGACGTCGTTGCGTGTAGAGCCGGATGTAGGCTTTCACTTTATCATTATATGAAAATTCAAAGGGCGAAACCATCGCTTCCAGTCTTTGGATATAGACTGAGTCCGGAAGATCGGATAACATCAACAGTGAGTCCATAGGAATGGAGTCGACCACCAGGTTGGTAGCACTGGCATTTACATACCACACATTTACCAGACTGTCCAGGGAGCGGGCAAAATAATCGGCTTCCCGCTCTACCTCCATGTTCAACGCCTCTGCATCAGAGGCTTGTCCGGCGGCCCCTGAGCCAAATAGCAACAAAATACCGGTTATTAAAACGCCCATAAATATCTTCATAATCAAACCATTTTTTAATTCAATGACATCCTGAAACCCATACGCTTTATCTAAAGGAATGTTGCATCACATTCAAGATTAAACCCTAAAATCGTAACGATAACTGCAACCCCACTTTATTTCCCAACACCGGATCGGGTTCCATCATTACCGGGCGGATGTGCAGCGAGAGGTCGTCACTCACGTCGAAATCGTAAAAATGCGCATCAACTGTCGCATCCACCAGATTAAGCAAATAGATGGCCACCATGCCTATATAACTTAAATCGCGGTATCGCTTGTAATACTTCTTTTTGTTGTTAAGGGCATCCTGAAACCACTGCCGGTATTGTCCCTCAACATCTTCAACGGTGAGTGTCACCGGAATGACCTCAATGTAGGATTTGTTCCCCGGGTCTCTGATTAAAAAATCGCGATAAGCACTCTTATAGAGATTGTAGTTGGTGGAATTAAAGTGGATGGCATAGCCCACGGCCCCAATTCCTGCATAGAGCAGGGGCACTTTCCAGTACTTTTTATTGTAAACCTGCCCCAACCCAGGTAAAATGGCCGAGTAAAAAGTGGCTTTATGAGGCGAATGCACCCGCTCTTTCCGCTCAACAATTTTGGGCCTAAGGGTCTCGGTGGTATCCGCGGCAATAACCCTCCCGGTATCGACCAGAACCTGTTGTGCCCGGGTCTCTCCCGGGAGAATAGGTAGGAGCAGAGCCAAAAAAACAATGCTCAGATAACAAGGTCTCCACTTCCACGAACTGCTCTTCATCTCAGACAATCAATTTACATCTATGAGTTGGCTTTGTCAAGTATATTAATGATTTTCTCGAGCTCTTCGTCCGATCTGAATGGAATTACAATTTTGCCTTTGCCACGGGCGCCCCGTGTAAACTGAATGTTGGTTTTAAAAAAGTTCGATATCTGCTGCTTCAATTGCTCGTACTCGGCGGAGGGATCTTTTTCGGCTGCTCCCGGCTTAGCCTTGTCACCCTCCTGACTCTTTTCGCGCACCAGACCCTCGACTTTGCGCACCGTGTAATCGTTCTTGATAATCCTTTCAAACATCTTTAACTGAGCCCGGGGTTCCTTAAGGGTGATGAGCGCCCGCGCATGGCCCATGGTGATTTGGCTCTCGCGCAACCCCAGCTGAATTTCGGCTGGGAGCTTTAACAGACGAAGGAAATTAGCAATGGTTGACCGTTTTTTCCCGATACGGTCGGAGAGGCTCTCCTGGGTAAGATTACACTCCTCGATCAGGCGCTGGTAACTGATGGCCACTTCGATGGGGTCGAGGTCTTCGCGCTGAATGTTCTCTACCAGAGCCATTTCGAGCATGGCATCGTCTTCGGCATCACGAATATAGGCCGGCAATGATTCAAGTCCCGCCAATTTGGCGGCTCTGAACCTGCGCTCCCCGGCAATCAGCTGAAACCTGCCTCCCATCACTTTACGCAAGGTGAGCGGTTGTACAATGCCTATCTCCCGAATGGAAGCTGCCAGTTCGTTCAATTTTTCCTCGTCAAAACCTGAGCGTGGTTGCCAGGGGTTTGCATCAATTTTATCAAGTGGAATCTCATTGATGGAGGCCGCCGGTTTGCGTGGTGACATCTCCTCGGAGCTGTCGATGAGTGCACCTAAGCCACGCCCCAGTGCTTGTTTTCTAGCCATTTTATGTGTCTTAACTATTTTTTTTCATCTTTTCCAGAAGAGCCTGGTTTTTTTGCACCAATTCGTGGGCCAGATTCAGGTAATTCACGGCCCCGGTTGAGGTGGCATCGTACATCACCACCGCTTTACCATAACTGGGGGCTTCGCTCAGCTTCACATTTCGCATAATAAGGGTTTCAAACACCATATCCTGAAAATGCTTTTGCACCTCCTCTACCACCTGGTTCGACAACCTGAGCCGCGAATCGTACATGGTGAGCAAAAAGCCCTCTATCTCAAGCTCCGGATTGAGCCTGTTTTGAATGATCTTGATGGTATTAAGCAACTTACCCAGCCCTTCCAGGGCAAAATACTCACATTGAACGGGAATAATCACGGAGTCGGATGCCGTGAGGGCGTTCACCGTTATCAGCCCAAGCGAAGGTGAGCAGTCCACCAGGATGAAGTCATAATCGTCCTTTACCACGGCGATGACCTCTTTCAATACCTTTTCGCGGTTGGGCATATTGAGCATCTCTATTTCAGCGCCTACCAGGTCGATGTGCGAAGGCAACAGAAACAAATTTTCCACATCGGAAGAGAGGATGGCCGTTTTGGGGTCTTCCTTATCCACAATGCACTCGTAGATACTCGTTTCCACTTCGTGCAGATCAAAACCCAACCCTGAAGTAGCATTGGCCTGTGGATCGGCATCCACCACCAGCACTTTATATTCGAGTACCGCAAGACTTGCCGCAAGGTTAATGGCTGTGGTGGTTTTACCCACGCCTCCTTTTTGGTTGGCTAACGCAATTATTTTACCCATAAAAACATATTTTATTGAGAATGTAAAAAGTGAAACCCGCCACTTTTTAACAACAGCCAAAGATAATCTTTTATTAGGAAACGACCATGTTTGAGAAACTCAAACACAAATGAATATTCAGAAGGGAGTTCCATCCGGTCTATGAAAACAAATTATATTCGGATGAAATACCAGTTCAAAACCTTAAAACGGGTCTATATCCACCTGAATGGTGACATACCGCCACCGGGGCTCCGACAAAACCGAAAAAACCTGTTTTTGAAGCAGCATTTTAGCCCTTTCGGCGGAAGCGCCTTTTTCGATTTTCAGCACCAGCCGGTTCAGATAAAGATTTTGCACCCGCCCCACAGGCGGTTCCTGTGGCCCCAGCACCCGGCTGCCGAAAATGGAGGTGAGCTTTTGACCCAATGCCTGGGCAGCACGATCGACCACCGACCGGTTTTTGTGCTTCAACACAATATAAATAAGCCTGTAAAACGGCGGATAACGAAAGGTTTCCCGCTCCTGCAACTGCTCCCGGTACATGCCCTCATAATCGTTTTCTATCACCTGCTGCACTATGGGATGCTGCGGATGAGAGGTTTGCAATACCACTGTGCCCTGTTTGTTTTTTCGGCCAGCCCGGCCACTCACCTGCGCCATCATCTGATAGCCCCGTTCAAAAGCTCTGAAATCGGGCATATTCAGGATGCTGTCGGCATTGAGTATGCCCACCAGGCTCACATTGTCGAAATCCAGGCCTTTTGTAACCATCTGTGTGCCAATGAGAATGTCGAATACCCCTGCTTCGAAGCCGGATATAATCTGCTGATAAGCTTTCCGGCTGCGCGTGGTATCGAAATCCATCCTGGCAACCCGGGCCGCAGGAAAGAGCAGTCCAATCTCCTCTTCCACCTTCTCGGTGCCAAACCCCCTGGTTGAGAGCGCCGGACTTCCGCAGGCGCTGCAAGTAGCCGGCGAAGTGACGGTATGCCCGCAATAGTGACAAATCAGATGGTTCATCTTTTTATGGTAGGTCATGCTTACATCGCAGTACTTGCAACGCGGCACCCATGCACACACCTCGCACTCCAGATAAGGGGAGAAGCCCCGCCGGTTTTGGAACAGGATCACCTGCTCCTTTCGCTCCAGCGCATCTCCTATTTGTTGAAAAAGCTCGGGGGAGAAGAGCGACTTCATCTGCTTGCGTCGCCGGGCTTCGTGAATATCTGCCACAATGATGCGTGGCATCTGAAGGTCTTCGAAGCGCTTGTGCAGTTTCACCAAACCATATTTCTGGGTGTGGGCGTTGTAATAGCTTTCGATGGAAGGGGTAGCAGTGCCCAGCAGCACTTTAGCGCCAAACTGATGGGCCAGCATGATGGCCGAATCGCGGGCGTGATAGCGCGGTGCAGGGTCGAACTGCTTAAAGGAGTATTCGTGCTCCTCGTCCACAATCACCAGCCCCAGATTGCTGAATGGCAAAAAAATGGAGGAACGCACACCCAGTATCACCTGATGGTTTTTTTTCTCCAGCAGGTCCAGCCAGACCTCAACGCGCTCCTCGTTGCTGTATTTGGAATGGTAAATGCCCAGCCGGTTTCCAAAATGACGCTTCAGGCGAACCGTTATCTGGGTGGTGAGGGCTATTTCGGGAAGCAAATAGAGTACCTGTTCTCCTTTTTCAAGGTGTTTTTCTATCAGATGAATGTAAATTTCTGTTTTACCACTGGAGGTAACCCCCTGAAGCAGAACCACGTTTTTATGGGTAAAAGCCTCTTCAATTTCAGCATAGGCCTTGGCCTGATGAGGGGTAAAGGCGTTTTTAACGAACACCTCCATCTCCTCTACATCAATGCGGTCCACCACTTTAGAAAACTGTTCCAACACCCCTTTTTTCAGGAGTTGGCTGAGCGCTCCTCCTCCGGTTTTTTCCTCTTCCAGAAGCACCCTTCTCGATACCTCTTTCCCTTTTGAAGCCTCGCCAATCCCCCCGCATTTCTGCAAAAAAAGCATCAACAGATGAAGTTGTCGGGGGGCCTTTTGCAATGCATCAAAGGTTTGGCCAAGTGCCTCCTCCGAAGTCAGGGATTCCGGCAGCTTCAGATAGTTTTCGGAACGGGGTCTGAACCCTTCTTTGAGCCGTTCGGTAACAAAAACAGCGCTCACCTCAAAGAGGATTTTTAACAGAGGCATCGCATTTTTCACACCGGCATAGTCGTTGATTTCCTGCACGGAAGCCACTTTTTTGTTACTCAAAAAACCGAGTATGGCCAGTGCTTTCCCCGGCAAGTCGTCCTCCTGTTCATAATTGGGATTGTAGTAAAAACGTGTTTCGCTCTCCAATTTTAATCCCGAAGGCAAAGCAGCTTTGTACACCTCCCCCAATGCACATTGATAGTATTGTGCCATCCAGCTCCAAAACTCAAGTTGCCACCTGTTGACCAGCGGTCGGCGGTCTATGACAGTTATAACCGGCTTTGTGTCATAATCCTGTGGCTCATTGTTATGTATTGAAAACACGATGCCCGAGTATTGTTTTTTGCGTCCAAAGGGCACCACCACTCTCATCCCTTCCTCCACCCGGGCCTCCAAATCGTCGGGCACATGGTAGGTAAAAAGACGTGGCAATGGCAAAGGCAGAACCACATCTACATACATTGCGATTCCTTTTTCAGGTGAGCCAGGCATAAAAAAAGGTACCAATGGTTAAATAAATAGCCATGCCGATGATGTCGTTCAGGGTAGTGACAAAGGGGCCGGTGGCGACTGCAGGGTCTATCTTCATTTTGTTAAGCAGCATAGGCACCAATGCGCCAAAGATAGAGGCGAACACCACTACCGAAAACATGGCGCCCGATACGGTAAAAGTCAATGCTTCGTGTGAGCCTACCAGCGTATTGTAGCCAAAAGCCAGTGTAGCCAGCACCGAAGCATTGAGTAAAGCCACGCTAAACTCCTTCAGCAACTTGCGAAACGGGGTGTCTAAGCCCATGGTTCCGGCGGCCAGCGATTGCACCACTATGGCCGAGGACTGAATGCCTACATTTCCGCCCATGGCGGCGATGAGTGGCATGAAGAAAGCCAACTGCGGGTAGATGTCCAAAACCCCCTCGAAGCTGCCCACTACGCGCGACCCCAATAAACCGCCCAGCAGCCCGATAAACAACCAGGGAATCCGGGCGCGGGTAAGCAACCACACGCTGTCGGACGCTTCCACATCGCCGGTAATACCCGAGGCCATGGCGTAATCGCGTTCGGCCTCCTCACGCATTACATCCACCACATCGTCGATGGTAATGCGCCCCATTAATCTGCCGGCGGCATCTACCACCGGCAGCGCCACCAGATCGTACTTATCCATGATGTTACTCACCTCTTCGGAGGGTACATCTACCCTCACCGAGATGACATCGGCATTGTAAATATCTTTCACCACCGTGTTGACAGGGCTCAACAACATTTTTTTAAGGGAAATAGTGCCTTTAAGCACCCCGTTGTTGTCGACCACATACACGTAGTAAACCTCATCCACCTCCTCAGCCTGCCGCCTCATGCTGCGCAGGCAGGTAGGGATGCTCCAATTCTCCTTTACTTTAATAAGCTCCTTGGCCATGAGCCCACCGGCGGTATCCTCGTGGTAGCTGAGCAGGTCCACAATGTCGCCGGCCATGGTTACATCCTCCACGTAGGAGAGCACTTCCTGCTGCCGCTCATTGTCGAAGGCCCCCATCACGTCGGCGGCATCATCGGAGTCCATCTGACCAATAAAGCGACGAGCGATAACATCACTGGGCAGTGACTCCAGAAAGCGCGTGCGGTCACTCTCTTCAAGTTCTATGAGCACATCGGCCGCCACCTCATCACTGAGCAGAAAGTAGAGGTACTTAGCCTCCTCGAGGTTCAGCTCATCATAAACTTCGGCAATATCGGCGGGGTGCAGTTCCTCAAGGATATTACTGATGGCTTTGTCATCCTGCTTTTCGATCAGCTCTTTTAGTTGATCGACAAATTCTCTGGTAAGTTCAAAATTGGCCATGATCCTGAGATTAATATATGCTGCGGAACTCGTTCTTTGCTATTTGTTTTTTGTTATTTGTTTACTCCGGCTTTTGACGGACCACCTGCTTCCAGTAATGGTTCCAGATGGTTGGTTAATTGGGTGAATTGCTCCACCGCTAATTGCTCGGGCCGCATTTGCAACAAGGCATCGAGTCCTGTATCTGCAGGAGTTATACCTAATGCTTTTAAGCTGTTTCGCAAGGTTTTTCTGCGCTGATTAAATGCTGTTTTCACCACTCTGAAGAACAGTTTCTCATTGCAGGGAAGCCGCCTGGTTTGGTTACGCGTAAACCGTACCACCGCCGATTTTACCTTTGGCGGGGGAGAAAAAACATGCTCGTCCACCGTAAAAAGGTATTCGGGATGGTAAAAGGCCTGCATCAGCACACTTAAGATTCCGTATTCCCGGCCTCCGGGAGTGGCCGTTAGCCGCCGGCCCACTTCGCGCTGCACCATGCCCGTTACCGATGCCACCTGTGAACGATATTCCAGCACTTTAAAAAATATCTGACTGGAGATGTTATACGGGAAATTACCGATTACAGAAAATGGTTCGCTAAAATATGCCTTCAGGTCAAGCTTTAAAAAATCGCCTTCGATTGTTTTTGATGACAGTTGTGGAAAGTGGTGGTGCAGGTAGGTTACCGATTCGGCATCAATCTCGGCCAGCCAAAGATCAATCCCCTCAATTTGTGAGAGGTAGCGGGTTAGAACGCCCATGCCGGGCCCCACCTCGATTACCGTTGAAGGGTAGGCCGGCAATGCCTCCACAATTTGCATGGCAATATGCTGATCGTTGAGAAAATGTTGCCCGAGATATTTCTTTGCTCTTATTTTCTTCATCGTCCATGATAGGATAATACTTAACCAGAAGATGGATTGATTTGGCTAAAAGACCTACATTTGTTAAAATTGCACCTTTATTTAAATGCAAAGGTAAGATTTTCCCGCGGAAGGTGTTATTCGGCGGCTACATTTAAGCGCATAGAATGAAAACAAGGATTGCCCGTGGTATCCGATTCCTGCTTTTTTTATCGTTGGGAGCCATAATACTCTGGTGGCTTTATAAAGACCAGGACCCACAGGATTTGATTAAGATACTTAAACAGGATGTGGGCTATGGCTGGATTTTACTCTCGCTGTTTATCGGGCTCCTGAGTCATTTCAGTAGAACGCTGCGCTGGCAGATGCTGATAGAACCCGTGGATAAAAAGCCCGGCACGCTCAACACCTTTCTGGCGGTTATGATTGGTTATCTGGCCAATCTGGCCATTCCGCGCATGGGCGAAATATCGCGATGTGCCGTCCTTACACGTCACGAGGGCATCTCCTTTTCGCGTTTGGTGGGCACGGTGGTTACCGAACGCATTTTGGATATGGTTATGCTTTTGCTATCGCTGGGCCTGCTTATTATACTTCAATACCAATTATTGAGCGAATTTGTTGAGAATAAATTTGATGTTTCGGCAATTCCTTCTTTTTTTTCGTCACCGGTAGTCATTTTCTCCTTGATTGCTTTGATTCTGCTTTTGATAATATTCAGGCGGCGCATTGCTAAAAGCCGGATTTTTTATAAGGTGACCGGCCTCTGGGCAAAATTTAAAGAGGGACTGCTCTCTTATAAAAAGGTAAAAAATAAGCCCTTATTCTTTATTCATACCATCCTGATCTTTGTCTTTTATTTTTTCATGATCTATGTCTGCTTTTGGGCCTTTCCATTCACCTCTCACCTGGGGCCGGCAGCCGGGCTGGCGGTGTTTGTCCTTGGAAGTTTTGGTATGGTGGCACCGGTGCAGGGAGGTATTGGCCCCTGGCATTTCATGGTTATCTCCACCCTCCTGTTCTACGGTATTGGAGAACCGCAGTCTGCGGCCTTTGCACTATTGGTGCATGGCTCACTCAATGTCATGATTATCGTCACAGGGTTTCTTTCTCTGCTGGCCTTACCGCTGATCAACAAAAAACGGTAAAATATCCCTTATTCGCCATCTTAGGTCAACCATCTCATAACTCCCTTAAAATATTGTCAAAACAAATTCATATATTTGTTTTTCAAAGGAACTAGCGAATACAGAAAACCTGTATATGGACAAGAAAAAAGTAAAACTGAACATTTTAGGCCTCTCTTACTCTCAAACCCAATCGGGCGCCTATGCTTTGGTACTGGCCGAAGAAGATGGGGAGCGCCGCATTCCGATTATTATTGGCGCGGTAGAAGCACAGTCAATTGCCATAAAATTGGAAGGACTTGAACCTCCCAGGCCTCTTACCCACGATCTGTTTTTAAACTTTTCGCGCGCCTTTAAGATCAATATCTTAGAAGTGATTATTTACAAGCTGGAAGAGGGCATCTTTTTTTCCGAGCTGGTTTGCCTTTACAAAGACGAAGTGGTACGCATCGATTCACGCACTTCCGATGCTGTTTCGCTGGCATTGCGATTCAACTGCCCCATTTTCACCTACGAAGAGATTCTGCAAAAGGCCGGTATCGTGCTTGACTTTGGAGAGCAGGAGGAGCCCAAAACCGATCAGCCTGCAGGGAAAAAACGTCCGTCGGGCAGCCTCCTCTCGAACAAGAGCAGCCAGGAGCTGCAAAAATTACTTACTCAAGCGGTAGAGAAGGAAGATTACGAGAAAGCATCGGAAATACGCGATGAGTTGAAGCGACGTAAAAGCCAGTAATCCAACTCTCTAAACTCGTCTGATGAATCGATTATTGCAAAAGTCCCGGTGGTTGAAGATTCTTTCGGTTCCGGCACTTTTATTATTACCCACTGTTGCTTTTGCCAACCAGCCGGTGGTTTCATCCGGTGCCGGATTTAGCCTGGAAAGCCTGCTGCGCGGTTTGATCGGGATGCTCTTTTTGTTGCTTTTAGCCTGGCTCTTCAGCAGCAACCGGCGGGCTATTTCATGGAGGGTAGTGGGCACCGGGCTGGCCATACAAATAGTTCTGGCCGTTGGCATCTTGTATATACCTCTGGTTCAAAACGTTTTTGATGTAGTAGGCCGCGGTTTTGTGAAAATTCTCAGTTTCACCGATGCAGGTACCCAGTTTCTTTTCAAAAGCTTTGGTACAGGCGAAATAGAGCCCCCCCTCCTGAGTTTTGCCATCACCATTTTACCCACCATCATCTTTTTTTCGGCACTCACCAGCATTCTTTTTTATTTCGGCATCATCCAAAAGGTGGTTTACTGGCTGGCCCTGGGCATGAGCAAATTACTGCGGCTCTCGGGTGCCGAGAGTCTGTCGGTGGCAGGTAATATCTTTTTGGGACAAACCGAGTCGCCGCTCATGATTAAGGCCTATCTTGAAAAGATGAACCGGTCGGAGATGTTACTCGTAATGGCAGGTGGTATGGCTACGCTGGCCGGTGGGGTGCTGGCTGTTTACATTAAGGTGCTGGGTGGTGGCGACCCGGTACAGGAGCTGATCTATGCCAAGCATCTTTTGGCCGCTTCCATTATGGCGGCGCCGGGGGTGATCGTAATCTCTAAGATGTTGCTCCCCCAAACCAACGAAATTGTGAAAGAGGTGGATGTCTCCAAAGAAAAAATAGGGAAGAATGTACTGGATGCCATCTCCAACGGAACCTCCGAGGGCATCAGGCTGGCGGTAAACGTGGCTGGAATGTTGCTTGTTTTTATAGGCCTGATAGCCATGGTGAACTTTATTTTTGTAAAAATGGGCGACTGGACCAGCCTTAATAACTCCATAACAGCCCTTACAAGCGGCGAGTACAACGAGCTTTCCCTTCAGTTTATCCTGGGATACGCCTTTGCCCCCTTGATGTGGCTGCTGGGTGTAGCCGCCGACGACATCGACCTGGTGGGGCGTGTTTTAGGTGAGAAACTAATCATGACCGAATTTATCGGCTATGTAAGCCTGGGCGACCTGAAGCAGGCCGGCGCCTTTGCCTACGAGAAATCCATCATCATGGCCACCTATGTGCTCTGTGGCTTTGCCAACTTTGCCTCCATAGGTATCCAGATAGGCGGCATTGGTGCCCTGGCCCCTGGAAAGCGCGTGCTGCTTTCGCAATTGGGCATGCGCGCCCTGCTGGCCGGTACTCTGGCCTCATTAATGTCGGCCACCATTGTCGGTGCAATATTGGGATAGTGACCGCAGACTTAAAAATTTTTGGATCAATTAAAACAATGATTCAAAAAAACTTTTTTCATTTTTCGACGTATAAGCATTAATATTCACTAAGAATTTTTTTGTTTTATGATAAAAAAACGTCGAAAATGAAACTACTAAAACCTTTTCTGTTTATTGGCAGCCTCTTTTTCCTGCTAATGGTTGCAGCCTGCGGCGATGATAATGAATTGCCCCCGGACGAAAAAGAGACCGAAGAATCCACCCAACCGGAAGCCCCTAAAATCACCATTGTGAAACCCGCTCAGGGAGCTGCCTTCGAGGCCGGCAACCATATTGACATCGAGGTCACAGTTTCGCCCGCGGAAAAAGTTCGCATGGTTGATTTTATAATCAATGAAGAATCGAAGGGTTATACCGAAAAAGCTCCATTCAACTTCAGATGGGACGCAACCAATATTACTGACAACCCACCCGGGAGCTACACTTTAAAAGTGAAAGCCGAAACCACGGATAACCTTGAGACCATTTCCTCTGTTACCTTCAAGCTAACTGCTCCCACCCAGGCCGTTACCCTGAATGGCACCCTGAAAAGCCGAAACGATAACAGCCTGCTGGATGGCATCGAAATAATTTTAAACGAGGTTTCGGCAACCACCGGCAGCGGGGGCAAATTTTTGTTGGAAACGGCTCTGGAAGCGGGTCATTACTCCTTAAAAACAACAGGCAGCGAAAATGAGATTCCTCTTCTTTACGGCTTTGACGTGAGTGCTCCTTTAAATGAGGAAATGGAACTTTTTACCTACCGTAAGCCGCAAAGCATCACCGCCAAACCCTCCGGATTTATTAAGGGGGTGTCGCTGTTTGATGCAGGACCCTGGATGGGCCAGGACCTCTATCCCGAGGGGTTTTCATCCACCTTTGAACGTTTGAATGCTTTGAACGCCAATTTGGTGACCGTTTTCGACCCGGTGTTTATAACCGTTGCCGGTAACGATTCGGTTAAGATGAGCACCACGGCCAACACCACCTACCCCTGGGATATGTTGAGTACGTCGCAATATGAGAATCTGACCGATAGAGCCACGGCAAATCACCTGGATTTTATGTGGTGGTTTGGTGTGTGGCCCCACGATGAGGAACGACTGGACAATAAAGGATTTAATGAGATTGTATTCAGCGGCTCCAAACTCAGCGACAAATTTTGGGACGACTGGTTTAGTGAATACACCAGATACCTTAAACTGTATGCGCAAATTGCAGAAAGCAAAAAGGTTAAATATATTTCGCTGGGTCACGGCCTGAATTATGCCACTTCGCCGGCCAACTTTTCATCGGAGCAACGTTACAACGACCTGTGGAGCAACATGATAAATGAGATTAAAACAGTCTTTACCGGCCAGCTGGTCTATTTTGGGACCCACCGGCCCTTCACGGGAAAGAACTACTCGGGTGGAAACGAAGGGGAATACTATGAGGATGAAGGTTATACAGACACCTTTAAAGGGCTTTTTGACGCCTTTGGCATTATTCTCTCCAATATTACCCCAACCACGAATCCCGGCATCAATACTATTAAAGAAGCTACTTTGGCCTCACTCCAAAGATATGCCGGTTTTGAAAAACCCCTGATTTTATGGATTTGGGCCCCTTCGGCAGATGGTGCGGCCAACCTTTATGGCCATTTAGAGCCTGTATTGGATGTGGATGTGATGGCCAACAGTTACGAGCAGGACTTTTACGAGCAGGCCGACATCTATGAGGGTATTATGGAAGCAGTAAACGAAACCACAACCAATGTGAAGGGCATTGTTTCGCACGGGTACATGTACCACGACCGGTTTGATAAATATGAGCCCCGGGATATGAACACAGCCTTTGAGAAAGCTGCCTCGGTAAGAGGTAAGCCCGCCGAAGAATTGCTGAAATACTGGTATTCGAAATGGTGAAATGATAAAAAATCAGACAGAGAGGCACAATTGTGCGTCCTTTTATTAGAGACGCACAAATTGTACGTCTCTAACTAACAGACGCACAGTTGTGCGTCTCTATTATATAAGGGCATCCAGTTTGGAGGCCAGAATGGTTTTAGGTACTGCCCCCACCTGTTTGTCAACCACCTCACCATTTTTAAAGAATAAAATGGTAGGTATGTTTCTGATACCAAATTTAACCGATGTACCCGGATTGGAATCCACATCCATCTTAGTTACCAGCACCTTGTCTTTATAGTCTTCAGAAAGTTCTTTTACAATGGGGCCCACCATTCGGCAGGGACCACACCACTCTGCCCAAAAATCAACCAATACAGGCTTGTCTGAATTTAAAACCAACTCCTCGAAATTGGCATCGGTCACTTCTACTGTCATAGCAATTTTAATTTATATATTACAGAATTACAGATTAAACGATTTATATGAACTCTTGTTCAAAGCTAACTGCTTTTCACAAAATCAAAAAAAAAAAATCAGCTCAGGGCAATTTTTATCCTGGGACGCTCCTCAAAGAATGTCACCACCTCGCTGCTGATGTCGATGCGGAGATAGCGCGAAAGCAATCGCACATTTAAACGTTCGCTGGAAGTATCATAAATATCGAAATGTAACGTTACATCGCCTTTGTTTTCAGTGGTGAGAAAAGCGAGTTCGTTAACCAGTGTTTCATCCAGCGCATCCAGCGGGATACTCACCGTCATATTTCTTACCTGGTCGTCTAAAACATCATCCAACAACGAAATGGAGTGAATAGAAGTTTCCAGCTCATCGGGTTTGTACTTCTTAGGCTGTACCCTTCCCTTTATCAGAATCGAAAGAGTATTGTTTTCTTCCCTCAGATAGTCGCCATACTTGACGTAATCCTTGCCAAAAAAGGCAAAATCGTAGGAGCCGGAGAAATCCTCAACGGTAAGAATGGCATAACTGGTGCCTTTAAGACGGGTCACCCCGTGGCGCACCCCTGTAATCATTCCACCCACTATAAATTGCCGGCCCTTAAGGCTTTCGAGATCGGAAAAATCCTTAAGACGGGTATTGCAGTAATGATTTAAAATCACCCGGAACCGGTCCAACGGATGGGCTGATAAATAAATGCCAATAAGGTCTTTCTCCAGTTTCAACTTCTCGATACCCGAAAACTCAGGAACCTGAGGCATCTGCGGTTTTTTTACGGCCACCACCATGTCCACAGCACCAAACAACGAAATTTGTGTATTGGCCTTATCTGCCTGAAACCTTCCGCCGTAACGAATTAAGCGCTCCAGAAAGGTACCATCCTCACCATCCATGGAGGCAAAAAACCGGGAGCGGGCATGGTCGCCCAGCCCGTCGAAGGCGCCGGCACCGGCCAGTGCTTCCAGGTTTTTTTTATTGACTGTTTGCAGTCCTACCCGTTCCACAAAGTCGTAAATATCCTTATAGTGTCCATTTTTCTCCCGCTGGCGAATAATCTCTTCAACCGCCCCGGCGCCCACGCCCTTTATGCCGGCCATTCCAAAACGGATGGCCCCTTTGCTGTTCACGGTAAACTTGCGAAAACTCTCATTCACATCCGGCCCGAGCACTTCCAACCCCATGTGCCGGCACTCATCCATTAAGGTGGTGATTTTGGAAATGTCGGTGAGATTCCGGCTTAAAACACCTGCCATAAACTCGGCAGGGTAATGCGCTTTAAGATAACCCGTTTGGTAGGCCACATAGGCATAACACACCGAGTGAGATTTGTTGAAAGCATAGCTTGCAAAGGCTTCCCAGTCCTTCCATATTTTCTCGATAAGCTCGTCGGGTTCCTTTCCTTCATGGCGGCATCCCTCCACGAACTCTTCATTGTTTTTACATCCCTCGTTAAATTTGGCCTTGAGCCGGGCCATCTGGTCGGGCAGTTTCTTGCCCATGGCTTTGCGCAGCGAGTCGGACTCACCGCGGGTAAAGCCACCCAGGGCACGCGCGAGCAACATCACCTGCTCCTGAAAGACGGTAATCCCATAGGTATCCTTCAGGTACGACTCCATGATGGGATGGTCGTAGTGTATCTTTTGGGTACCGTGCTTTCGTGCCACATAGTCGGGGATGTACTCCATGGGTCCGGGACGGTACAGGGCATTCATGGCTACCAGGTCTTCGAACCGGTTGGGCTGTAGAGCCCGCAGGTACTTTTTCATCCCCACCGACTCGAACTGGAAGATGGCAGTGGTATCTCCCCGGCTAAAAAGTTCAAAAGTAGCTTTGTCGTGGGGTGGCAGCGCATCAATATCTATATCAATACCCTTGGAGAGCTTAATATTTTCCAGGGATTCTTTGATAATCGAAAGGGTTTTCAAGCCCAGAAAATCCATCTTCAACAAACCAATGGCCTCCACAAAGTTGCCATCGTATTGAGTGGTCAGCAGATTTTCTCCTTTGGTCGGCATCAAAGGGATGTGCTCCTCCAAAGGATCGCGCCCGATGAGAATACCGCAGGCATGTACCCCCGATTGCCGCACCGAACCTTCCAGGGTACATGCTAAATCAAGAGTTTTCAGCACCTTTTCCTCCCCGCTTTCACGGGCATTCTTTATTTGTTCTGCAAAAATTTTATAGACCTCCAGTTTTGCTTCAAGCTTAGTTTTACCAAGTGATTTTGCCTGTTTCAATTCGCTGTCTATTTTGCGAATGGCCATTTCGAGGTTGCCTGTTTCCCGCTCCAGTTTGAGTACCTCTTCGTAGGCATTGGCCAATTTGGTGCCGGGGCGGTCGGGAATAAGTTTGGCGAGGCGGTCGGTCTCCGATAGGGGTAATTTAAGCACGCGCCCCACATCGCGTATGGCCATCCGGGCGGCCATGGTTCCAAAGGTACAAATGTGGGCCACCTTATCGTGCCCGTATTTTTTGGTTACCCAGTCGAGCACCAGCTGGCGGCCGTCGTCGTCGAAGTCGATGTCCACATCGGGCATGGATATGCGGTCGGGGTTTAGAAACCGCTCGAACAGTAAATGGTGTTTTATAGGATCGATATTGGTGATGCCGGTGCAGTACGAAACCGCCGAACCTGCTGCCGAACCTCGTCCGGGGCCCACCAGCACGCCCATGTCGCGGGCAGCATTTATGAAGTCCTGAACAATGAGGAAATAGCCCGGAAAACCCATTGTTTTGATGGTCTCCAGCTCAAAATCCAGCCGTTCCCTAATCTCGGCTGGAATGGGGTCGCCATAGCGGCCTTCCGATTTGGCCCCTTCGTAAGCCAGATGTTGCAGATAATCGGCCTCCAGCTTTACACGAATCAGGTGCTCATAGTCGGCTCCTAAGTTTTTGTACCGCTCTGCCCCGAACTCTGCCATCAGAGCCTCTTCGGAGAGCTTTTGTTTATATTCCTCAACTGTTCCAAACTCCTCGGGAATGGGGAAGAAGGGCATAATGGGGGATGAGTTCAGATCGAATGCCTCCACCTTGTCTGCTATTTCCGAGGTATTAATCAGGGCCTCGGGCACGTCTTCAAAGAGTTCATTCATCTCACGGGTGGTTTTAAACCACTCCTGCCGGGTGTACCGCATGCGCTTTTCGTCGTCAAAATCCTTCCCGGTATTCAGGCAAATGAGCAAATCATGTGCTTCGGCGTCGGCAGCATCGGTAAAATGAACATCGTTGGCAGCTATCACCTTCACACCCAGCTCCTTCGAGAACTCCAGCAGATGACGGTTTACCAGCACCTGGTTGTCGTATACATCCCGGCGGCTCTCTAAATCTTCGGCCGGATGACGTTGAAGCTCAAGATAAAAATCGTCGCCAAAAATTCGTTTAAACCAAAGAATGGATTCGCGGGCCCCTGAAAGGTCACCGGCCATAATTCTTTGAGGGATTTCCCCGCCAATGCAGGCGGTGGTGACAATAAGGCCCTCGTGGTGTTTTTCCAACAGGTGTTTATCGATACGGGGTTTATAATACATCCCCTCCACGTTGGCTATCGAAACCAACTTCAATAAATTACGATACCCTTTTTCATTTTTGGCCAACAATATCAGATGGTCTCCCCGTCCGTCGAGCTTGCTGTCGCTGCGGTCGTGTATGGTACGTGCTGCCACATAGGTTTCGCATCCTAAAATGGGTTTGATGCCACTTCTGCGGCAGGCATCAAAAAATGCCTTAATCCCAAACATGGTGCCGTGATCGGTGAGGGCCAACGCCTTCATTCCATCCTCTTTGGCTTTCTTCACCAGGTCGGCCACACTGGCTGCCCCGTCTAATATAGAGTACTGAGAATGAACGTGTAAGTGTGTGAAAGGTATTAACTCCATGGTGGTTGATCAAAGGTTTTCGACAGCTTACAAAGCTACTAAAATGTTTTGTTTTGAGGGGGTGAGGTTTAAATTGGGTGAGATTATTATTATCCGGATTCCAACCGTACTTTGGAAGATTTAAATCAAAAAATCACTATGATCCGGGGAAAATTAATTTGACGGAAATAGATTCCTCCCTCCGGACACCATTATCAAAAAATATTGTACCTTTGAAATGCCACACCTGCAAAGTAATCCCAAAACCACCCTATAATTTCTTCTAATTATGAAATTACTTATTCTTAAAATCACCCCCATCCTGGCCCTGGCTTTATTGTCGGCCTGCTCCCCCCAACAAAAGGAACATAAGCGTCCCAACATTCTCTACATCATGAGCGACGACCATGGCTACCAGGCCATCAGCGCCTATGGATATGGATTGAACCAAACACCCAACATCGACCGTTTGGCCAACGAAGGGATACGCTTCGACCGGTCTACCGTAACCAACTCCATTTGTGCCCCCAGCCGTGCTGTGATGCTCACAGGCAAGCACAGCTTTATGAACGGCAAGGTAGATAACGTGCAGCCCTTTAACTGGGAGCAGAGCAGCTTCCCCAAGCTATTGCAAAACGCGGGTTACAGCACGGCGCTTATTGGCAAAATTCACCTGGACGGCCTGCCGACTGGCTTCGATTACTCGGCGGTATTACCGGGACAGGGACATTACTACAATCCCGATTTCATCATAAATGGCGAAACACAACGCATCCCCGGCTATGTGACCGACCTTACCACCGATATGGCCATTGAGTGGCTGGAACAACAAAAAAGCAGCGATAAGCCTTTTTGCCTGCTCTACCATCACAAGGCACCTCATCGGGAGTGGTTGCCGGCAGAGCGCCATTTTAAGGAGTACATTCACAAAACCTATCCCCAGCCGGCAACCCTTTTCGACGACTACGAAGGCCGGGGCACAGCTGCCAAAGAGGCCGAGATGAATATTCTCAAGGACATGAACTGGTCGGGCGACTCCAAAATTTATCCCGGGGTAATGGAAGAACTGGGTATCACCGAAACCCTAAAGTGGGGCATCAATGCCTTCAACAGCAACACCGGCAGGATGAGCGACGCACAAAAGGCCGCCTGGGATTCGGTTTACCGGCCCATGAATGAAGAGTTCAAGGCAATGTATCGCAACATGAGCGAGGAGGAGCTGATGAATTGGCGCTATCAGCGTTACATGCAGGATTACCTGGGCTCTATTGCCAGCGTAGACGAGGGCGTAGGCCGGGTGCTCGACTATTTAGACGAAAATGGGCTGGCCGACAACACCATCGTGGTCTATACCTCCGACCAGGGCTTTTATCTGGGCGAACATGGCTGGTTCGACAAGCGCTTTATGTACGAAGAGTCGTTCCGCACCCCATTGCTAATCCGATACCCGGGTGTGATAAAACCGGGAACCACCAGCGACGCTCTGGTGCAGAATCTCGACTTTGCTCCAACCTTTCTCGATTTTGCAGAGGTGGAGACACCTGAAGATATGCAGGGGCAATCCATGCGCCCCTTGCTGAGCGGTGAAAGCGACCAGTGGCGTAATGCCGTTTATTACACTTACTACGAGTATCCCTCTATTCACATGGTGAAACGGCATTATGGGGTGGCAACCCATCGGTACAAGCTCATCCATTTTTATTACGACATTGATGAGTGGGAGCTGTACGACCTGGAAACCGACCCACACGAAATGCAGAATGTTTACAACGATGAGGCGTATGCTGATGTGCGGGAAATGATGCATCAAAAACTCGACTCCATCCGTAGTTATTACGGTGATAGTGATGCCAATGACCAAAAATTTCTGGATGCCTACCTCGAGGTGGTAAAGTAACCGCATCCATTGAAAATGATGAAATTATTGAATTACAAATAAAGTGTTGGCGGAATAATAAAGTGATGCAAATCAATGAATTGAACTCGCAACAAATTGTCACAGGGTGAAAAATGAATTTCGAAATGAGTGCGGAAAAGAAAAATGAAATTAAAGTATTTGAGGACAAAAAGGTTAGAACCCTCTGGGATGCAGAACAAGAGAAATGGTATTTTTCAATCATTGACGTAATCAAAATACTTACTGACAGCCCAAGACCCAGAAAATACTGGAATGCCTTAAAAACAAAACTGAAAACAGAGGGAAGTGAACTGTCCCAAAATTTGGGACAGTTGAAAATGACCGCTGAAGATGGCAAAATGAGATTGACGGATGTTGCTGACACTGAACAACTGTTTCGTCTAATCCAGTCCATACCATCCCCCAAGGCAGAACCTTTTAAACAATGGCTGGCACAAATAGCTTCCGAAAGATTGGATGAACTGCAAGACCCTGAACTTACCATTGACAGGGCTATGGAACAATACATGAAACTCGGCTATTCAGAAAACTGGATTAATCAACGACTGAAAAGCATTGAGATACGCAAAGAACTAACGGATGAATGGAAAAAAAGAGGGTTGAAGGAAGGTGTTCAATTTGCATCGCTTACCGACATTATTACCAAAGCATGGAGCGATAAAAGCACCAAAGAATACAAAATACTGAAAGGTCTGAAAAAAGAGAGCCTGCGGGACAATATGACCAATACCGAATTGATTTTAAATATGTTGGCGGAAGCATCCACAAAAGATATTTCGACTGCAACCAATCCAAAAGGCTTTGAAGAAAGCAAAAGAGTAGCAAAGCAGGGAGGCAATGTAGCCAGAGTAGCAAGAGAAGAATTAGAGGCAAAAACAGGAAATAAGGTGGTTACCTCACTAAATGCTAAAACCGCATTGAAGTTAAATAAAGAAAACAGGAAGGAAAAGAACAAGTAAATGCTTGTTACAAGAAATTATCCCTTAATTTATAAACCATGCTAAAAATAGGAATCCTCGGAACCTCCAATCATTTTTTAAAACGTCTTGTGCTGCCTTTGCAGGAGGCCAAATACTGCGAATCGTATGCCATTGGCTCCCGAAGCATCGAAAAGGCCGAACAAATGGCCAAAGAATTTGACCTGCCCCTGTGGTTTGGCTCCTATCAGGCTGTCATCGACTCTCCCGAGGTGGAGATGATTTACATTCCTCTGCCCAACCATCTGCACCGGGAATGGGTGTTGAAAGCCATTGATGCAGGCAAACCTGTGTTGTGCGAAAAACCTCTGGGCATGAATGCCGCCGAAGCCCGCGAAATGGTCACCAAAGCACAGGAGGCAGCAGTGCCACTCATGGAGGGTTTCATGTACCGGTTTCATCCGCAGTGGCAGCATGCACGCGACATTGTGCGCACCAATCAAATAGGAACCATCCGGTACATCCACACGTCATTCTCGTACAACAACCCCGACCCCGGAAATATTCGCAACCAACCGGAATCGGGCGGTGGCGCCCTGATGGACATTGGCTGTTACGCCATCTCGGTGGCACGGTTTATTTTTGGGCGTGAACCTGTAAGAGCCCTGTCGCTGATAACCAGGCACCCGGAGTTCGGCACCGACCAGCACACCTCCGGCATTCTCGATTTCGACGGCCCCAGGTCCACCTTTTCGGTCTCCACTACCGCCCACCCTTTTCAAATAGTGGATATCGTGGGCAGCTCAGGGAGTATAACCATCCACATTCCCTTCAACACCTTTGTGGATGTGCCGGCCCAGATAACTGTATCCGATGGGCTGGGCCAACGGCGGGTAGAATTCCCTCCGGCAAACCCTTATGGGTTAATGATGGATGCTTTTGCCCGGGCCGTGAGTCAAAACCTGCCCATACCCATAAATGGCCTGGATGCCATTAATAACATGAAGGTAATAGACGCCATTAGTAAATCTGCTCTCTCAGGAGATTGGGCATCAATTTGAGTGAGTTGTACAAAAAAACCTATCTTTGTTGCTCAACATAATTGGTTAACCTGTCAAGTTATTAACGCCCTCCGTGTAAAAATGAGGGTGTTTGTCTTTTAATGGGTTATTTTTACCTTAGCGTGAAGTGCTTTTGAAAATCCAGGCTATGCTTCAATTAAGATTTTTCTTTCAGATACTGTTTTTTTTAACTGCCGTTCCTTTAATGCAGGGGGTGGGAGTGGCCTCGTATGTTGATCCGTTTATTGGCACCTCCAATTTTGGGGCTACCTATCCCGGCCCCGTAGTGCCGTGGGGCATGGTATCGGTGGTACCTTTTAACGTCACTCCTGATCCCGGGAACAGCTATTCCAATACCAACAGCTGGTGCTCCAACCCCTATGTGCACAACAACTCGGTAATGACCGGATTTTCGCACGTTAACCTCAGCGGGGTGGGATGTCCCGATTTTGGAAGCATCATCCTCATGCCCCAAACCGGCGAGCTGGAAGTGGATTTCAAAAAGTATGGCTCCACCTACTCCAATGAAGAAGCGCGCCCCGGTTATTATGCCATGCACCTGGACCGCTATAATATAAAAGCCGAGATGAGTGCAACCCGACGCTCGGGCATCAGCCGCTACACATTTCCCGAAGGGGAATCGCATATACTGCTCGACCTGGGGCATGGATTGACCAATGAATCGGGTGCTTCGGTGATGATCGTCTCCGACACCGAAATAGAGGGGTTTAAGCTGTTGGGGACTTTTTGCTACAACCCGCAGGCGGTGATGCCTGTCTATTTTGTAGTTCGATTCAGCAAACCTGCTCTGAAAAGAGGTTACTGGAAAAAACAACCGGAGCTGCCCGGTATACGGGGAGAGTGGAGCCCCACCAGCGGCAGGCACAAGATTTACAAGAATTATTCCCGGGCCATGGCGGGTGACGAAACCGGCACCTGGTTTAGCTTTCAAACCCAAAAGGATGAGCAAATAGAAGTTCAGGTGGGCATCTCCTTTGTAAGCACCGAAAATGCCAGGCTCAACCTCGAAACCGAGCAGCAGGCTTTCGATCTGGACAATACGGCGCGCAAAGCGTATGTTCTTTGGGATCAGGAGCTCTCGAAGATAATGGTAGAGGGAGGTGGTCATGAGGATAAGGTGAAGTTTTACACCGCATTGTATCATACCCTGATTCATCCCAACACACTCAACGATGTGAACGGGATGTACCCCGGCATGGAATCTGCTTCAAACCCGGTGAGCAGCGGACACGATCGCTATACCGTATTTTCGTTATGGGACACCTATCGTACGGTGCATCCCTTGTTATCGCTGGTATATCCCCAACAACAACTCCACATGGTACGCTCCATGCTGGATATGTATCGCGAAAGCGGATGGCTCCCC
>JACDJC010000879.1_pt1 | contig 30549 bp, 26 predicted proteins | sample 7454191 | NCBI WGS metagenome assembly JACDJC01 (sample SAMN14253291, study PRJNA609438) | sludge metagenome | isolation source: sludge after 25d culture with pyrite and EDTA | collected 2018-12-20
AGTTCTCGAAGCGCCTGAGCCAGTAGCTGCGGCGGTTGAACTTGTACAGGTTGCGTACCTGCAATTGGCGGCGGAACTCCTCGTCGCCCGGAAAACGCCGGTACGACGGCAGCAGCAGGAAGGCGGCCTTGACGCTCTCCAGATAGCGATCCTTCTTGAGCCTGCGGCAAAACGTGGCAAAGGTCTGGCGCAGGGAGTTGGTGGGGATGTCGCAGATGGCGCGCCGGAACACATAGCTTTCCACCAGCAGCAGGATCTGGCTGAACTCCTCCTTGCCGAGCTGCTCCTGCGCGTAGTCGTGGTAGACCTCCATCAGCATCGGGTAGCACACGTCCGCACGCAGCTCGCGGATGTCCCGGAAGGCGCGCGCCAGCTCCGCGTCCTTCTCGTTGCCCAGCGCCATTGCGCAGTAGTAGCGCGCAAATTCCACCAATGCCGCGAGCAGTGGCTCCACCTTCTGGCTCAGCGAGTAGGTCTTGAACTCGTTGTAGACCTCGTCCTTGCGGGTACGGTGGTTGCCGGTGCGGATGACCAGGAAGAAGCGCATGAACTCGTCGAAGTGCTTGTTGTAGTTCTCCGCGCCGAACAGCGTTTCCATCGGGCGCCAGTAGTCTTCGTACAGGCGCGTCTGCTCAACGTGCGGCAGCCCCATCAGCACGTAATTGCGAATCAGGTCGGCCTGGGTCAGCGCCTTGCCGGTGGAGTTCATGCTCTCGAAGATCATCTGCGGGTTGTCGATGCCTTGCTGCAGGCGCACGTCCACGATCATCAGCTTCTGGATGCCCGCATAGACCGCGTCGAGGTCGGCGTCGCGCAACTTTTCGACAAAGAACTGGAAATTCTCCACGATGCGCTGCGACGCCTCCTCCGGTGCCGGCTTGCCGTCGACCAGCGCCACCAGCGTGTCCTTGTCGGTCCGGGTGAGCAGCATCTTGTAACGCTGCTCGCCCTTGCCGTGGCGATTGGTGAGGTAGTAGTCCTCGATTTCCGCCGCCGACACCGGCGTGTCCCGTTCTTCAGCCTGTAGCCGGCGCATCAGCGCCAGCAACAGCAGCGACAGCGTGGTGATGCGTTGCTGCCCATCGATCACCAGCCAGCGCGAGATGGCCGCGCTGGTTTCAGGTTCAGGGATATACACCGCCGCACCGATGAAATGGCTGTCCAGCTCGGCATGGCTGCCCACGCGCAGGATGTCGTGCCAGAGCTGCTCGCAGTGCGCGACCTCCCAGCTGTAGGGGCGCTGGAATATCGGGATGATGAACTGCTTGGCCCCCTGCAGGAGCTGGGTGAACTGCAGATCCTGTGCTTTCATGCGGCGGCCTCCTCAGCCGGTTCCAGCAGTGGCGTGACGCGGACCTTGCCGGTGAGCAGGTCTTGCATCAGGGCGGTTTTGAGGTGGCGGAGCTTTCGAAGCGTGTCGATGCCATGCGTCAGTGCCTCAACATTGGAATCAAGCATGACAGCAATCCGCGTCTGTTCCGCAAGGCTCGGAGAAGGGAACAGGAGCGACCGGACGGTTGGAAGGTTCAATCCGGCTTTTGCACCCGACTCGTTGAGTTTGTCGAACTGATTCCTGCCTTGGTGGCCACCAAGGAACCAACCGACGAAGCGCGACGAAACTCTCTCACTATCGAGTCTTGCGAGTGCAATGTGCTGATTGACGTATCCGATTCCGATGTTGGTGGGAATTACACCGATGATCCCCAAATCAGCTGTCACGGAGATGAGCAAATCACCTTGCTGGACCTGAGTGCGTGTTCCTTCAGCCGATGTCGGTGGCTGGACGTGCACGATGTCGTCCAGCCGAAGATTGATGTGCTCACGTGTCAAGTTGCCAATCCGAAGGAAGATCGCGCCTTCCTCGCTGTAGTACTTCGCCCAGCCACGAGCTCCACTTGTCACAAACTCGGCCACCGAATCGAGCTGTTTTACCTCCCACTCCACCGGGATGCGGCCGAGGGGGGAGTCCTTGAAGGCGTGGGTGGCTTCGGAGCGGAGTTGGCCGTGTTTGTCGATGCCGCGGGTGAGCAGCTCCTGCATCAGGCCGGTCTTGATACGCTGCTGCTTGGCGATCAGCGCCTCGGTCTGCGCAATCGCCCGATCCACCGTCGACAGCACCTCCGCGATTTTGGATTGTTCGCGTTTGCTCGGCGGATACGCAACCCAGCTCGTTTGAATGGAGCTCGGTTTGATAAATGGTTGCGCGGAGCCAGACCTTGCCCAATAGCCATCACGGTTGACGTAGTAAAAAAGGTACTTTGCGTCAATATTGTGCCTAGGGATAATCGCCTGGACGTTTGCGAGCGTTGTCCACTGCCCTGATGCAAAAAAGCAGCGACCACAATTTGCGCCAATGGCCGATAACACGACACCGTCTTTTCCGTCGATCTCCACCGCATCCACGTAACCGTCGGGTCCGGCGGCGCTGAATGCTATAACTCCTGATGATCGGTAGTCCCGTTCTTTCGTTAGTCCAAGGCGGCCGCCACCGAAAATGTCGCACTCGTTGACCAGCCGGGAGGCGGTCCATCCGTCTGGCAGATCGTAAGTCGGATCATCCAACCCTCTTGGCGCAAGTAGCGAATTAGACATAGCCAAGCCTCGCCAACATCCCATCCAGCGACTTCAGCGTCTCTCCGCGCGCGGCTTCAAGCTGGCGGCTCGACACGGCATATTTGACCCACAGGTTTTCCACGGCCGCGACCAGCGCGCGTTTTTCGGCGTTGAGGTAGCGCGCCAGCTCGGCGCGGGCGAGGTCGTCGATCTTTTGCAGGATCAGCGTGCGGGCCTCGGCGTCGGTGAGTGGCCCGCCGATGGTTTTGAGCAGCGCGTCGGTGCGGGCGATGCGGGCTTTGAGCGTGTCGCGGTCCTTGTCCAGCGCGGTGAGTTTTTTCTTGTCGGCCTTGCGAGTCGGGTCGAGTTCGGCGCGGCGGATGGCGATCTGTGCAATCAGCGCCTGGGCTTCCATCTTGAAGGCGTCGCCGCCGACGCGCTTCAGTTCCAGCTTTTCAGTGAGTTCGGCCCGCTTTTGCTTGTGTTGGGCCTTCGCGGTCTTGATGCGGGTCTCGATGCCCTTGATGGCTTTGTCCTGCGCCTTCAGCGCGTCGCGCTCCTTCGCGGCGCTGGCGCTAGTGGAATCTTTCAGGTCGTCAATGGCGTCCTTCAGCGCCTTCTTGAGGACGGCGGCGCTGGCTTTTTCGTCGCTTTCGGGCTCCCAGGCGGCCACTTCCACGGCGGCCTCCACGGCTTCGTCCAGCTCGGCCTGCGCCTCGGCGATGGTCGCCTCCAGCGCCTCGATGGCGTCGGCCTCTTTCTGGAAGAACGCCGCGATCAGGTAGGCATCGGGAATCAGGCTGTGGTGCCAGCCGCTGGCGATGATGGTCTTGATGTCGAAACGGATCTGCTGCCACCAGTTGACGAACACCCCGGCGCTCTTGAACTCGTCCAGCACGCCCAGCGGCATGAGCTTGTCTTTGAGCGAGCGGATCAGCTCGCGGCGGATCTCGGGGGTCTTGCGACCGCCGTTGCCGGCGCGTTCGCGAACATGTTCCAGTTCGGCGAAGTCGCCGCTGGCCTCGCGCCACCAGTCGGCCAGCGCGTCCTGGTGGCGGGTGAGCGTTTGCGTGAGCGCGGGGTCGGCCTCCAGCGCGCGCTTGATGGCGGGCTTGTCGGCAATGGATTCCACAAAGGCGCGGTAGCCGGGGCGCTCGGGCTGGAACAGGCTGTCCGGCGCGATGCCGAACTGATCAAGTTGCCGGCCAAGCGCGTCGATTTCCGCCTGCGGAATGCCGCCGATCAGGTGCGCCTGCACGTCCTCGGATTCAGGGTCGGGCGTGTTGTCCACATAGCGGCGGATGTTGAGGTTGGCGTCGTGGTCCTCGACGATTTCGCGCTTCTGGACCAAACGCGAGTACTTGGGCAGCTCGCGCTTGTGGGTGAACACGAAGTCGATCTTTTCGATGTCTTCCGGGCGCAGCTTGTTCTGCGCCTTGCCCTCGCCGTATTCGCGATCGGCGTTGATGAACAGGATCTTGTCACGCAGCTCATCGGGCTTTTGCTTGTTGCACACCAGCACGCAGGCCGGGATGCCGGTGCCGTAGAACAGGCCCGGCGGCAGGCTGATGATGGCCTCGATGCAGTCGTCGTCCAGCAGCAGCTCGCGGATCAGCTTTTCCTTGCCGCCGCGAAACAGCACGCCGTGCGGCATGACGGTGGCCATGCGCCCGCCGGGCTTGAGGCTGGCCAGCATGTGCTGCACGAACATCAGGTCGGCCTTCTTGCCGGTTTCCGGGCACCACTCGCGGAAGCGGCTGGCGAACTTGACGTTGGCGCGGCTGTAGTTCTGCGAGAACGGCGGATTGGCCAGCACGCGGTCGAACTGGCGGATGCGGCCGCCTTCCAGGATCAGCGGGTCTTCCAGCGTGTCGCCGTTTTCGATGGTGAAGCGGGTGATGTTGTGGAGGATCATGTTCATGTTGCAGATCGACCACACGGTGCCGTTGGAATCCTGCCCGTACAGGGCCAGGTCGTTGGCGTCCTGACCCTGCTCCTCCACGTACTGGTGCGACTGGATGAGAAAGCCGCCGGAGCCGACGGTGGGATCGTAGACGCTGTGGCCGGCCTGCGGCTTGGTGATCTGCACCAGCAGGCGCACCACCTCGGCGGGCGTGTAGAACTCGCCGCCTTTCTTGCCGGCGCTGTCGGCAAAGTACTTGATGAGGTATTCGTAGGCCGCGCCCAGCAGATCCGGGAACTCGAAACGGTCGTTGACCAGCGGGCCGAAGGCGTTGAAGTGGTCGAGCAGGTCCTTCCACTTGCCATCGGCGATCTTGGTCTTGCCCTTGACCTCATTGAAGTCGATGTTGTTTTTCAGCACACCGGCCAGCGAGTCGTTTTCATCCTCCAGCGCGGCGATGGCCTTGTTGAGCATGGCGCCGATGTCGTGCTTGAGGTCCTTGAGCGCCGGCACCGTGTCGCCGTTTTCATCGCGCCAGGATTCATGCCAGCGGGCGCGCACCGGCACGTAGAAGGTTTCGCCGTAGCTGGTCTTGTCTTCCAGCAGCTCGGCAAGCAGCGCGGGCTGGTCCCTGAGATGGGCAAAGTCGCGCGTGCGCAGGCGCTCGCGCTTGGCGTCGAACTCGTCGGACAGGCGTTTCAAAAACAGCAGGCCGAAGATGAATTCCTTGAACTCGGAGGCATCCATCTTGCCGCGCAGGATGTCCGCCGCGCCCATGAGGAAGGATTCGAGTTGGCTGAGACTGACTTTCTGATCCGTCAATGTATTGTCCTTTCTGCCTGGCCAATCTGGGTGTGGGGCAGGCCTGAGGCACCCAGCCACCAATGCGCCAGCCTGTGGCCCGGTGTGAACGTCTGGGCGGACTTGCTGTCGGCGCCGTTCCGGAAGATCAGGGGCGCCAGTTCATCGACCAGCCACGCCGGGGTGAACACCTCCCCGTGGTCGGCGACCCGTTGTTTGGATTTGACGAGGCTCACGGGCATATCAGCCTCAGCTTTGGGTAGTAGGTGCGATAGCGTTTGGCGTAGCGCGTCAACAACGCCATGTCCTCGATAGCCGCGTGCGCGCCGATGTAGAGGTCGGGCGGTGGCGAAGTACGCGCGCCCTTGGCACGACGGCAATGCACAAAGGCCTTGCCGGCGAGAAACCCCGCCTCCCAGGGCAAGGGTTGGCGCAGAAACACATCGGGCGGCAGCGCCTCGTCCAGTTGCTCGATGCGCTCAAAGCCCACCGACACTTCGGCATAGATGACCGGGTTGATGGCAAGCTCGCCTTGGCCGGCGCAGGCATCCAGCTGCCCAGCCGACCAAGCATACCAATGCGCATCGTTGGTGAGCACGTCCAGCAGGACGTTGGCATCCACCAGTACACGGCTCATGTGCCGCGCGTCAGTTGCATGATCTGGTCGGTGCTCAGACGCGCCGTCGCGCGGCCACGCAAACGGGCGGCCAGCGAGCCGGTGGCCTGCTTGCCTGCCTTGCGGTTCAGCGCCACGGCACGGCCGCTCTCCATCGCCTGTTGCAATCGCGCACTGGGCTTGAACGGCTTGTCCAGTGCTTCCAACAGGCGCCTGGTCTCACCGGGCGACAAGGTGACCGGCTTTTCGCTTGCCATCACATCATCGGCCGCTCGCAGCACGGCATCGCGCACGAACGCCGACACGGGCACACCGCGCAGATCGGCAGCACGGTTGATGCGGGCCTTGTCGTCGGGGTTCAAACGCAAATCGAGGCGGGCGAGGGCGGCCATAGCTATCTCCTTTGTACGGAACTGTACCGTACAAGGGGAAGATGACACAAACACAATTATCGCCTTCATCGTGCGCGTCGGTATGGCTCAGCACATGTTACGATCTGCCCGACTGCAGCTATCGCCGCCTTGTCAGCTGCCCGGCCCGGATGGCGAAACTGGTATACGCAAGGGACTTAAAATCCCTCACCCTCACGGGTATGCGGGTTCGAGCCCCGCTCCGGGCACCAGCGCTTTTCAACGCGTGCCGCCGGTTCCTCCGCGCACGAGCCGGGACGGTCGTGCAGGGCGCCTTCGGCTTCGCCAGCCCTGCCTTCCTGGCGGCCTCGATAGTCATCCGCTCGGACGGCGCACGTTGAATGTACACGCCGTGCACCATTTCATCCTCGGTGCGGTGCGAATCCTGTCGTGCGGCTCAGATCAGGCTCTTGAAGATGTGGATACCGGCGCTGTATTCGCCAATGATCGTGCCCACGCTGACCAGCAGGAAGTTGAGCAGGGTCCGCGCCACACGGTTCTTCCACCAGCCGGTCCAGTGCACGATGTCATCGCGCAGGCTGTCGAAATCGGCCACGCGCGGGTGCCGGACCCAGGCTTCGGCCATGGCGCTGATGCCGCCAGCGGGGATGCCGGGGCGAAACGGCTTGATCGGAGCGGCGATGAAAGCGGCGACAATGCTGACCGGGTGGCCACCTGCAGCCAGTGCGCCAAGCGCGGCACAGCCGCCAGTGAACAGCACCCACGCCAGGACCGCCTGGGTGCCCAGCGCGGTGTTGCGGTGGAAGGCCCAGGCGATCGCGGCGAAGACCAGTATTACCAATCCGGCCGCGACCCATCTCGGCCAGCGTGCCTTGGGTGGGGTTTGCGCCAGTTCCGCGACTTTCGCCGCGGGCTCGTCCTGCTGTTCGCGCAGCAGGCGGCTCAAGCCCTTGAGATGTCCAGCGCCGATCACCACCAGCACCCGCCGTGGCCCACCGCTTGCGATACGCGCGGCCTCCTCGCGCAGGCGGGCCGCCATGAAGGCGTCGCGCTCGCCGATCAGGCTTTCGTAGAGTGGCGTCGAGCCGTTGGCGAACTCACTGAAGGCGCTTTCCAACAGATCACTCTGCTTGAGCTTTTCCACTTCTTCCTGGGCGATGGTTTCGCGCTCGAGGATGCTTGCCAACAGCCCGCCGAGCAGGCCGAAACGCCGCCAGAAGCTCACGCTGCGCCAGGCGCGTTTCAGCGTCGTGCCGACTTCACGGTCGATCAGCCAGACTGGCAGCCCGCGTTGGTCGGCACCGTCCATCGCCGCCTTCATCTCGGCGCCCGGCAGGATGCCGGACTGATCGGCCAGGCGCTTCTGGAATGTCGACAGCACCAGGCTGGCGGTGACCATGCCGGCCTTGCCGTCGCGAATGATCCGGAACAGGTCCATCTGCTTGAATGCTTCGGGATCGCGCAATCCCTGCGCGCGGCTTGCACACAGTTCCACGGCGACCGCGTCGAAATGCTCATGGGCGAGCAGCGCCTCGACCGCCTCCATGCTGCTGCGCGAGACATGGGCGGTGCCCAGCACCACGTATTCCACGCCGTCGCGCTGGACGCGCTCGATCGGCTGCCCGACCAGTGCCGGCAGGGGGGTGATTTCGGTTTCGGGAACACTCATGCGGTCGGCGCGCCGGTCATCGGGGTGAATCCAAGAATGGGGTCGCGGACTGCGTGGAACAAGCGCGTGCCAGGGCGGTCAGTCACGATAGCGTTTGAGCAGGTCGGCGTAGGCGTCGATCCGCCGGTCGCGCAGGAACGGCCAGATCCGCCGTACCTGTTCGCTGCGTGTCAGGTCGATGTCCGCCAGCAGCAATTCGCGGCTGTCGGTGCTGGCCCGGGCCAGGAATTCCCCTTGCGGGCCGGTGACGAAGCTCGAGCCCCAGAACTGGATGCCCGCACCCACGCCCGACGGGTCGGCCTCGAAGCCGGTGCGGTTGCACGAGAGCAGCGGCAGGCCATTGGCTACGGCGTGGCCGCGCTGCACGGTGATCCAGGCGTCCCGCTGGCGGTCCTTCTCGGCCTGCCCGTCATTCGGATCCCAGCCGATCGCGGTCGGATAGAACAGCAGCTCGGCGCCGGCCAGCGCCATCAGGCGGGCCGCTTCCGGGTACCACTGGTCCCAGCACACCAGCACGCCGAGACGACCCACCGAGGTATCGATCGGCTCGAAGCCAAGGTCGCCGGGGGTGAAGTAGAACTTTTCATAGAACGCCGGATCGTCGGGAATGTGCATCTTGCGGTAGATCCCGGCGATCGCCGCCGAGCGGTCGAAGATCACCGCCGTGTTGTGGTAGAGCCCGGCGGCGCGGCGCTCGAACAGCGAGGCGACGACCACCAGTTGCAGCTCCTCGGCCAGCTTGCCGATCCGTGCGGTGCCGGGGCCGGGGATGCTCTCGGCCAGGTCGAACACCTCGACCGACTCGTGCTGGCAGAAGTACGGGCCGTTGTGCAACTCCTGCAGCAGCACCAGTTCCGCACCGGCAGCGGCCGCTTCGCGTAGGCCGGCCTCGATCGCGTCCAGGTTGGCGTCGCGGCTGCCGCGATCGGTTTCCTGCAGCAGGGCGACCTTGAGGGTCTTGCGGGTCATCGGGGTGAATCCTCGGCGTATGCCAGGCTGCCCAGTCTAGCCGATGCAGTTCAGCCAATCCCTGCTGGCAGTTGCATGGTGATGCAGTGCAGGCTGCCGTTCTGCCAGATCAGCGGGCGGCAGGGGATCTGCACGACCTCGCGCCCCGGGTGGGCCGCACCGATGATTTGCGCCGCCTCGGCATCGGCCGGGTCGCCGTAGGCCGGCACCAGCACGGCGTCGTTGATGATCAGGTAGTTCGCGTAGGACGCGGCGAGGCGACGGCCCTGGTCGAAGATCGGGCGCGGCCAGGGCAGGGGATGGAGCTGGTAGGGTCGACCATCCGTGGTGCGCAGCGCCGCCAGTTCGGCGGCCATCTGCTGCAGTTCGTGGTAGTGCACGTCGCTGGTGTCGTCACAGGCCTGGAACACGATGCGATCGTTCGGCGCAAACCGTGCCAGCGTATCGATATGCGCGTCGGTGTCGTCGCCTTCGAGATAGCCATGGTCCAGCCACAGGATGCGCGAGGCATGCAGGCTCTCGCGCAACATCGTGCTCATCTCCTCGCGCGATTGTCCGGGGTGCCGCTGCACCAGGCAGCGCCAGGTGGTGAGCACCGTGCCGGCGCCATCGCTCTCGATGGCGCCGCCTTCCAGCGCCCAGTCGACCCGCTTGTGCGTGGCCCGGCCGAAGACGCCGGCACCGATCAGCCCGGCAACCAGCGCGTCGTCCTGCCCGGCGTCGAACTTGCCACCCCAGCCGGTGAAGCGGAAATCGGTGAGCTGAAACGTCCCGTCGGCCGCCTTCAGCGTGACCGGGCCGGAGTCGCGCAGCCAGGTATCGTCGTAGGGCAGGGACACGAAACGCACGCGGTCGGAATCGATGCGGGCCTGTTCCAGCGCGTCGGCGACATGCTGCTGCAGGACATCGTTCGCCACCACGACAAGCAAGGGCTGGAACCGCGTCACGGCGGCAGCCAACGCCACGTAGGTGGTTTCCACCGACGCCAGCCGTTCGGCCCAGTCGGTGTCCGCGTGGGGCCACGCGATCAGTACCGCCGCTTGCGGTTCCCATTCGGCCGGCAGGCGCCAGGTATGGTCGGTCATGGATCTGATGCTCGGGCGAAGGCGGGCCGCAAAGTGTATGACGCCGGACCCCGGTACGTGAAAACGCGGCCCGTGTCGCCACGGACCGCGTCCGGATGAATCCGGATCAACGGACTGCGGACGGGTCCGTGTTGTTGCCGGCCGGCGTGTTCAGCACGGAGTGGATCACGTGCTTGTGCTCGAAGTAGACGATGAACTTGGCGTAGTCCCAGCGGTTGATCACCGGATGCCTGGCCGTATCACCGCCCTGCGGAGCCAGCTTGCGCAGCGGCGCGCCCCAGGTCTTCTCGACCTGGCTCATGGTCAGGCCGCGGCCGGGCAGGTTCATGGTCTTTTCCTGCTGTACGCGATGGATCAGCAGGTTGTCGCCCTGCGCCGGTTGGGTGGCGTGGGCCGTGGGCGTCACGGCAAAGCCTGCGGCGACCACCATGGCGGCAATCGGCAAAATGTTCGTGAACTTGACCATGGCTCCCCTCTCCAGACAAGGCGGTATGCGGCGTCGTTTTAGCAGACCCGGTCATGTTACGCCATGCCGGAACGCATCGATTGCGATGGATTGGGCATTCGCCGCACACACGCGGCTCGACCGCTGGTGGGCCGAGCATAGCCGATCGCCGCTATCATGGGCGGCTGCGGACCATCGTTCGCCCGGCCCGGATGCGTTCACTCATGATTTCTTTTCGACATTTTGCCTTGCGTCGCGGCAGTCGGCTGCTGCTTTCCGACATCGACCTGGTGATCCAGAGCGGCTGGCGGCTGGGCGTGATCGGGCGCAACGGCTGCGGCAAGTCCAGCCTGTTTGCCGCGCTGCAGGGCAAGCTGGAAAGCGATGCCGGCGAGCTGGAGATGTCCGGCAAGCTGCGGCTGGCCGCGGTGGCGCAGGAGACCCCGGCACTGCCGGATGCGGCGATCGACTACGTGCTCGGTGGCGACCAGGAACTGGCCGCCGCAATCAACGATGAGGCGGCCGCCGGCGAGCGCGGCGACATGGAGGCGATGGCGAAGGCCCACCAGCGCATCGAGGAGCTCAATGGTTACGACGGGCGCGCCCGCGCCGGCCGCCTGATGCACGGCCTGGGCTTTGCGCCGGAGACGCACGAGCGCGCGGTGCGGGAATTCTCCGGTGGCTGGCGCGGGCGGCTGAACCTGGCGCGCGCGCTGATGTGCCCGTCCGACCTGCTCTTGCTGGACGAGCCGACCAACCATCTGGACCTGGATGCGGTGCTGTGGCTGGAGGAATGGCTGCGTCGCTACCAGGGCACCTTGCTGATCATCTCCCACGACCGCGAGTTTCTCGACGGGGTGATCACCCACACCCTGCATCTGGACGACGGCAAGGCGAAACTCTATACCGGCAACTACAGCGCGTTCGAGCGTCTGCGCGCCGAGCAGCTGCGCCAGCAGCAGATCTCGCACGAGCGCGAGCAGGCCGAACGCGCCCATCTGCAATCCTTCATCGACCGCTTCAAGGCCAAGGCGACCAAGGCCAAGCAGGCGCAATCGCGGATGCGGCGGCTGGAAAAGCTGGCCGGCACCGAGGCGGTACGTGCCGAGCGCCCCTTCAGCTTCCAATTCGCCAAACCGGAGCGATTGCCTGACTCGATGGTGCAGTTGGAGGGTGTCACTGCCGGTTACGCGTTGCCCCGTCTCCCCGCCCGAGGGGGAGCGGAGGCCATGGTCGTCCTGTCGGACGTGCGTTTCTCCATCGAGGCAGGGGAGCGGATCGGCCTGCTCGGTCCCAACGGCGCCGGCAAATCCACCCTGGTCAAGACCCTGGTCGGCGAACTGGAGCCGTTCGGCGGCGAGCGCAAGGTGCACAAGGACCTGAAGATCGGCTATTTCGCCCAGCACACGGTAGAGAGTCTGCGCGATGGGGCAAGTGCGCTCGACCACCTGGTGGATCGGGCGCCGGGCGCAACCCATCAGGCCATGCGCGACTTCCTCGGCAGCTGGAACTTCGCCGGCGACCGGGCATTCGAATCGGTGGACGGCTTCTCCGGCGGCGAGCGCGCACGGCTGGCGCTGGCACTGATCGCCTGGGACAAACCCAACCTGCTGCTGCTGGACGAACCCACCAACCATCTCGACCTGGACATGCGCGAGGCATTGGCCGATGCCCTGGCAGGTTTTGATGGCGCGTTGGTGCTGGTCTCGCATGATCGCCACTTGCTGGGCATGGTCTGCGACAGCTTCTGGCGCGTCGCCGACAGCGTGGTGGAACGCTTCGATGGCGACCTCGACGACTATGCGCGCTGGCTGAAAGGCCGCGGCAGCGCCAACAAGAAAGCAGCCAGGGCCGCGATCGAGGTTGTACCGGAGACATCACCGGAGGAGCGCCGGCGCCATGCCGCAGCCCGCCGCGATCAGGAAAAGACTTCGCGCCAGCGGGTGAAGCGCATCGAGACCCGCACTGCTGCCATCGAGGCCGAGCTTGCCGAGCTCGCGGCGAAACTGGCCGACCCAGCCACCTACAACGGCCCCACCAGCGAGATGATGCGGCTGGGCCGGCATCAGGGTGAATTGCATCACGAAAAGGAGGCTCTGGAAACCGAATGGCTGGAACTGGTGGAACAACTGGAAGCGCAGGCCGCGTCGTGAGCGCCCGGCCGCGGTCATCACTGCAGCTGTGGCTGCCGGCAAGGCAATCGTTCGATCCTGACCATCCGCTGCTTGAACGCCTGCGGCGAGCCGACCGCCTGGACGATGGCGCAGCCGGCTACCTGGGTGGTCTCGGCGAACTCTTCGCCGGCGTCGACGCCAACCTGCCAGCCGCGGCGATTACCCGCCAATTCCTGGTTGGCGATGCGGCCGATATCTGCTGGCTGTCCGCCGACCCGGCCTGGGTGAAGCCGGACATGACGGGCGCCCGCCTGCTGGCCTGCGGCCAACTGCAACTGGGCATGGACGAGGCCCAGGCGCTGGCCGAGCCGCTGCTGCCGGTGTTTGCCGAGGCAGGCATGCAGTTGCTGGTCTCCACGCCAGACCACTGGCACGTGCAACTGCCGCCAGGCCTGCCCTTGCCGAAGTTCGATGCTCCCGAACTGGCGATGGGTGAAGACTTGTCGCAGCATCTCCCGCCGGGCGCAGAAGGACGCCAGTGGCGCATCCTGCTCAACGATATCCAGGTCATGCTGCACCAGCATCCGTTGAACGCCCAGCGGCGCGCCCGCGGTGTGGCACCGGTGAACAGCCTGTGGCTGTGGGGCGGGGGCCGCCTGCCGGATCCGATGCACAGCACCCTGGAAGGCACGATCACTGACGACTTGCTGCTGCGCGCGCTGGCGGCACGCGCCGACGTCGCACACCTCGCGCGCACGGCACAAACCGTGGTCACCGCCGGTCCGGGGTGGCTGGTCGATCTGCAGGACCTGCCTGCCGCAGAAATCGCTTCCGCCTGGTGGCCATCGTTGCAGTCGCTGTTCGAGCGTCATCCGCTGCTGCTGCAGTTCGGTAGCGGCGAACGCTGGCTGCACCGGCCGTGGCATCGGTGGCGCTTCTGGCGCGGGGGAAGACGCTGAGCGTGCTGCAGTTGCGCCGACGCGAAGCAAAGGGGACGCCTGGCGACTGGCCCGATTCGGTGCATCCGGTATTGCGCCAAGTCTACGCGGCCCGGGGTGTGCTGGCACCGGCCGGAGTGGAACATCGGCTGGCGCGGCTGCTGCCGCCACGGGCGCTGGGCGGCATCGATACTGCCGTGGCGCTGCTGCTCGAGGCGATCCGCGCGAACTGGAGCATCGTGGTGGCCGGCGACTACGACTGCGATGGCGCCACCGGCACTGCGGTGGCCATGCGTGGCCTGCGCCTGCTCGGTGCACGCCACCTGAGCTACGCGATACCGAATCGCTTCGTGCACGGCTATGGCCTGAGTCCGGCGCTGGTCGAATCGCTGCAACCTGCACCTCAACTGATCGTCACCGTGGACAACGGCGTGGCCAGCGTCGCCGGCGTGACCACCGCGAAAGCACGTGGCATCCGGGTCATCGTCACCGATCACCACCTCCCGGGCAAACAACTGCCCGATTGCGACGCGATGGTGAACCCGAACCTGGCCGGCGACCCGTTTCCGAGCAAGATGCTGGCCGGCGTGGGCGTGATGTTCTATCTGCTGCTGGCGCTGCGCGCGAAGCAGCGGGAGCAGGGCGTCTTCACCGGGACCGGCCCCGATCTTTCGTGCCTGCTTGACCTCGTGGCGCTGGGCACCGTGGCCGACCTGGTGCCGCTGGATTTCAACAACCGGGTGCTGGTCGAGGCGGGCCTGCGACGCATCCGCAGCGGCCGCGCCTGCGCAGGCATCACGGCACTGGTCGAAGCGGGGGGGCGCAGCGTGGCCACGCTGAGGTCCAGCGACCTGGGTTTCGTCGTCGGCCCGCGTCTGAATGCGGCTGGCCGCCTGGAGGACATGCGCCTGGGGGTGGAATGCCTGCTTGCCAATGACGCCGCACAGGCCCGCCGTCACGCCGAGCGGCTCGATGCAATCAACCGTGAACGGCGCGACCTGCAGGCCGCGATGGTGGCCGAGGCCGAAGCGATGGTCACCGGCCTGACGCATACCGAAGCGGTGGGTGTCGCCTTGTACGAGCCCTCGTGGCATGCGGGCGTGATTGGCCTGGTGGCCTCGAAACTGAAAGAGCGGCTGCATCGCCCGGTGATCGCCTTCGCACCGGCCCGCGAGGATGATCCCGACCACCTGCGCGGTTCGGCACGCTCGATCGCCGGTTTCCACGTCCGCGATGCGCTCGCCGCCATCGATGCCCGCCAGCCGGGCTTGATCGAACGCTTCGGTGGCCATGCGATGGCGGCGGGGCTGAGCCTGAAAGCGGCCGACTACCCGCGTTTTGCTGCCGCTTTCGACGCTGTCGCGGCCGAACTGATTGCGCCCGAGCACCTGCAAGCATTGCTGTACACCGATGGCGAGCTGCCGCCCGGCGCGGCCTCGCTGGAGCTGGCGCGCCAGTTGCGCCGCGCGGGGCCGTGGGGGCAGGCCTTCCCCGAACCGCTGTTCGACAATCTGTTCGAGTGCACCGGTTGGAAAGTCATGGGCAGCAACCACCTGCGGTTGCAACTGCGCGATCCGCGCGACGGTACGCTGCACGATGCGGTGATGTTCAACGCCTACCACGGCCAGCCGCCACCGCCGCTGCTGCGGGCAGCCTATGAGCTGACGGTCAACGACTGGCAAGGGCGCGAGCGTCCGCGCCTGCTGCTGCGGCACATCGAGCCGGCCTGACTCTGCTTGCGCGTTTTTCACGCGATCTGATCCAAGCTCCCGACAACGCCATGCATGGAGAATATCGGTGATCGCACAGATCGAAGGTCTGCCCGCCGGCACGCTGGGGTTTCGCGCCCATGGCCAGGTAACCGCCGCTGATTACGAAAACGTCGTCGTGCCGGATGTGGAGGCTGCGTTTGCGCTGAACCGCAAGTTGCGCCTGCTGTACGTCACCGCCGACGACTTCACCGGCTTCGACGTGGGAGCGATGTGGAACGACGCCAAGATGGGCGCACGTCATTTCAGCGGCTGGGACCGCGTGGCCCTGGTCACCGATGTGCCTTGGTTGCGCGGTGCCGTCACGGCTTTCAGCTTCGCCATCCCCGCGGAGTTCGGCTTGTTCGAGACTGCCGAGCTGGACCGGGCGATGGATTGGATTAAGGCGCCCTGAGAAGCCGCACCGTGCCGTGGCGCCGATCGCGGCGCACTTCGTGCCGTCTTTCCGGGTGCACGTTGGCGCGGACCAACCCCGGCATATAGCTCGAAATCACTTGCCAACGCGCCGGTAATCTGCTCAAGTGGGCCCATGCAATCCGTTGCCGCCAAACCCGTGAGCCTCATCGTGGACCCCGCGCGAGGCTTCCTGCCGGCCGGCAACAACAATAACCGTGCGACCAATAACGCCAACCGCTGGCGGGCCCGCGCGTAGCTTCGAGTCTCTGCAGAAATACGCGAACAAGGCCCGCCCAGTGCGGGCCTTGTTCTTTTTGGCGTGCGGCAAAGATGCCCGCGCCTGTTCCGCGATCCCAAGGGCGATCGCACAAACAAAAGGCCACAACGATGTGTTCGATTCTCGGAATGTTCGACCTGCAGCCGGGCGATGACCTGGCCGCCTTGCGCCGCCAGGCGCTGGAGCTGTCGCAGCGCCAGCGTCATCGCGGCCCGGACTGGAGTGGGGTGTTCGTCGACGCCGGCGTGATCCTGGTGCATGAGCGCCTGGCCATCGTCGACCCGGCCAGTGGCGCGCAGCCGCTGCGTTCGCGCGACGGTGCGCTGGCGCTCGCCGTGAACGGCGAAATCTACAACCATCGTGAACTGGCGTCGGGGCTGGACTACGACTTCACCACCGGGTCGGACTGCGAGGTGATCAACGCGCTCTACCGCGAACACGGCACCGGCTTCGTGCCGCAGCTCAACGGCATCTTCGCGTTCGCGCTGTGGGACGGCGAGGCGGGACGCTACCTGATCGCACGCGATCCGATCGGGGTATGCCCGCTGTACTGGGGACACGACGGGCAGGGGCGTTTGTGCGTAGCCTCGGAGATGAAGGCCCTGGTCGGTCTGTGTGCCGACGTAGCTGCATTCCCCCCCGGTCACCTCTACGACAGCGTCGTCGGCAAGTTGCTGCCCTATTACGCCAAGCCATGGCGCGACTACGCGGCGACGCAAGGTCACGCCGTCGCGGGACCCGCGTTGCGCGAGGCGTTCGAGCGGGCAGTGCATCGACAGCTGATGACCGACGTGCCGTATGGCGTGCTGCTGTCCGGCGGGCTGGATTCCTCGCTGGTGGCCGCCTGTGCCGCGCGGTTCGCACGCGAGCGGGTCGAGGACAACGACCGCAGCGAGGCATGGTGGCCACGACTGCACTCGTTCGCCATCGGTCTGGCAGGCTCGCCGGACCTGGCCGCCGCACAGGTTGCCGCCGATGCGCTGGGCACCGTGCATCACGGCTTCGTCTACACGTTCTGGGAGGGGCTGGATGCCCTGCCCGAGGTGATCCGGCATCTCGAGACCTACGATGTCACCACGATCCGCGCGGCCACCCCGATGTACCTGTTGGCCAGGCGGATCAAGGCGATGGGTGTGAAGATGGTGCTTTCCGGCGAGGGCTCGGACGAGCTGTTCGGTGGCTATCTGTACTTCCACAAGGCGCCTTCGGCCGAGGCGTTCCACGCCGAGACCGTGCGCAAGCTCGACGCTTTGCACAGCTATGACTGCCTGCGCGCGAACAAGGCGATGATGGCCTGGGGGGTGGAGGCGCGCGTGCCCTTCCTCGACCTGGAGTTCATCGATGTGGCGATGGGCATGGATGCCAGCTACAAGATGGCCAGGCAGGGCCGGATCGAAAAGGCCGTGCTGCGCGAAGCTTTTGCGGGCGTGTTGCCGGATGCGATTTTGTGGCGGCAGAAAGAGCAGTTCAGTGACGGCGTCGGCTACGGCTGGATCGACGGGCTCAAGGCGCATGCCGAGCAGCAGGTGAGCGAGCGCGAATTCGCGGCGGCGGCAGCCCGTTACCCCTTGAACACTCCGGCAACCAAGGAAGCCTATGTCTACCGGCGCATCTTCGAGCAGCACTTTCCCGGCGAGGCCTGCGCAGCGACCGTGCCCGGCGGCAAGTCGATCGCCTGTTCCTCGCCGGCCGCACTGGCCTGGGATCCGGCGTTTGCCGACGCAGCCGATCCCTCCGGAAGGGCTGTCCGCGGCGTGCACGCCGATGCACTGGCTTGACCCGTTTGCTATGCTTTGCCGCTTTACCGGGCGCTTGGCGGCGCCTTTCATCCCATCGGTACACAGCACATGATCGAAACCAATCCGATCCTTGCGCAGATCACGGACCTCCGGGACCGGGTCGAGTCGCTCAGGGGGTATCTTTGACTACGCCACCAAGAGCGAGCGCCTCGAGGAAGTAACCCGCGAACTGGAGAGCCCCACCGTGTGGGACGACCCGGCGCGGGCGCAGGAGCTGGGCCGCGAGCGCGCCCGGCTCGACACCATTGTCCACGGCATCGACCGCATGACCGCCAGCCTCGACGACGCCGACGAGCTGCTGGAGATGGCCATCGCCGACCACGACGACGAAACGGCACAGTCGGTGATCGACGACTTGGCCAAAGTGGAGGCCGAGGTCGACAAGCTGGAGTTCCAGCGGATGTTTTCCGGCAAGATGGATTCGGCGAACGCCTTCGTCGACATCCAGGCCGGCGCGGGCGGCACCGAGGCGCAGGACTGGGCCGAGATGCTGCTGCGCATGTACCTGCACTGGTGCGAGTCGCGTGGCTGGAAGACCGAATTGATGGAAGTCAGCGGCGGTGAGGTGGCCGGCATCAAGTCGGCCACGTTCCGGGTCGAGGGCGATTACGCCTATGGCTGGCTGAAGACCGAGATCGGCGTGCACCGGCTGGTGCGCAAGTCACCGTTCGATTCGGACAACCGCCGCCACACCAGTTTCACCTCGGTGTTCGTGTCGCCGGAAGTGGATGACGATATCGAGATCGATATCAATCCTGCGGACCTGCGCACCGACGTCTATCGCTCATCGGGCGCAGGTGGCCAGCACGTCAACAAGACCGAGTCGGCGGTGCGCATCACCCACATCCCCACCAACACGGTCGTGGCGTGCCAGATCGGCCGCAGCCAGCACCAGAACCGCGAAACCGCAATGAAGATGCTGGCCGCCAAGCTGTACGAGCTGGAAGTGCAGAAGCGCAATAGCGAAAAGGACGCGCTGGAAGCGAGCAAGTCCGACATCGGCTGGGGCAGCCAGATCCGCAATTACGTACTGGACCAGAGCCGCATTAAGGATCTGCGCACCGGTATCGAGCGATCCGACACGCAGAACGTCCTCGACGGCGACCTCGACGAGTTCATCGAGGCAAGCCTGAAATCCGGCCTGGAGGCCGGTTCCAAGCGCAACGATGCATGATGACACGTGCTGCGGCCGTCATTCCCGCGCAGGCGGGAATCGGAACCGACTCCCGGCGTCGCGATAGAATCGGTGCAAATCCCCGCCTGCGCGGGAATGATGGACCAAGCGACCCCGCCAATCAGACAGCCTTCTCCCCCGGAAAACCGCATGACCAGCGATAACGCCGCACCTGCCGTCGACACCCATGCCCCGGCGCAGGATGAGAACAAACTCATCGCCGAGCGTCGCGAGAAGCTGAAAGCACTGCGCAGGCAGGGCATCGCCTTTCCCAACGACTTCAAGGTCGACAGCTTTGCCGGCGACTTGCAGGCCGAGTTTGCCGACAAGGAAACCCACACAGCCGAGGCTATCGCCTCGATCCCGCGCCGGGTCAGCATCGCCGGCCGCATGATGCTCAAGCGCGGGCAGGGCAAGGTCAGCTTCGTGCATGTCCAGGATCATACCGGCCGCATCCAGCTGTTCATCCACCAGGGCACCTTGGGCGAGACCTACGACGCCTTCAAGGGCTGGGACATTGGCGACATCGTGGGTGCCGAAGGCCTGCTGATGCGCACGAAGACCGGTGAACTCTCGGTCCGCGTGGACAAGCTTCGATTGCTGACCAAGAGCCTGCGGCCGCTGCCGGACAAGTACCACGGCCTGGCCGATGTGGAACAGCGTTACCGTCAGCGCTATGTCGACCTGATCGTCACCGAGGAATCGCGCCGTACCTTTGTGCTGCGCTCGCACATCATCGGCTATCTGCGCCAATGGCTGGAGGCGCCCACGCGACGTTTCATGGAGGTGGAGACGCCGATGATGCACCTCATCCCCGGAGGCGCCACCGCCAAACCCTTCATCACCCACCACAACGCGCTGGATCTCGACCTGTACCTGCGCGTGGCGCCGGAGCTGTACCTGAAGCGTCTGGTGGTCGGCGGCTTCGAACGTGTGTACGAAATCAATCGCAACTTTCGCAACGAGGGTGTGTCGACCCGGCACAACCCCGAATTCACCATGCTCGAGCTGTACCAGGCTTACGCCACCTATCACGACATCATGGACCTCACCGAGAGCGTGATCCGCGATACGGCGCAAAACGTGCTCGGCACGACGGAACTGGCCTGGGAGGGCGCCGCCATCGATGTCGGCCCGCCGTTCCGCCGCTGGCGCATGGAAGACGCGGTGCTCAAGCACAACCCGGAGATCCGGCGTGAGCAGTTGCGCGACCGCGAGGCCATGGCCGCCCACGCGGAGCGCCTTGGTATCCAGGTCAAGCCCGGCTACGGCTGGGGCAAGCTGTTGCTGGAAATCTTCGAACACACGGTGGAGCACACCCTGGTCCAGCCCACCTTCATTACCGATCACCCGATGGAGGTGTCGCCGCTGGCCCGCGCCAGCGACACCGATCCCGGCATGACCGACCGCTTCGAACTGTTCATCAACGGCCATGAGATCGCCAACGGCTTCTCCGAGCTGAACGATCCGGAAGACCAGGCCGCGCGTTTCCGCGCGCAGGTCGATGCCAAGGATGCCGGCGACGACGAGGCGATGCATTACGACGCCGACTATATCCGCGCGCTGGAAGTGGGCCTGCCACCGACCGGCGGCCTGGGCATCGGCATCGATCGCCTGGTGATGCTGTTCACCGACTCGGCCTCGATCCGCGACGTGCTGTTGTTCCCCTACATGCGGCCGGAGAGCTGAGGATGGATACGCCTGCACTGCAGGACCTGGCTGCGCCCGATGGAGTCTGCTTTGGCTGCGGCAGCGCCCACCCACGTGGCTTGCACATCAAGAGCCATTGGCACGCGGACGGGGTGCATGTGATTTGCACGCACACGCCCGCGGCCGACTTCCATGGCTGGCCCGGCCTGGTCTACGGCGGATTGATCGCGATGCTGGTGGACTGCCACTCCAACTGGACGGCAATGGCGTACCACTATCGCGCCGAGAACCGTGCGCCGGACAGCAAGCCGCGCATCGACTGCGTCACCGGCAGCCTCGGCGTGAAGTACCTCAAGCCCACGCCGATGGATGTGCCGCTGCGGCTCAAGGCTCGCGTCGAGGGCGAGGTGGCGCGCAAGACCCGCGTCTTGTGCGAGGTGTACGCCGGCGACGTGCTGACCGCGCTGGGCGATTCGATCTTCGTGCGTGTCGATACCGCCCGGTTGGCGGAGGCTGCCCGGCACGCGTGAGCGGCCGCCTGGGTTAAACTTGCGGTTTCCCCAAAGTTCGGAGCCTGGCTCATGTGGTTTGCCATCATCGCCACGGATGTGGCCGATTCGCTGGAAAAACGCAAGCGTGCCCGCCCGGCGCACATCGCACGCCTGCAGGCGTTGCTGGATGCCGGCAGGCTGTTCGTGGCGGGTGCATTTCCGGCCATTGAATCGGAAGATCCTGGCCCGGCCGGGTTCAGTGGCAGCATGATCCTGGCGGAGTTCCCCTCGCAGGCCGACGCGCGGGCCTGGGCCGATGCCGATCCGTATGTAGCAGCCGGTGTCTACGCGAATGTGCAGATCAAGCCCTTCCGCAAGGCGTTGCCGGCGTGAGTGAAGCCATGATCGGGCAGATCCGTCAGCGCCTGACGGCTGCACTGGCGCCCACGGCACTGGAGGTCACGGATGAAGGCCACCTCCACATCGGCCATACGGGGGAGGGCAAGGGCCACTTCCATGTCCATATCGTCAGCGCCGCCTTTGCCGGGCAACTGCCACTCAAGAGACATCGGATGATCTACGCGGCGCTCGGTGACCTGATGGACAACGGCATCCACGCCTTGTCGATCGCCGCAAAAGATGAATGACAATATAAATGAAATAGTTACGTTGATTTATTCAACCAGAACATCATCCAGAAATACATTGCAGCGCCAGCATGCGTTTGGCACAGTGCCTTGTCGCCCGACTGCACGGGCCTTACCGCTGACCCGTTGAAGACCGCATGCGCCTGAGCACCATCAAACTCGCCGGTTTCAAGTCCTTCGTGGACCCGACCACCCTGCACCTGCCGAGCAACATGATCGGCGTGGTCGGCCCCAACGGCTGCGGCAAATCCAACATCATCGACGCGATCCGCTGGGTGATGGGCGAGAGCGCAGCCAGTCGCCTGCGCGGCGATTCGCTCATCGACGTGATCTTCTCCGGCTCCAATACGCGCAAGCCGGTGGGGCAGGCCACGGTCGAGCTGATCTTCGACAACGCCGACGGTTCGGTGCAGGGAGAATATGGCCAGTACGCCGAGATCTCGGTGAAGCGCCAGGTCACCCGCGACGGCCAATCCTCCTATTATCTCAATGGGACGCGATGCCGCCGGCGCGACATTACCGACCTGTTTCTCGGTACCGGCCTGGGCCCACGCAGCTACTCGATCATCGAGCAGGGCATGATCAGCCAGATCATCGAGGCCCACCCCGAGGAACTGCGCACGCATCTGGAGGAAGCCGCAGGTATCTCCAAGTACAAGGAGCGGCGCAAGGAAACCGAGAGTCGGATCAAGGCCACCCGCGAAAACCTCGACCGCGTGCGCGACGTGCGCGACGAGGTCGACAAGCAACTCGAACACCTCAATCGCCAGGCCCGCGCAGCCGAGCGCTGGAAGGCGCTGAAAGAAGAACAAACCCGCAAGCAAGCCGAACTGCGTGCGCTCGAGTACCGCGGCCTGCGCGCACAACACGACAACGAAGGCGCCGCACTGTCCGCCGCCGAGATCGAGGTCGAGAAGCAATTGGCCGGCCAGCGCGAAATCGAGGCGCAACTGGAAAGTGCGCGCGAGCGGCATACCGAGGCCAACGAACACGTGAATGCGGTCCAGGCCGACGTATACAAGGTCGGTGCGGAGATTGCCCGGGTCGAACAACAGGTGCGGCACAATCGGGAAAGCGCCGAGCGCCTGCAGCGCGCGCATGCGGAGAGCGAGCGCGAGCATGCCGAGCTGGAGGCGCAGATCGCGGCCGACCGTGAACAGGCCGAATCGCTGCGGCAGGCGTTGGCCGAAGGCGAGCCCCGGCTCGAAGCGCTGCAGCAGTTGCAGGAAGACACGGCACAGGCCCAGCGCGACACCGAGGCGAAGCTGGCCGATTGGCAGCAGCGTTGGGATAACCACACGCGCAACGCAGGCGAGTCCAACCGTGCCGCCGAGGTGGAGCGCACCAAGCTCAATTATCTGGATCGCCAGGCCATCGATCTGGCGCGCCGGCGTGACATGCTGGAGGCCGAGCAGAAAACCACCGACCTCGGGGCACTGGACGCGGCCGGCGCCCAATTGCAGAGCGAATATGAGGCCCAACGCGAGCGGGTCGAAACTCTTGGCAGCCTGCTCGACCAGCACAAGAGCAACCACGAAAAGACCCTCGAGCAGGAGCGTCTGCTCCAATCGTCGCTCAACGAGGCCCGCTCGCAACTACAGACGGCGCGCGGTCGCCACGCTTCGCTGGAGGCGCTGCAACACGCCGCGCTGGGACAGGATGAAAGTGCCGCCAGCGCCTGGCTCGCCCGGTTGGGGCTGGACAATTCACGCCGCCTGGGCGAATCGCTGCAGGTCGAAACCGGCTGGGAAACGGCGGTGGAAACCGCACTGAGCGGATTCCTGGACAGCGTGCTGGTGGATGGATCCCACGCACTGGCCGCCGAACTTGATGCCATCGAAGACGCCGACGTGGCCTTGCTCGATGCGGCCGACGGCGGTGCCGGTACGGCGGGCACCCTGGCCGCGCACGTGCGCGGGCCAGCGGCCGCCAGCGCCATTCTCGGCCACGTGCTCACGGCCGATTCGCTTGATGAAGCACGCCAGCGGTTGGCTTCGCCGGACGCACTGGCGCCGTATCATTCGGTGATCACGCCGGCTGGTGAGTGGCTCGGGTGGGGTTGGGCACGGGTGCGGCGGGCCCAGGGCAGCCAGGTCGGCGTGCTGGCGCGCGAACGCGAGTTGCGCCAACTCGGCGAGCAGATCGCCACGCTGGAAGCGCACCTGGAGGAATCCGCCGAACAACTGGAAGTGTTGCGTACCGGCAAGTTCGAAACCGAACGCGCCCGGGACGACGCCCAGCGTGAGCTGTACAACGCGCATCGCCGCCAGTCCGAACTGGCCGGCCAGTTGCAGAGCCACCGCGGCAAGTTGGAAACGGCACGTGCCCGTGCCGAGAAGGTCGATGGCGAGCTCGCCGATCTGGCCAACCAGCTTGACGAATTGCAGCGACAGACCCGTGAGGCGCGTGCGCGCCTGGACGAATCGGTGGGCCTGATGGGGGATCAGGAAGACCAGCGCCGCGAGCTTGAAAACGAACGGCGCGCGCTGCTCGAGGCGCGTGAGGAGGCCCGCATGAATGCGCGCGAAGCCTCCGACCAGTCGCACTCGCTGGCGCTGTCGCTGGAGTCGAAACGTTCCTCGCTCGCCTCGCTGGAGCAGGCCCTGGGCCGCATGGGCACGCAACTGCGCCAGATCGAGGCACGCCGCAACGAGATCAGCGAACAGCTTGCCGCCGGCTCCGATCCGATCGCCGAACTGGAAGCCGAGCGCCAGACCTGCCTCGACCAGCGCCTGCTGGTCGACAGGCAACTGGTCGAGGCGCGCCGCGCACTGGAGGATTGCGATATCGAATTCCGCAAGCTCGAGCAACGGCGGCATCTGGCCGAACAGGGCCTGGCGGCCCTGCGTGAAGGCCTGTCCGAGAAACGCCTCGCCGCCCAGGCGTTGCATCTGCGGGCCGAACAGCTGGCCGAAGCGATCAGGGCATCCGGCCTGGAACTGGAAACGCTGCTGGCCGAATTGGCCGACGACATCGATGCCGAACAGTGGCGCAAGCAGCTCGATGAGCTTGGCCACAAGATCGCCCGGCTGGAACCGGTCAACCTGGCTGCGATCCAGGAGCATGCTGAACAGAGCGAGCGCAAGACCTATCTCGACAACCAGCTTGCCGACCTGACCAATGCAATGGAAACACTGGAAGGCGCGATCAAGAAGATCGATCGCGAAACCCGCCAGCGTTTCAAGGAAACCTTCGACAAGGTCAATGCCGGCGTACAGGAATTGTTCCCGCGCCTGTTCGGTGGCGGCCATGCCTACCTGGAGCTGACTGGCGACGACCTGCTCAACACTGGGGTGACGATCATGGCGCGTCCGCCGGGCAAGCGTCCATCCAACATCTCGCTGCTGTCCGGCGGCGAGAAGGCGCTGACTGCGGTGGCGCTGGTATTCGCCATCTTCGGCCTCAACCCGGCGCCGTTCTGCCTGCTCGACGAGGTCGATGCACCGCTGGACGAAGCCAATGTGGGCCGTTTCTCCAGCCTGGTCCGCGAAATGAGCGAACACGTACAATTCATCTTCATCAGCCACAACAAGGCCACCATGGAAGCGGCCACGCAGCTGTGCGGCGTGACCATGCGCGAGCCGGGCGTATCCCGGCTGGTGCAGGTGGATCTGGCCGAAGCGGCTAAACTGGCAGGCGCTGCCTGAGGATCCGACGATGACCGTGCAACCCCTGCTTGCTCTCGCCTGGAATGCCGCTGTCGGCATCCCGATGCTGATCGTGGGCTTGATCGTACTGGCCCTGATCTGGCTGTTCGGTCAACCGAAGCAGGAGCAGGGCAAGCGTCGCGCGGCCGGGGAGGGCCACGGCCGCGAGCGGCGCGAACCCACGGTAGGTGGCACCAGCCTGGCGGACGACCCCTTTTTCAGCCCGGTCAACCCGGCCATGGGCAAGGCTGGCCACGCGGTCACGCCGCAACAGGGCGAGCTTGAAATCGGCTTGCGCGAGGAGCTCGAACGTCTCGGCGCGACGCTTTCCGGCGAGCGGAACGCAGCGAAGTCAAGATCCGGGCTGGTCGGTGCCGCAGCCTCGATCGTCGATGCGCTGCGCGCGCCATCGGGCAAGGACACGCCTGCGGCCCCGTCGACGACCGACAAACAGGCGACGCCGACGCCGGTGGCCCCCAGGGAGGTGCCGCGTTCCGACCTCGGGCGTCGTCCCGCCGATCTACCGGTGGAGCGCATTGTCACCTTGTTCGTGGTCGCACGCGATGGAGGACACTTCACCGGGCCGGATCTGGTCGTGGCTACCGAGAAGGCCGGTCTCGAGTTCGGCGACATGGGCATCTACCACCGGCTGGTCGACGGCAAGCGCGAGCTGGGTCCGATCTTCAGCGTTGCCAATATGCTCAAACCCGGCAACTTCGACCTGGCTCGTCTGGACGCTTTGCATACGCCCGGGGTCAGCTTCTTCATGACCTTGCCGGCACCGATCCCGGCGCTGGATGCCTGGGATGCCATGCTGCCTACCGCCCAGCGGCTGGCCGAACTGCTGGACGGTCAGGTACTGGACGAAGAGCGCAATGCGCTTGGCCGCCAGGGTATTGCGCACATCCGCGACCAGCTGCGTGGCTGGGATCGCGACCACGAGGGCAAGGAAATCATCTTCGGTCGATGAATCGCGCAGGCGGTAGCGAACCTTGCAGGATCTTTCACCCCCATGTTGCCGGAGAGCGAAAGGCAATGAGCATTTCCTTGTCCTGGAAATTGGTTGGCGCCGCGATCGTGCCGGTCGTCGCAGGATTGGCGTGGAACGGGCTGTCGCGGTATCTCGCGGCACGCCAGGCCGATGAAATCATCCAGGAGTCCGCACGCGCTGCCGCGATACAAGCGCAGCAAGCGGAGGCGCAGGCCCGTCAGCGCCATGACGAGCTGGCGGCCAACCTGCGCCAGCGACGTGCAGAGTTGGCCAGCAACTACCGGCAGGTGGCCGACCAGGGACGCGAGTATCAGGCCCGGCGCGCCGTGCTGTTGGCAAGACAGGAGCAAGAGGCCCAGCGCCTGGCGGCCAGCTACGTGCTGGACAAGAACCAGCAGTGCGCCCATGGCATCGTCATCAACCGGCGTGGCACGACCTTTACCGAAGTCAGGGGCAAGGATGGGCAGCCGATCCGGTGCCGGGGCGACAAGGCTGTCGAACCACTGCGCTGATCGTGCAATCGCCTAATTCAAAGGAACCCTAACCATGGCACGACGAGTTCGCATCGCAATCCTCGGCGCCGGCACCGCCGGCTTGACCGCGCTCAAAGAAGCCCAGCGCCACACCGAGGACGTGCTGTTGATCAACGACGGCCCCTACGGCACGACCTGTGCGCGGGTAGGTTGCATGCCGTCCAAGGCGCTGATCGAGGTCGCCCATGCCTTCGCCCGACGCGACTGGCTCGCCGGCGCGGGCGTAGGCGGCACGACCGGACTCGAGGTCGATCTGGCCAGGGTCATGGCGCACGTGCGGGTCCTGCGCGACCGCTTCACCGCCGGCGCGATCCGGCTTGCCCAATCCCTGGGCGAGCGCAGCATCCACGGGCGCCCTCGCTTCCTGGACGCGCAGACGCTTGAAGTCAACGGTGAGCGGATTCATGCCGACGTCGTGATCATCGCCACCGGCACACGCCCGATCGTGCCCGAGGCCTGGCGCGCGGTGGGTGAGCGGCTGGTGACCTCCGACGATGTCTTCGAGATGGTGTCGCCGGGACGGCGTGTCGGCGTGGTCGGCCTCGGACCGATCGGCGTCGAGCTTGGCCAGGCCTTCGCCCAGCTCGGGTGTGAAGTGCATGCCTTCACCCAGGGCAGTACCGTCGCCGCACTCAGCGATCCGGCGGTCAATGCCAGTCTCCTCGAAGTTCTCGGCCGCCAGATGTCGATCACCACGGAGGCAACAGTGGCCGTGCACACGGGCCATGACGGCGTCGTGCTGGACGATGGCAACCAGCCGCAGACGGTCGACTGGGTGCTCGCCTCGCTCGGACGGCGGCCCAATATCGACGGCCTCTGTCTCGAGACCCTGGGAATCGAACTCGACGAGCGCGGCATGCCCGCCTTCGACCCGGCGACGCTGCGCCTCCGTGATCTGCCGATCTACATCGCCGGCGATGTCAGTGAGTTGCGACCGCTGATGCACGAAGCCGCTGACGAGGGACGGATCGCCGCCTACCACGCCCTGCATCCGGAGGCCGAATGCCTCGCACGGCGGGTGCCGCTGGGCATTGTGTTCACCGAGCCCGGGGCCGGTCGGGTGGGGGTGTCGTATCGCGATCTGCCGGCTTCCGGAGTGGTTGTCGGCGCCGGCGATTTCTCCCGCCAGGCACGCGCGCTGATGGCCGGGCGCAACGCGGGCCTGCTGCATCTGTACGTGAACGGTGCCGACGGTCGCGTCATCGGCGCCGAGCTGGCGACCCCGGATGCCGAACATCTGCTGCACCTGCTTGCGTGGTCGATCCAGCAGGGTTTGACGGTGGATGGGATGTTGCAGATGCCGTTCTACCATCCGACCGTCGAGGAAGGGCTGCGTGGCGCGCTGCAAGCGGCTCGCCGCGCGCTGAGCGAGCGGCGTGAGCAGCCGGATCTGCCGCTTTGCCGCGCGGCGATCGACTGGGCGCTCGGCTGACCGGCAGATGCTCGCCGACTGAAACAGGGCAGGGGTGTCGCAAGCTCGTTCATGCACTCCGCTCATCGATCTCCGAGCGGGTCGAGTCCGTCATGATGTTGATGTTGGTCAACCGGCGGCTGCGGACAAAATGGTAGCCTGAACCGCCCAGCAGAGAATGGAGAGTGCCATGTCATTGAGCAGCACGCCCCCAGGGACCGGCTGGAACGAGAAACTGTACGACGGTACGCCAGTGCGGATCCGGCCGATCGACGAGCACGATGCCGAACTGGAGCTCGAGTTTCTCAATCATCTGTCACCGGAATTTCGCAATTCGCGTTTTCTCGGTTTGGTGCGCGACCCGAGTCCCGAGGTGGCGCGTGAACTCACGAGTCTCGATCCAGCCACCGCGGTGGCGTTCATCGCCCTGGTATCGCATCAGGGCCGCGATCATCAGATCGGCGCCGCGCAGTTTCGTGTAAACGCCACCGGCGATAGCTGCGACGCCACGCTGACGGTGAGCGGAGAGTGGCGAAAACGTGGTGTCGGTTCATTGTTGATGCGCCGTCTGATTGAAGCCGCGAGAGCGCGCGGCATTCGGCACATGCGCGCCTACGCGCCGGCGCGTTCGCACGGCGGTGATCAACTGGCTGCGAGAATCGGATTCCAGCGCCGCCAGGATCCGCGCGATTCGGCCACGGTGATCTACGACCTGCCGCTGCAATAGCCCGACAGCATGCCAGGCCATCCCGACAAGGTGCTCATCTAGAATTTGACATAATATACATTATGCGAAGTTGAGGAAGGCACGGCGGCGCCTCTGGCTCATCTCCCCGGAGGGCTTCCGCGAGCTGCGGCACAGCTGCCTGTTGAGCCGCAAGGCGGCCGCCGAATACCTGGGCGTGTGTGTGCGCACGATCCGCCATTGGGACGCGGGCCGCTGCCGGGTGCCGTGGTCGGCGGTACGCCTGCTGCGGCTGCGGCGGTCAGGTGAGCTGGGCGGGTTCGATGACGCGTGGGAGGGCTGGACGATCAGCCGCAACGGGCTGCGCTCGCCCTGCGGGCGTGTCTACTCGATCGACAGCCTGCGCCATTGGTGGTTGATCATCGAGCAGGCCCGGTTCTGGCGTGAGGGGTACGAGCGGGCTACGGCCCCTGCTCTGGCTCCTCTCGTCCCCGATGCCCCGGACGTCACGCAGGAAGACCGGGCAGGTGTGCAACACCTGTTCGGGGTTCCTGCATCGCCGCGAGCTGCCCCGACTGGATGGGGGCGAAGCCCCGAGCGACTGGAAGGAGCGTCTACTTCCCCGGCCATGGACGCCACTCGGAGCGCGGACGCCACCCGGGGAACCGTGGCGAAGGTCGGACGGCAGGGGCGCGCCCTCCCCGCCGAACCCGCTTTTTCGGCCCGGCCAGCGTGCGAGAAAGCGCCGGCAGCGCCTGACGCCGGTACAGCCGCAGGCGCCGCCGTCAGGCGACCCGGCGCGCCGCAATCAGCGGGCGGGTGCGAAGAGCGGTCCCGGACTGGAAGTGACGCCACAATGGCGTCATACTGCCGCCACGAAAGCGTCAATGGTGACGCCAATTTGGGGGCTTGCAATATGCGACAAACGGCGCCAGTATCACGTTCTAGCTCGTCCGGCCCATGTGCCCGGGTGCCTCCCAAGGCTAACAGGGGAGGTAACTTTCTGAACAGCCATCAATCTGACGTCACTATGGCATCACAGCAAGAGCCATCCTGCAAGGGGGTGGTGTGATGGCCGGATCAACCACCCTGCGACTTCCTGACCAGCTCAAGGCAGAAGCCACCGCCTATGCGGACACCTTGGGGGTGTCGTTGAACGCGCTGTGCGCCATCGCCCTGCGCGACTATCTGGATTCCCGCAAGCCGAAGCCTGCGACCCCTCCTGCAAAGGTGGGGTCACAGGCAAAGGCGGAGCCTGTGCGGCCCGTGGCAAGCCTTCCCGGCGCATCGGGAGGTAACCCAGTGCCCCGGGTCGGGGCCAACCAGCCCTGTCCCTGCGGCAGCGGCCAGAAGTTCAAGCGGTGCCACGGGAAACCGGGCGCCTGACGAAGTGAGGCCCCCGACAGCTGGCAAGCGATCCGGGGGCCTCGGGTACAACACGAACCGGGGCCGAAGCCCCAAGGAATGATGACATGGCAATCAAGAAGTATCGAGCACAGCAAGAGCGCCTGTTGGCGATGTGGCGCACGCTGCTGGCGAAGTCGGGGGAGCTGGGGCCAGTGTCGGAGAGTCCCGAAGATCTGGACGCCTTCGGGGAGGTCAAGGATTACATAAT
>JACDJC010000881.1_pt1 | contig 30525 bp, 20 predicted proteins | sample 7454191 | NCBI WGS metagenome assembly JACDJC01 (sample SAMN14253291, study PRJNA609438) | sludge metagenome | isolation source: sludge after 25d culture with pyrite and EDTA | collected 2018-12-20
CGGGTGTTTGTTTGTTTCTTTCTGCAACTACGCCGGGGGTGCCGGGGGGGGGGGGGGCCCCGCCCCCCCCCCCGCGTGGGGGGGGGGTGGGCGCGCCCCCCCCCCCCGGCTCTTGCCACAGTATTCAATCGAGATCTGATCAAGAGACAGCATCAGGCGCGCGAAGGCGGATGGGCGCGCGCTGTCCTCACGCACGAAGCAAAAGGCCACGCATCAGCGTGGCCTTTTGCTTGATACCTTCGGCAATGCCTACTTCATCAGCTTGGCAAGCGTCTTGCCGAGGTCGGCCGGGGATTTGACCGTGGTGACGCCGGCCTTCTCCAGCGCGGCAAACTTCGCCGCGGCCGTGCCCTTGCCGCCGGAGATGATCGCACCGGCATGGCCCATGCGCTTGCCGGCCGGGGCCGAGGCACCGGCGATGAAGGACACCACCGGCTTGGTTACGTACTCGCCGATGAACTCGGCCGCGTCTTCCTCCGCGCTGCCGCCGATCTCGCCGACCATGATGATGCCTTCGGTCTGCGGGTCGTCCTGGAACAACTTCAGGCAGTCGATGAAGCTCAGGCCGTTGATCGGGTCGCCGCCGATGCCGATCACCGTGCTCTGGCCCAGGCCCTCGTTGGTGGTCTGGAACACCGCTTCATAGGTCAGCGTGCCGGAGCGCGAGACCACGCCGACCTTGCCTTTCTGGTGGATGTGACCAGGCATGATGCCGATCTTGCATTCGCCCGGGGTGATGATGCCGGGGCAGTTCGGGCCGATCAGCACCACTTCCGGGTGCTGCGCCAAAACGTTCTTGACGCGCAGCATGTCCAGCACCGGAATGCCTTCGGTGATCGCCACGATCACGCGGATGCCCGCATCGATCGCTTCCAGAATCGAATCGGCCGCGAACGGCGGCGGCACGAAGATCACCGATGCGTCGGCGCCGGTTTGAGCCACGGCTTCGTCGACCGCATTGAAGACCGGCAGGCCGATGTGCTCGGAGCCACCCTTGCCCGGGGTCACGCCACCGACGATCCGGGTGCCGTAATCGAGGCACTGTTGTGCATGGAAGGTACCCTGCTGGCCGGTGAAGCCCTGCACGATCACCTTGGTGTCTTTGTTTACGAGAACGCTCATGTTTCGATTGCTCCTCAGCCCTTGGCCGCAGCCACGGCTTTCTGCGCCGCGTCGTTGAGATCGTCCGCCGGCGTGATCGCCAGGCCGGAATTGGCCAGCAGTTCGCGGCCTTGATCGACATTGGTGCCCTGCAGGCGCACCACCACGGGAATTTTCAGGCCCACTTCCTTGACCGCGGCAATGATGCCTTCGGCGATCAAGTCACAGCGCACGATGCCGCCGAAGATGTTGACCAGGATGCAGTTGACCTTGTCCGAAGACAGGATCAGCTTGAACGCCTCGGTCACGCGCTCCTTGGTGGCGCCGCCGCCGACGTCGAGGAAGTTGGCCGGCTCACCGCCAGCGAGCTTGATCACGTCCATGGTGGCCATCGCCAGGCCGGCGCCGTTGACCATGCAGCCGATCGAGCCGTCCATGGTCACGTAGTTGAGGTTGTACTTCACCGCGGCCGCCTCGGCCGGGTCTTCCTGGCTCAGGTCGCGCATCGCGGCCAGGTCGGGGTGGCGGTATTCGGCGTTGTCGTCGGAGTTGACCTTGCCGTCCAGCGCGGCCAGGTTGCCATCTTCCAGCACAGCCAGTGGGTTCAGCTCGACCAGCGACAAGTCTTTCTCGTTGAACAGCTTGTACAGGCCCAGCATGATTTTCGTGAGCTGGTTGACCTGCTTGGCGGTCAGGTCCATGGCGAAGCCGAGCTGGCGGCACTGGTACGGCTGCAGCCCTTCGACGAAGTCGACCACGATGGTGTGGATATCCTCGGGGGTGTCCTTGGCGACCTGCTCGATATCCACGCCGCCGTGCTGGGAGGCGATGAAGGAGACCGCCTTGGAGTCGCGGTCGACCAGGATCGACAGATACAGCTCGCGGGCGATATCGGTGGCGTCGGTCACCAGCACCAGGTTGACCGGCAGCGCGCGGCCGGCGGACTGGTAGGTTTCCATGTTGGTGCCGAGCATGGCCTTGGCGGCGGCGTGCACGTCGTCGAAGCTGCGGCAGAACTTGACCCCGCCGGACTTGCCGCGGCCGCCGGCGTGGATCTGCGCCTTGACCATCCATTGCGTGCCACCGAGCGCCTTGGCAACGTCAACGGCGGCATCGGGGGAGTTGGCGACCTTGCCCGGCGGCACGGCGATGCCGTACTGCGCGAACAGTTCTTTGGCCTGGTATTCGTGGAAATTCATTCGATACCTCGAGCGAACGGAGAAACGTGGCGGCCGCACGCGCGAAATCCAGAGCGTGGGCCAAGAGAGTCGGACGGCGGAATGACACGCTACCGGGACGCGGCGGCGTGGCCAGACACGGGCTGAACCGCACGACGCGGCCGTCTATTTTCGCGGAAGCGGGCGGCAATGGAAAGGGCGCACCGCCCGAGCGCCCGCCGGAGCGCGCCTGCAGGCGCCCTGTTACTCGGTTTGTGCTCCCTGCACGGGCTTGAGCCACCCGTCATATACTCGGGCATAACCGCCTTGGAACAGCCGCCACGTGTCCAGCCCAGCAACGTTCAACGATCCGCGCGCCGGGACGGCGACGATCCGCCATGAGCTGTCGTTCCTCAACGGTTTCAGGCTGGTGCAGTCGCTGGTGTATGTCGGCCTGGCGTTCAGTCCGGGAGGATTGGGTTGGCCGGAACTGGCCGCCCCCGATTTTGCACGCACGCTGGCCACCGTTTACCTGATCTTCGCCCTGCTGGCTCTGCTGCTGAACCGGCGCAGCATGGCCTACGCGAAAACCGTGGTGGCAGCTACCCTGGTGGTCGATATTGTCATCGCCATGCTGGCGATCATGGCGATGCACGATGCCCGCATCGGCATCGCCATGATGCTGGCGGTCAACCTCTGCGCGGGCGCACTGATCCTGCCGCTGCGGATGTCGGGATTCTTCGCGGCACTGGCCACGCTGGGGATGCTGGGCATCGCCTTGTTCGGATGGTCCCTCTCCGGCCACACCGGCGACCGTGATCTGTTGGAAGCGGCCCTGTTCGGCCTGGCCTATTTCGCCACCACCGCGTTGTGCAGCGTGCTGGGCCAGCAACTGCGCGCCACCGAGGCGCTGGCCGAGCAGCGCAGCACCGATCTGGCCAACCTGTCGCAAATCAACGAGCTGATCATCCGTCGGATGAAGACCGGCGTGATGCTGGTCGACGACGCCAACCGCATCCACCAGATCAACGAATCGGCGTGGATGCTGCTGGGCAACCCCGGCGCCGACCAGCGTGACCTGGGCCAGCTGGCGCCGGAGCTGTCGCGCCGCCTGTACCACTGGATGACCTCCGGCAAGCTCGACGAAACCGCGACCCAGCTCGCCGACGGCGTACCCGAGGTGGTGCCGCGCTTCACCCGGCTGGCACCGAACGACGATTCGCACGTATTGATCTTCCTGGACGACACCTCCCTGGTGTCACGGCGTGCGGAGGAGCTCACCCTGAGCTCGCTGGGCCGCCTGTCCGCCTCGATCGCCCACGAGATCCGCAACCCGCTGGCGGCCATCCGCTATTCAGCGCAGTTGCTGGCCGAGTCCAGGACCATGGACAGCACCGACCAGCGCATGGTCGAGATCATCAACAACCACTGCGTCCGGCTCAACGAGATCATCGAAAACATCCTGCAACTGTCGCGACGCGAGCGCTCGCGTCCGGAAGCGCTGGACCTGCGCGATTGGGCGCAGGACTTCGTGGAGGAATATTGCCAGGGCAACGATCTGGGCGCGGACTCGCTGCGCGCCATCGCGAGCAGTGGGGTTGCCGTGGTCGCGCTGGCCGACCCGCAGCAGTTGCAGCAGGTGGTCTGGAACCTGGTGCAGAACGCCTTGCGCTACGGTCGCCTGCCCGGCGAATCGGCGCGGGTGATGGTGGTGGCGCGCCAAGGCGAACATGGCGCGCCGATCCTCGAGGTGATCGACCGTGGGCCCGGCATCGCGCCCAAGGTGGCCGCGCAGATCTTCGAACCGTTCTACACCACCCACGAATACGGCACCGGTCTGGGTCTGTACCTGGCACGGCAGATGAGCGAAGCCAATCAGGCCGCACTGGAATACGTGCGCGTGGCCGGCGGCGGCAGCTGCTTCCGGCTCGTCCTTACGCCACCGACACGCAGCCCGGCCGATCCCGCGGAAACGGCTGAAACCGTCACGCCCTGACAGGCTGTGAATAAATCGCCCGCCTGCGGCGGCCGGAGGAAGTACCACGAGCGCCGCCGGACGCCCGTGTTACGGCGGTCGTCATTTCACAGCCTCTGAGTGGCTGCGCTCACGTCGAACGCACGATCAGGCTGACCGGCAAGGATTCCGAGCTGGCCGGCTCGCCCTCGATCAGCGCCAGCACCTTGCGCGCCAGCAGCGTGCCACCCTCTTGCCAGTCCTGCCGCACCGAGCTCAGCGGCGGCAGGAAACTGGCGCCGAGTGGCATGTCGTCGTAACCCACCACCGAGACATCGGCCGGCACCGAGCGGCCAAGATCCAGGATGGCGCGGATGGCACCCATGGCCAGCAGGTCACTGCTGGCAAAGATCGCATCGAAACTGACCTTGCGCGCGTGCAGCGAGCGCACCGCATCCATCCCCGAATCCGCGGTGAAGGTATCGCGCTGCATCAGCAGCGGCTTGATTCCGCGCACCGCCAGCGCCTCGACGAAGCCGTTCAGGCGCTCCATGATCTCCGGGTGGCTCGGGTTGCCGATGAACACCGGATGGCGCCGACCCAGCGCGATGAAATGTCGGGCCACCACAGCGCCGCCCTGACGGTTGTCGCTGCCCACAATCACATGCGCATCGCTCTCTGAAGGCGCACCCCAGACCACCATCGGCAGATGCAGTTTGTCGAACCGCCGCACCGCATCCTGGTGCACACCCTGACCCAGCAGGATCAGTCCGTCGGCGGCCTGCACCGCGGCCGTGCTGGCGCCTTGGCGGGTGGTCAGCAGCACGCTGTAGCCGGCTGCGGTCAGCTCCTGCGAGATACCGCCCAGCAGCACCAGCGGGTACGGATCGAACATGGTGCGATCGGTGGAGGGCTTCATCTCCACAATGACCGCCACGGTATGACTGCGGCGCAGGCGCAGGTTGCGCGCGCTGACGTTCAGCTTGTAATCGTGGTCACGCGCCAACGCCTGGATCCGCTCGCGAGTTTCCGGATTGACCAGCGGGCTGTCACCCAGCGCCCGCGAGATGGTGATCTTGGATACTCCGGCCAGTCGTGCCAGGTCGGCCATGGTCAGTCTGTCCGACGCGTTCTTGCGCGCAGCCTTCTTGCTCAACGATCTGGTTCCCTGTGAGTCTGGTCGGTCCGATCCGGCGACGCTGCCGGACTGTGGCGATGGCCCGGGCCGGCGATGTTGCAGTGTGTCGACATTCACCCTGCCGATGCAACCCCGCCGCACCTCGGCTCTAGAGAGTACATCGGGGTGCCTGGAAAGCACGCCGTCATGGCTTTCCGCTCCAACCCGAAATTGGCTGAAACAAATCGGCACAATTCAAATGATACCGATATCCTGCTATCGATATCTTGCTATCGATATCATTTGATGCGAAGCTGGCCCAAAGCTGAAACGCAGCCGTGGCCGACGCCACGCAGGAAATGGGGAGATCTATCGTGGGACACCAGACGACGGCATCAGCGCGCCCTGCCGCCGGGACATCCGGCGGACAGGCAGCGGCCGACCCGTGGCTGCTGGTTCGAGGTAGCACCGACCCGGCTGACTTCGCGCAGGACGAGAGTCTGTTCGCGCTCGCCAACGGCACGCTCGGCGTGCGCGGCAACCTGGAGGAAGCCGACAGCACCAGCCAGGCCACCCTGCTGTCCGGGGTATGGGAGCGCACCCCGATCGAGTACCACGAACGCTTCCCCGGTTTCGCCAGCCATACCGACACGCGCATCCCGGTCGCCGACGCCACCCACATCCAGCTGTGCCTCGGCGACGTCCCGGTGCGACTGGATCAAGGCCAATGGCTGCAGTTCGAGCGCACGCTCGACCTGCGCAAGGGCTGCTATCGACGCCGGCTGCTCTGGCGATCGCCGCAAGGCGCCACGCTGGAGATCGAGGCCGAACGCATCGTCAGCCTGGAGCATCGGGGACTGCTGGCCATCCGTTACCGCGTACGTTCAATCGACTACCACGGCCCGATCACCCTGGAATCGTCGATCGACACCGGACGCGAGGCGGTGGCACAGGGCGACGACCCCCGTATCGGCAGTCGTATCCAGGGTGGCCTCGCGAACTGGGGCGCGCAGGCCGACACGGAGCTGGCATGGGTTGGCCAGCAGACCACCCACAGCGGTATCCGGCTGGTCTGCGCACAGCGTCACCAGCATGCTGGCGAACTCGCCGTCTCCGATGCCCGCGACACGGCTGATGGCGTGTTGCAAACCTACGTGGGATCGCTCGCGCCAGGCCAGAGCGTCTGCCTGGACAAATACGTCGCCTACGCTTTCACTTCACCGTTCGTCCCGGAGTCGGCGCAAACCCTGCTGGCGCAGGCTGATGCCTCGTTGATTGCGGCGATGGCACTCGGCTACCCGGCACTGCTCGAACAGCAGACGCGGGTGCTGGCCGGATTCTGGGCGCAGGCCGACCTGGCCATCGCAGGGGATCCGGCGACCGAGCAGGCGCTGCGCCTCAACCTATTCCATCTGTTCCAGTCCAGCGCGCGCGATGGTCGCGGCAGCGTCGCCGCCAAGGGCCTCACCGGCGAAGGCTACGAGGGTCACTATTTCTGGGACGCCGAAGCCTTCATGCTGCCGGCACTTGTCACCCTGGCGCCGCAACTGGCGCATGCCATGCTCACGTACCGCCACCGCACGCTCGAGCAGGCGCGAGAGCATGCGCGCGAGCTCAACCATGAGCGTGGCGCGCTGTACGCATGGCGCACCATCAGCGGCGACGAGTGTTCCGCGTACTTCCCCAGCGGCTCGGCTCAGTACCACATCAATGCCGCCGTGGCATGGGCGATCCGTCTCTACGTCGACGCCACCGGCGACCAGACCTTCCTGGTCAAATGCGGCGCCGAGATCATCTTCGAGACCGCGCGAGTCTGGCTCGACATCGGTCATTTCAATCCGCGCCGCGGCGGCGCGTTCTGCATCCACGAGGTCACCGGTCCGGACGAGTACTCCGCCCTGGTCGACAACAACCACTACACCAACCGCATGGCGCAACGGCACCTGCACGATGCGGCCGCCACCGCCGAGTGGATGGCACTGACTCATCCGACCGAATACGCCGCACTGGCCGAGCTCATCGGCCTGCAGGCCGACGAACCGGCACAGTGGCGGGCCGCGGCGCTGGCGATGTACCTGCCAGTGGACGCCGCACTGGGTATCTTCCCGCAAGATGACGGCTACCTCGACAAGCCACGCCTGCCGGCCGCGTTCGCAAGCACGCTGGACAAACAGCCGCTGCTGCTGCGCCTGCATCCGCTGACCATCTATCGTTATCAGGTGTGCAAGCAAGCCGACACCCTGCTGGCCCTGATGCTGTCGGGCGAGCAGGTCGATGTCGCCGCCAAGCGACGCAACTTCGATTATTACGAAGACGTCACCGTGCACGACTCCACCTTGTCCGCGTCCACCTTCGCGGTGATGGCGGCTGAAGTGGGCCACGCCGACAAGGCCTGGCGCTATTTTCTGGACACCTTGCGAGTCGACCTGGACGACCTGCACGGCAATGCGGCGCACGGTCTGCACATGGCGGCCATGGCCGGCAGTTGGCTGGCGCTGACCTGGGGTTACGGCGGCCTGCGCGTGCACAACGGCATCCCGGCGCTGGCGCCACGATTGCCCGCCGCATGGCAAGGCTACCGCTTCGGTCTGGGCTGGCGTGGCACCCACCTGCGGGTGGAGGTGGACGGTGACGGTGTGCACTACACCCTCACCGAAGGCAGCGCCCTCACTTTCCTGCACGACGGGCTGCTGCAACGCCTGCATGCCGGTCAACTGTTGCATCTGCCATGCGCGGATTTCGTCGATCCGCAGCCGCCGTTGAAGGCAGTGATCTTCGACCTCGATGGCGTGCTCGCCGACACTGCCGTGCTGCATCGCGCTGCGTGGCAGCAATTGGCCGACGAGATTGGCGCACCACTCGACGAGACCACGGCCGAGCGCATGAAGGGCGTGGACCGTCGTGGCTCTCTGGAAATCCTGCTGGAGCGCGCACCGCGCGCGTACAGCGAATCGGAAAAAGAAGCACTCGCCGCACGCAAGAACGCCTGTTACGTCGAACTGATCGGGCACCTCGGCCCGTCGGATCTGCTGCCTGGCGCACGTGCCGCGGTGGAGTCGGCGCGCCGCATGGGACTGAAGACCGCATTGGCGTCGGCCAGCCGCAACGCGCGGCAACTGCTCGACCGGCTGGGAATTGACACGCTGTTCGACTACGTGGTCGACGCTGGCCGTATCACCCGCTCCAAACCCGACCCGGAGATATTCCTGGCGGCGGCATGCGGGTTGGGCCTGGCCCCGGAGGAATGCCTCGGCGTGGAAGACGCCGCGGCGGGTATTGCCGCCATACACGCGGCGGGCATGGTGGCGGTCGGTATCGGCCGCGCGCAGGAGCTGGACAAAGCGGATGTGCTGCTGTCGGACATTGCCGCGTTCGACATCAGTCGTTTCATCACATAGGCGGCCAATTTGCGCAGACGGTATCCGTTGCGCGGGGAAAACAATCCAATTCAACTGGTGGGGAGTAACAGAAATGAAAACCAAGCAACTGCACAGACTGAGCCTTCCGGTGGCGATAGCCGCCACCCTGTTCTGTGGTGCAACCATCGCCCAGGACGCCACTCCGGCGCAGGGTTCGCAGGAATCGGCAAAAGCGGGCGCGACCCAGCAAAAGGCAGCCGACGTCACCCAAACCAAGACCCTCGATCAAGTGGTGGTGACGGGTACCACGGCCACCGGCGGCCTGAAGAAGATCGAAACCAGCTACTCGGTCACCACCGCCACGGCCGAGCAGATCAAGGAGGCCAACCCGAAGAGCACGGCGGACCTGCTGAAGATCTCGCCCGGAATGTGGCCCGAATCCAGCGGCGGCCAGACTGGCGCCAACATCGAGATCGCCGGCTTCCCGGGTGGCGGCGATGCGCCCTACTTCACCACCCAGTTGATGGGCTCGCCACTGTACGGCATGCCAACACTGTCGTTCTACGAGAGTACCTCGATCTTCCGTCTCGACGACACGATTGATCGCGTGGAAATCCTGCAAGGTGGCCCGTCCGTGGTATTCGGCGACGGCCAGATCGGCGCCACCGCGAACTTCATGCTCAAGACCGGCACCGCAGTGCCCAGCGGCAGCATCGGCGTCACCTACGGCGACGAGAACCTGCGTCGGGTCGACGGCTTCGTCGGCTTCCCGATCGCCAACGACTGGTACGGCAGCGTCGGCGGCTTCTGGCGCACCTCGGACGGCGTACGCGATCCGCAGTTCTCCGCGGACAAGGGCGGCCAGCTGACCGCCACGTTGAGCCACGACAGCGACAACGGCACCATGACCCTGTACGCACGCCATCTCGACGATCGCAACCAGTTCATCACGCCGGTCCCGGTGGTCCAGACGGGCACCGACCAGTTCAGCGCCTACCCCGGCTTCGACCCGCTGACCGATACCTACTACAGCAAGGCGATTCAGCATGTGAACCTGCCCGGCTACCCCGGCGGCGGCACCGACGCCGATCTGGCCAACGGCCGTGGCACCAAGTTCAGCTACTTCGGCGGCAACTTCGACTACGACCTGGGCAACGGCTGGCGTCTGTCGGACAAGTTCCTGTTCGACGGCGGCGACGTCGACACCAACGCACTGTTCTCGGGCACCAACCCAGGCAGCATGAACGACATGCTCTACACCGACAGTGCGAGCATGGGCGCCTTCAACCTGCCGGCCGGCTCGGCCACCGCCAGCTACGTGAACGGCGGCGCCCTGGTCGACCCCAACCAGAGCGTGATCCACCAAGGCTGGTGGTACATCCACAAGACCCTGAAAAACATGAGCAACGATTTCCGCCTGAGCAAGGAAATCTTCGAGGGCAACACGCTCACTGCCGGCCTCTACCTGACCCACTACACCATGGATGACAAGTGGGCGCTGGGCAACCAGATGCTGATGACCAACGAGCCCAACGCGCAGCCGATCCAGGTCAGCTACGTCGATGGCGGTCAGACCAAGTACCTCACCGACGGTCAGGGCTTCCTCGATTACGGCGGCTACAACATCGCCCAGCACGGCAGTGCCACCAACAAGGCGTTCTACCTGTCCGACATGTGGCGCATCGGTCGCTGGTTGATCGACGTGTCCGGCCGAATCGAGAACGAGGACGCCACCAACAACGTCTGCAACCTCACCAACGTCAACCTCGACGGCGACCCCAACACGCTGTACGACAACAGCGTGCCGGTATGCGACGGTACCTACTCGAAGACCCGTTACGACAAGACCCACCCCTCGTGGACCGCCGGCGTGAACTACGAGCTTGCCGACAACATGAGCGTCTACGTTCGAGGCAATCGCGGCGTGCACTTCGGCGACTTCGACAACGCACTGCGCGGCAATACCACCGGCAACACCCCCCCGGTGCAGAAGATCCAGAACTTCGAGGGTGGCTTCAAGTACCAGTCCGATCTGCTCTACGCCGACATCAGCATCTATCACCGCCAGTTCGACGGCCTGACCTACCAGCCCACCGACAACCAGGGCGTGCCGGTCGGCGACCAGGCGATCTACGGCTCCGACTCCAAGGGCGTGAACCTTGCCGTCGCCATCACGCCGGTGGAAAACCTCAAGGTGCAGGTGGTTGGCAACTACCTCGATGGTCACTACTCGCACAACGATTCGTGCTTCCAGTACACCGACCTCAACAGCGGCACCACCCAGTGCGTCGGCATCAACGGCCAGCAGCTGCAGCGTCAGCCGAAGGTGCACTACATGCTCACGCCGAGCTATCGCCTGCCGTTCGCCTGGGGCGATGTCACCACCTTCGTGACCTACACCTACGTCGGCCCGCGTACCCAGGATCAGTCCGGCCTGCAGGAACTTGGCAGCTACCACACCTGGGACTTCGGTATCGTCGCCAACGTCAAGAAGAGCTGGCAGATCCGCCTGCAGGGCACCAACATGACCAACGAGCTCGGGCTGACCGAGAGCAACTCGCGTATCTTCGGGTCCGCCGCCGGCACCGATGGCGTGATCCTGGCCCGGCCGATCGAAGGCCGTGAAGTCAACATGACCGTGAAATACCTGTTCTAAGCACAGGAATTGCTGCAAGGCGCGCGGTCCGGATCGAACCATCGGGGCGGTCCGGACCGCACTTCTCTGCAGCGCACATGCCGCACCGCCGGAGGTGACATGAATCGATTCCGCATGATCGTCGCGCTGGCGTTGATCTACATGGTGTTCGCGATCCTGCTCAACAGCGTGGGCACGGTGATCCTGCAGGCGATTGTCAGCTTCGGCGTGGACAAGCCCCAGGCGAGCATGCTCGAGTTGTTCAAGGATCTGACGATCGCGGCGACCTCGTTTCTGGTCGCCTCCTTCCTGCCTCTGCTGGGCTATCGTCGCGCGATGATCCTGGCCTTGGCAATCGTCGGCGCCGCCTGCGTGATGATGCCGCTGTATCCCGGTTTCCCCACCACCGCATTACTCTTCACCTGCGTCGGAGTCGCGTTCGCGCTGACCAAGGTCGCGGTGTACTCGTCGATCGGCCTGCTGACCAGCAACAAGGCCGAGCACGGCCGGTTGACCAACACCATCGAAGGCCTGTTCATGGTCGGCGTGCTGGCTGGCGGCTGGATCTTCAGCGCCTTCATCGATCACGCCGACCCGGCCAATCCGTCCTGGCTCAACGTCTACTGGCTGCTGGCCGCAATGTGCGCGCTGGTCATCGGCTTGCTTGCCACCTCGCAGTTGGACGAGTCGGCGGCGCATACCGAAAAGACCAATTCGATCCGCGGCTCGCTGATGGAAATGCTGCAGTTGTTCCTGCGTCCGCTGGTCTACGTGTTCCTGATTTCGGCCTTTCTCTACGTGCTGATCGAGCAGAGCTTCGGCACCTGGCTGCCCACCTTCAACAACGAGGTCCTGAAGCTGCCCAACGCGATGAGCGTGCAAGTGGCCAGCATCCTGGCCGGCGCCACCGCCATCGGCCGCCTGCTCGCCGGCCAGGTGCTGCGGCGGGTACCCTGGTACGTATTGCTGAACCTCTGCGTGCTCGGCATGGGCGTGCTGGTGGTGGCGACCCTGCCGCTGGCCCAGCATGTGGTCGCCCGGGCGGATGTGGGATGGTTCAACGCGCCAGTCGCAGCCTACCTGATTCCGCTGATCGGCCTGTTGATGGCGCCGATCTACCCGGTGATCAACTCGGTGGCGCTGAGTTCGCTGCCCAAGCCCTCGCATGCCGCGATGACCGGGCTGATCGTGATCTTCTCGGCGCTCGGCGGCACGGTTGGCTCGCGCATCACCGCGATCGTGTTCGCGCGCTTCGACGGTATCCAGGCCTTCTACTTTTCCTTGGTCCCGATGACGCTGCTCCTGGTATCGCTGTTCCTGTTCAAGCGCGAGACCGATCGCGAAGGTGGGTCCATCCCGGACAGCATCCGCGTCAGCGCCAAATAGTTGCGCACCCCCACGGGAACACCTCTTGCCACGCCGGAGAGGGCATGAAAATCCGCCACACCCGTCCACCTGCCGCTGCCTGCTCGCCGCCGGTGCGCCGTTGGCTTCGCTTGGTCAGACCGCCAACCCGGGCCGGATCGAGCCAAGCGTTGCCGAGTCCCGACAGAGGTTGGAATCGACGCTTTGAAAAGGACACGAAGGTCCTGTTCCAACCATCTGTTGGAGCCCGCAGGTCGGGCGTGTCCGGCCATGGCAGACGACCCCGCCTGCCTTGTCCCGGGTTTTGCTCTTGCCCGCAGCGACGGGTATTCTCTGCGCACCACCCGCCACGCGACGAACCATGAGCCTGCAGACCGTCCTGGTCATCGACGACGAACGTGACATCCGTGAACTGCTGACCATCACCCTCGGGCGAATGGACCTGCAGGTCGAAGCCGTCGGCACCGTGGCCGACGCCCGCCGTGCGCTGACCGAAAACACCTACGACCTGTGTTTCACCGACATGCGCCTGCCCGATGGCAACGGCCAGGAAATCATCGAACTGATCGCCGAGACCTGCCCGGATACTCCGGTCGCGATGATCACCGCCTACGGCAATGTGGACGCAGCGGTGAACGCATTGAAGGCCGGCGCCTTCGACTTCGTCTCCAAGCCGGTCGATATCCAGATGCTGCGTGGTCTGGTGCGCACCGCGCTGCGGCTGGCCGAGGAAAAGCGCGAGGGTGGTGGCGCGGCCAAGGCCGGTGGCTTCAGCGACCGCCTGATCGGCGACTCGTCGGCGATGGAGCAGGTACGCACCACCATTGCCAAACTCGCCCGCAACCAGGCTCCGGTATACATCGCCGGCGAGTCCGGCGTGGGCAAGGAACTGGTGGCACGGCTGATCCACGAACAGGGCCCGCGCGCCAGCGGCCCGTTCGTGCCGGTCAACTGCGGCGCGATTCCGTCCGAACTGATGGAAAGCGAATTCTTCGGCCACCGCAAGGGCAGCTTCACCGGCGCCGGCGCCGACAAGGAGGGGCTGTTCCAGGCTGCCCAGGGCGGCACCCTGTTCCTGGACGAGGTTGCCGAGCTGCCGTTGCACATGCAGGTGAAGCTGCTGCGCGCGATCCAGGAAAAGGCAGTGCGTCCGATCGGCGGGCGCGACGAGATCCCGGTGGACGTGCGCATCCTGTCCGCCACCCACAAGAACCTGAGCCAACTGGTCGAACAGGGCCAGTTCCGCCAGGATCTGTTCTACCGCATCAACGTGATCGAACTGCGCGTGCCGCCGCTGCGCGAGCGTCGCGGCGACGTGCCGCAACTGTCGGCCTTCATCCTCAAGGCACTGGCCGGCAAGAGCGGAGAGGACGTGGGCCAGCTGTCACCGGCCGCGCTCGAGGCACTGGAAGCCTACGACTTCCCGGGCAACGTGCGCGAGCTGGAAAACATCCTCGAACGCGCGATGGCAATGAGCGACGGCAGCACCATCGAGGCAGCCGACCTGATGTTGCCGCAACGCAGCGCGCGCCCTGCTCCGGACGGGGATGCGGCACCGGCCGTCGGCCAGGCTCCGACGTCTGCGCCGGCAGCACCCACCGCCGCCAACGGCGGGCTCGACGACTACATCAGCAACATCGAGCGCACCGCCATCGTCAAGGCGCTGGAAGAATCGCGCTACAACAAGACCGCCGCCGCACGCAAACTCGGCATCACCTTCCGCGCCCTGCGCTACAAGCTGAAGAAGCTCGGCATCGACTGAGCCACCGGCTCGCACCAGCCACGTACCCTGTTCGCGGTACCTGCCTCGCCCACTTTTCGACGCCGCCCTAGCCGGCATCATTTGCTGCACCCAGCGCCTTGCGCAGTGCGCGCAGCAGCGCCTGGGTGGTAACCGGCTTGTCGATCACGAGCAGATTTTCCAGTGGCGGCAACTCGTGCAGGTCCGGCGGGGCATCGGGGCGCGCCAGCAGGATCACGCCACCCCGGTAGTTCAGATCGAGCAAGGCCGCCAGGGTGCGCACGCCGGTGAACAGATTCATGTCCGCATCCAGCACCACCAGGTCGGGCAGACCGCCAGCCTCGATCCACTGCAGCGCGGCGGTGCCGCTCTGACTGGCGTGTGCCTGGTAACCCCAGGCGTCCAGGGTATCGGCCAGTATCGACAGCTGCGCGGCCTCCTCCACCACCACCAGCACGCGCTCGGCGGAGCCTTCCAGACCCGTCGTGTCGTCCAGCGACGCGGGAGCGGCGGCCAGCTCCTCCAGCGGAATGTACAGGTCGAAGCGGGTGCCGTTGCCCGGCTTGCTGTACACCCGCACCACGCCGCCATGACTGGCGATGATGCGCTTGCACGACACCAGGCCCAGCCCGGTACCGGTCTCCTTGGTGGTGAAGAACGGCTCGAACAGGTGCTGCTGCGTTGCCTCGTCCATGCCTGCGCCATTGTCGATCACGCTGATGCGCAGGTAAGCGCCGGATCGCGGCGATTCGGCGGGCAGGAAGAACTCCCGCGCCAGATGGGTCTGTGCAGCCTCGACGCACAGCTTGCCACCGTCAGGCATCGCCTGGATCGCGTTCAGGCTCAGGTTGAGCAGGCATTGTTGCAGTTCGGTGTGGTTGCCTTCGAATGACAGCTCTGGCTCATTGATCACCAGTTCCATCGCCACCGAACGCGGCACGCTGCCCTGCATCAGCAGCTCGAACGCGCTGATCAGTGCGCCCAGCCGCACCTGCTCCGCGCGCCGCGCACCACGCGCGAACGACAGCATCGAGTGCACCATGTCCAGGCCGCGCTTGCCGCAGTCGCGCACCAGCTTGCCCAGCCGCGCCAGGCGCGGGTCGTCCTGGTAGTCCTGCAGACTGTCGCCAGCCAGCAGCAGTGGTTGCAGCAGGTTGCGCAAGTCGTGGCTGAGTCCGCCGGCGAGCATCGCCAGGCTTTCGAATCGCTGCGCGCGCATCAGTTCGGCCTCGGCGCGGCGGTTTGCCCGATGCGCCTCCACCTCGGTCAGTGCGCGACGTACGGCGCTCGCCAACCGGGCGGGATTCTGCTTGAGAATGTAGTCGGTGGCGCCATTGTGCAGCGCCTCGATCGCCGCCCCTTCGCCAAGGGTGCCCGAGACGAAGATGAACGGAAGCTCCTGGTCGCGCTCGCGCAGCAGGTCCAGTGCACGCTGCCCGGAAAAACCCGGCACGCTGAGATCGGACAGCACGATATGAGGGGCGAACTCGTCCAGCGCCGCGAGGTAGCACGCCTCGTCGTCGACCAGGCACACTTCGCAGTTGATGCCATCCGCTTCAAGTTCGGCCAGCACCAGCTCGGCATCAAGCTCGCTGTCCTCGACCTGCAAGACGCGGATGGCCAGCATCGTCCGAGACTGCCTCTCAGGCATGATATTCCCTATCGCTGTCGTGGTGGAGTGTACCGTTGCCGCATGGATGCTGACCGCCACAGCACCCCCTGATCGCTCCATTGTGCATCAATCGGCCTCGGGCGCCTCGTTCAACACCGCCCAGAACCGCCCCAGCGTGCGCACGGCCTCGAAGAACTGATCCACGTCGACCGGCTTGATCACATAGGCGTTGGCACCCAGATCCCAGCTTCGCGCCAGGTCGGTCTCCTCGCGCGACGAGGACAGGATCACCACCGGGATCCGCCGCAGGTGCTCGTCTTCGCGCATCTTGGTGAGCACGTCCAGACCGCTCATGCGTGGCATCTTGATGTCCAGCAGCAGCACCGCCGGATCACCCGGTTCGCGCGACGCCCAGGCGCCTCTCGAGTAGAGATAATCGAGGCACTCCACCCCGTCCTCCACGTGCACCACCGGATTGGCCAGATTTGCCTCGGCCAGTGCATCCATCGCCATCTCGGCGTCGGCCATGCTGTCTTCCACCAGCAGCACGGTGCGCAACTCTTTCTTGATCACGTCGCTGACTCTCCGTGGTATGCCCCGGCCACGTCGGTAGCCGGCAGCGAGAAATGAAACCTTGCGCCCCGACCCTGTTCCGCCTCGGCCCAGACCCGTCCACCATGGCGCGTCACGATGCGGCGCACGTTGGCCAAGCCGATGCCGGTGCCGGGAAATTCCGACGCGCGGTGCAGGCGTTGAAATACGCCAAACAGCTTGTCTGCATACTGCATGTCGAAACCGGCGCCGTTGTCGGCCACGGTGAATTCGTAATCGCCATCGCCACCCCGAAGTGCATTCACCTCGATTCGCGCCACCTCGCAACGACCAGTGTATTTGGCGGCGTTGCCAAGCAGATTCTGCCACACAGTACGCAACATGTTGGCGTCCCCAATGACCATCGGCAGGGTCCCGATCGTCCACACGATACGTCGGCCCTCGTGATCCGATTCGGCCTGGGTGCTGGCCTCTTCGACCAGCGACTGCATATCCACCGCCTGCAGCCGCAACGGGCTGCGCCCCAGTCGCGAAAACACCAGCAGGTCATCGATCAACTCGGCCATGCGCTTGGCCGAGTCGTTGATCACGGCAATGTAGTGGGTTGTCTTGTCGTCGCCGTGCTCGCCAAGATGCCGCTCCAACTTGCGCACAAACCCGGCGATGTGGCGCAGTGGCGCACGCAGGTCGTGCGACACCGAGTAGCTGAATGCCTCCAGCTCGCGGTTGATGTCCGAGATCTGCGCCACCTTGCCTTCGAGCTGGCGATTGAGCTCGACCACCTTCTGTTCGGTCAGCGCACGCACGGTGACATCGCTCGCGGTCAACAGCAAGGTGGGCTCATCGCTTGCCTCCTGCTGCAGACGCCGCGCATTGACCACGATGTGCCGCTTCTGCCCGTCGGCGGTGTGCTGCACGATGTCGTAATCCCACAGCTCGCGATTGCGCAGCAATACGTCCTTGAGTCGCTGCAGCAAGGCGGTGTCGCTCCAGGCGCCGTCGCCGATCTGGGCCAGTGGCCGCGACGACTGCTGCAGATCCTCGCCATATAGGTCGCTGAAGGCGTTGTTCACCACCAGGCTGCGCAGATCGGCGTCGAACAGCGCGATCGGCTCGCGTACGGACTGGAGGATAAAGCGCGAACGCCGCACCGCCTTGCTTTCGCGAGTCTCGGCCAGCCGCCGCTGCCCGATCTGCCGCTCGGAGGCCACCACGATGATCGCCAGCAGCAGCAGTTGCGTCAGCGCGGTGACGGCGAGCACCAGCCGTCCCTTGAAAGCCCGATCCACGGCAGCCTTTTCGCTCACCGCCAGCAGCTGATTCGCGTTTTGCGCGATGCTCTCCATCGTGGCGTTGATCGGGAACAGGTCACTGGCTTCGCGCAACGAAGCCCGCGCGGCGGCAGCATCGCCTTGCTCCAGGAGGGTAAGTGTGTGCCGCCTCAGGGCGAGGCGCCCGCGGACGCTGCTCTCCAGTGCGCCGACCAGGGCCTGCTGCTCCGGGTTGTCGCGGGTCATCGAGCGCAGTCGCCGCAGCAGACCCGGCAACTCCCGGGCAGCGCGCAAGGTACGCTCCTCGGTGGAGGCACCCATCTTGCCGTCCATCATCACGCGATAGGTTGCCGCCTCGCTGTCGTGGGCCGTATTGGCGATGCGATAGGCCAGTGACTGCACCTCGGTCAAATGCGTGACCCAGGCGCTGGCCAGATGGGTTGCCTGTATGTTCTCGCGCGTCAGAACGTAAGGCATGCCCACGATGATCAACATGGCCAGCAACAGGCCGGCAACCCGCCAACGCATGATACCGCTGAATTTCATTCGACCCGACCCTTGGCGACGCCGTTCCGGAAGCTCCCGCATTCTTGCACGTCCACGCGCCAGACCGTTGCACCGACCGACCATACTCAAGGTTGCTGCTGCTTGCGTTCAACCGCGCAGCCTCGTCGGTGTCCATGTGGTGCTCTGGCGTCGACGGCATGCGCAAAGGGCACTCCCTTCCAACGCAGACCCCGGCATGCCACGAGAGCGGTTACATTGGCGCAGTTGCCTGCTTGCCGGCACGCCTGATCAAAATTCCGTCCTCGACGGCCACCCTGCAAACCGGAACACCGCCATGGCCCTTGCCGCTACGCCTCCCGTTTCCCATCCCGAGCCGGAAGCCGGCTCGGGCCGGGAACGCTATACCAGCCATCCGCTGGCACTGGGCGTGCTCACCACGATCTTCTTCATGTGGGGCTTCCTGACCTGCCTCAACGACATCCTGATCCCGCATCTGAAGTCGAGCTTCCAGCTCAGCTACACGGAAGTGATGCTGGTGCAATTTACCTTCTTCGGCGCCTACTTCCTGATGGCACTGCCAGCGGGTCGACTGGTCGCCTCGCTGGGCTACAAGAAGGGCATCGTGGCTGGTCTGGCAATTGCCGGCGTGGGCGCGTTGGGTTTCTGGCCGGCAGCCGCACTGCACATGTACCCCGCCTTCCTCGGCGCGCTGTTCGTGCTGGCCACCGGCATCACCGTGCTGCAGGTGGCTGCCAATCCGTACGTGGCCTTGCTCGGGCCGGAGAAAACCAGCTCCAGCCGGCTCACCCTGGCACAGGCACTGAACTCATTCGGCACCTTCCTGGCGCCATGGTTCGGCGGCTTGCTGATCCTGTCCAACGTGGTGAAGGATCCGACCGAACTGGCGGCACTGGCCCCAACCGATCAACTGGCTTACCAGGCCCAGCAGACGCAAGCCGTGCAAGGTCCGTACATCGGCCTGGCCGTGGTGTTGTTTCTGCTCGCTGTCTTCGTATGGCTGTTCCGCCTGCCGGCGCTGGCCGAGGCCACCGACAAGGGCGACCACGACCGCCACGGCTTTGCCGAGGTGCTGCGCCATCCACACGTGCTGTTCGGCGTACTGGGCATCTTCTTTTATGTCGGCGCCGAGGTCTCGATCGGCAGCTTCATGGTCAACTACCTGTCGATGCCGGAGATCGGCAACATGAGTGAACAGCAGGCCGCCAAGTACGTGTCGTGGTATTGGGGTGGCGCGATGATCGGACGCTTCGTCGGCTCGGCGCTGATGGCGAAAATCTCGCCGCGCAAGCTGCTGGCGGCGTTCGCCGCGATCAATGCGCTGCTGGTGCTGACCACCATGTTGAGCACCGGCGCGGTGGCGATGTACAGCATCATCGCGATCGGCCTGTTCAACTCGATCATGTTCCCGACCATCTTCGCACTTGGCATCGAACGGCTGGGACCGATGACCAGCAAGGCCTCCAGCCTGCTGATCATGGCCATCGTCGGCGGTGCGGTGATCCCGCAGTTGCAGGGCATGATCGCCGACCAGATCGGCCTGCATCACGCGTTTTTCCTGCCGCTGCTGTGCTACCTGTACATCGCGTTCTACGGCATCAGCGGCTCGAAGATCCGCAGCAGCATCGACTGATCCCGTCCAGCCGCACGTGACCAGACGACCCATCCTCTGTTTCGGCGAAGCCCTGGCCGACCTGCGCGCCGTTGGGCACGCCCACCATCACCATGATGACTGGTACGGGCGACTGCAGGCCGATGCGTGGGAGCATTTTGTCGATCATCGGCATGGCGCCTGGTATCGCATACTCACCCGCGACCACCGCAAGATCGACAACGAGAAAGGCCCAGCCGGCAAGACCAGCTACCACACGATAGGCGCCTGCCACGAGCTGCTGGCGCCAATCCACGCTGACGGCCAGTCGCAACCTGTTCTTACCCAAGGCATTGCATGAACAAACTCACCATCTCCCTGGCCGCGACCTTCGCCGCACTGCTCGCGGCACCCGCGATGGCCGCCGACATGGCGCCGGCCAGCTTCAACCCACTGCAGACGTTCGCGCCGTACCGCTACCCGCAGCCAGCTACCGCGTACCGCTCTGCCAGTGGCGTACCCGGCCCGCTGTACTGGCAGAATCGGGCCGACTACCGGATCGAGGCCACGCTCGATCCGGCGACCCGCCAGCTCAGCGGCAGTGAGGTAATCACCTACACCAACCACAGCCCGGACAGGCTCAACGTGCTGTGGCTGCAGGTCGAGCAAAACCGCTACCGCAAGGACGCGCGCGGCGCGTTTGGGGGCGGCAAGTTTCCCACCGAATTCACCAGCGGCGAACACATCCGCTCGGTCGATGTGGAGGATGCCTCCGGCCATCGGCGGAAAGCCCGCTGGGTGATCAGCGACACCCGCATGCAGGTCACCCTGCCCACCGCACTCGAGGGACATGGCGGCCAGCTGAAGCTGCACATCCGCTGGGACTACACCGTCCCCGGTGAATTTGGCGGGCGCACCGACGTCAACGCCAACCCGCAGGGCAACATCTTCGAGATCGCGCAGTGGTATCCGCGCCTGTGCGTCTACGACGACCTGCGCGGCTGGGACACGCAGCCCTACCTCAACAGCGAGTTCTACCTCGAATACGGCGACTTCGACTACCGCATCACCGTGCCGTCCAACATGCTCGTGGTCGGTTCCGGCGAGCTGCTCAATCCGCAGGACGTGCTGACGGCGACCGAGCGCGCGCGGCTGGACCAGGCCCGGCACAGCGACGCGACGGTGATGATCCGCACCGCCGCCGAAGTCGACGACCCGGCCAGCCGCCCGAAACACGGCGGTACGCTGACCTGGCACTTCGAGATGAAAGACACCCGCGACGTGGCCTTTGGCGCCTCCACGGCCTACCTCTGGGATGCGGCGCGCATCAACCTGCCCGACGGCAAGACCGCGCTGGCGATGTCGGCCTATCCGGTGGAGAGCGCCGGCGACAAGGCCTGGGGCGTGGCCACGCAGAACCTGAAGAAGTCGGTCGAGTTCTTCTCCCGCACCTACTACCCGTACCCCTACCCCGTCGCCATCAACGAGGCGGGCACCGCTGGCGGCATGGAGTACCCGGGCATCACCTTCGATCACAAGAAGGCCACCGGCGCCGGGTTGCGCATGCTGATCGCCCACGAGATCGGGCACACCTGGTTCCCGATGATCGTGGGCAGTAACGAGCGGCGCGACGCGTGGATGGACGAGGGCCTCAACACCTTCGTCGACGTGTACGAGGCCGAGGCCTTCGACGGCGGCAAGTTCGCACCCAAGCGCGACAGCGAATACGCCCCCGGCAAGGGCACGCCGGCCGAGCAGATCGCCGCCATCCTGAAGGATGCCGACGCACCTCCTCTGCTGACCTGGGCCGATGCCGTCCCGGAGAAGTACCGCCATCCGATCACCTATTTCAAGGCCGCCTTCGGCCTGGTCCTGCTGCGCGAGCAGATCATCGGCCCGGAGCGCTTCGACCCGGCCTTCCGCCGCTATATCGCCATCTGGGCCTACAAGCACCCCAGCCCATCGGACTTCTTCCGCTTCATGGAAAGCGAGACCGGCGAGGACCTGGGCTGGTTCTGGCGCGGCTGGTTCGAGCACAACTGGCAACTCGACCTGGCCGTACAGAACGCCGCCTACACCGACGGCGACTACCGCAAGGGCGTCGACGTCACCGTGGCCAACCTCGACCAACTGGTACTGCCGGCCACGCTGGAACTCGTCTACGACGACGGCAGCAAACGGGACGTGCGTGTGCCATGGGAAACCTGGATGCAGCACCACAGCTACGTGATCCACATCGACAGCACGCGCAAGCTGAAATCCGCCACGATCGATCCCACGCTTGCGCTGCCGGACAGCAACCGCGCCAACAATACGTTTGCGATGCCGTAGGGAGTCGCCGAGTCGATAACGGTCACAAGCTAAGGTGGCAGTCACGTGACTGCCACTTTTTCGCTTTGCTCCACAAGAAATCTTGTAAGACGTTGCGTCAACACCGATGGCCGTATACGGCCATCGGCGACACGTTAACGGGAAACGGTACGGGGAAGATTAGCTGTTGGGCCAAAGGATGAACTGTGCCGTGACGGCCTTATACCAAGGAACCATGGCGCGGGGCTTGGCACTCAAAATGTTCGTAGGCGCGGGCCAGCTCATTCTCGCAAAGCAGATCCAGCGCCACATAGGTCGGCGGTTCATCAGACTCTATCGTAAGGCGTTTGGCTTGCCAGGACGCGATGGTGGATTCATTCGGCGCCAGATCGTACGTGATATCTGCTTCCAGTTCGCAGAACCGGCGGCGCAGGTGGCGCTTTCTTGTCAGACAAAGTACCCCACAAGGCGATGCCCGAATGTATCGTCCGCAGGCTACTGCCGCGAAGGTCTCGCCGTCAATTTTGACCGCAGGCTATTCTGGCGTGCGGTCGATGGCCTTGTGCCTTCCTATGCGCCGCATCACGGCAATGCCGTCGACAATGTTGAAGCTGGCCTTGTAAGCCTTCTGCGACCATACGTCGATCGTATAGATGTTTGGCTTGAAGCCATTCAGCCGATGGAAGCGCCAAGCATCGGGGATGGGCGTGGATACAAGCCCTGCAATACGACGCGCCGCCTCGGCCTTGATTGGCGGAGGCAGCTTCTTCATGTCGTTCTGGAACGTCGTGCGACTTACGTCAACGCCTGTCACCCGATGCATCAGAGCGCAGCCAGATACCGCTCTATCTCGCTGACGTCGGTCATCACTTCGCCCTTGGCCGGGTCAAGGTCGGCATTGTGCTCAAGAATCAGCCAACGGAACGTTTCCAATGCGTCATGAAGTTCATGGATGGCTGCCATGGTGGATCGGTAGGCTTCGCATACGCCGTCGTCATCACGCAATGCACTGGATCGCTCGGCCCGTTGGCAATGTTCTCGGAATGTTCCATGCAGCTCGACCAAGTCATCCTCAAGTGCCTCGTATGCTGGGATGATGTCGTCTTCTGGGATCGCTAATGCCAAGTTCGGGATACCCGCCGACATATCGCGCACCACCACAGTGAAACTGCGTGTCTGTTCGGTAATGGTACCCATGGCTGTTACGACGTTGTCGATGGCTTGCAACAACGCCAGTGAACGTGCCGCACCTTCGGACATGAAGGCACCGTAAGCCCTGATGTCTCTGATAGTTGTCCCGTTCATTTGCATCGGTCCAGTTCCCCCAGCCGGTGTAAGAAGGCAGTATCACTGTATGAGACTGTAACGACGTCAACACGTTCGGTCTATAGAACGTCTCGCCAACAAGTGAGACTGCCGAAGTGCGTTCAGCCGCACGTGGGCCTTAGCTTTAAGCGACCGCCCGCCTCTTAACTATCGGTAGCATGTCGACCAACTTGCGCATGATCAATCCGACCAATTGACGGCATACCGGCACGGGCTTGACCTTGCCGCGCTGTCTGACTTGTCGGATCGGGCCGATCACCTTTCTCCCGCTTTTCTCCAGCCAAAGGGTTTCTCCACCAAACGGCCTTCCTCACGCCCGTCGGGGTATTCCCACAAAGCATGATTTGCAATTGATCCACGATGGCCTGATCCTCACCGGAGGCAACCGCGATGGCGTCAAACGTAGCGAGGGCGCGAGGCGCTACCACTTGCCATGAATCGGCCATTCACCCGGAGGCCGAACACCCCAGGCAGTGCCACTTCGGATAGATCAACGGCACCGCCCACAGCGGCAAGCGATATCGCGCAATGCCCCGGTCAAGGCCGAAATCCGTCTACACGGCTACAACCTGATCCGGTTCAGGCCTGGCGCTTGCGGGCGATGAACTGCACCACCGCTCCCAGGCCGCTATGGCCACGACCCTCGATGACCTGGCGGTCGAATTCCCGACTGGACAGGATCTCGAAGTCGGCGAAGGCCGCCTCCAGCTCTGCAGCGGTGAGAGTGTGGTCCGGCGTGCTCGGCCCGCCGGTGTCGCGGGCTGCCTGGGCCGGGGTGTAGGCCTCCAGCAGCAGCAGGCCGCTAGGCTTGAGGGTGTGCGCCACTTGGCGGTGCAGGTGCGGCCGGCCGGCCTGCGGCAGGTGGCAGAAGATCGAGACCACCGCATCGAACGCCTCGGCGGGAAACGCGTGCCGGGTCAGGTCGGCGACCAGCGTCTCGAGCGCCACGCCTTTCTGCTCGGCCAGCCTGGCGGCCTTGCGCAGACCGACCGCCGAGGTATCCACCGAGGTGACCGCATGGCCAAGCGTCGCCAGATAGACGCCGTTGCGTCCCTCGCCATCGGCCAGGCACAGCACCCGCTTCGGCGCCTCGCCGATCCGATTGGCCTGCTCACGCAGGAAGTCGTTCGGCTCGGTGCCGTAGACGTAGTCGTCGGTGTCGTAGCGTTCATCCCACATGGCAGTTTCCCGAACATAACCTTGAATACAGCCCCCGATGATAGCAACGACAGGATGTGGGGCACACTTCACAGCGGCCACGTGCGGATGCGCGTCGGCAATCGACGCCTGCAGGATGATCGGCAGTTTGCTCTCGTGCCGTTGGCCGTCGCGCACCGTCGCGCTTCGATGACATGCCTCAATGAAACTGATCGCTCCCCGGCACCCACGAGCTGGACGACGCCGCGGGCGCGTGGATCGGTTGCACCCGTTGCGCATCGGTCGGACAGTCCGGCGGCAGCGGGCCGCCGGCAAGGCGGGCGGCGGCGCACTCGGCACGGTTATCGAACTTCACCATCGGTGTAGGTGCTGACGCTGGCGGCGGGCTGCTGGCCGCCACCACGGGTGGCGCCAGGGGCTGGGCGGGCGCAAGGTGCAGCGGATCGTAGACTTTGTCGGCGACGGGTACGGGTGGCGGGTCGGGGTTGTGACAACCGAACAGGGCAATCGGCAGCAGGGGTCTCACCGCACACTCGACGCGCATGCCACGTGGCAGGTGGAAGGTGTGCTTGACGGTGGTCTTCTCGACGGCGCGGCGCAGCACGGTATCAACCGAGCTTTCGTCTTCGGGAGTCCAATCCTTGTCGAAGCGGGTCGGCTGGTAACCGATGTCCGGCGCACCCCGACGCATGATTTCGGTATCGCCAGTCGGCTTCAGCTGTACGTAGTCACCGACGGCACCGTGCAGTGCACCCTGCATCGCACCGGGCTGGTCGCCGCCGGGCTTGCCGGCGGCCAGCGACTTGCCTTGCGTACCGGTGGATTTGACGGCGGTTTCCTGCAGGCGTGAGGCGGCAGCTGCAACTTGCGTCGGCGTCGACGCTGCACTGGCGGCGCCGGTCGGCTCACCGACCGTGGCGGTGTCGCTGCCCTGCGGAGTGGCATCCGGCGCGCGACTGACCTCTGCAGCAACATCAGTCGCCGGTAGCTCCGACACGGATTTCGGGGACTCGACGTTGGTTGACGTGGCGGCCGGAAGCGGCTCGCTGACGGAGCTTGGCACAGGCGCCAGCGGGGTGACATCCGCCACCGCGACGGAGCTGCTCATCGCCGGGGCCAGGGCGGACGGCGGCGTGGCCGGTGCCCGCACCAACTGGTCCAGCTCGAGCTTCGACATCGGCGCCGGGGCCGACGGAATCGACGCGGTTGCGACCGCGGCCGGCGCTACCGGTAGCTCGGCGGAGGCAACGCTCGCAGCCTCTGGTTCTGCCAGGGCTGCCGGCGCAATCTGCACCGGAGCCAATACTGGAGTCTGCAGCGTGACGGTGGGCGCGGGCTGCGCCGGCAGCGGCAACGGCTGCAAGCGTGGCACCTCGGGAGCGGCCGGAGGCTGCGGTGCAGGTGTCACACTGACGGGTGCAATCGTCTCCGGCACGTCCATATGCAGGGCCATGGCAGGCAGGTTGGCCGGCGCAGGCACGGCCGCCTTCGGCAAGGCCAACGAGGCGGGTGGCAGGATCGGGCGATTGCCCTCGACCTGGGGCGGGCTCACCGGTTCGGGCTGGAACTGCGGCGGCGCCGGTGGCAGCGGGGTCGGCATCGGTACGGCCAGCACCGGAGGTTCACCGGCAGGCACGGCAGGCTTGGGCAGCGGCAGCGGTGCGGGCGCAGGCAGGGTTGCCGGTGGCGGCGTGGCAACCACGGGTTTCGGGACAGGAGCCTGCGCCTGGCTAGCCGGCGCGATCGCTGCTGGTGTGGGTACCGATGGCACGTTCACCGCGGCCACTGCCACATTCGCACTGGGCTCGTGCGGCGTCACCGACGGGGGGCGCCGCCCTTGCTGGCGCGGCCCGCGCTCCTTCGGCGGGGTGCCACGCACCGCCGGCGGTGGCGGTGGTTCAGGCGGTTCGATCAGGCGCACCTGCAGCATCTGTTCACTACGCGGTGGTGGCGGCAGCGTGGGCTGGTATGCCGCCCCGAGCACGAAGCCGAACAGGAAAAACACATGCACCACCAGCGTACCGGCCATCGCCAGCACGTGGCGGCCACGCTGGCGCGGCGGCGGCGACCTGCGCAGATGGTAGACGCGGCCACGCGTCGCCGCCGCCAACGGCGACTCGAGCAGGGTCCGCGCGGGATTGACGGTACGACCAGCAGCGGCGGGATCCGGAGGCGGCACGGGCATGCAGCCAGTGTAACGGTCGCGCTATCGTTGCGCCGGACTTGCGCCTCCGGTCAGGGATGGGCAGCGCCCTTGGCCGCACGTTCGCGCAGCTCGGCATCCACCGAGCGATTGGGCGTGTCTACCGGACAGCCATGAGCCAGCGGCTTGCCGGCACGATACATCGCGATGCACGTTTCCACGCCGGGCGGTTTGAATCCGTGCGCACGCCCGTCGAGGGAGGCTGCCGGCGCCATGTTGAGGCGCTGGTCGCCATCCTTGGGCGGAGGCGGCGGGGGCGGGTCGCCGCCGCAGCCGCCGGCCAGCATGGCCAGCGACACCGCACAGTGGATACGGAGGCCGCCGGGTAGTCGGATGGTCTTCTTCACGGTGGTCTTGTCCACCAGTTTCTGCAGGGCGTCGTCGACGGAGCTGCCGCCACGCTGCCAGTCGTCCTCGAAACGCGTCGGCCGGTATTCGATCGGGCTGTCGTGCTGCATGATCCGCGTATCGCCCTGGGGCCTGCGTTGTACGTAGCCCGGCACCGGCGCAGTGGCCGTCGATGCCGGCAGCAATGGCCGGCCTTGCGCATCAAACAGGCGCGGTTCGGCAGCGGCGGCAGGCGGCTGCACCACCAGCGCGCCCTTGGCGGGCGGCACGGGCGGCGTGCGGGGAGCCGGGGGTGGGGGCGGTGCCGGCGGCGGGGGCGGCGCGACCGGTGAGGCACTGGTGTCGATGAAGCGTACCTGCAGGAACTGATCCGGCATCGCCACCACCTCTGGGGGCGGCGCGGGCGGGCGCGTGCCGAACCAGGCGATCAACCCGAGCAGGCCGTGCAGCAACAGTACCAACGCCAGGGCAAACCGCCGCGCCGCCGGTTCGATCGGCGGGTCACGCCAGCGGCGCTGCTGTCGGACGGCCCGCGCACGCCAGTCCCTGGCGGCGGGCGCGACCTGCAACAGTTCGCCCCGCGACAACGCGGGCGGCGATGGCCGGGATGACTGGGAAGGCGCGATGACGATGCCTCGTGGAAATCGGATAGGGGCCGCAGGATGCCGGATGCTGCTTGAACCTTGCTGGACCATGATGGCCACTCGCCGCGACGCGAGCCGTACAACAACAGGCAGCACACCGACTTGACGAATTCCCCGCAGTGCAGCTTGACCACACCGGCGGTTGGCACAACGCTAAACCTTCGACGCCCCCGGCGCCGATCCCGCCATGACCGCCCTCGCCCGCAGCATTGACGCAGGACGACCATGACGGCCCGCCATCGTCAGCCGCCAACGCGCGGCCTCATGCGGCGCCGTTCATGCACGAGGCCACGCCCTGCATTGAGGAGGGTCGCATCGTGTCACACACCACGGAAAGCATCCGCAACATCGCGCTCACCGGCCACGCCGGCGCCGGCAAGACCACGCTGTTCGAGGCGTTGTTGCATGCCGGCGGGGCGATCCAGGGCGTGGGTACGGTCGAGCACGGCAATACCGTTTCCGACACCGACAGCCAAGAACAGGCGCGTGCCCACTCCATCGACAGCTGCGTGGCACAGGTCGAGTACGGCGACTGCCACATCAACCTGATCGACACCGCCGGTTACTCCGATTTTCGCGGCGCCACGCTGGCCGCACTGGCGGCGGTGGAAACCGTGGCCGTCGTGGTCAACGCGATCAACGGCGTCGAGCACAGCACGCGCCGAATGATGACGCATGCGCGCGAACGCGGCCTGGCGCGCATGCTGGTGGTCAACAAGATCGACTTCGACGGCGCCAACCTGGCTTCTCTGGTGGATACGCTGCGCGAGGAATTCGGCAGCGAATGCCTGCCGGTGAACCTGCCTGCCCATCGTGGCAACCGCGTGCTCGACTGCTTTTTCCAGCACGAGGGGAGCACCGATTTTTCGTCCCTGGCCGAGGCGCACCAGCAGATCCTTGACCAGGTGGTGGAGATCAACGAGGCGGTGATGGACAGCTATCTGGACGAGGGCGAGGAGGCGCTGAACCCGCAGCAATTGCACGATGCCTTCGAGCAATGCCTGCGCGAGGGACACCTGGTGCCGATCTGCTTCGCGAGCGCGCGTACCGGCGCGGGGGTGAAGGAACTGCTCGACATTGCCGCCAGGCTGCTGCCGAATCCGGCCGAAGGCAACCCGCCACCGTTCGTGGGTGGTGACAGCACGCCGCTACACATGACCAACGACGCGGATGCGCACGTGATCGCCGATGTGTTCAAGATCATCAACGACCCGTTTGTCGGCAAGCTGGGCATGTTTCGCGTCTGGCAGGGCATCGTGCGACGCGATAGCCAGTTGCTGGTCGACGATGGCCGCAAGCCGTTCAAGGTCGGTCACCTGTTCCGCCTGCAAGGCAAGAACCACGTCGAGATCGACGAGGCGATTCCGGGCGACCTCGCGGCGGTGGCCAAGGTCGAGGAAATCCACTTCGATGCCGTGCTGCACGACTCGCACGAGGAGGACCTGATCTCGCTGGCCCCGCCGAGCTTTCCCACGCCGATGTACGGACTGGCGCTGGAACCGAAGCACAAGGGCCAGGAGCAGAAACTCTCCAACGCGCTGGCGCGGCTGGCCGAGGAAGACCCCTGCTTTCGCGTCGAGCACCACAAGGAGCTCAACGAGACCGTGGTGCGTGGGCTGTCCGACCTGCATCTGAGGGTGATGCTGGAACGCATGCGCGAGCGTTACGGCGTGGAGGTGGAAACCCACCCGCCACGCATCGCCTACCGTGAAACCATTGCCGCCCAGGCCGAAGGGCACCATCGACACAAGAAGCAGACCGGAGGCGCGGGCCAGTTCGGCGAGGTGTTCCTGCGCATCGAACCGCTCGATCGCGGCGTCGGTTTCGAATTCGTGGACGCGACCAAGGGCGGCGTGATCCCCGGTCAGTTCCTGCCGGCGGTCGAGAAGGGCGTGCGCCTGGCGATGGAGCGAGGCGCGGTGGCGGGCTATCCGCTACAGGACCTGCGCGTGACCGTCTACGATGGCAAGTACCACGCGGTCGATTCCAAGGAAGTCGCCTTCATCAGCGCCGGCAAGAAGGCATTCCTCGATGCCGTCGCCAAGGCACACCCCATCGTGCTGGAGCCCATCGTCAACGTCGAAGTGACGATCCCCGAGCACAACGTGGGTGACGTCACCGGCAGTCTGGCCGGCAAGCGCGCCCGCATCATGGGCACCGACAGCCAGCGCGGCGGCGAACTGGTGATCAAGGCCCAGGCCCCGCTGGCCGAACTGGTCGACTACCCCACCGAACTGAAGTCCATGACCGGCGGCCGCGGTCGCTACAGTCTCGACCTAAGTCACTACGAGGCGGTGCCGCCGAATCTGCAGAAGCAGCTCAGCGAGGCGTGGAATCCGCATGTGGAGGAGGATTGAGGGGACAGTGCTTTTTCGGTGTCCCGTTTTCAGTGTTCGGACTGATGCCAGGGCCAGATCGAAATAGCCCTTCTCCCCTCGGTGCCCCCTGTTTCTTGATCAGATCTCGATTGAATTTCGCGGAAAGACCGGCGGGCAGTGCCCGCCCTACGGCGCGGCGCTTGTGCCCGCCGGTCCTTCCATAGCGCCGCAATTGTAG
>JACDJC010000882.1_pt1 | contig 30433 bp, 26 predicted proteins | sample 7454191 | NCBI WGS metagenome assembly JACDJC01 (sample SAMN14253291, study PRJNA609438) | sludge metagenome | isolation source: sludge after 25d culture with pyrite and EDTA | collected 2018-12-20
GCAGGTGCACGACGAACTGGTGTTCGATGCGGCCGATGACGAGGTCGAGGCCCTGCGCGAACAGGTCCCGCGGCTGATGGCCGGCGTGGCGGAACTGGCCGTGCCGCTGGTCGCCGACGTCGGCGTGGGGCCCGACTGGGCGCAGGCGCACTGATTTCAGGCCCGGTGCGTGCTGCAGCCGTCGGCGTGCACCCGGCGTCAATCGGCTTGCGTGCCGGGCGCGGGCCGCGCATCGATCGGCGCCAGGCCGTGGGTCTCAATCCGCGTCGCGCAGCCGGTTGGGCCGCAGCTCGCCATGGCGCGCCAGGATCGGATAGGCGGCGGCATTGACCAGGTAGGCATTCACCCCGCCCGCATCGCGCAGGACCTCCAGGTAAAACGCGCCCACGTCCGCCGATTCGATGCGCCCGGTCTTGATGCGCTCCAGGTGGCGCTCGGCGGCCTTGCCCTCGAGCGTGCGGAAGTGGTCTTTTTCATAGGCCAGGCTGCGCGCCACCAGGCGGTCGCCCGACACGAACAGGGCCGCGGCCTGGCGCAGGTTGCGTTGCAGGCGCTCCAGCACCTCGGCCAGCTCGGCCTGCTGCTCCGCATCCAGGGACCAGTGCTTTTTGTGCAGGCGGCCGGCGTGGCCCAGCAGCCCCATGCCCGAAACGCTGGCCGCATGGGCCATGTTCATGGAAAACTCCAGCACGGCTTTCAGGGACTGCTCATCGTCCGGGCTCAGGCTTTCCTGGTCCTGGGTGGCCAGATACGTCGTGATCGACTGGTCCAGCTGACTGATCGCGCCGTTCAGGTAGCGGGCACGGCCGATGGCCCGCACATCGTCGTGCAGCAGCGCGCGCTGCGTCAGGCGCAGGGACTCGCGCAGCAGGTCGGTCAGGCGCAGGGCCTCGCGCGCCGCCTGCCCCAGGGCCACGGCGGGCACCTCGCGGGCGGATTCGTCCAGATACTGCGGGCGTGCGGGATCATCCGGGTCGATGCGCCGCGGCAGCAGCCGCTGCAGCAGCCTGGCGTAGACCTTCAGGCCGGGCAGGAAGCACAGTGCCACCACCACATTGAACAGCAGGTGGAAATTCGCCACCCGGTGCGACGGGTCCGGGCCCAGGGCCTGCATGATGGGCTCTGCCCAGGGCAGCAGTGCCATGCCCAGCAGGCAGCCCGTGATGCGGGTGCCCAGATTGCCGATCGGCAGGCGGCGCGAAGCCGGGTTGCCGTCGCTGCCGCCTTCCAGCACCGGATTGATCGCCGTGCCCAGATTGGCACCCAGCACCAGGGCGAAGGCCAGCGCCGCGGGCACCAGCCCATGGTGCGCCAGCGACATGATCAGCACCACCACCGCCACGCTGGAATGCGAGGCCCAGGTCAGCGTCGTACTGGCGATCAGGGCCAGCACGGGCGCATCGGCCAGCGTCTGCAGCGCGCTGCCCAGCAGGGGCGCGCTTTTCAGCGGTTCGAACATCGTCACCAGCTCGTGCAGCGCCAGCAGCAGCAGGCCCAGCCCGATGAAGGCGCGCCCCAGGTCGCGCGTGCGCCCCGGCGCATAGTGGCGGAACATCCAGACACCGGCGAGCATGAAGGCGGGCGCCAGAAACGTCGGGTTGAAGGACAGCACCTGCACGATCAGGGTCGTGCCGACGTTCGCCCCCAGCATGGCCGCCAGCCCGGGCACCAGCGGCACCAGGCCGTCCATGGCAAAGCCGGTGATCATCAGCCCCGTGGCCGTGCTGCTCTGGATCGCGGCCGTGATCAGCAGCCCCGTGCCGAAGGCCCGCGGCGGCGACGCCATGGCGCGGCCCATCCACAGGCCCAGCGTCTTGCCAAAGGCGCGCTGGACCCCGGACTGCACCATGTGCACCCCCCACAGCAGCAGGGCGACGAAGCCGCCGAAGGCAATGATGACCTGAAGTTCGCGCATGCGCCTGGTTTCCCCCCGATGGGCCGCTCAGGCTCGCAGCTCGCGCAGCGCCTGGATGCGCCGTTCGATGGGCGGATGCGAAGCGAACAGCGCACCGATCGCGCCACCGGCAATGCCGGCCGCCTGAAAGGATTTTGGCAGTTCGCCCGCCTGGACGCCGCCCAGCCGCGCCAGTGCGCGGATCATCGGTTCACGCGCCCCCAGCAGACGGGCTGAGCCGGCATCGGCGCGGAATTCGCGCTGGCGTGAAAACCAGGCCACGATGATCGAGGCGAGCACGCCGAACAGGATCTCGCAGACGATCACGCTCAGGTAGTAACCCATGCCCACGTCGCGCTCGTTGCGCAGGATGCTGCGATCGATCACATAGCCCACCACGCGCGACAGGAAGATCACGAAGGTGTTGACCACCCCCTGGATCAGGGTGAGCGTCACCATGTCGCCGTTGGCGATGTGGGCGACTTCGTGGCCCAGCACGGCGGTGACTTCTTCTTCCGTCATGGACGCCAGCAGCCCGGTGGACACCGCCACCAGCGAATCGTTGCGAAAGGCCCCCGTGGCAAAGGCATTGGGCGCGCCTTCGTACAGGGCGACCTCCGGGTGGCCGATGCCGGCGCGATCGGCCAGCTGATGCACCGTATCGACCAGCCAGGCCTCGCGCGCGCTGCCCGGCGCGGCGGGGTCGATCACCCGTGCGCCCGTGCTGGTTTTGGCCATCCACTTGCTCATCAGCAGGGAAATGAATGAGCCGGCAAAGCCGATCAGCCCGGCAAAGATCAGCAGCTGGACCGGATCGATGCCGTTGGCCGTCAGGTAACGGCCCACGCCCAGCACGTTCATGACGATATTGAGCACCAGCAGGACGGCAAGGTTGGTGCCAAGGAACAGAATGATTCGCTTCATCGGTCGTCGGGAGCAGAATGCCTTCAAAGGGGTGGAATGGTGGAATGGGGGGGCGCAGTGCGCCAGGGAGATCAAAGTGTATAGTATCGGGTTCCGGAAATGTATCCCTGTCGTGGTGGCGAACATGCAGTCTTTGTGGATGTTGCTGGCGTGCGCCATGTTCGCCATGATGGGTGCGCTGGTGAAGGTCGCCGCCGACCTGGGCGCCTCGCTGCCGGAAATCGTGCTGTTTCGCGGCATTCCTTCGGTGCTGCTGCTGTTTTTCTGGGTACGCGCCACCCGGCGCAGGCTGCGTCCCCCCAGCTGGCGCGTGCACATCTGGCGCAACGTCTCGGGCATCGCATCCATGTGGCTGGGCTTTTACGCGCTCTCGCACCTGGCGCTGCCGACGGCCATCAGCCTGAACTACACCGCGCCGCTCTTCATTGCCGGCTGGATGCTGGGCTTTGGCGGCGCCCAGCGCGATCCGGTGCGCATCCTGGCCGTGCTGGCCGGCTTTCTGGGGGTGCTGGGTGTGCTGCGCCCCAGCATCCAGCATGATCAGTGGTTCGCGGCCCTGATGGGGCTGGGTGCGGGCGCCCTGGCGGCGGTGGCGATGATGCAGATCCGCCAGCTGGGCCGCGTCGGCGAGCCGGAATGGCGCACCGTGCTGCTGTTTTCCCTGGGGGTGTGCCTGAGCGGCCTGACCGGCATCGGCATCCAGGGCTGGCATACCGATGCGCCGCTGGCGCTGCTGGCACTGGTCGGCCTGGGATTGGCCGGGCTGGTCGGGCAATTGACGATGACGCGCGCCTTCGGGCTGGGGTCTACCCTGTTGACGGCAGCGCTGCAGTACACCACCATCATCTTTGCGGCCCTGATCGGCGTCGTGTTCTGGGGCGACCGGCCCGCGCCACTGGCCTGGGCCGGCATGGCACTGATCATTGGCTCCGGCGTGATGTCGATCTGGCGCACCCATGCCGAATCCCGCATCCTGCGCGGTTCGGTTGCGGCGCCAGTGCCCGTCGATGTTCAGCAGCCCACCCAGGAGGTAAAACCATCATGAGCACCTTGTTGATCCAGGCCGAGGCCTTGCGCGATCGTCTGACCCGCCCGGGGTGTCTGGTGTTCGACGTGCGCCATGACCTGGCCGACCATCAGGCGGGCCGCCGCGCCTACGAGGCCGGCCACATCCCCGGGGCCCTGTATCTGGACCATGAAACCCAGCTTGCCGCGCCGCGCACCGGCAAAAACGGTCGCCACCCCCTGCCGGAACGGGCCGACTTCGCGGCCCTGATGCGCGCCCAGGGCCTGACCAGCCGCACCCAGGTCGTGGTCTATGACGCCAACAATGGCTGCTTTGCCGTTCATCTGTGGTGGATGCTGCGCTGGCTGGGGCACGAATCGGTGTCGGTGCTCGATGGCGGCTGGGCCGCCTGGCAGGCAATCGGCGGCCCGGTGGAAACGGGCACGCGCACGCCCTCGGTCAGCGAGGCCCAGGCCATCCAGAGCCTCATGCCGCCAGGCAAGCCGTCCATGCCGGTGGTCGATGCACGCGCCGTGCTGGCCAACCTGGACGAGCACCGGTTCACCGTCCTGGATGCCCGCACGCCCGAGCGCTTCAGTGGTGAGGCCGAGACCCTGGATCCGGTGGGCGGGCACATTCCCGGCGCCCGCAACCGGCCCTTCGGTCAGAATGTGACCGCCGACGGCCGCTTCAAGACGCCCGCCCAGCTGCGTCAGGAATTCGAGGCCCTGCTGGGCGATCGGCTGGACAACGGCATCGTGCATCAGTGCGGCTCCGGGATCACGGCCTGCCACAACCTGTTCGCGATGGAACTGGCCGGCCTGCGCGGCTCGGCCCTGTACCCCGGCTCCTGGAGCGAATGGTGCAGCGATCCGTCGCGACCGGTGGCGCGGGGCACGTAGGCAAGCCGCCGCACGGGGCTGCGGCCGGAAGGGCGATGCCCTGCCGTCCAGGTCAATTCAGGTCAATCCGCCCCTGCTGCGGCATCCCCGCCAGGCGCGCGCATGGGCAGCATGGTCAGGCCATCATGCGCCGGTACCAGGCATGGAAATGCGCCATGCCGTCTTCCAGCGGGCTCTGGTAGGGGCCGCTCTCGCTGGTGCCGCGTTCCATCAGGGCGCGGCGGCCGGCGTCCATGCGCTCGCCGATTTCATCGTCCTCGATGGCGGTTTCCATGTAGGCCGCCTGCTGCGCCTGGATGAACTCGCGCTCGAAGGCCGCGATTTCCTCGGGATAATAGAACTCGATCACGTTGACGGTTTCCTGCGGGTTCACCGGGTGCAGCGTCGACAGCACCAGCACATGGGGGTAGAGCTCGATCATGTGGGTGGGGAAATACGTCACCCAGATCGCCCCGAAATCCGGCACCCGGCCTGAACGATAGTCCAGCAGGCGCTCGTGCCACAGGCGATACACATCCGTTCCCGGCTGGCCCAGCGCCTGGTGGGTGCCGACCCGCTGCAGGCTGTGAAACGCGCCGAATTCCCATTGCAGATCGTCGCAGGTCACGAACTGGCCCAGGCCGGGATGGAACGGGCCGACGTGGTAGTCCTCCAGGTAGACCTCGATGAAGGTCTTCCAGTTGTAATGGCAGGCGTGCACCTCGACATGGTCCAGCACGTAATCGGAAAAATCGAATTCGGGGCGGGTGAAGAGTTCACCCAGGTCCTGGCGCGCATCGCGCGGGCCTTCGAACAGCAGCCCGTGGCAGTTCTGCAGCGGAAATTCGGCCAGGCTCAGGTCGGGCGTTTCAGGGAACAGCGGGGCATTCAGCAACCGGCCGCCGCCGTCGTAGCTCCATTGATGCACGGGGCACAGAATGCGCCCGCCCGTCTGGCACAGATTGCCCGCGGAACAGGATGCGTCCTGCCCCGTCTGGCTGCCCAGCATCAGCGCCTGCCGATGGCGGCAGACATTGGACAGCAGGCGGATGTCGTGGCGATCGCGCAGCAGCACGCGCCCGCCGTTTTCTTGCACCAGGGTGCGCCAGTCGCCCGGATTCGGGATCATTTTCTCGTGGCCGACGTAGCGCGCGCTGTGGGCGAAGATCCGGGCCTGTTCCCGTGCCAGGATGGCCGGATCGAAATAGTGGTCCACCGGCAACTGACTGGACAGATCTGCACCAGAAGGGATGTAAGGATTGGTCATGGTTCCCCCCGCAAAAATGAAACCGACCGGCGGGCCAGAGCCGCCATGCCGGCGCGAAGACCACAGGGCTGGGCTGCAGGCCGAGCCAGGGGACCAAAATTGTACCCCAGGAGAGGTGTGCCGGCCTGGGTACGGCGCTGGCTCGCGCCGTGCGTGTGTCTGGAGCCGCGCACCGTGCGCGCTGGCGCCGATACCGACGCATCAAAGGGCCTGGGCGAGCACGCCCAACGGATCATACAAGCCCGAGAGCAACCCTCGTACTCATAACGCCGCCCGGCTTCATACCCATCCCGCTGCTTCGAGCAGAGTTCTTGTCTTGCTCAGGGCCGTCTCCATGGCGTTGATATCCTGTTGCGACCAGCGTCGGACCGCTGGAATATGGTGTATCGAGATCCAGCCGACCAGCCGATCATGCCAGACCAGAGGTCCCAGAAGCTGCGCCTTGACACCGTATACGCCCATCAAGGCTTTGGGTGGTGGCACATCTGCGGTGGCACAATTCTCCTGAATCAGCAGTTCCCGGTGCTCATCCAGCCACAGGACAGTCGCCAGGCTTCTCTGGTTCAGGGAAGAATCCAGCTTGAGGGAAGCCACACCGGGCAAGAGGGCCTCGGCATACACGTCATCCACATGAATGTTGAACTCCGGTATGTCAAGGCGTATGGTCGTGCGGCTGGCTGAGGCTGCCTCGCGCAGATCGGCCAGAATGGCGTCAAGCTGGGAGATCACTGCATGGTCGATGAGCAGCCGACCCCAACCGTGCAGGGGCTGGTCGAGCTTGACCATCCTGAGTGCCTTCCACAAGGTGACCGCAACGCTGTCGAAAATGGGTTTGCCAAGCTCGTGTTCCATTTCGTCCAGCACGGCGGCGGCTGGCAAATTGGTGCAGCCAACGACAATGCATTCAGCCTGGGGCGAATCGGCGTCACGCAGCAACTGTCTGATGGTGTCGAATGAAGTGCCGCCCACCGCGGTATTGGCGCTGATGCCAAGATGGGCCTGACTGACCACCTGGAAGCCGGCGTCTTCGTAGGCCTGTGCCATCTGGTGGGCCGGCGCATCGATGTAGGGTGTGGCGAGCGCGAATTTTTGAGTTCCGTAATGCGCCAGGACTTCCAGCTGCGCCAGCGAGGAGGTTGAGGCGGGCACGCCCGTTGACGCAGTGATTGCTGCACAAGTGGCCTCATCTGCCTGGAACCCGCTGCCCGACCAGGCCCCCGAAGTACCGTTCCACAAGATGACATCGACCCCGGCGTCATTCAGCAGATTTGCTGCCTGCACCTGCCTGCTTGCCTCGAATCGGCTGACATCCGCAGGATCCAGGGTGAGTGTGCGGACCTGCAAGCGGGCAAAATGAACGGACACTCGATCGCGGATCTGATGCGTCATCAGAGCGCTCAGCGGCTCAAGTGCCGTGTTGGACGACGGGGTAATGAAACCGATTTTCTTCAGGTCCTTCAGACCGTCCATCTGCTTGAGTCGCATGTTCATAACGTTTTCCTCATGGAATTATTCAGACAGATCGCATGGGCACGCCTGCCCGATGCCATCCGGCGCGCTGCGTTGGCCCGTTGGCGCTCGGAAGGCACCCGCGCTTGAGTGGTTCAGCCAGGTTCAGCGCGTCGTCTGACCAGACAGTAGTTTTGTCAATGGCCCGGAAAGGCCGACGTTCGGCTTCACCGGAGGTTTCGCAAAGCTGCCTTTCGTGGCGCCGTGCGGCGCGATCTGGGCCAGGGTCTGGGCATGGCAGACGGCGCTGGATACCCCGTCCACAGCCGGGACTGGCAGCCGGTCGCGGACACGGCGTGCCAATCCGGCCAACGGTGCCCCGGCCAGGATGATGACGTCTGCATGGTCCTGATCGACCGCCTGGTTGCACAGCTCGATGAGGCTATCTGCATGGTCATCCTGAACCGCACCGATATCACGCAGCGGCTGTGCCAGATGACGGATGCTTGCCAGACGCGAGATCAGCCCGTTTCTCTCGACGGTCTCTCGATACCAGGAGGTGATGCGTGTAGAAATCGCTATGATGGAGAACCGCTGGCCCAGCAGGCAGGCGCTCATCAGTGCGGCTTCTGTCAGGCCCACGACCGGGATGTCCATTGCCTCACGTAGGCCGGCGATTCCAGGGTCTCCGAAGGCGGCCACTATCAGGGCATCATGACCCGCGGCATGTTCTGCAGCCAGCTCGGCGGTTGCGTAGGCGCCGATCATCGATTCAAACCGTGTTTCGATATAGGCCACCCCGAATCTGGCGGTGAGCATGGTGATCTCGGTATCATTGGCCGCGGCCAAGCGGGCCTCGGATTCTATCAAGTCACTGACGCTCGCTGATATGTTCGGGTTGACAATGAGCAGACGCATGGTGATCTCCAGTTTTCTCTGCAACCTATAAGGTGTCGGGGTGGCGTAGCGGGATCGGCGTGCCGCAGCGCATGAATTCGCCCGCACCTGCCTGCCCGACAAAGGTGAACTCTTTGCAGATGAGCCTACCTCGTGAAAATGTCATGACGGGCCAGCCTGTAACGGTCAAGCCTTCGTAGGGCGTGTAGTCCACGTTATGGTGCAGGTGCTCGTTATGGATCCGGACCTGGCGTTTTGGGTCCCATAGCACAATATCGGCATCCGCACCTACAATGATCGAGCCCTTGCGCGGATACAAACCGTAGAGCTTTGCGGGCTGTGTGGCGGTCAGCGCGACGAACTGGTTGATGCTGATGCGCCCAGTCACGACCCCACCGGAAAAAAGCAAGGGCAGGCGGGTCTCGAGACCCGGGATCCCATTGGGTACATGCGGAAATTGCCGCTCTCTGCCGCCCAGCATCTTCCCGTGGGGATCCTCATAAGAATAGGGGGCGTGATCCGAGGAAAAAACGGAAAACACATCATGGGTGAGAGCCCGCCAGACGGCTTCCTGATTCTGTGGGTCACGCGGAGGTGGGCTGCAAATGCACTTGGCTCCGGCGTATCCTTCCTGATCGAGGTCGTCAGCCGTGAGGTACAGATATTGTGGACATGTCTCGGCGTAGATTCTGAGTCCGCGGCCATGGGCCCAGCGGATCTGCTCGATTGCATCGCTGCCTGAGACATGAACGATGAGGATGGGCACATCGACAAGCTCAGAAAATGTGATGGCGCGATGGGTTGCCTCTCGTTCCACCGCGGGTGGGCGTGAGCTCGCATGATACTTTGGCGAGGTGTTTCCGTCCTGGATCAGGCGATCAGTCAGCCATGAGATGCAGTCGGAGTTCTCGGCGTGGATCATGACCAGCGCCCCGCTTTTTCGTGCTACGTCCAGAACATCCAGAACCTGCCGATCATTGAGTTTCAGGTCATCGTACGTCATGTAGACCTTGAATGATGTGTAGCCTTCCTGGATCAAAGCGGGAAGCTCTTGCGCGAGGACCTCGGGTGTCGGGTCGGTCACAATCATGTGGAACGCGTAGTCGATGCACGATTTGTCACGCGCACGGTCGTGGTAGTCTTCCACGGCGGCCCTCAGGGAGTTTCCCTTGGCCTGTGCGGCGAATGGAATGATGGTAGTCGTTCCACCGCATCCAGCCGAGCGCGAGCCGCTGAGAAAATCATCTGCCATCTTGATCTGGTGCCCAGACGGTTGATCAAGGTGGCAGTGGGCGTCCACTCCGCCTGGTAGCACCAGCAGGCCGCTGGCATCCACCACCTGCGTCGCGTCTCCGAGATCGTGTCCCAGAAGCGCAATCACCCCGTTGCGTATTCCAATGTCGCAGGTAAATCGATCGGAGGCGGTTGCCACGTCGGCATTGGTGATGACCAGGTCCAGAGAAGAAGTCATGGGTACTCCGGGAAATCAATATCAGGTAAAGAGGCGAGTCGAAATTCTGTAAACAAACCAGAACTCCTATAAATTCGAGAACAAACTTTCCAGATCCACTTCGTCTTGTGCCTCATGAAGATTCAGGCTTTTCAATATGTGATCCAGATGGTCCAGCATCAGCCGGATCGCAGAAGTCACATCCTGTTTCCTGATTGCCTCCACAATCCAGGCGTGTTCGTCGTCCCGGCAGCTCGTGTCCGTGGAATTGCTGTACGCACAGATCGCAAGACACGTGTGTGTCGTCAGCTCTCGCGTCGAGCGCAGCAGGGACGCGTTTCCGGCCAGCTCGGCAAGAAGAATATGAAATTCCGCAGAGAGCCGGATGATGCGGGGTCGCTCCTGGTTTCTTCGGGCTTCTGCTTCGCGTTCCAGGTGCTTCGACAATTGCTCGACCGCTGACGTCGAAGCGGCGGACACCAGCTTGTCCACGACGAAGGGCTCGATCACACGGCGCGCTTCGAAAACACCCATTGTGTCGCGTACTGAGGGCTTGAACACGTAGGCTCCTTGGTAGGGAACCAACTCCACGACACGTTCGTATGCCAGCCTGGTCAGCACTTCCCGGATCCGCGTGCGATTGACCCCGAAAATATTGACCAGGCGGCCTTCCGCCAGCTTGGTGCCCGGTGGCAACCGGTGTTCCAGGATTGCCGTATAGAGCTTGTCAGCAATATCTGCAACACTCAGTTCGCCAGGCTTTGGGTTTCTGGGCTTCATGCTGTCACCAGGGTCGGACATTAAGATCAGTATCCCAAGGCGTGTGGCAGCCACGTCACGATCGGTGGAAACAGGACACACAGAATCAGGACCACAAACTGCCACCCTACGAATGGAATGCACTCGCGCACCACTGGTCCCATGGGGACTCGGGTAATTCCGCAAACCACGAAGTACAGTACGCCCACCGGAGGCGTCATCATGCCGATGACCAGATTGAGTACGAACAAAAACCCGAACCACAGCGGGTCAATGCCGAAAAATTGCGCCACCGGCGCAAACAGTGGCACCAGCATGATATAGGCCGCGTTGGACTCCAGGAACATCCCGACAACGATCAGGATGGCCATGGTGATGATGAGAAACACCATGGGGCTGGTCGTAATCGATTGGGCCCATTGGGCGATGTGCTGCGGAACCATCTCGACGGCAAACAGGAAGGTTACGGTGGCCGCAAAGGCGATCAACGCTGCCACCATGCCAGAGACGACTGCGGCCCGAAACATGCAGCCCGGCAAGTCCCGCAGCTTGAGCTTGCGGGTGGCCACGAATCCGATCAACGCCGAATAGACGACCGCGACGGCCGCGCCTTCCGTTGCAGTGAAGATGCCCCCAATGATGCCGCCGAGCACCACTACTGGCATCAACAGGATTGCGTAGGCGCGGCGAAGTTCGAGCAGTGCCGTGCGCAGGTGGAACTTCTGGCCCGTCTGCGGATACTTTCTTTTCCATGAGAGAAAGCTTGCGATGCAGAGGAATCCCACACACAGCAGGATACCCGGAAGGATGCCAGCCATGAACATCCCGCCCACGGAGACCGCAGAGCCCGCCATCAAGGCATACACAATCATCGCATTGGACGGAGGAATGATCGGCCCAAGGTTCGATGCGGACGCAATGATGGCGCACGAGTAGGTGTCCGGATAGTATTTTCTGAGCGAGGGCACCAGCGAGCTTCCCAGCGCGCTGGCGCTGGCAACTGCGGCGCCGCTGACCGCAGCCAGCATGGTTCCGGCCAAGATAGTGACATTGGCCAGGCCGCCGTGCACCCGACCGATCATGGCATTGGAAAATGCCACCAGGCGCTCCATCATGCCGGCCTTGACCATGAGCTCGCCGGCAAGAATGAACAGCGGTATGGCCATGAGCGGAAAGCTGTTGACCGCATACAGCATGCGTTCGGCCAGCATGGTGACGGGAAAGTCCGCCATATAGACTGCGCCCAACGAGGTGAAGCCCAAGGCGAAAGCCAGCGGCATGCCTAGAAAGGCGAAGAGTATGAACACGGCCAGCATGGCGAACGTCATAGCGTTTCTCCGCCCCAGATGGATGAGCCGCCCCAGGTGTACAGCACGAGGTGCAGCAAAGAATGGAAAGCACAGATGAGGATGGCGATGTAAAAGATGGAGGCTGTGATCGGCATCGTCGGCATCAGTTGTTGCCATTTCCCATAGCTGGCACTCCAGGAAGCCATCAGGACCGCAATCATGAGCAGTCCTGCCGAAGCCGACATCACCCGGAATATTGCCTCACGGGCTGACGGTTTCATGAAGCTGACGAACAGATCGATGCCGACATGCACACCGTACTTGATCCCGTGCGGAATCGCGAGAAACATGGCCCACACGAACAGCAGACGGGATAATTCATCGGCTGAGTCGATGGACGAGTTCAGCACATGGCGCCAGAAGACCTGCGCGGTGACGATGATTGTCATGCAGGCCATCGTCACCACGATGGCGGCAAAAGAGACGCGATCCAGACCCAGTACGAGACGCTGCAGGGGACTGCCTGCCCATGTGGGCAGGGAGCGGGCCGTCGCCTGCGCTTGCGCAGGGGAGGTCTTGTTATCGTTCACTCGCCTACCTCGGCAAGGACTGCATCGATCACTTCCGGATTGCCGTGCTGCTTGACTTTTTCGATGACCGGCAAAGTGGCTTCGCGCATGGCATGGCGGGCGTCAGCGGAAATTTCCGTGTATTCCATGCCGCGCTTGATCAACTCGTCGCGCCAGTGGTTCGCCTGAGAGGCGGACTCTTCACGCTGCCAGTGCATGGCTTTGTCGGCGGCCTTCCTCATGATGTCCTGGTCGGCGGGGCTGAACTTGTCGAACTTGTCCTTGTTCACGACGAATACGACAAAATCGAAGAAATGTCGGCTGTTGGAAAGGTATTTCTGGACCTCGTCAAAGCGGCGTGTGGCAATGATGTTGTAGGGGTTCTCTTCGCCGTCAAGCACGCCTTGCTGCAGCGCGGAGTAGACTTCACTGATGTCCATGGCGACGGGATTGGCGCCGAGGGCCCTGAAGGTATCGAGTTGGACTTCATTGGGTTGCAGGCGGATTTTCAGATTTTTGAAATCCCCCAATGTCTTGATCGGACGGACATTGTTGGTGACGTTTCGGAAACCGAGTTCACCAAAGCCCAGGCCATGGAAGCCCCTTGCCGACATTTTTTCATCCAGGATCTTGCCTACCTTGCCATCAACGACCTTATAGGCGGTTTCCCTTGAATCAAAGATGAAGGGCAGGCTGATCGCCTCGAATTCCGGCACGATGCGGGACATGTAGGCTATGCCCACCATGGTCCCGAACGTCGTGCCGGACCGCGTCTGATCGACGTTTTCCTGAGCGCCCCCCAGCATCATGTTGGGAAAGAGGTCGACCATGATTTCGCCTTTGGTATTGGCTTCGACTTCTTTTTTGAAAATTTCCATTGCCTTTGAAACCGAGTGCTCCACCGGAAAGTTTCCGGTGATGCGAATGTGCTGCGCGGCAAACGCTGGCTGAGTATTGGGCAATATGCCCGCCACTACCAACGCAAACAAAGTGCCTTTGATCATTGATCGCACTGTCATGGGATGTCTCCTGGAGAAGTCAGCTGTGGATGAGGATGATCTGCCTGCAGCTCGAATGGTCGTGCGCTTGATGAGTGTGTCAGGCTTCGCCGAAGTGGCGGCGGGCGAGCAGAAGGCATGAGCCACCATGCCTTGGTCAGCATAGCCTGGCAACATTGGTGTGAACATAAGTGTTAACACTGATCCAACACATGGTTTGGACGCCCAGTCAGGCTTGGGCTCAACCCGGCTGACCGTTTGCTTCATCTGGGAGTGCATCTGATTGCCAGCCGCTACCGGGTGCTTACGATCTGTCGCTGTGTCTTGCGAGCCTGATCGAGCGCGGCTTGGTGATGGGTGTTCGCTGCTTTTCTCTGGCGAACAGATAGCGAGCCCTATGAGTAAGGACGCCGGCGGGCGAGAGGCTCTAGAATGCGAGAAGCCATTTTAAACTGGTAGGATATCTGTTGCGTCTACGTCTACGCTACATCCAGACCCAATTTCAATTGACAGCCATTTATGAAAAGACGCGTGATTGTACTTTCCACCGGCGGCACAATTGCCAGTACGCCCGACGCGTCGGGACGTTCAGTCTCGGGGGCCCTCAGCGGGGAAGCGCTGGCTCGTCAGCTGACGCTTCCCGAAAGCCTGACGCTCGACGTGCACTCGATACTGCAAAAACCCAGCAATGCCATCGAGCCCTCCGATTTGCTGATGCTCAGGGCCCAATGCATCGAACAGGCGGCGGCGCAGGGTGTGGCCGGCATCGTCATCACCCATGGCACGGATACGCTGGAAGACACGGCGTTTTTCCTGCAGTGCACATTGCCGCATGATTTCTGCCCGGTGGTGGTGACCGGTTCGCAGCGGGTGCCACACGCGCTGGGTTCAGATGCACTGACCAATCTGGCGTCTGCCATCACGGTGGCCGCACACCCCGGCGTGTGGGGGTGCGGGGTGCTGGTCGTATTCAACGAGACAATTTTCAGCGCCAGCACGGCGCGCAAGGTAAGCACCTACCGGGTCAACGGTTTTGATGCGCCCGGTTACGGCTCGCTGGGTGGCGTTGATGGTGATGTCGTGTGGGTAAGACAGAAGCCCGAACTGCCCTGGACGATTGAACCCGGGCCATCCTTGCCGCGGGTCGACCTGCATTCCGTCGCTTTGGGTGTGGATCCGGCGCTGGTTTTCGCGTCGATCGAAACTGGCGCGAAAGGGCTGGTTCTTGACGGTGTCGGCCGCGGTCATGTCCCGCCCCAGTGGATGCCGGCAATCCAGCAGGCCATTGCACACAAACTGCCTGTGGTCATCACGTCCTCCTGCCTTCACGGGCCCCTCGCACAAGCGTACGAATTTGAAGGGTCGCTCTTCAGCCTGGAAAGCCTGGGCGTGGTACCCGCCAATCATCTGTCTGCTCGCAAAGCCCGGATGCGCCTGATGGCTTTCCTGTCGAGCACTGATCGGAATATGTCATTGGCCGATCTGTATGTTCAGGCGTCGTCCACTTCCCACGGCCGAAAAAAATGACCACTGAGACCATGCAGAACCCATTCGACAATGCCATTCACGCGATTGTTGAAGCAAACTTCAAGGAGCAGGTCGAACTGCTTCGCAAACTTGTCCAGTGTCCGTCGGACAACCCTCCTGGAGACTGCGGGCCGCACGCAGAGTTGACGGCGAATCTGCTTGAAAGGCTTGGCTTTTCGGTTGAACGTCATGTGGTGGACCCAGATGCAGTCCATGCCGCCGGCATGCGTAGTGTGACAAATCTCATCGTACGGGAAGTTTTCGGTCCGGGGCCCACGATCGCCATGAATGCCCACGGGGATGTCGTGCCGCCCGGTGCGGGCTGGAGCACCGACCCCTACGGTGGCGTCATCCGGGACGGCTGGCTGTACGGGCGCGGAGCCGCAGTCTCGAAGTCTGACTTCACCACTTACGCCTATGCTCTTCTGGCGCTGAAGACCCTCAAGAAACAGGGCGCCCGCTTCGGCGGGGCTGTGGAATTGCACTTTACCTACGACGAGGAAACCGGCGGGCTCGCGGGTCCGGGCTGGCTGCTGCAGCATCGACTGAGCACCCCGGACTACGTCATCTCCGCGGCCTTCACCCATCAGGTTGTGATTGCCCACAATGGCTGCCTGCACCTGGAAATCACCGTCAAGGGCCGTTCAGCGCATGCGGCCATGCCAGACACCGGCGTCGATGCCATCGAAGCAGGTACCACCCTGATGACGGCGCTCTATGCCTATCGCGACCACCTGTCGCGGCACGTGTCCGTGACCCCGGGAATCAGTAGCCCGACCCTGGTGATCGGCCTGATCAATGGTGGCATCAATACGAACGTGGTGGCCGATGAAGTCACGCTGCGGCTCGATCGGCGCATCATTCCCGAAGAAGAGCCCGATGCCGTAGAAGCTGAAATCACCGCCGTGGTGCATGAAGCCATCAAGAAGACGCCGGGCGCCACCGCCGACATACGGCGCATCCTGCTGGCGCGTCCGCTCAAGCCCACGGAGGCCTCCAAAAAGTTTGCGGGCCTGCTGGCTGAACAGGCCGGCCGGGTTCTGGGCAAGCCCGTGCCACTGGTCGGTGTGCCGCTCTATACCGATGCGCGCCTGTACAGCGAAGCCGGCATCCCCACCGTCATGTATGGCGCCGGGCCCGCCGACCTGCTGGCGGCCAATGGCCACCGCGCCGACGAACGCGTGCCGCTTGACGAACTTCGCAAGGCCACTTGCATCGTGGCGAACACGCTGGTGGCCCTGATGGATGGGCAGTTCGCTTCGACGACCTGATCGGCCTGTGCGCCACGCCATCCGCCTTGGCCCGGATGTCAGCCGAATCCGACGGGGCGCCGATATCGGCTTGAAATCATTGCCGTGACGCGCGATGATTCCCACCTCGCCGGAAATAGAACAAGCCTTGGTGGGCCACCAGCGCAAGAATGATGATGCCGCCTTCGATGAGATTGCGTATCCCCTGCGAAAGGCTGAAGGCGGTGATCACCGACGAAATCGTGCTCAAAAAGACGGCACCAAAAAACGTGCCGATATAGAGCCCCTTGCCCCCTGTCACACGCGCGCCCCCCACCACGACGGCCGCAATGCTGGTCAAGAGCAGCGGTTGCCCCATGTCCAGCGTGGCGCTCGACGAATACCCGGCAAGAAGCACCCCGCTCAAGCCCCCGCAAAAGCCGCTGATGGCATAAGCCAATATCGTCAGCGCCGCGGTGGGCAGACCCATGATCCGGGCAGCCTCGAGATTGCTGCCGATCGCATAGAGTTTCCTGCCCTCGGCCGTGTAATTTTGAAAAACAATCGCTGCAAGAACGAACAGCGCTGTAAAAATAATGGGTATCGGCACCCCGAGCCAGTTCTCCACCATAAATCGTCCCAACAAGGGGGCGACCGGTTGTTGTGCACTGTTGAAGGTCAGGCCCAAGCCGATGCCGTAGACCGTGATGCCCACCGCCAGGGTCATGATGAAGGGTTGTATCCGTGCGATGGCCACGCCGATCCCATTGATGACACCGATCACCGTACAGAGGAACAGCGCCAGCGGCAAGGCATAAATCAGCGGGCCATCGGTGCCGTGGGTGAGCATGGTCACGACCATGCCGCCAATCCCTACAACGACGCCAATGGAAAGATCCATGCCTCCTGTCAGGATGACGACACCCTGGCCAAATGAAGCAACAATGAGAAAAATGCCGGTGACGAAGATTGCGGCGATTTGATCAACTGACCCAAATCCTGGCAGTGCAACGCTGGTGGCCAGGATCAGAAGGACGGTGGCGGCAAACACCGTAATGACCGGAACCCAATCATCCTTGTTGCGCCCGATGCGTCCGCTGCTTGGGAGCCTGGTGTTCGGCTGGCCGGACTGTGACCTCGCTTCTGTTTCTTTCATGAAAGAATCCACCTCACTCTGCCAGAACCTTGCCGCTTCCGGGGCGGGCAACCAGGGACGACAGTTGACCGAATCCGATTGCGGCCAGCATGATGAGCCCGCTGAAGATGCTCGTGTAATATCCCGCCACGCCAAGCGAGAGAAGCATGCTGTGCATCACAGTGAGTATCCCGGCCCCAACGATGCTGGCAACGACCCCGCCGCTGCCACCGTTCAGGGACGTTCCCCCCACTGCCACCGAGGCATACATCAGCAGCAGGAACGTATCGTTGATTCTGGGATCACCCGATGAAATCTCTGCGCTCAAATAATAGCCGGCCAAGGCGTAAAACAACCCACTGATGGCAAAGGCAAACAGCTTGGTGAAACGGATGTCGATGCCCGACAGCTGTGCTGCAGTGGCGTCCGTCCCGACTGCATACAGGGCGATTCCCAGTGCGGTGCGCTTGAGGTACAACCAAAGAAGAATGACAGCCAGCAAGACCCACAGAGCGACAGGCATGCCACCCAAAGTATCCGTCAACCCATACGTGATGGCATCGGTCACTTGCCCGCCCGGGGCGGGCAGAATGATCAACGCGACCCCTCCGGAGATAATCAGGGTGCCCAGCGTCACGGCCAGGGATTGTAGACCGATCACCGTCACGAACCAGCCGTTGATCAGGCCAATGGCCAGGCCGATCAGGCTGACCAAGATCAGGCTCCCTCCTGTTCCAAGCAACCCCGTGCTGGTGGTCGCAACGACGACGTTCGCGATCGTGAGGATTCCGATTCCGGACAGATCCAGTTCACCGACCAGCACGACGAGCGTCAAGCCCGCAGCAGCGAGCGCCAAAGGGATGCCGTTATTGACAATATTATTGAACCCGAAAATCGTCAGTCCTACGGGCTGACTGGCGGCATACACTGCGTACATGATGACAAGCAGGACCGATGCCATGCTTGCACCACTGACCAGTTTCAGATTACCTGTCATTTTGCATAACCCCGAGTTCATGAAGAAATAATCATGGGCTGCCGCGGATGGTATTTTCCGCTGAGACCCTGTCTGGAGGAAACCCCGAGGCAATGGCGATCAAGCGGTCGGGCGAAATGTCATCATGAGTCAGCTCACCGGCAATGCTATTGCGATACAACACAAAGCAGCGGTCGCAGAGCCTGGTGATTTCTTCCAGTTCCGTTGAATAAAACAGGATCGACCCACCGTCTTGTGCAAATTTCTGCATGACCTTGTAAATATTTTGTTTCGTTCCCACATCGACGCCCCGTGTCGGGTCGAAAAGAAGCAGGCACTTGGCTCCCGTCATCAGGGCGCGTGCCAGTATTGCCTTTTGCTGGTTGCCGCCGGAGAGGGCACTGATCTTCAGGGGCAGGTATTCATCCATCAGATTGACGGCTGAAACGGCCTCGGCAACAAGGCGGCGCTCGTTACGGCCATTCATCAGGTGAAAGCGGCCGATCCGATCAACAACAGGCAGGGAAATATTTGCGATTGTGGCAAGATGGGCGAATATTCCTTCGCTCTTGCGCTCCTCGGGCACCAGGGCCAGCCCCACGCGGCGCGCCTGGCGTGGTGAGCGGATGTTGTGGGCCGTGCCATTGACCACGATCTTGCCGCCTTTCAGCGGGGAAAGGCCCACCAGAGCCTTGAAAAGCTGTGATTGTCCTTGTCCTTCGAGTGCAGCCACCCCCAGAATTTCACCGGGATACATTGAAAAACTCACGTCTTCGATCCCAGGGCCGGAAAAGTTCTTGACTTGCAAGGTGGGTGGCACATCCGCGTGCATTGCGGAGATCCCCGGCGCCGTTCTCCTGGGGGCGGAACGTCCCACCATGCTGTGAAAGATCGCTTCGTCTGTCAGGTTGGCCACCCGGTCGTCGAGAACGAGTTCCCCGTTGCGCAAGACGACGCAGCGACGACAAATGTGCCTGACTTCATCCAGCTTGTGGCTGATATAGAGAATACTGGTGCCATCCTGCAAGGCCTTCTCGATCAGGCGAAACAGCCAGTCCCGGTCCGAGAGCGCGGCGGTCGGCTCGTCCAACAAGAGAATGGTCGGGTGACGCGAGAGGGCTCGGACGATCTCTACACGCTGGCGCATCCCCAAGGGCAGATCCCTGATGACCGCCATCGGCGGGATATCCGTGATATCGTGGTGCGCCAGCAAGTCCGCCGCCCTGGATTCGAGCCGGCGCATGGGAATCATTCCCATGCGATTATGTTCGGGCCGCGGAAGAAAGAGATTGAGTGCGACGGACAGCGACGGCACCAGGCTCAGTTCCTGAAAAGCGGTTGAAATGCCATGCGCGTTCGCATCGATGGCGCTTTGCGGTCGAAAGGACTGGCCGTGAAGCTGGATGTCCCCCGAATCCGGACGGGTGATCCCGCTCAGGCATTTCACAAGCGTGGATTTGCCCGCACCATTTTCCCCCAGAAGCGCGCAGACCTCGGCTCGCTGCAAGGCAAACGAGACCTGGTTCAGGGCGATGGTTTCACCGAATCGCTTGCTGATATTCCTGATATCCAGAACAGGATTGTCATTCACTGCCATCACGATTCCGAGCTCATGGGGTTCAGCGTGCTTTTACTTGGGCACCGGAATGGGCTTGATTCGATTCGGTTCGAGCCAATCGGGTGAGAGCTCGCATTGAGCACAGTTCACGCCGGGCAGGTCTTCCCCGTAACGCACCGGCGGCAGCGGCTGTATCGTCGCACCCGCAACCGGCTTGCCCGTATTGATGGCATGCAGGTCGAGCTCTGGCACGGTCGCTGGATCGAGGGATGTATCGATAAACAGCGGTGAAACCTTGCCCTCAGGGAAGGTATTGCAGCCATCCACGAACTTGTCCCCCTCGCACACCTTGATGTTGTCGGCCGTGACCCAGGGCGTGGGGTATTCGATATTATGGGACTTGAGCTTGGTTTTGCCCGTGAGCACTTCCATCATCAGCTTGAACGTGTACGGGCCAATCACCGGACCTTCGTGTGAATTGAGTATGTTCAAGCCTTTCTTGCGCAGTTCCGGATCGATGCCAAGAAGCCGAAAGCCGTTGTTCGACTGACCGGTGATCGTCACCAGGCGTTCCGGTCGGTGTTCCATCACGGCCTGCAATGAGCCATAGCTGCCATCGACGGCCCAGATGGCATCGATATTTGGATGTGATGCCAGAACCTTTGCCGTTTCTTGATGCGATTTGGCATCGTTCCAGTCGCCGTAAAACTGCGAAACGATCTTGATGCCGGGATATTTCTTGAATACGTGCAACGCCTGTTTGTCGAAGGTGTTGGTCAGGGAAGTGCCCGCGACACCATGGTTGATGACGACCTCGCCTTTTCCGCCCAAGGTATTGACGATCCACTGCGCTGAATTGGCCCCATAGTGACTGGTAATGTCGCTGACATTGTACATACAGGGTGCCGTCGTGGTGGTGTCATAGGAAAAAACCAGAATGCCACGCTTGCAGGCCTGTTCGATGACCCGATTCAGCCCGCTCGGAGTCAAGGGATACATGAGAATCGCGTCTGCACCGCTTGCGATCATGCTCTGCATATCGGAAATCTGATGCTGCACGTCTGTGCCGGAAATCACCAGCTTCAGATCCACCATCTTGTCATAAGGCGGCGTTGCAGCAATGGCCTTGATGCCGTTGGCGGCCTCGGTTTGCCATGTGTTTCCTGAATAGCTCATATTCAGGTAGATCTTGTAATGCTGCTTATCCGCCGCATGGGCGGCAGTGATACCCACGCCGTAAACCAAGAAAAGCAATGCAACCGCACCCAGCACCATGCGGCTGCAGGCTGTCTTTATTTGCCTGATCATATCTTTACCTCCTCACTTCCATTGGGCACAACAATTGTCAGGAAGTCATCCTTCACTTTCAACCGTCGGTCGAATTTGGTTCAACCATGTGTATGGCATTGCCAACTCAGCATGAGGTTTCCTTTTCATAGCCGACATGGTCTCGAAACACTACCCATGCTGCCAATCATGTTATTCCCATCGCAGGATGAAGTGAAGACATATCCGGCTCAGCAGCCAAAGAGTCTGGACGCTGTGCAGGGCTTTCCCGTAAGTATTTTCCCTAGGTTTGCGGTCAGATGTCTGCGAGTTCAGAGGTTCGAAGAGTAGAGTGAAGGATGGCGCGAAGGGGGAAGACACGTTTCACCGGAGAACCAAGCGATGCCGAGCACCCGCAGTCTAGTCATTCGCAATGGGCAAATCGTCACGGCCGTCGATCATTACGAGGCTGACCTCTTCATCGAGGACGGGCGCATCATGGCCATTGGGCGCAAGCTGAAGCTCTCGGGGGATATCCCATCGGTCGATGCCGCAGGGGCCTATGTGTTCCCGGGCGGGGTCGACGTGCACACACACATGGAAAACACGATCGGGGATTCGACCACCTGCGACACCTTCGAGTCCGGCACCAAGGCGGCAGCTTTCGGCGGCACCACGACCATCGTCGATTTTTCCCAGCAACAGGCCGGAGAAAACCCGCGCCAGACCATCGAGCGGGTGCAGGCACGCGGCCAGCAGTCCTGCGTCGATTTCGGCCTGCACCTGATCCTGGTATCCGTCACCGACAACACCCTGGCCGACTTGCGCCATCTGATTCGCCACGAAGGGGTCAGCAGTTTCAAGATGTTCATGGCCTACCCGGGCAAGCTCATGAGCGATGACGCGACGATCTTTCGGGCGCTACGCACGGTGGGGCATGATGGCGGCGTCGTGGCGCTTCACGCCGAAAACGGCATCGTGATCGAACAGTTGATCCGCGAAGCGATCGCACAAGGGCATACGGCTCCGAAGTACCACGCCCTGACCCGACCGTCCCTGATGGAAGGCGAAGCCGTCCATCGCGGCATCAAGCTGGCCGAGCTTGCGGAAGCGCCAGTTTATTTCGTTCATATTTCTTCGCGCGATGCCCTGACCGAAGTCGTGCAGGCACGAGACCTGGGCTTGCCCGTCTTTGCGGAAACCTGCCCCCATTACCTCTTCTTCGACGACTCGGTCTACGAAGACGAGTCCTTCTCGGTGGCGCGCTACGTCATGTCGCCCCCCCTGCGCCCGAAGGACCACCAGCAGGACCTCTGGCGCGCCCTGAGATTCAATGATCTGCAGGTCATTTCAACCGACCACTGCCCTTTCTGCATGAAGGAGGGGCATCTGGGCAACATCCGGCAAAAGCCCTACGGGCAGGACGATTTCTCCAAAATACCGAACGGCATCCCAGGCATCGAGATGCGCTTGTCCTCGGTGTTTGACGGTGGTGTTTTGAAAAATCACATCTCGCTCAATCGCCTGGTGGAATTGACCGCAACCGCTCCAGCAAAGATTTTTGGCCTGTTCCCCCAAAAGGGAACGATCGCAGTCGGGAGTGACGCCGATCTGGTGATCTTCGATCCGGCAGAGCGGCACACCGTCACCGCTGCAAATTTACATAGTCAGTGCGACTACACCTTGTTCGAGGGCAGGGAGCTGGTCGGGCGTGTCAAGAAGGTTATCTTGCGCGGCAAGCTGATCGTGGATGGAGACCGCTGGCTCGGCCGTCCAGGAGACGGCCAGTTCGTGAGCCGCAAGGAATCTGGCGCGTTCTGATCGATTCAGGTGATGGCCGCCAGGCCCGACCCGGTGCGGCGCGCGAACCCAGTGCGGTCCGTGTTTGCCGATCAGTGCTGCGTAAACACTTCAAGTGATTGTTGAAGAACCGCCGTCGAAGGCAGATCACCAATGAGTACAAGACGTGATCGATGATCATCGCTTGGCCATTTCGGCAAATGGCTTGGGGGGTGGATCAGGTGCTGCACCCCATGAATCACGGTCGGTTGTGGCGAGCCTTCGATATTCAAAATCCCCTTGACGCGCCAGATACGGGATCCATGGCAATGCAGCAGCATGCTGAACCAGACACCGAAGGCCGCCCAGTCCAGCGGTGTGTCGATGCTCAGCGATAGCGTTCTTACATTGGGCGCATGCATTGCGCCCAATCGCCTGCCCTGTTCGCCGAACAGCATGCTGCGTGTCTGGTGCGCAGGACAGTTAACGAGGTCTCGCGCGACAGACGGCTCATCGGGATCTTCATGGGCCAGCACCTGGGCTTCATCCGCATCATCACGAGAGACGATCACCCGCGCCACAGGGTTAATGTCGTTCAGGGCACGCTGCAACGACGCCACAGATCGAGAATCCGCGATATCCGCCTTGGTGATGACCAGCCGGTCGGCCACCACAGCCTGCTTCACCGATTCAGGGTGCTCAGCAAGCTGCCTGGACCCATTGACGGCATCGACCGTCGTCACGACCGCCCCGGCTCGAAAATGAAAATGCAGCTTCGGATCACCCAGAATAGTGTTGATGACCGGCACCGGGTCAGCCAGGCCGGTCGTCTCAATCACCACCCGGTCGAAGGCCGGGACCAGGCCCGAGTCCCGCTTTCTGTTCAGTTCGAGCAGCGCATCCGCCAGATCCGTACGGATGCCGCAACAGATGCACCCGCTACTGAGCACAATGGTTTCCTGATCGACAATATCGATCAGCTCATGATCCAGTGCAATCTGTCCGAGTTCGTTGATCAATATGGCACAGTTGGAAAATGCCGCACTGGGGAGCAGGCGCTTGAGGAGGCTGGTCTTACCGCTACCCAGAAACCCGGTCAGGATGTTCACCGGAATTCTTGCGTCAGCCGGGGCGGGCAGGGCGTTGTTCATGGCGCCTCCCTCAGGCGATTCAGCAGGCTGCCCAATAGCGGATCCACCTTTTGGCCGGTCAAGCGTTCGACCGCTGACCAGATCTGACCCAGATCGTCTGCCAGTTCGGTCTTGCCCGTGAAGGTGCTGATCAGATACCGGGCTCCCTGCCAATCGCTGACTGAGCAGGAAAATGCGCAGAGAACGCGATTGAGATAGCGGACCCGCGTCAAGCGCTCACGTCTGCGGATGTGGGAGATTTCATCTGCAGCGGTGGCGCCAAGCAACTCGCTCCAGTGATCCTCCCGTCCCAGAATACCGCATAAACCGCACATGATGACTCACCCTGAAAGGACGGCGATGGGGATCAGGACCCTTGCCACGGAGAACGGCGCTCAAAGTCATCCGCCATTTCATCCATCGTCACAAACTTCACGCCTTCGTGGCCACTCATGTAATCGAACAGCCTTTCAAGCATCAGTTGCACCTGTGGTCGCCCCGAAACGTCAGGGTGGATCGTGATCGGAAAAACGGCATAATCGTACTCACGATAAATCCAGTCGAACTGATCACGCCAGATCTGCTCGACATCCCGCGGATTGACAAATCCATGACTGTTCGGGGATTTCTTGATGAACATCATGGGGGGTAAATCATCCAGATACCAGCTGGCCGGAATTTCAATCAGCTGCGTCTCATGCCCGCGAACAAGAGGCTTCATCCATTCCGCGGCTTGCTTGGTGAAGTCGATCTTCGTCCAGGAATCGCCCACCCGCACCCGATAGGGCACACAATCGTGATGCATCAAGCTATGGTCATATTTGATGCCTTTCTTGAGCAAAAGCTCGTTGGTGATGGTGCTGAATTCCCACCAGGGTGCGACATAGCCGGTCGGGCCGTTGCCGCAGAGCTTGGTGATCAACTCGATGCTTTTGTCCATGACATCCTCTTCCTGCTGGGCTGTCATCGCGATGGGGTTTTCGTGTGAATAACCATGCATCCCCACTTCATGACCGGCGTCCACGACCGCCCGAATCTGGTCAGGGAAAGTCTCGATAGAGTGCCCGGGAATGAACCAGGTCGTGCGGATGTCGAATCGCTTGAACAATTCCACCAGGCGCGGTACGCCCACCTCTCCGGCAAAAAGGCCTCGCGAGATGTCGTCTGGCGAGTCCTCACCGCCATACGAACCCAGCCAGCCTGCGACCGCGTCCACGTCCACACCAAAACCACAAAGAATTTCCTTAGCCATTGTTTCCACCTTGATCGTTCGGGGTTGATAAACGCCTTCAGGCCGATGTGCTCGTTCAGGCGCAGGCCTGCTTTAAGGACCCCCGGGGATCCCATGTGGCTAGGATACTCTGAGAGCGCATCGGCTCGCCAGTTCGGTTTGGGCGCGGTGCAAGACCGGGTCTGCCTCTGATCGCCCAACAGCAACGGCGAACTTGTGGGCGATTCAATGCGCCTGGCCACTCAGCCCAGGCGGCGCCACCGCGTGCACGACTGATCAGCTGAACAAGGCGCGCGCCACGAATTTCTCATAGGTCGAGATCACCTTGTCGAGCTCGACCCGCGAGCGGCTGATGTACTTGTACTGGTAAAGCATGGTCAGGTAGCTGCGCATGCCCATCAGCATGAAAACGACGATGCCCAGCTCGCTCTCGTCGTATCCGGTTATTTCACCGCGCTGGATGCTGCGGCGGATCGAACGGAAGTAGCCTTCGTAGAACATCCGGACGTGACGATGGAAGGCGTCGGGCGCAAAGACCTCGGCTTCGTTCAGGATCCGCAGGAAACCCGGCGTCTTGCGGCAGAAATCGAAATAAGCCTGCACGCGGCGCTTTTCGCGCTCGAGCCCGGTCAGGCTGTCGTCCATCTGGGTACGGATATAGTCCAGAAGACGCTCGCCCAGGTTGGGCAACAGCTGGTCGAACAGGTCCTGCTGGCTCTGGAAGTAGTTGTAGAACGTGCCCTTGGCTACATTGGCCCGCGCAACGATCCGGTCGACTGATGCACTTGCGTAGCCCTCGTCGCCGACGACCTGGACGGCGGCATCGAACAACGCGCGGCGGGTCTCCTCGGATTTGTCTGAACGGGTTCTCTTGAGTTTGAGCATTGCGGTGGGCGCTGGTTGGCAGGCGCCTATGCAGACGATGGGCGGTCGCCCTGCAGGGCGGACCGCCGTGCGTGGCGTTTGACGGCACCCGCGAACGCGGGCGCGAGTGCATTATATCGGCCTGCCCGCCCGCTGTGGTGGCCGTGCGGCCGCCACGTCATGCCGTTTCCGCGAACAATTCGCGGCCGATGAGCATGCGACGGATCTCGGACGTGCCGGCGCCAATTTCCCAGAGCTTGGCATCGCGCCAGAACCGCCCCGCCGGAAACTCGTTGATGTAGCCGTTGCCGCCCAGGATCTGGATGGTTTCGCCGGCCATCCACGTGGCCTTTTCGGCCAGGTACAGGATGGCGCCCGCCGCGTCCTTGCGCAGGCTTCGCGTGTGCGGCTGGTGGTCGCAGGTCTTGCCCAGGGCGTACAGATAGGCGCGACACGCCTGCCACGTCGTGTACATGTCGGCCAGCTTGCCTTGAATCAGCTGGAACTCGCCGATGCTTTGTCCGAACTGCTTGCGGTCATGTACGTAGGGCAGGGCGGTCTCCAGGCAGGCGGCCATGATGCCCAGCGGGCCGGCCGCCATGACGGCGCGTTCATAGTCCAGGCCGGACATCAGCACGGCGACGCCCTTGCCCTCACCCTGAAGGACGTTCTCGGTCGGAACGATGCAGTCGTCAAAAAACAGCGGATAGGTGTTCGAACCGCGACATCCCAGCTTGTCGAGCTTTGTCCCATGGCTGAATCCCTTCATGCCCTTCTCGATGATGAAGGCGGTCAGGCCGCGCGAGCCCGCTTGCGGGTCCGTCTTGGCATAGACCACCAGCGTATCGGCATCACCCCCGTTGGTGATCCACATCTTGGAGCCGTTCAAGACGTAGTGGTCCCCATGCGATTCGGCACGCAAGGACATCCCGACGACATCCGAGCCGGCATTGGGCTCGGACATGGCCAGTGCGCCCACATGTTCGCCGCTGATCAGCTTGGGCAGGTAGCGCTGCTTCTGTTCGGGCGTGCCGTTGGTGTAGATCACATTGACGCACAGGTTCGAATGCGCGCCGTAGGACAGGCCCACCGAGGCCGATGCCTTCGAGATCTCTTCCATGGCCACCATGTGGGCCACGTATCCCATGTCGACGCCGCCGTAGGCCTCGTCCACGGTGATGCCAAGCAGGCCCATGTCACCGAACTTCCGCCATAGATCGGCTGGGAACAAGTCATCCCGGTCGATGGCCTGGGCGCGCGGGGCGATCTCGGCCTCGGCAAATTTGCGTACGGATGCGCGCAGTTCTTCCACTGCGTCGCCAAGATCGAAGGGTAGGCCGGGCAGTTCCACGGTGGGTCCTAAGTGATGTGCTCAAATGACCGATCAGTCATATGAATCGTACATCCTTGCTGTGTGCTAAGCAACTTATTACACTATTGCTTAACTTTGATCCCCTTGTGTGAATAGGATATATTGACCCATCAGTCACTTATGGATATATTCAACACCAGGCTGCACGCGATGATCGCAAAACGCGCCAGATCCCGGGGGACGCATGAAGCTCAGTGACACAGTGGTCGAACGCATGGGCATCGAGCAGGGCATTGCCCGGCTGGACGCCGAATACTGGCATCGGGTCGACCAGCCGCAGGCTGGCAAGGTCTCTGAACTGTATGCCTGGGATGGGCGGATGGTGTTCGGGGACCTGATGGTCCGGAATCGGGACGCGATCGATGCGTTCTTTCAGGCACGCAACAGCAGCCAGCCGGTGCGCACGACCCGGCACATCAGCAGCAATCTGCGCTTCGAGCACCTGGGTGATCATCGGGTGCGGGTCCACTCCACCGTCACGGTCTATTCGGGCCTGGGCCCGCCACCGCTGCAGATCAGCCCGCCATCATCCGTGGTCCAGTTCACCGATGTCTGTGCGTGGCAACACGATCGGTGGCTCTACGAGGCGCGTTGCGGTGTGGCCGTGTTCGTTGGCGCGGGTGCGGCACCATTCCTGTTGGCGCAATTGCCGGCCGATCATCCCTACCGGCGCGCACAGCCGTGACTCTTTTTACCCGCATCACCCATAGAACACCAGGAGACATCATGAAAAAGCATATGAACAGGACCTTGCTGGCGAGCGTGCTTGCCTTGGCAGCAACGGCAGGAACACCTGCGTGGGCCGCACCGGAGCCGGTCCGTATCGGCGCGATTGCCGATCTGTCGGGGGCGTATTCCGGCCTGGCAGGGCCTGGCATCGTTGTGGCCATGGAGATGGCCATCGAAGATTTTGGCGGCAAGGTGCTGGACAGGCCGCTCGAGCTGCTCTCGGCCGATTCTCTGCTGAAGGTGGACGTATCCACCAGCCGGGCGCGCGAATGGATCGACCAGCAGGATGTGCAGATGATCCTCGAGAGCTCTGATTCCGCATCCGCGCTCGCGCTGCAGAAATTGATCACCGAAAAGAAGCGGATCGCCGTATTTACGTCTGGTTCCACGGCGCTGATCAATGATCAGTGCTCCCCCTATGGGATGCAGTGGGCCTGGAACACCTACGCGATGGCCAACGTCACGGGTCGTGCGCTGACCAAAGCGGGCGCCAAGAAATGGTACTTCATCTCGGCGGACTATGCCTTCGGCAAGACCTTGCAGGAAGAAACCAGCAAGGTCGTCACGAGCATGGGCGGTGAGGTCGTGGGCTCGGTCAGCCATCCCTTCAAATCGACGGACTTTGCATCCTATCTGCTGTCGGCACAGGCCGCAAACCCGGATGTCATCGCCCTGGCGAATGCAGGCCAAGACACACAGAATGCAGTGCGGCAGGCCAAGGAGTTCGGCCTGACCACCGGACACATCAAGGTGGCGCCCCTGATCCTGTTCGATTCGGACGTCAAGGGCATGGGCCTGGACCTGGCCCAGGGCCTGCTGTTCACCACGGCCTTCTACTGGGACCGCACGGACGAGTCCCGCGAATGGTCCAAGCGCTTTTACGAGCGCCGCAAGCTGATGCCGACGATGAACCAGGCGGGCGCCTATTCCGCCACCATGCACTATCTGAAGGCCGTTCAGGCGGCAGGCACGCTGGATCCCGATGCCGTCATGGAAAAGATGCGTGCCATGCCTGTGAACGATTTCTTCACCCAGAACGGCAAGGTTCGCAAGGATGGTCTGATGGAGCATGACATGTTTCTGGCGCAGGTGAAGGCGCCGGCCGATTCCACCGGCCCTTGGGACATGCTCACCGTCCAGCAGACGGTGCCGGGCAGCGAAGCCTTCCCGTCCTTGGCCGACAGTACCTGCCCGCTGGTCAAGGGCTGACCGTGGCGGAACGCCCGGCCTATCGTCGGGAAGATTCGGAAAGGTTCAGGAAGACGCGCCCGTGCTTCGCCGGGCACTCGCGCGATTCCGGGAAGATGCGCCCGCGCTTCGCCGGGCCGACGGCGCCCCGGGTGTGTCAGGGCGCGCCTGAAAATTGGGGCGGCCGCTTCTCGAGAAAAGCCCGGATGCCTTCGCGGGCATCCTCATGGGCGGCGGATGCTGCGATCGCTTCCAGTTCGGCCTGCAGGTGCTCGGCCAGGGGCCGGGTACCAAATGGGCCCAGCAGCGATTTGATGCGCGCATGAACTTGCTTCGGCCCGGCGCTGAGCCGGCGGGCCAGAGCCTGGGCGGCATCAGACAGTTCGTCATCGGGGTACACCTCGTCGACGATGCCGTACTGGTGGCAGGCCTGCACATCCAGCGCCTGGTTCAGAAAAAGGAGCTGTCGGGTGCGCACCGGGCCGGCGCGTTGTGCCAGGAAGTAGGCGCTGCCCGCATCGGGCGACAGGCCGATGGCCGAGTATCCGCAACGCAGTCTCATGGAGCGCGCGGCCAGCACGTAATCGGCGCAGAGCGCAAGCCCGATCCCGCCGCCCCCTACGGGCCCGTTGACCGCCGCCACGATGGGAAGGCCCGACGCCACGGTCTTGAGCAGCGCCGCGTTCAGTGGGATCAGAAGCGTACGCAGCCTTTCCGGCAGCGTATGGATATCGTCGTTGAAGGTATCGATATCGCCGCCTGCGCAAAAGGCTCGCCCCTGGCCGCCAATCAGGATGACGCGCGTGCGTTCATCGTCGCATGCGTTCTGCAGGGTTGCCGCCAGCGCATGGATCGTGTCGCCATCCAGGGCGTTCAGGTGTTGGGGCCGGTTCAGCGTGATCCGTGCGACGCCTGCCTCCAGCTCGAACAGGACGCGTTTTGGTATCTTGTAGCCAGCCAGCTTGCCTCGGCAGAGCGCCAGGATCTGGGCCTCTGTGTAGGCATGACCCGCCTCGAGCTCCACCAGCGCCGTCACCGCCTCGCCCCACTTGGGGTGGGGGGTGGC
>JACDJC010000883.1_pt1 | contig 30363 bp, 28 predicted proteins | sample 7454191 | NCBI WGS metagenome assembly JACDJC01 (sample SAMN14253291, study PRJNA609438) | sludge metagenome | isolation source: sludge after 25d culture with pyrite and EDTA | collected 2018-12-20
GCAAACGCCAGCCGCCGTGCTATCTCCGGACGTTCAATTCAAGCTTCAGTCGAGAGTATCGCGTCGATCATGCTTACGCTTTTTCATCATCCCATGTCTTCGGGTTCGCGCTATGTGCGGCTCATCCTCGGCGAGTATGGCGTTGAAGCAGAGTTGATCGAGGAACGACCGTGGTCGCGCCGCAAGGAATTTCTGGCATTGAACCCGGCGGGCACCCTGCCTGTTCTTCTGGCTGAAAACGACCTTCCGGTCGTCGGCGCGACGGTGATTGCCGAATATCTGGACGAGACACGCGGCGCCTTGAAACGCAGCCGCCGACTTTTGCCGGAAAGCCCGATGGAGCGCGCCGAAGTGCGCCGCCTCGTTGACTGGTTCCTGCTGAAATTCGAAAATGAAGTGACCCGTCACATCGCCCGCGAACGTGTGTTCAAATTGCAGATGGCCGCCGAAATGGGCGGCAGCGCGCCGGATTCGACCGCTATCCGTGCCGCCCGCACCAATATCCGCCAGCACATGAAATATATCGACTGGCTGGCCGCAACCCGCGACTGGCTTGGCGGTGCGCATCCAAGCTATGCCGACATGGCTGCCGCAGCATGCATTTCCGTGCTGGACTATCTCGGCGAAATCGAATGGGGCGAGACCAAAGCGGCGCGTGACTGGTATGCACGCATGAAATCGCGCCCGGCTTTCCGCCCATTGCTTTCTGACCGCGTGCGCGGCCTTGCCCCGGTGGCCCATTATGGCGACCTCGACTTCTAGTTTGAAGACAGACAAGCTGAAGCGCTTCCTGATTGAAGAGGCGAAGGCGGTTGGTTTCGATGCCGTCGCCTTCACAACGCCGGATGCAATTCCGCAAGCGCCTGAACGGTTGCGCCAATATATTGCCGATGGCCACCATGCCGACATGGAATGGATGGAGGAAACCGAGGCGCGCCGCAGCGATCCAAGCGTGCTGTGGCCGGAAGTCCGCTCCATCATGATGCTGGCGATGAATTACGGGCCGGATGCCAATCCGCTTGCCATTCTGGAAAAGCGGGACCGCGCGGCAATCTCGGTCTATGCACAAAACCGCGACTATCATGACATCATCAAGGGCAAGCTCAAGCACGTGGCGAGCCGTTTTGCCGCGCGCGCCGGACAGGACGTCAAGGTTTTTGTCGACACCGCACCCGTTATGGAAAAGCCGCTGGCTGAGGCCGCAGGGCTCGGCTGGCAGGGCAAGCACACCAATCTGGTGAGCCGCGAGCTTGGCTCGTGGCTGTTTCTCGGCTCCATCTTCACAACGGCGGAAATTCCGCCAGACGCGCCTGAACGCGACCATTGCGGCTCCTGCCGCGCCTGTCTCGATGCTTGTCCGACCAAGGCCTTCCCCTCGCCTTATCGCATCGACGCAAGGCGCTGCATTTCCTATCTCACCATCGAGAACAAGGGGCCGATCCCGCACGAATTCCGTAAAGTCATGAGCAACCGCATCTATGGCTGCGACGATTGCCTTTCCGTCTGCCCTTGGAACAAGTTTGCGCAAGCGACCAGCGAAATGAAGCTGAAAGCCCGCGAGGACCTGAAAGCGCCGCGTCTGGCCGACCTGTTGACACTGGATGATCCCGCGTTCCGCACGCTCTTTTCCGGCTCCCCGGTGAAGCGCATCGGGCGTGACCGCTTCCTCCGCAATGTGCTGATCGCCGCTGGTAATTCCGGTGATGAAGCTCTTCTGCCAGATGTCGAACGACTGCTGGAAGACGAAGCGCCGGTCGTGCGCGGCGCGGCTATATGGGCCTTGAAGCAATTGGCCAATCCCGACCGTGTGGCTGAAATGCAGAAACGTCTGGCCTCATCTGAAGAGGATGCTACGGTACGGATAGAGTGGAATACGGAGATAGTCTGATATGCGCGTTTTTCTGTTCGGAGCCGGTTATTCTGCCCAGGCCTTTGCTCAAAGGATGACAGGTGAGGCGGAACGCATCGACGGGACAACGCGGCACGAGCAGAAATTCCCGTTCCTGGAAAAGGCAGGCATAAAGCCGATGCTCTTTGACGGCGAAACGCCCTCGCCCGATCTTCTGGACCGGCTTGCCCAATCGACCCATGTGGTTGTTTCAATCTCTCCCGGCGAAAGCGGCGATCCGGCGGTCGCCGTTGTAGAAGAAGCGCTTCGCCGTCCCGACAATACCATTCGCTGGATCGGCTATCTGTCGACGGTCGGCGTCTATGGCGACCATCAGGGCCAATGGGTGGATGAGACTGCTCCCTGCAAGCCTGCATCCCGACGCAGTCTGGAGCGCGTTGAAGCCGAAGAGGCATGGGGACAATTGAGCGAACGGCACGGAACGCCGCTCGCAATCACGCGCCTTTCCGGCATTTACGGGCCGGGCCGCAATGCCTTCGTCAATCTGGAGCGCGGCACTGCAAGACGCATCATCAAGGACAATCAGGTCTTCAACCGCATCCATGTCGATGACATTGCCGGTAGCCTGCGCTTTCTGGCGGGAACCAACACGGGCGGCATCTTCAATATCACCGACAATGAACCAAGCCCGCCGCAGGATGTCGTCACCTACGCAGCCGAACTGATGGGCGTGACGCCGCCGCCGGAAGTCCCCTTCGCGGAAGCCGACATGACGCCGATGGCGCGTTCCTTCTATGGCGAGAACAAGCGTGTCTCCAACCAGCGTATCAGGGATCTCGGCTACGAATTCGTCTATCCGGACTACAAGGCGGCCTTCTCGGCCATGTGGCGCGACGATAGCTGGCGCTGAAGTCGCGCCAATGCTAAAAGCAGGTCTGCAATCGAACCGGGACAACACAGATGAGTAGCACCGAACTCGCAACCAGATAAGCCGCAACAGCCTTTCCGACCTGTTGCGGCATCTGCCCCGGACCAATTCCCCTTAAAGTGCATCCCGAAAAGCGTGTGACGGTTTTCGGATGAGACGCGCGTTTTAAAGAAGGCAGATCGCCGCCCGAATTCTTTCTCGAGCGGATGCTTCGTCATGCCTTTTGATAACAAACAAACTCCACGCTGGAGTTACTCCCTGCCATTTGCGCTCGCGTTGATGGCTCCCTTCGACATTCTCGCCTCGCTGGCCATGGACATCTACCTGCCGGTTGTACCGTCCATGCCTGCGATGCTGCAAACGACACCTGCCATGGTGCAGCTGACGCTCAGCCTCTACATGGTGATGCTGGGTGTCGGGCAGCTTCTTTTCGGCCCGTTGTCCGACCGTTTCGGACGCAGGCCCATCCTGCTTGGCGGTGGATTGGTGTTCGCCCTTTCGTCCTTCGCTCTGGCGATTACCGACAATGCCACCGTTTTCATAGTGCTTCGTTTCGTACAGGCAACGGGTGCCTCGGCAGCACTTGTCGCCACTTTCGCAACAGTCCGCGACATCTATGCGAAGCGTCCCGAAGGCGCGACGATCTACGGCCTTTTCAGTGCCATGCTTTCCTTCGTCCCTGCGCTTGGGCCGATTGCAGGCGCCCTGATTGCAAAAGGTTTCGGATGGCGGACAATCTTCGCATTGCTGGGCGTTTTCAGTCTTGTCGCAACATGGCGCGCCTTGCGCCACTGGCACGAGACACGACCGACCGGCAGCGCGCCAGGCACAGGCGGTCTGGGGCGGATCATGAAGGATTTTCCCTTCTGGACCTATACGCTCGGTTTTGCGACGGCGATGGGCACGTTCTTCGTGTTCTTTTCCACCGCACCGCGCATTCTGATCGAACGCGGCGGCTTCCGGGAAACCGGCTTCAGTCTTGCCTTCGCAAGCGTTGCCATCGTCATGATCGCCGCCACGCGCATCCTGCCACGCCATACGCAGAAATGGGGTGCCCGTAAAAGCGTGGCCCTTGGCATGGCCGTGCTCCTTGCCAGCGCGCTCCTGCTTCTCGCGGGTGAGAAACTACTACAACCATCGTTCACAAGCCTCATCGTCCCGATGTGGCTTGCTGCTGTCGGGATTGTTTTCACCGCATCGATGACGGCAAATGGAGCGCTTGCAGCCTTTGATGACAATGCAGGCATGGCGGTCGCAGTCTATTTCTGCATTCAAAGCCTGATCGTCAGTCTCGCAGGAACCGCACTGGTCATTTTCCTGCCGGGCGATACTGCCTGGCCATTGATCGCTTTCTGCACATTCATGCCATTGCTGGTTCTGGCCATGCTCGTGAGGCTACGAAAGAACTGAGGGAAATGGCGGCCGGCAGCACAAACTGTCGACCGCCATTGAAGCCCTGCCGTTGACACAGCATAATGCCCGCAATTCGGTTGCCTTGATTCGCAGCCGCAGCCCCTAGAGCGCCGTGCGTCCAAATGGACGCTACACAAGGACGCTCTAACCGATAGAAACTACGCATCGTACTTTCCGAAAATCGTGATCGATTTTCGGGCCGATGCTGTAGGCAAAACATGGAATTGCCCCATGATCGCAAACAGATTGAAGAAGATCGTTCTCGCAGCCTCGCTGACAGCTATGATCGCGCCCGATTTCGTGCCAATGGCCATGGCAGAAGACATGCCCGCCAAACAGGCATTCGGTGGCGAAGCACTTCCCGTGCTGGCACAGCAGCCGCAATCCATCGGCTTTTATGCCAAGGGATGCCTCGCCGGTGCTGTGGCACTGCCGACGGACGGACCCAACTGGCAAGTCATGCGCCTTTCGCGCAACCGTCGCTGGGGCCATCCGCGCATGATCGGCCTTCTGGAAAAACTGTCCCGCGACGCGGCAAAGGATGGCTGGCCCGGCCTGCTCGTCGGTGACATCTCGCAGCCGCGTGGCGGCCCGATGCTGACCGGCCACGCCTCGCATCAGGTCGGCCTCGATGCCGACATCTGGCTGACGCCCATGCCGAAAAAACGGTTTAGCGACGCCGAACGCGAAAGCGTATCAGCCGTTTCGATGCTGAAACCGGATTCGCTTTACGTGGACCCGAAGAAATGGACCCCTGCCCGCACGGCTCTCATCAGACATGCCGCAAGCTATCCGGAAGTCGAGCGCATCTTCGTGCATCCGGGCATCAAGAAGCAGCTTTGCGACACAGTGACAGGTGATAGAAGCTGGCTCGGCAAGGTTCGCCCCTATTGGGGTCACTTCTACCATTTCCATGTGCGCCTGACCTGCCAACCCGGTTCGCCCCAATGCAAGCCGCAGCCGAAAGTGGCTGCTGGCGACGGTTGTGACAAGTCGCTTGCCTGGTGGTTCACCGACGAGCCATGGAAGCCTGCAAAGCCTTCAAAGGAACCACCGAAAAAACCGCGCCCGGTGATGGTGTCCGATCTGCCCAAGGCTTGCGCTGCCGTCCTCAACGGTCCTGCGCCAAATTCGGTCGCAGATGTCACCTACGGCGTGCAGTAGAGGCTTTTAGCGCTTTTCAGGTCTTTGGCACTTCGCTATAGGTTTAAAACGATTTAGAATGCCGGAGCGGTTCCTGTTTGAACAGAACCGCTGGAACCGCTCCGGCTCTTTGTTTCATCGCATTTCCTCACGCAAAACCGTTACACACTTTTGCTGGAAATGCTCTAATGCCAAGGTTATCAACTCGTAAGGTTGCTCATTCATGACGGAACGCCTGCGCATCGCATTGATCGCCCATGACCAGAAGAAGGATGACATGGTCGCCTTCGCAAAAGCGCATGAGCAGGCGTTGGCCCGCTATGACATCGTGGCGACGGGCACGACCGGCGGTCTCATTCTGGATGCCTGCCCTTCACTCAGCATTCAGCGTGTGAAAAGCGGGCCACTCGGCGGAGACCAGCAGATCGGCGCAATGATCGCGGAAGGCACGGTGGAAGTGCTCATCTTCTTCATCGACCCGCTGTCCCCGCTTCCGCACGATGTCGATGTGAAGGCGCTGACACGCCTCGGCAGCGTCTATGATATTCCAATGGCGCTCAATCGCGCGACAGCGGAAAAGCTGATCAAGGCGCTTGATTAGAGCGCATCCCGAAAAGTGTGAAACGGTTTTCGGAAATGATGCGCGTAAAAACAAATGATTAGAGCGCCGATCTGATCCAATCAGATCGAAACGCGCTCTAATCCTGCACAAGACAGGCTCGCCCGCGGAAGACCACTGCGGGCGGAAGACATAACCAGGGAGAGGACATGCTGGCGACTACAGCATGTCTCCCAAAAATGGGAACCGGTTTTGGACAAAGACATGCATGAAAACAAAGAGATAGAGCGGGCCGAACAGAGTTTCCGGTTTCCGGTACTCGTCGGCGATATCGGCGGCACCAATGCCCGCTTTGCTATCCTGGTGGATTCCAATGCCGAGCCGAAGGAGTTTCCTGTTCTCCAGACGGCAGATTATGCAACCATCGATGAGGCAATACAGAACGCCATTCTCGATCACACTTCGATCCGGCCGCGCTCTGCGATTCTCGCTGTGGCCGGTCCCGTCGACGGTGACGAGATCGACCTCACCAATTGCGACTGGGTCGTGCGCCCGAAGAAGATGATCGCCGATCTCGGCTTCGAGGATGTGACCGTACTGAACGATTTCGAGGCGCAGGCACTCGCCGTTGTGTCTCTCGGCAGCGATCATCTGGAGCAGATCGGCGGCAAGCCGGAAGAAGTGATTGCCACCCGCGTCGTGCTTGGGCCGGGCACGGGGCTTGGCGTGGCCGGTCTTGTGCGCACACGCCACGCATGGGTGCCGGTGCCGGGCGAAGGCGGCCATATCGATATCGGTCCGCGTAGCGAACGCGACTATCAGGTCTTCCCGCATATCGAACGCATCGAGGGCCGTGTTGCAGGCGAACAGATCCTTTGCGGGCGCGGCCTGCGCAATCTCTATCTCGCCATATGCGCCGCCGACAAGGTGACACCAACGCTAGAGACACCCGCCGATATCACCTCAGCCGGGCTCGACAGAAGCAATGCGCAGGCGGAAGAAACCTTGCATCTGTTCGTCACCTATCTCGGACGCCTTGCGGGCGATCTGGCGCTGATCTTCATGGCTCATGGCGGCGTCTATCTTTCGGGTGGCATTCCGCAGCGCATCCTTTCCGCACTAAAGGCAGGCGCTTTCCGTGAAGCCTTCGAAGACAAGGCCCCGCACAAGGCCATCATGCGTGACATTCCTGTCCGCGTGATCACGCACCAGCTTGCAGCCCTCTCCGGGCTTTCCGCCTTCGCACAGGCCCCTGCCCGTTTCGAAGTCTCGACCGAAGGGCGCCGCTGGTGCATTGGAGCATGATTCCGAAAAGTGGGAACCCGTTTTCGGGTAAAATCATGCTCAAACAAAAATTTAGAGCGGGATGATGGTTCAGCTTAAAAACATCCCGCTCTGACCAACAAAGCTTGAGGATGGTCAAGCCGCACGGATAACGTTATAGAAACGCTGCACTGAAATTGCCGACGGCTTTTGCAGTGCAGCGTTTCCGTATGGGAAGTCGTATTTTTCAACGATAGCCGCCGGGCCTGCCGGAGGGCTAAGAGACAAAAAGCGCTTTTGCACGTGAGTCTATTCAAGAAGAAAAACAAGAAGATCGATACGGGCGAAGCCACCCGCGTAATCCGGCGCATGATGTCGGAAAACATCCGCGAATATAAGAAGAACTACATTATCGCCATTCTGGCATCGCTCATCGTCGGCGGATCGAATGGCGCGCTGGCCTATCTGATGAAGCCGATGATCGACAAGATCTTCTATGAGCAGAATCTCGGTCTGGTCTGGGTCATTTGCGGCACATTGCTGGTCATCTTCATACTGCGTGGTTTTTCCGGCTATATACAGGCTGTGGAACTTGCCAAGATCGGCAACAATCTGGTCGCGCGCTATCAGAAGCGCATTTTCGACCATCTGATGAAGCTCGGTCTCGATTTTTACAACGATACGCGTTCTGGTCATCTGGCGGCGCAGATCAACCAGAATGTTTCCGGCATTCGCGACCTTCTCAACATGACGATTTCGTCGATCGCGCGCGACCTCATTTCGCTTATCGGTCTCGTCGGCACGATGTTCTATATGGACCCTATACTGTCCGTTGCGATTTTCCTCATCGGACCGCCCCTCATTCTGGCCGTTGCCTATATTTCGCGTCGCATTCGCTCCGTCACCCGCGATCTCGTGCATCTCAACTCCCATCTGCTGGGTGCGATGCAGGAATCGATTCAGGGCATTGCCATCGTCAAGGCCTTTACGATGGAAGATCAGTTGCGCGCCAAGATCGGCAAGCTCATCGACCAGTCTGAAGGCCGCAGCAACAAGATCGCCAAGGTCTCCGAACGCACGACGCCCATTTCAGAAATGCTGGCCGGTTTCGCCGTGGCGGGCGTGCTGGCCTATAGCGGCTATCGCGCAATTCTCGAACAACAGCCCCCCGGCGCAACCTTTGCCTTCATCACCGCAATGCTGCTGGCCTACGATCCGGCTCGCCGCCTCGCCCGCCTTCAGGTCGGTCTGGAAAAGGCGCTCGTCAATGCACGCATGATCTATGAGGTGCTGGATATAGAGCCGCGCCAGCGCGATCTTCCAAGCGCAGTGGAGCTGAAAGCGGGTCCCGGTGAAATCCGCTTCGAGGACATTTACTTCTCCTATAACGAGACCGCTCCGGTCCTGCATGGCGTCAGCTTCGTCGCCAAGGCGGGCGAAACCACCGCCGTGGTTGGCGCTTCGGGCGCAGGCAAGTCGACGCTCATCAATCTCGTCCAGCGCTTCTACGATCTCGACAGCGGCAGGATACTGTTCGACGGACAGGATATCGCGCATGTCAAGAAGCGCTCGCTGCGCCATGGCATCGCCTATGTTTCGCAACAGCCCTATCTGTTTGAGGGCACCATTGCCGACAATATCCGCTATGGCCGCCCGGATGCGACGGACGAGGAAATCATCGAGGCGGCCAAGCTCGCCCATGCGCATGAGTTTATCCTGCAGCAGCCACAGGGCTACGATACACCGGTCGGCGAAAATGGTGTGACACTCTCCGGCGGCCAGCGACAGCGCGTTTCCATCGCCCGCGCCATCGTGCGCAATGCGCCGGTTCTCCTGCTCGACGAGGCGACTTCCGCGCTCGACAACGAATCGGAAAAGCGGGTCCAGCAGGCGCTGGAAGGCATCATGCAGAACCGCACCACAATCGTGATTGCGCATCGCCTTTCCACGGTGGTCAATGCGGATCGCATCGTGGTGATGGAAGCCGGTCGCGTGGTGGAAGAAGGCCGTCACGACGATCTGATCGCCATCCAGAACGGCGTCTATGCGCGCTTCTATCAATTGCAGAGCGGCAATGGCGATATCATCACCGAACAGACGGCAGAAGAATTGCGGACAGGAGAACCCGGATGAGCGGAGAAACGCAGAACAGCGAAGTGGGCCTCGTCGTCGTCGGCGCTGGCGGGCGCATGGGACAGACCTTGATCCGCACTATCCAGACCATCGAAGGTGCGAAACTGGTCGGTGCTATCGAACGCTCCAGCTCTCCCCTTCTGGGCAGGGATGCGGGCGAAGTCACCGGTATCGGCCCGCTCGGCGTAACAATCACCGACGATCCGTTGCCGGTCTTTGCCAAGGCGCAGGGCGTCCTCGATTTCACGAGCCCTGCGGCAAGCGTGGAATTTGCAGGCCTTGCTGCGCAGGCGCGCATCGTGCATGTCATCGGCACGACGGGTTGCTCGGCTGAAGACGAAGAGAAAATCCGCGCCGCCGCCCGCCACGCAACCATCGTCAAGTCCGGCAATATGAGTCTCGGCGTCAATCTTCTGTCCGTTCTTGTAAAGAAGGCGGCACAAGCGCTCGATCCAGCAGATTTCGACATCGAAATTCTTGAGATGCATCACAAGCACAAGGTCGATGCCCCCTCCGGCACCGCGCTGCTTCTCGGCGAAGCAGCGGCCAGGGGACGCGATATCGCACTGGCGGAAAACAGCGTTCGCGTGCGCGACGGCTATACCGGCCCACGCGAAACCGGCTCCATCGGCTTTGCAACGTTGCGCGGCGGTTCGGTCATCGGCGATCACTCGGTGATTCTTGCCGGTCCCGGTGAACGCGTCGTTCTCTCCCATCATGCCGAAGACCGTTCGATCTTCGCGCGCGGCGCCATCAAGGCCGCACTCTGGGCCTATGGCAAAAAGCCCGGTCTCTATTCCATGCTCGACGTTCTCGGGCTGAATGACTGATTATCTTTATTAACGGAGCGTTGCATATGTCTCGTACTCTCGTCCTGGTCCGTCACGGTCAAAGCGAATGGAACCTCAAGAACCTTTTCACCGGATGGCGCGATCCGGGCCTGACCGAACTGGGCCATGCCGAAGCCAAGGCCGCTGGCCAGCGCCTGAAGGCTGCTGGTCTCAAGTTCGACATCGCCTACACGTCTGCGCTGTCGCGTGCGCAGGTAACCTGCCAGCACATTCTTGATGAACTCGGCCAGTCTGATCTCCAGACGATCCGCGATCAGGCCCTGAACGAACGCGACTATGGCGATCTGTCCGGCCTCAACAAGGATGACGCCCGCGTCAAATGGGGTGAGGAACAGGTCCATATCTGGCGCCGTTCCTACGACGTCCCGCCTCCCGGTGGCGAAAGCCTGAAGGACACCGGCGCGCGCGTATGGCCATATTATCTGCACACGGTGCAGCCGCACGTGCTGCGCGGCGAGACGGTTCTGGTTGCCGCCCACGGCAATTCGCTGCGTGCGCTCATCATGGCGCTCGACGGTCTGACGCCGGAACAGATTCTCAAGCAGGAACTCAACACCGGCGTTCCGGTCGTTTACCGGCTCAATGCTGATTCGACAGTCGCTTCGAAGGAAATCCTCGAAGCTTAATAGCTGTCTGGCTGTGAATTTATCGGGCGCATCATCGCGCCCGTCCCTCTTTTCAACGCGAAAAAAGCATTGGCTGAAAAAAAGCTGGCTGAATGTCGAAAACGCGATTGACAGAGGCAGGTCGACCCCTTAGATGGGTCCTCGTCGCCCAGATGGCGGAATTGGTAGACGCACCAGCTTCAGGTGCTGGCGCTCGCAAGGGCGTGGAGGTTCGAGTCCTCTTCTGGGCACCATTCCTAAGTCTTCGAACCACTACCAAGGTTCAGAAGCATCCCAAAAAGCCCGCGCAAGCGGGCTTTTTTGCTTTCTGGCGGATTGTTCCGGCTGAACCGGCCTCCGAGCTGATTTTCCCTTTCGGAGGCTTCCCGCTTTTCCTGCCCCTGTTGCAACGGGTCGTCGTTCCGCGCATTCTCGTCATACGGAAATCGGAGGCGCGATGAGCCATGCAACAACCGGATTATGATCGGGACTTTGGCGAAATCATCCGCTGGCTGAAGCAGGAAGGTCTGATTCTGCAAACCGACCTAGAAGGCAATACGGAGCTTTCCACCCGCGCTGAGCGCATCGACCGCAAAAGGCGCAAGGCGGCAGAAATACCTCCTGACAGCCCGCGACTATCCTGATCCGCTCCCAGCCTGTAAGCTGGAGTATGTCTCCCGAAAGTGGGAACCGGTTTCGGGATAAAGACATGCGTGAAAATAGATAGAGCGGTTCCAGCGGCTCTGTTTTTACCAGAACCGCTCTACGCCCGCGTGGCGGGCTTTTCTGGGAGGAAAATCATGCGACGGATCATTGTTGGAACGTTTCTGAGCCTCGACGGCGTAATGCAGGCGCCGGGTGGACCGGAAGAGGATCGTACCGGCCAATTCGAATATGGCGGCTGGACAGTGCCCTATTGGGACGATGTGATTGCCGGAGCCATGGGCGAAAGCTTTTCCAAGCCGTTCGACCTGCTTTTGGGCAGGCGCACCTATGATATTTTTGCTGCCCACTGGCCGCATCAGGTGACAGACCCGAACGATCCCGGTTTCGTGCCTGGTGAAGGCGAGATCGCCAGAATGTTCAACGAAGTGACGAAATATGTCGCGACGCACAGGCCGGAAAGCCTGAACTGGCAGAACAGTGAACTGCTGGGCGACGATATCATCGCCTCATTGAGAGCCATCAAGGCCACCGAAGGCCCTGACCTGTCAGTCTCGGGCAGCAGCGAACTGGTTCATCAATTGCTTGCCAGCGATCTGGTCGACGAATTGCGGCTGTTGATTTATCCGGTCGTCCTTGGCAGGGGCAAGCGACTGTTCGACGGACAATCCATGCCATCGGCATTCAAGCTGGTCAGTTCCACCACATCGCCCAGCGGCGTCATCATTGCCAATTATCAGCGTTCAGACGAACTCAAGACCGGTTCTTTCGCGATGGACCACCCTTCGGAAGAAGAAATCGAGCGACGCAAGAACCTTTCCTGATTTCAGCCAGGCTTCCGAACCGCCGGAACAGAGTGCCCGGCTTCTCCGGCAAGGCTTTGTCAACAGCCCTATGAATTGTGCCTATTGCGCTGATCTCGCAATTGGCGGCACAATCCCGCGTCCTTAATTCATTTGCTTACAATTATAATGACGGGGAGCAAATATGCGCCGAAGAGGCTTGCTGGAGTTTGAAGGGAACAGAACGCTTTACGGCCTGTTTCTGTTCTGCGCGGTCTGCGCCATTGCAGGCAGTCTCATGAGCTATAGTGGCGAGGATTCCGCGTGGCGCTGGCTGCACTATTTGACCAAGCCGACGGCGACCTTGCTGCTGCTCGCCGCCGTGCTTTGCGCCGGGCGCCCTAAATCGAAATCCTATGGCTTTGCAGTCGCCTTTGGCCTGGCTTTCGCTGCACTCGGCGACTTATTCCTGATGCTGCCCGGCGATTATTTCATGGCAGGCCTGATCTGCTTTCTCATCACCCATTGCGCCTATATCTATGCGCTTTGCCGCAAAACACGCTTTGCAGCGCATAAGGGCGTCTTCATCCTTTTCGCCATCGCAGCCCTTGCAATCATAGCGGGCCTCTGGTCATCGCTGCCGACGCCCCTGAAAATCCCCGTCATCATCTACGCTGCCGCGCTTTGCATTATGGCGGCGCAGGCGATGAGCCGCGCGCTCGGCACCGAGCCGGAAACGCCGCAACGTTATGCCACCTGGCTTGCCGCAGCAGGCGGCCTCTTCTTCATGGCAAGCGACACGCTGCTTGCCTATGGACGGTTCAGCCTCGACATTCCGCTGAACGGTCTGTGGGTGCTTGCAACCTATTATGCCGCGCAATTCCTCTTTGCCCGCTCGACCGAGGATTTTGCCTATGGCGACTGAAGAACAGGCCTTGCAGCTCTCATTCGAGCGCCTGCGTCACGCATGGCTTGAAGACCGCCCTGCCTATGAACAGCGTCTGGACGACCTGAAGCGCCTGCGCGAGCGGCTCGAGGCAAGGCTGGATGAAATGGCGAAGGCCATCAGCGCGGATTTCGGCAACCGCTCGCTGCACGAAACATTACTCGGTGAGGTCAGTGTCGTCTTTGCCGAAATCGACGATGCCCTGCATAATCTCAAACGCTGGATGAAGTCGAAGCGCCGCAAGGCGGGCTGGAAAATGTGGCCGGCCAAGGCCGAAATCCGCTATGTTCCGCTGGGCGTGGTGGGGATCATCGCGCCGTGGAACTACCCGGTCAATCTTGCGCTGGCGCCGCTTGTCGCGGCAATCGCAGCCGGAAATCACGTCTTCCTGAAACCGTCCGAACATACACCGCGCACTGCGGATTTCCTGCAAAGCCTGCTTTTGGAAGTGTTCTCGGAAGACCGCGTCGCGGTGGCGCTCGGCGATGCATCGCTTTCCGCGCAATTTGCGTCGCTGCCATTCGACCACCTCTTTTTCACCGGCTCCACTGCCGTCGGGCGCAAGATCATGGCTGCTGCTGCACCGAACCTGACCCCGATCACACTCGAGCTTGGCGGCAAGTCGCCCGCCATTGTCAGTGAAAACGCCAATCTCAAACGCGCCGCCCGAGCAATCGCCACTGGCAAATTCTTCAATGCAGGGCAAACCTGCATCGCACCGGACTATGTTCTGATTCATCACAGCAAGCGCGACGAATTCGTCAACCTTCTGCGTACCGAAATGCAGGCGCGTTACGGCGGCGCATCAGCGGAAAAAGACCGCACTACAATCATCAACGATGCTCAGGAAGCGCGACTGTCCAAACTGCTGGCCGATGCCGCAAACGGGAGCGAGGCCGTCATTGAGCTTCCGGCTAGCTCCAATCAGTCGCGATCAATGGCCCCCGCACTTGTGCTGGAACCTGCCGCCGACAATGCGATCATGCAGGAGGAGATTTTCGGCCCGCTTCTGCCAATCGTCAGCTATCGTCTGCTCGACGATGCGATCGGTTTTGTTCTGAAATTTGATCGTCCGCTGGCCCTTTACTGTTTCAGCGACAACACGGCAGAGATTGAAATGATGCTCAGCCGCATCGTGGCTGGCGGCGTCTGCGTCAATGATACGCTCTACCATTTCGCCTGCAGCAACCTGCCCTTCGGCGGCGTGGGTGCAAGCGGCATGGGCCAATATCATGGACATGACGGTTTTCTGACCTTTTCAAAGGCAATGCCGGTCCTGACCAAATATGCGCCTGCGCCAAGCGATCTCATCAAGCCACCCTATACCGGCATCACCGACCGACTGATCCGTTTCATTGCGCGATAAATCAGGGAACGGCACGAGCGGGTATCGCGTTACATCAGAGGCCATTGTGACGCGCATCTAATCCGAAAACTGTTTCACACTTTTCGGATTAGATGCGCTCCAGAGTTCGCCCAATTGTGTAGGGAATTGCTATTCAAACAGATGTACAATCCGACTATATTGAGGGGAAGAGAGTTTATCTCGCTGGCGGATGTTATAGTCTTTCGGAACCGAATACCTGACAGGTGAAAAACGGGTGCTGAAAAAGAAAGAACCAAACCGGATATCGAAGTCCATCCTGACTGCGATCCGGAACAGGCCGGGCTTCAGGCCGCTCAACGCCAATGTCACCGGCGGTGATATCGTCATTGCATCCTACAATGTCCACAAATGCATCGGCATCGACAAGCAGTTCAATCCGCAACGTACGGCCGAAGTCATCAGCGAAATCGACGCGGATGTAATCGCCCTGCAGGAAGCCGACAGGCGTTTCGGCGAGCGTTCCGGCCTGCTCGATCTCGGCCTGCTTGAACGCCGTCACGGGCTCATCCCCGTCCCCATCACCGCAACAATGCCAAAGGGGCATGGCTGGCATGGCAACGTGCTTCTGTTCCGCGAAGGCGTAGTGCGCAATGTGCAGCAACTCAAGCTTCCAGGCGTCGAGCCGCGCGGCGCTCTGGTCGCGGACCTGCAATTTCCGGCAGGGCCTCTCCGGGTGATTGCCGCGCATCTTGGTCTCTTGAAACGCTCCCGCGAACAGCAGGCCGAAAGCATCCTTACCGCCCTGCAGGAGGCTGACACACTGCCGACCCTGCTGATCGGCGACCTCAACGAATGGCGCATCGGCAGACGCTCGTCGCTTGCAGCCCTCATGCCGACATTCAACCATGTCGCGACAGCAGTCCCGAGTTTTCCATCACGTTTCCCGGTTTTTGCACTGGATCGCGTGTTGGGTGCACCGCACAATCTGGTTACATCGGTTGAAGTGCACAATACGCCGCTTGCACGCCTGGCGTCCGATCACCTGCCCATCAAGGCGCATCTCGATCTCAAATCGGCAACGAACCTGCTGGAAGAATACAGCCCGGAAATATTCACGAGCCGGACGGGGTAATACTTATAGATAGGGCGAACCCAGCCATATAATCCGGTCGAGAAGCCGTTCCAGAAATGGCCTGCTCTTGAGACGCGCAAGATTGACCTCGCGGCTCTCCTCTATCACCTTGCCGATGCGCTCTTCCACCTGACGGGCCACATCGCGGTCGAGGATTTCCAGATCGACCTCGAAATTCAGCCGCAGCGAGCGTGGATCAATGTTGGACGACCCGACATAGGACCATGCTCCGTCGATAGTCATCAGCTTCGAATGATTGAACGCCCCGCCTGCCCGCCAGATGCGGCAGCCATCCTTCAACAACTGGTCGAACTGGGCGCGCATGGCGCGATCTACCAGCTTCAGATTGTTGACGCCCGGCACGACGATATCGACCGACACGCCGCGCCGCGCCGCTGTCACCAGCGCACTGATCAATTCGCGATCCGGCAGAAGATAAGGCGTCATGATGAGAATATGCTGCTCGGCAATCGAGAAAGCGCCCATCATCATGCGCTGGTTGGTTTCCACATTCTTGTCCGGGCCTGATCCGACGACGCGAGCCAGCGTTCCCGTCCCAGGCGGATTTTCCGGCGGCGCTATCTTCCATGCCTCGCCGGTCAGGAGTTCGCCGGTCGCAAAGCGCCAGTCTTCAGATGCGATATGGAAGAGGTCGGCAATCGCCGGGCCTTTCAGCTTGAAATGCGTGTCGAAGGCAACCCCATCGCCCGCTATCGCGCGCACGAAACCCGCACGAATATTCATACCGCCGGTAAAGGCGACCTTGCCGTCGACGATGAGGATTTTGCGGTGGGTGCGCAAGTTCGCATAAGGCAGGCGCAGCCCGATGATGATATTGCCGTTGAACACATCGACGGCAACGCCTTTGTCCTTCAAAAGCTTCACGATGCTTGGAAAGGAATAGCGTGCGCCGACCGCATCGACCAGCACCCGCACTTCCACGCCGCGCTTGACCGCGTCACCCAAAGCATCGGCAAATTTTTCGCCAATCGCATCCCGGTCGAAAATATAGGTTTCCAGCATGATGCTGCGCTGTGCTCGGCCTATCGCATCGAGCATTGCCGCGTAAGCTTCGTCACCCGTTTCCAGCATATCGATGCTGTTGCCACTGGTGAAATCATAGAGGCTGACCGCATCGCCCAATATCTTCATCGCCCCGAACTGGCGTCCGAAGGCAGCCCGCACGAGGTCATTCGTCGTATCGAAATGCGACAGGTGGTAGAGCGCGATCTTGCCCATATTGGCGCGCTGGTGTGTAAGCGTCGAACGGCGGATGCGGTTCACGCCTGCAATGGCATAGACCACCGCTCCGATGATGGGCGACAGCATAATCACCCCCACCCAGCCGATGGCTGTGCGCACCTCTTCCTTCGTCATCGTCGCATGAATGGCAGCTATCGCGCCCAGAACGCCCGACAGAGCGAACAGGATATGCGGCCAGTAGTGGGAAACCAGATCGAACATCACATGAACTTTAAGCGGAAAACGACTGCAATAGCAAAGAGATATAATGCTCTGCGGAGCGAACGAACAGAGTAGACAACGACGATCCGACCCGCCTCGCACAAAAGCTGGTCAAATCCCGGACATGCCTTATATTGTTCACGAGGCATGACAATTTGAGGGACGTCTCATGACAACAGCTCACAATGATTTCGACCGCCCGACTTTTCCAAAGGAACTTTCCAGCAAGTGGGGATGGTTCGTCGCCCTTGGGGTCGCACTGCTGATCCTCGGAGGCATCGCCTTCGGTAATCTCGTTCTGGCCACCGTGGTGTCGGTCTACTATGTCGGCCTGATGATGCTGATCGGCGGTGTCATCGAGATCATTCACGCATTTGGCGTCAAAACCTGGGGCAGCTTCTTCTTCTGGCTCCTGAGCGGCCTGCTTTATATGGCAGCCGGCATTGTCGCCTTCATCAATCCGGTGCTGGCAGCCGGTGTGCTGACCTTCCTTCTGGCGGCAGCGCTGATCGGTTCCGGTGCCTTCCGTATCTGGCTCGGCTTCAAGTCGAAACCGTCCGCCGGTTGGGGCTGGATCGTCGCAGGCGGCGTCGTCACCTTGTTGCTGGGCCTCATCATCGCCATCAAATGGCCAGTCAACAGCCTGTTCATTCTTGGCCTTTTCCTGGCGATCGACCTGATCTTCCAGGGCTGGTCCTTCATCGCTTTCGGGCTTGGCATCAAGAGCCGATAAGCATAACCCATCACTGGCAAAGCGGCGCTCACAGCGCCGCTTTTTCATTTGAACTCGACCTTTCGGCCAAGTCCTGCTAGATGCTCCCCAACATCTTCGCGGCGCGCTTTCACGCGCAGCCCAACATTTCGCCATCACGAGTTTCTTCATGCCTGCTGACAATCCCGTTTCCAAGCGCCGCACATTCGCGATTATCGCGCACCCGGACGCCGGTAAGACCACGCTGACCGAAAAGCTGCTGCTGTTTGGCGGCGCTATCCAGCTTGCCGGTGAAGTGAAGGCCAAGAAGGATCGCATCCAGACCCGTTCGGATTGGATGAACATCGAACGCGACCGCGGTATCTCGGTCGTCACCTCGGTGATGACCTTCGAATACAAGGACTGCATCTTCAACCTGCTCGATACGCCGGGCCACGAAGACTTCGCAGACGACACCTACCGCACGCTGACCGCAGTCGACAGCGCCGTCATGGTCATCGACGCCGCAAAGGGTATCGAGCCACGCACGCTGAAGCTGTTCGAAGTCTGCCGCATGCGCGACATTCCAATCGTCACCTTCGTCAACAAGATGGACCGCGAAGCGCGCGATCCGCTCGAAATCCTCGACGAAATCGAAGAAAAGCTGGCGCTCGATACGGCCCCTATCACCTGGCCTATCGGCTCGGGCAAGAGCTTTGCAGGCACGTTCGACCTGCATAACAACACAATGCGCCGTCAGGACAATGAAGAGCAGCCGACCAAGGTCAGCGGCCCGGAAGAAGCCGCCGCGCTGCTGCCTGAAAACGAGCGTGAAGCCTGGCTGGAAAATACGGAACTGGCACGCGGCGTCTGCCGTCCGTTTGACCTTGCTTCCTTCCGCGAAGGCCATATGACGCCGGTCTATTTCGGCTCGGCGCTGAAGAATTACGGTGTGCGCGATCTGATCGAAGCCTTCTGCGATTTCGGCCCCTCGCCGCGCGACCAGCAGGCCGACACACGCATGGTCGGTTCCACCGAAGACAAGATGACCGGCTTCGTGTTCAAGATTCAGGCCAATATGGACCCGAACCACCGCGACCGCATCGCCTTCCTGCGCGTTTGCTCGGGCAAGCTGTCACGCGGCATGAAAGCCAAGCTGGTGCGCACCGGCAAGCCGATGAGCCTGTCTGCGCCGCAATTCTTCTTTGCGCGTTCACGCCAAATCGCCGACGAAGCCTTTGCAGGCGACGTCGTCGGCATCCCGAACCACGGCACGCTGCGCATCGGCGATACGCTGACCGAGGGCGAGGATATCCTGTTCCGTGGCGTGCCGAACTTCGCGCCGGAAATTCTGCGCCGCGTGCGTCTCGATGATGCGATGAAGGCCAAGAAGCTGCGCGAAGCGTTGCAGCAGATGGCCGAAGAAGGCGTCGTGCAGCTTTTCGTGCCCGATGATGGTTCTCCGGCGATTGTCGGTGTCGTTGGTGCGCTCCAGATCGACGTTCTGACCGAGCGTCTGAAAGTGGAATATTCGCTGCCGGTCGGCTTTGAAATGTCGCGCTTCTCGGTCTGCCGGTGGATTACGGCAGATGATCCGGCCGAACTCGACCGCTTCATCGCATCTCATCGCGCCGACATTGCGCATGATCTCGACAATGATCCGGTGTTTCTGGCGCAGAACGGCTTTTCGCTCAATTACGAAGCCGAGCGCTGGAAGAATATCCGCTTTGCAACCATCAAGGACTATCAGGTCCGCGACAAGGCCTGATACGGTAATGTTATGACCGATCCCGTTCTGGCTGCTCTAAACCTGCCCGATGCACTGCTGCATCGGCTTGCCAGTTATAGCAGCCAGCAGGATGAGCTTGGCCGCTCGACCGCCAATGTCCTGCTTCTCGATCATGACGAACGTGAACCGCTCGTTCTGAAAATCGAACCGGCAAGCACGGTCAGCGAACTGGCCGATGAGCGCGCCCGACTTGAATGGCTTTCCGCACAGGGTCTGCCCTGCCCCAGGGTTGTCGCTTTTGAGACGATGGCCGACCGCCATTTTCTCCTGATGACGCGCCTTGCCGGGTCCGACCTCGCGTCGTCTGTCGGCACTCTTACGCCTGACCGGATCGTCGCCATTCTCGCGACGGCCTTGAAGGCACTGCACAGCGTCGATCCCGCGGCCTGCCCTTTCGACCACCGGCTAGCGCACCGCATTGAAGATGCACGCAAGCGCGTGGAAGCGGGCGCGGTCGATGAAGATGATTTTGATGATGAGCGCGAAGGCCGCAGCGCCGACGATCTTTTCTCCGAACTATGCCGCCTGAAACCGTCGCAGGAAGATGTTGTCGTCACCCATGGCGACGCCTGCCTGCCAAATTTCATGGCAAGCGATAGCACATTCACCGGCTTTATCGACTGCGGCAGGCTCGGCCTTGCAGACCGCCATCAGGATCTGGGACTCGCCTGCTGGAGCATCCGCTATAATCTCGGCGACGAGTGGGTGAAACCCTTCCTCGACCTCTATGGCGCAACGACCATCGATGAAGCGAAAATCACCTATTACCGCCTGCTGGACGAGTTCTTCTAGGCAGACAGCTTCATTATTTCGCGTCGATCAGCCGTTCAGCAATTTTCGCAGCCAGCTTTTCGGCCACCTCGCCTTTGCTCATTTCCGGCCATTCCTCAATGCCGGAACGGCTTAGAATCCGCACGCGGTTGTGGTCGCCGCCCATGACGCTGCTGCCGTCCGAGCCATAGGACACATCGTTGGCGACGATCCAGTCCGCGCCCTTTTTCGCAAGCTTGGCTCTCGCATTTTCGGCCACATCCTGCGTTTCAGCGGCAAAGCCGACCACGAGACCGGGGCGCTTGTCGCTATGGCCGACACCGGCCAGAATGTCGGGGTTCTCGACCATGGCAAGCGTCGGAGCGCTTTCACCGGGTTTTTTCTTGATCTTCTGTCCGGCTTCATTGGCCGTTCGCCAATCGGCAACCGCCGCGACCATGATCGCCGCATCGGCAGGCAGATGTCGCTCCACGGCAGCCTGCATTTCCCGCGCCGTCTCAACATGAATGACATCGACGCCGTCCGGGTCAGGAATGGTTACAGGACCGGACACCAGATGCACCGTAGCCCCGCGCCGCGCCAGTGCTGCCGCGATGGCATGGCCCTGCTTGCCCGACGAACGATTAGCGATGTAGCGCACCGGGTCAATCGGCTCATGCGTCGGCCCGGACGTCATGACAATGGACTTTCCAGCCAGCGGCAGCGCACGCGGCACCAGCAGCGTTTCCACAGCCGCCACGATGGCCAGCGGCTCGCTCATCCGGCCTGTTCCCGCTTCGCCGCTTTCCGCCATTTCGCCCTTCTCCGGGCCAATGATATGCACGCCGTCCTTTTCCAGCGTCAGACGGTTCCGCCGGGTTGCCGGATTGTCCCACATGGCCGGGTTCATGGCAGGCGCAATCAGAACCGGAACCTTGCGCGCCAGCAGAACGGCGCTGGCAAGATCGTCAGCAAGGCCGTTGGCCATCTTGGCCATCAGGTCAGCAGTCGCGGGCGCGACGACGATCAGGTCCGCATCGCGCGCAAGCCGGATATGCCCGACATCCTGCTCATCCTCGCGCGAAAAAAGATCGGTAAAGACATGATCGGCAGAAACTGCGCCAATGGTCAGTGGTGTCACGAATTGCTGGGCGGCAGCCGTCATCAAGGGGCGAACCTGTGCGCCACGCTCGCGCAAACGGCGGATCAGGTCGGGCGTCTTATAAGCGGCAATACCGCCACCAATGATGAGCAGAACGCGCTTGCCAGCAAGTGACGCGCCAGCCTTGCTCTCAACAGCCGACGCAGGCGTGACCTGCGCAGTTTCTTCCAGCCCGGTCAGAAGAAGCCGTGCTTCCTCTTCCATGGAACGCCCGTTGCGCGCAGCGCGCATACGCAGTTTTTCCTTGGCGGCATTGTCGAGATTACGGATAGTGATACTGGCCATTTGATTGCACCGGCTTATTGCAAGTGCAATCGATGAAATCACTTTAAAAGTTACTTGTCACTCTAAAAGTGAGTTCACAGCCAGATATAGAGCTTGATCGCTATCGCTGCGAGCGAGATCGCAATCACCACCTGCGCGATGCGGCCCCAGCGCGAATGCTTGGCTTCGGCGCGACCGATAGCCTCCGCTGTCGCCTCGTCGAAACGCAAGCCCTTGGCGGCCATGTCGTCCAGCGCAACGGAAACACGCTCGACACGCGCCACAAGTTCCGGCGTCTTGCGCGTGAAATGCAGCAGCGAATAAGCACTGTCCTTCGCGTCGAGAAGCATGCCTTGCGGCCCGAGGTTCTTGGCGATCCAGTCGCCGACAACCGGCTCCGCTGCTTTCCACATGTTGAAATGCGGATCGAGCGTGCGCGATACCCCTTCCACGACGACCATCGTTTTCTGGAGCATCAGGAGTTCCGGCCGGGTCTCCATGTCGAAAAGCTCGGTCACTTCGAACAGCAGCGTCAAAAGCTTAGCCATGGAAATAGTTTCGGCAGGCTGGCCATGGATCGGTTCGCCAATGGCGCGAATGGCCTGCGCAAAGCTCGCCACATCATGCGTGTGCGGCACATAGCCTGCCTCGAAATGCACTTCTGCCACGCGCATGTAGTCGCGGGTAATGAAGCCATAGAGAATTTCGGCGAGGAAGCGCCGCTGCTGCTTGTTGAGCCGCCCGGTGATACCGAAATCAACCGCAACAATCAGCCCCTGATGATCGACGAACAGGTTGCCGGGATGCATGTCGGCATGGAAAAAGCCATCGCGCAGCGTATGGCGCAGGAAGGACTGGATCAGCGTTTCTGCAAGCTTCTTGAGATTGAAACCCGCGGCTTCAAGCGCCGAAACATCGGACATTTTGATGCCGTCGATCCATTCGAGCGTCAGCACATCGCGACCTGTACGTTCCCAATCGACATTGGGAACGCGGAAACCCGCATCGTCCTTGATGTTCTCGGCGATCTCGGAAAGTGCCGCCGCTTCCAGACGGAGATCCATCTCGATACGGGTGGTCTGCTGTAATGTCTCGACAACCTGCACCGGGCGCAGGCGGCGCGTGAAGGGAACGTGGCGCTCCTGCATGCGCGCAACCATGTAGAAGCCTTCAAGGTCGCGGGCAAAGCGGTGGCGAACGCCCGGACGAATGACCTTGACCGCTACTTTCTGGCGCGACCCGTCCTTCATGATTTCGGCTGGATGAACCTGTGCCATCGACGCTGCCGCTATCGGCGCATCGAAATGCAGGTAAAGATCGTCAATCTTGCGACCAAGCGACCCTTCGATAGCGGAAACCGCGTCGGCCTGCGGGAAGAAGTCGAGCCTGTCCTGCAAAAGTTCGAGATCGGCAGCAACATCGCGACCGACAATATCGGGCCGCGTCGCCAGAAACTGGCCGAGCTTCACATAGGACGGACCCAGCTTGTTCATGGCCCGCGACATGCGTTCGGAACGCTGCATGTGGCGTGCGCGCGGACGCGCCAGAATACCTGCAATCTTGTGCCCGAATGCCGGGAGGCCGGAAAGCCCCTCGACGGGAAGCGCACTGATGACGCCCTCACGCGTCAATATCCATCCGGCCCGCATCAACCGGAAAGCAGCGGAAAGATTGCTCATGCCTCGACGCCCCGTTTCTGACCCCAATTCATCACAGGCACAATCAAAGCTTCCAGCCGGAATGAAGCGCGGCAATGCCGCCAGTGAAATTGCGATAGCTCACGCGCTCGAAACCAGCCTTCTCGATCATCGCGGCAAAATCCTGCTGCTTGGGGAATTTGCGGATCGATTCAACCAGATAGCTGTAGGAATCGGCATCGCCGGTAATCATCTTGCCGATGCGCGGAATGGCATGGAACGACCACTGGTCGTAGACCTTGTCGAGAACCGGCAGTTCAACTTCTGAAAATTCGAGGCAGAGGAAACGACCGCCCGGCTTCAGCACGCGATAGGCTTCGGACAGCGCCTTGTCGATATGCGGAACATTGCGAATGCCGAACGAAATCGTATAAGCATCGAAGCTCGCATCTTCAAATGGCAGCTCTTCGGCACTGGCTTCAACAAATTCGAGATTGTCGGCAAGGCCCTTCTTGATCGCCCGTTCACGTCCCACGCCAAGCATCGAGCCATTGATATCGAGAATGGTGACGTGAGCCTGACGACCGGAAGCCTCGACAATGCGGAAGGCGATATCGCCGGTGCCGCCTGCAACATCAAGCGAGGTCCAGCCGGGGCGCTTCGATGGCGCAAGCCATGCGATCATCGCATCTTTCCAGACGCGGTGCATACCCGCCGACATGAGATCGTTCATCACGTCGTACTTGCTGGCGACCTTATGGAAAACGTCGTTGACCAGGCCCTGCTTTTCGTTTTCGTCAACCGCCTTGAAGCCGAATGAATGCTCCATGCCACCTTGTGCGCCCACGCGGTCCGCATTGCCGTTCTGCTGGCTCATAGCTCATCCTGCTTTTGAATATTAAGACGAAAACGATTTCCGTAATGCATATAAAGCTTGTGCTGGACGATACAAGCAGAGACCGCCCTCCACTACCCCTTTTGTGAAGGGACCTTGCGAACCGTCTTGCGTTAGCGTTTAAAAGTGGCCAAAGAGACATAAAACTGTGCGTGCGCGCTCGACACGCGTTTTCTCCGGCGCAAACTGCCGCTAAAGTCAAAAAGATAACAAGAAAAGTGGAAAGATCATGGGCGTTACAGTCGTCAGCCATCCGCTTGTCCAGCACAAGCTCACCATCATGCGCAAGAAGGAAACGTCCACAGCCAGCTTTCGGCGGCTGCTGAAGGAAATATCGCTGTTGCTCTGCTATGAAGTGACGCGCGATCTCGAACTGACCACCATGCCGATCGAAACCCCGTTGATGCCAATGGATGCACCAGTGCTCGAAGGCAAGAAGCTTGTCTTCGCCTCGATCCTGCGCGCAGGTAATGGGCTTCTGGAAGGCATGCTCGATCTGGTGCCCGCCGCGCGCGTCGCCCATATCGGCCTTTATCGTGATCACGACACGCTGCAGCCGGTCGAATATTACTTCAAGGCCCCGGAAGACATCGTCAACCGCCTCATCATCGTGGTCGACCCGATGCTGGCCACCGGGCACTCGGCAATTGCAGCCATCGACAAGCTGAAGGAACGCGGCGCGACCAATATCCGCTTCCTCTGCCTGCTGGCGGCTCCGGAAGGCATCAAGCGCTTTACCGAAGCTCATCCGGATGTCGACGTGTTCACGGCTTCCATCGACGAACGCCTCGACGAAAAGGGCTATATCGTTCCTGGTCTCGGCGATGCCGGCGACCGTATGTACGGTACGAAGTAAGCCCCAGCGCGCATCCCGAAAAGTGTGAAGCGGTTTTCGGGCCAGATGCGCGCTAAAATAAACAACGCAGAGCGGCCCGCGCCTGCTATCATGCCTGGAAACGGGGGCAGTATGGCGCGGGTTTTTACGATCTTTCTGGTATTTGCGGGACTGGCAATTGCCTTCCCGCTTCTGTTTGAAAAATTCGGGCAACAGCCGGAATCCGGTTCAAACACTTCCGCGACAGCTTCAACTGTTCCGTCGCAAACCCCCACCGCCTATAGCGGACGCCGCACGCAGATCGCGCCGGACAGTCGCGGCCATTTCATCACAGACATAAAAATTGCCGGGCAATACCTACGTGCAATGGTGGATACGGGGGCGAGCGTGGTTGCGATCAACACAAACGCCGCGCGGCGCATCGGCCTGTCGCTCAAACCCGAAGATTTCAAATATCGCGTCTCGACCGCCAATGGTGAGACTGTCGCTGCGTCCGCCATCCTGCCAAGCGTCGAAATCGGGCGTATTCGGATAGAGAATGTGGAGACCATGGTTCTTCGTGACAACGCGCTGTCCGATACGCTCCTCGGCATGAGCTTTCTAAAGCGTCTGCGTCATTATGAAGTTTCAAACGGCGTGCTCGTGCTGACGCAATGATGTGATACCGTACTTCCGATATGGATCGAAAGCGGCTAAACCCCGCTGACCACCGACGCCCAAATACCAATGGAAGCCAGCCATGACACCGGACCAGCGCCTGACCGAGCTCGAAATTCGCGTAGCCGAACAGGAAAAGACAATCGACGAGTTGTCATCCGTTCTGGCCGAGCAATGGAAAACCATTGACCGGCTTTCCAAAAAGCTCGGCGCATTGACCGACCGCTTTCTGGAACTGGAAGAACAGACCGCACCGGACGTCCCGGTCACCAAACCGCCGCACTGGTAACACCATGCTTCAGATCGTCTCGCTCGCCGACCGCCCCGACCTCGTACCCATCTGCGCCGCATGGAACCATGCCGAATGGGGTGAGTTTACCGGCTCGTCACTCGCACAGACCGCCGAGGCGTTTAGCGATATTTCCCGTGAAGACGATGGGCAGGTGGCGCGAGTCGCGCTCTGGAACGGGCAACCCGCCGGCCTTGCCCTTCTGATCCACAGCGATCTGGAAACACATCCGCATCTGAAGCCGTGGGTGGCAAGTGTTTTCGTCGCGCCTGACTGTCGCGGCAAAGGCATTGCCAGAAGTCTTGTCGGTGCAATCGAGGATGCCGCACGGGAACTCGGCTATGCGGAAGCCTATCTTTACACCGACAAGCCCGACCTTTACCGCCAGATCGGCTGGGGCGATTTCGAGCATCTGGAAGGCGACTATGCCGGGATGCTGATCCTGGAAAAGAAAATCGCGCGGTAAAGACCGCGCGATTTGCCATTATACGCTAGGTTTGATCTACTATCTCTGAGCGAGCGGGATCGGACAGCTCACGCCAGTGCCGCGCAATCCGCAATAACCGTTCGGGTTCTTCGCCAGATATTGCTGGTGGTAGTCTTCAGCATAATAGAGCTCCGGCGCATCCTCGATCTCGGTCGTGATTGGACCGAGACCGCGAGAGGCAAGCGCCTGCGAATAGGCTTCCCGGCTCTTTTCCGCCACGCCACGATCGGCCTTGTCGAAAGTATAGATGACCGAACGATAGGTCGTGCCAATATCGTTGCCCTGCCGCATGCCCTGCGTCGGATCGTGTTCCTCCCAGAAAAGGGTCAGCAATTCATCAAGACTCACGACCTTGGGGTCATAGACGACCAGCACAACTTCCGCATGACCGGTGAGGCCCGTGCAGGTTTCCTCATAAGTCGGGTTGGGCGTAGCCCCACCCGCATAACCGACAGCGGTTACATACACGCCTGGCACCTGCCAGAACAGGCGCTCGGCGCCCCAGAAACAGCCCATCCCGAACAGAACCTGCTTGTAGCCTTCCGGCCACGGCCCTTTCAGCGGGCGACTATTGACGAAGTGGGTCGCGGATGTCGGGATCGGTTGTGTGCGTCCCGGCAAAGCTTCATCCGTCGAAGGCATCTGCGTCTTCTTGCGATAGCTGTCCAAGAAACTCATAGTATCCACCTCCTGATTATCGAGCGGTGAAGCGTCCCAGAGGGCGCTCCCGACGATGACCGATTGCATAGAATAAAAGGGCGAGAATGCCGAAAAGAAGCCAGCCCGGTTGCTCAAGCAAAGGGATGCAGACGGCATTCCAGGCTCCTACCCCTATATAGTGCGTTATGAAGGTTTCTGCATCGGCCAATGTTTCGGGCGCGTTACGCGACCACATGGACAAAAGCGGCTTTGCAATGAACTGCGACGCGCCGACGGACCGCGCGCCGTCAAGAACCGCGAAAATCACCGCGAAAGCCAGAAAAACAACCGCAAAACTACGCAATACAAATCGGATCACGATTCTCTGCCCCGGATTTCCTACCTTGATTTCGGTGTCGGTTTTGAGTCCGATCACCCGAAGATTTGTCTTTTTGATGTTGCTAAAGCATAGCACACAGAACCCGTCAGGCTCAAAGCCAGGCTGGAACACAATCGCCCGATCTAAATAAAATGTAATGGTTTCAGATAGTTATGTCATAAATATCGTTCTTTGCACAGGCTCGGCGATTTAGACGCAAAAACTTGCAAATAGCTGTTGAACATATGCATTTTCTGGCTATATTCGCGCCGCACCCGCTAGTTGGCGATTAACCAGCGCCTGTTTCGAAAAGCGGTGTCACGTTTGCAGTCAGTTTTCACCGTGAGACACGGTTTCCCGACAGCAAGGCAGACGGAGAGGTGGCCGAGTGGTTGAAGGCGCACGCCTGGAACGCGTGTATACGGGAAACCGTATCGAGGGTTCGAATCCCTCTCTCTCCGCCATTTCCCCCAGTGATATTCTTGTCAAACCATACTTCAGTTTACCTTTGCCTCAACTGACTTGGTGCGCCCTACATTTGCAACCTCAGTCAAAGGTTCGAATAGAGAAGCAATCAGCAATTGTTCGTGCTGGTCCCAACTGACAGCCATGTCGGTGTAGGACGAAAGATCGGCCAGTTGAAGGCCATCTATCTGCGCCCTCGCCAGATTGGCCCATCCAGAATGGAACCTGAAAACCGGGCATTGTTGAGGTTGGAGGAAAAGAAGCTTGTATGCGCGCAATTGCTTTGCGAAAAGTCGCAGTCGCGCATATCACAGTGCTCGAAGACACATGCCCGCTAATCGCCGGGGCTGAATATGGCGAACATCAAAGCGCAGTGAGAAAAGGTCATCGTCCCGATACGTCTGGCGGGGCGACAGACTTCAGCGGAAAATATTATCCCAACCGCCCTGCTTTCAACGAACCGCACCCGGAACGCCCGCCCGCCTGTCACGGTGTTACGACTGAGATTGCACTTCGTGAATTCAACGTCGGTCAGATCAGCTTGAATCCATCGGCTGCCGTTGCTTTCATCCTCGTCACAAAACGCAAACTCGACGTATGAGCGGCGTCAAAATTGCAGTCGACAAATGAGCAGGTGTGAAACGCCACTTCGTGAAGACGGTAACTGGATATATCGACCTTATCGAAGGTGATATTTTCTGTCGGGGGCAGCCCGTCGTATGGCTTCAGCGAACTCCAAGTCAAAGGACCTTCAAGCCCATTTCCGACAGAAGAGCACCGGCTTGGTCACGGGAGATGGTCGCCCCTTTGAACCTGCGGGCATCATTCAGACGAATCCCTCCGAGATCTGCGCCCCGCAAATCGGCCCCCTCAAAACGGGCATCCACAAGATTAGCCTCTCTCAGACTTGAGCCAGAGAAAGATACCTCACGAAAATCGCATCTTGCGAGGTCCGCCATGCTGAAATCCACATCCTCTATCTCTGCTTTATGAAAAGAAACGCCTGGAAGATAGGCTGCAGACAAGGTGGTTTCCTTGAAGAGGATCGCATTGGTGCGCGCCCTGGTGAAATCGGCACCGGTGAGCTTGCAGCCCACGAAACGCGCCTGTGTGACCGCCGCTCCTGCGAATTTGCCATTGTTGAAATCACATTTCTCGACAGTGGCTTCAACCAGCCTCGCCGCCGTAAAATCAACAAATGCTCCACGACAGCCAACAAACATCGCATCGTCAAGCGCTGCACCGGTGAAGTTCGTGCGTTTCAGGATACAATCTTCAAAGCGCCATCCCGTCATATCGAGGTTGGAGAGATCGACCTCCTCAAGATTGCAGTTCAGGAGATGCGCCGGACGCTTGTCGCTGGTCAAGGCCGCGATCCCTGACCGGGATTGTGATCCGCCATCTATCATCTTGAGGGGCGCGCCTGCTGTGGAACCTGTCATCATAGGAAAGATCTGCTGAAGATGTCGACGAAGAATCTATATAGAGTCAATATGGGTATATTTATTGGAACCGACAAGCGTGAGCCGCACCAAAAGAATTGACGAGAACACAACCCTTGATGCTGCAGAAACTGTCATTCGGGAAAACGGTGCAGCCGGCCTCACCATCGAAGCTGTCGCGCGCAAGGCGCAAGTGTCGGTTGGCGGGCTGCAATATTCGTTTCGTTCGAAGGTTGCCCTTATCACCGGAATGTTCGAAAGATGGGGGCGTGAATATAAGGCGCAATTGGCGTCACTCTATCCTGAGCCCGTCGACGCTTTTGATGAAGCGAGACGGGATATCGTCGTCGGGTTCAAACAGAGCATACCAGCACAGAAGAAGGCGGCGAGCATCATTGCCGCGCTCCTGCAATCACCGGAGCATCTTGCCCCCGTGCGAGACTGGTATCAAAGCCGCCTGAGCGGTATCGATATGACTGACGCACGATCAGACCTGAACCTGCCTTCACCATAAGACCCCCGACGCAAGGGCCGGGGGATCAGGTTGCGGGTGGGAAAGGTATTGTTGAATCTTCAGGTGCCTACCACTTAACCTTGAAGCCCACAGTGCCCTTGAGCGCGTAACTGTCGGCAAAGTGGTTAAGTGAGGTGTTAATGGAGCCCTCACCATAGACGGCATACTTCTGATCCTCCCAGGCATAGCTACCACCGGCACCGATGCCAGCCCAGGTCTTGTCAGTATCCGTGTCGATATCGACGCCAGCCACATTGATGCGCATACCACCGAGGAAGGACTGGTAGAGATTGGCGACACCATAGACACTCGTGTTGACCATGCGGCCATCCTCACCCGTCCAGTCGCTGCGGTAGCTAGCAGCAAGGCCAAGGCGTGCCGTCAGGCTGTTGGCATTGTCGAGGCCGACC